>Ga0187803_10000202_pt1 | contig 24731 bp, 19 predicted proteins | sample NC_wetland_sal_i_2_FD_132425 | JGI IMG/M metagenome (GOLD analysis project Ga0187803, IMG submission 132425) | Wetland sediment microbial communities from Neuse River Estuary, North Carolina, USA - Control_3 | ecosystem: Environmental > Aquatic > Freshwater > Wetlands > Sediment | place: USA...
AGGCCGTCCTCGACGACTTCGCGGATGTTGCTGGCGAAGAAGGCTTGCGTGTACATGGCGGAGATGAACATGCCGCCGTAAACGCCGTCGCCGTAATTCATGATGTGGCCCATGCGGTCGTCGAAGCGGTTGGAAACTTGCGGCATGCCGGGGGAAATCATGCCGAAGATGTCGGACTCGATCTGGAAATCGATGTCGTCAGCGTGGAGGTTGTAGCGGGGATTGCCGGAGAGCGGAGGTAGAATGCCTTTTCGGATGTTGGCCAGGCCGGCGTCGTTGGCGTGCCAGACCTGGCGGATTTTGGCGTCCCACTCGTGGGCGACGGTGACGGGAGAGACGTCGATGCCGTAGCGGCGGAGGCAGTACAGGAAGAGAAGATTGATGTAGATATCGTCGTTGTCGGGCGCGCCGAAGCTGGGATGCTCCTTTTCGGAAGTTTCGACGAATCCGCGGTTCATGTGAATCTTCTGGCTATCGGCTTCGTCGATGATGGGTTCGTCGTAATCCGTTTTGTTGGTAGAGCGGGCGCGGTACTCCCTCATGCGCGTAGGAGAAAGGGGCCAGTCAGTGATGTCGAAGCCAATGGGAGTGCCAAGGTACTCGAATTCCCAGGGCTGGCCGAAAGTGACCCCGATCATTTTGCCCATCCAGGCGCCCTGGACCTTGTCGAGGTAGGTGTCCCAATCCAGTTCGCTAAGTGTGTGAGAAGGTTTGGTTTGAGCGGAGGCGGCAGGAGCGAGGGGAAGGCAGAAGAGGATGGCGAGGACGGCGGGCAAGCGTTTCATGACTAGAAGATGCTCCTAAAGAAGAATGCCGTGCGCAGCGGCACAGCAGAAAGAGTGTAGCGCACGAAGGGGGGCACCGATAAGGGAAGCTGCTCTTGCGCGTTGTGGAACGGAGCACGAACGGAAAGCGTTGACCGGACAGGAGGGGCTTCTTACCATAGGAAAATGCACCGAATGAGAAAGCTTGGGGCAATGTTGCGCGCGGGATGCGGCGTACTGGCGATGGTGTGGCTGTGCGGCTGTGAGGACGCGGCCAAGAAGCCGGTAGCGACGAAGGTGCCCGCGCTGAGCCCGGCCCCGCCGCAGAATCCGCGGGTGGGCGAAATTGGAACGTTGCCGTTGCGCAAGATGCCTCCGCAGGCAATGCCGTCGCTGCTGCCGAAGCCACCTGGCGGAATCGAGTACTTGATCGAACAGGTGAAGGCAAAATTCGCTTCGGGCGAGGCGAATTACAAGGCCGGCCACTTGGCAGCCGCGCGGCGGGATTTCGACGACGCGGTGGACTGGATCCTGGAGAGCGGGTACGACCCGAACAGCGACCCCAAGTTGCGAGAGTTGTTTCAACAGGTGACGGACGCGGTCTACACGTATGAGCTGCAAGCCTTCCGTGCGGGAGATGGCTTTTCGGAGGCGCCCGCGGTGCCCGCGGCGATCGATGAAGTGGCGGAGATGACCTTTCCGGTGGACCCGAAGCTGAAGGAACGGGCGGAGGACGTGGCCAAGAGCGTGTCGCATGATTTGCCCCTGACGGTCAATGATGTGGTGGTGTCCTACCTGAACTTTTTTCAGACCCCGCGGGGCCGGGCGATCATCGAGAACGGGCTGCGGCGAAAAGGAAAATATCAGGAGATGATCGCGAAGGTGTTGAAGGAAGAGGGCGTACCGCAGGACCTGATTTATCTGGCGCAGGCGGAGAGCGCATTTCAGCCGCTGGCGCTTTCGCGTGCGGGGGCGCGGGGCATCTGGCAATTCGTGCAGTGGCGCGGGAATGAGTACGGGCTGAAGCGGAGCTGGTGGGTGGACGACCGGATGGACCCGGAGAAGGCCACCCGGGCGGCGGCGCAGCATTTGCGCGATTTGTACGGATTGTACGGCGACTGGTACCTGGCGATCGCGGCGTACAACTGCGGGCCGGGAAACGTGCAGAAAGGGATCGAGCGCACGGGATACGCGGATTTTTGGGAGCTGTACAAGAGGAACGTGTTGCCGAAGGAGACGAAGAATTACGTGCCGATTATTCTGGCGCTCACCCTGATCGCCAAGGATGCGGCGCATTATGGAATCAGCGTGGATCCGGATGGGCCGGTGGAGACGGATACGGTGAAACCGGGACGGGCGATCGACTTGCGGCTGGTGGCGGAGACCATCGATGTGGATGTGGCCACGCTGCGGGCGCTGAACCCATCGCTGCTGCGGATGGCCACGCCGGATGACCCGGAGTTTGTCTTGCACCTGCCGCTCGGGACTTCGGAGAAGTTTTCGGCGGAGATTGCGGACATCCCCGCGGACAAGTGGGTAAGCTGGAGACGGCACAGGGTGGAAGCGGGCGAGACGTTGACGTCCATCGCGAAGGCCTACCGGGTGACTGCGGCAGCGATAGCCGAAGCGAACGAGCTGGAACGGGGAGCGCCACTGGAACCGGGGGAAAAGCTCATTATCCCGGCGACGCGCCCGGCGGAGGAGACCAAGAGCAGGCTGGTACGGTACCGAGTGAGGAGGGGGGACACGTTGGAAGGGATCGCCGACCAGTTCAGCGTGACTGCGGGACAAGTGCGGAAATGGAATGGGCTGAAGTCGGGCAAAGTCAGCCGGGGGATGGTGTTGCGAATTTATACCGTGGGGGGGATGCCGGAAGCGCGGCCGGTGCACCATGCGGCGAAGGGTAAGGCCAAGAAGAAGCCTGCCGGTGGGGCCGCCCAGACCCGGAACTGAGCTAAAGTGGGCTGCCCAGGGCCTACTAGGGGTAGTCGGGGAAAATTTAGGGCCCCAGGCGGGTAACGTGAGCAGAACGCTTGACAAGCTCGTTGGAGTGGGATAACAAAGCGCAAGGACGGAGTGCGGTCATCTCCGGCTAAAGCACCATTTTCGAGTTAGAGATTAAAGGGTAAGAAGGAGCCCCCAGGGGAGGAGAGCATGGATTTCCAGAAGGAACCATTCGAAGAAGATGATGAGCTGTCGCGGCTGGAAGAGGACGACGAGCTGGGCGGCGAAACCGGAAGCATAATCGAGGAAGAAGAAGAGATTCTGTCCGTGGAGGAAGAACCCGCGGAAGAGCCCTCAGAGGAACCGGCAGCCAAGCCGGCGCCAAAGACCGCACCCAAAAAACCAGCGCGGAAGGCAGCTAAAAAACGTGCCAAGAAGCCTGCGAAAAAGGCGGCCAAGAAAAAGGGCAAGAAAGCCAAAGCGAAGCATAAGAAAGCGGCAAAGAAATCAGGTAAGAAACGCCGCCGCTAGAACCCGGAATGGAACAGCATTACGGAAGGCCCCTCGAATGGATCGAGGGGCCTTTTTTTATGGACTAGTGCCGGAATGGAGCGGGAGGAGGAGTAGGGATGCTTGAAAAAGGGAAAGGAGCAGTCCCGGAAAGGGAAAGGAGGCAGGCAGAGTAGCGGGAGGGCTTGCCGAATAAAGTAAGTGCCGATAGGATAAAGCCGGATGTTACGAGCCATCGAGCAGATACGGCGGATGCGCGGGGGTGCACAAGCGCACCTGATGCGGTGTTCGGACGGGAACTACTACGTGGTGAAGTTCCAGAATAACCCGCAACATCGGCGAATTTTGGCGAATGAGCTGCTGGGTACGAGGCTGGCGGCTAGGCTGGGGCTGCCGACGCCGCCGGTGAGCGCGGTGGAGGTTCCGGAGGACCTGATCCGGCTGACGCCGGAGTTGTGTATCGAAACGCCGCGGGCCCGCATTCCGTGCACGCCCGGGTTGCAGTTCGGCTCGCGGTATCCGGGTGACCCGCGCCGCGTGACGCTGCACGATTTCCTGCCGGACGAAAAGCTCCGCGAGGTGGACAACCTGCACGATTTCGCGGGGATGCTGGTGTTCGACAAGTGGACCTGCAATACGAATGGACGACAGACAGTGTTTTTTGAAACGGCACTGCGCAAGGAGAGCATAGCGGCCGGAGGCACGCCGGGAGAACGGACGGAAGCGAACCGGGCGTTCTATCACACGGTGATGATCGATCAGGGGTTTTGCTTCAACGCCGGGGAATGGAATTTTCCGGACGCGCCGCTGCGCGGGCTGTACGCGCGAAACCGCGTCTACGAAGGCGTGATCGGGTTGGATTCGTTCGCCCCCTGGCTGGAGCGGCTGGAAAAACAGATCAACGAGCGCGCGCTGGCGGAAGCGGCCGAGGAGATTCCGCCGGCGTGGTACGAGGATGACTACGACGCGCTGCTGCAACTTTTGGAACAGATTCACCGGAGGCGGGCGCGGGTGCCGGAGCTGCTGTTTTCCGCCAAGAGATCGAGCCGGCAGCCGTTCCCGTACTGGATCGGTGATTCGTAACCTGTGACTCGTGACTCGTGGAAGAACGGAGCGGGAAGCTTGCTTTGCGTTTTTCCCGAGGCACAAGTCACGAAACACAAATCACGCACATGGCAGGCGCGAGGGAGAAACACGATGCTTACCGAGACAGATGAATTGGGAACGAACGAGCGGGCCTGCGCATACCGCGTGCTGCGGTATACGCCGAACCTGGTGCGCGACGAGTGGGTGAATATCGGCGTGCTGGTGTTCGATCCGGCAAACGGCGAGCGGCGCCTGCGGCTGATCGAGGAGCCCGAGGAGTACGCGCGGGTGCGGCGACTGCACCCGGAGGCGGACGAGCCGCTGCTGCGGGCGCTGCGCAACGACCTGGAGGACCGCTTCGCCACTGCGAGCGAACTTTTTCGCGGGAACGGCGAGGCCTACGAGGGGGGAAACGGCCGGGCAGACTGGCTGAAACTGCTGGGGAAATGGGACGACACGCTCTCGAACGCGTTGCAACTCGCGCCGCAGAAGGGAGTCTACGCGAGCGACCTCGACGCGGAGACCGAGCGGCTGTACGCGGACCACGTGGCGCCGCAGCGGGGAGCGGCGCGCGCCGCCGCTCCGGGAAGCCGGGGGATGATCCGCTCCTATTGCGCGCAGGTGCTGCGGCAGGCGCGGCTGTGGGAGCGGCTCCAGAAGGGCGTGCGCGCGGAGGAGTTCACGTTTCCGGGCGATCCGATGCGCATCGACTACGGCTACCGGCGGAACGGCACGCGGGGATTCGTGCAGACACTGAGCGTGACGCGCGCGCCGGGAGAGGCGAAATCGCTGGCGTACACCGTGGAACGCATCCGGAACAAGGTAAAGGCCAGCGAGTTCACGGCGGTGACGGACGTGCATTTGATCGCGGAGAACGAGAGGCATCGTTTCGTGCAGGAGACCTTGCGCGAAGCGGGCGTGGAGGCGGTGGCGATGGAAGGCTTCGCGGTGTGGACGGCGAAGATGCGGCCGCTGATCCAGTGACTCGTGGAGAGAAGTCGTCAGTCGAGTCTCAGGAGTCCGTGATTTGCGACTCGCCTCGCAAACGGATTGAGCTACTGACTATCCATCACAGTCTACCCGCTTCAAGCAGAACCTAGGTCAAACCGAGTGAAAGCCGGGTGACCGAGGCGGGCGGAAAGGTAAGTGTCAGACCTGGTCCTTTCAGGTCAATCGTTCTGGAATGGGGTTCGAGGGCTGCCGGCTGGTTGAATGTGTTGTGGGCGTGGATGTCCGAACTCGTCAAAGTCACGGCGGAGGCGGAAGAGATTCGCGCGCCACGGAGGTCGACCACGGTTTCGCGCGATTCACTGACATGCGGATTCACGGCCGTGAGCACCAGCTCCTTGCCGTGGAGCGATGCCGATCCTTGTAGTCCCCAAAACGCAGCGGGCTTGCCGTCACGGTCGTAATGAACCGCGGGAGCAGAGACGACGGTGCGCAAGGACTGTCCGCCCTGGTGCGCGGCGTACATGGCGAAGACGTGGCCGACCGGTGTGACGCAGAATTTTTCCCCGTGCGCGAGATACAAGCTGTTAAGGCAATTGATCAACTGCGCGCAATTGGCCATGGCTACCTTTTCGGGATGGCGGTTGAAGATATCCAGTGTCATCGCAGAGAAGACCGCATCACGCAAAGTAGGAATCTGTTCGAGGAGGTTGCCCGGCGTGGCTTCCGAGCCGGGGCGGTACCAAGGCCCCCACTCGTCGACCAGCAGCTTGACGCGGTGCCGCCCGTCAAACTCGCCCATGACGCGCCAGTGGCCTTCGATGAGGTCCTCGACGCTCTGGCCCTCGCGCAGCAGCTCGTACCAATCGACAGAATCGAACTCCAACGCGCTGCCCTTGCCTTTCTCCCAATCGGTGGTCTGCCCGCGGCTGAGATTCCAGGCATAGTGATGGAGAGACAGTCCGTACACAGAATCGAGCTGGCCCGCGCCTTTGCGAAGAAGTTCTTCGAAGAAGCCGCGCGTCCAACCCAATTCACCGGAACTGGGACCCGAAGCGACGAGAGATAGTTCCTGGCCGTACTGCGGCACCCAGGTGGCGAAGCGGCGGAACTCGACGGCATATTCCTGCGGCGTGAAGTTGCCCCCGCACCCCCAAGATTCGTTGCCGACGCCCCAGAAGCGCACGGCAAACGGTTCGGGCGAGCCGGCGGCCGCGCGCATTTCCGCGAGAGTGGTGCTGCCCGCGGGGGAATTGCAGTATTCCACCCAGCGATAGAACTCTTCCGCGGGGAGCCCCCGGAGATTGGCGGCGAGATAGGGCTGGCAGCCGATGAGGCGGCAAAAGCGGACGAATTCATTGGTGCCGAAGCGGTTGGTTTCGAACTTGTGGTTCTCGGGGGCGGATTTAGGTTCCGCTCCGCTCCAGAAATTGGTGCGCCGGGGGCGTTTATCGGCTGGCCCGATGCCGTCACGCCAGTTGTAGCTGTCGGCAAAACACCCGCCGGGGTAGCGCACCACGGGCGCTTTGATCTTGCGCATCTCCTCAATCAGGCGCTTGCGAATGCCCTGAACATTGGCGACGGGTGAATTTTCTCCGACCCAGACGCCGTCGTAGATCACGCCACCGAGGTGCTCGGTGAAGTGCCCGTAGATGTTCGGAGAGATGGTGCCGAGGGGCTCATCGAGCAGAACCTCGATGCGCGAATCCGCAGAAGTTGAAGCTGCCGCCGCGAACGAGAAACTTCGGCTGCAGGCGGCTGCACCAGCGGCCAGGAGACTGCCCCGCAGAAACCCACGGCGTAGCATCATAAAGGCCTCCCCTTGCGATGTGAACACGCCATGGTATCGCAAAAAGAAGCGGCGGACTGCGTTCCGGCCGGGGGCGCGGGCTCAGCAAAGGCCGTCTTTGCGGCCTGCCATTCGGAAAAGCGACACCAGAAATCGATCCTTTACGATTCTGCAGACTGGGCGGACCGCGTCGACGCGATAGGCTTGGCAAAGATGCCGTGGTTTGATTCAGTGAGTTGTGATTCGTGATCCGTGACTCGTGAAACGTTGGGTCCGTTCAGACCTTCGGTGTGGTCGACAGACGGGGAATATTAGACGAACTCTCCCTGTCCTTCACAAGTCAGAAGTTACGAATTACGAGTCCCTACAGCAGCGGCTCGGCCCAATTTTCCAGGGTTTCCTTGACCTTGTGAAGGAACTGGTGGGCGATGGCGCCGTCGACGACGCGGTGGTCGTAGCTCAGCGTGACATAACACATCGAACGGATGGCGATGGCATCGTTGATCACCACCGGGCGCTTTTCGATGGCCCCGAGTCCGAGAATGCCCACGTTCGGCTGGCTGATCACCGGCAGGCCGAAGAGGCCGCCGAAAACGCCGGGATTGGTGATCGAGAAGGTGCCTTCCTGGACTTCCTCGGGCTTCAGCTTTTTCGAGCGGGCGCGCTCGGCGAGGTCGTTCAGATTGCGCTGGATGCCGAGGAAATTTTTCTCGTTGGCATTCTTGATGATCGGAACAATGAGGCCCCAGTCGAGCGCAACGGCGATGCCGATGTTCACTTCCTTGTGCAGGACGACGTTGGTGCCGTCGAGGGAAGCGTTGAGCGTGGGATAGGCGCGCAGGCCCGCGACAGCCGCCTTGACGAAGAAAGGCATGAAGGTGAGCTTGGTTTCGTAGCGCTTCTCGAACTCGTCCTTGGACTTGGCGCGGATGACGGCGATCTTGCTCATGTCGATTTCGTCGACGGAGTAAACGTGCGGCGAAACGTGCTTCGAAGCGACCATGTGCTCGGCGATCTTCTGGCGCATGACGGTCAGGGGATGGACTTCGTAGCTGCCGAAATAGATGCGCTCGCGCGGAACGCCGACCTGCAATGCCGGGACGAACTGGCTGCCGTGAACGGCGGGTGCGCCGGGCGCCGCAACAGGAGTGGGCGGCGGAGGCGTGGGACGGGCGCCGGCTGAGGGAGCCGCCGGCGCTGCTGCCGGGCCGGACTGTGCGGCAATAGCGGCTTCAATATCCTGCTTGGTGATACGCCCGCCTGCGCCGGTTCCCTCGAGCGAGGCGAGGTCGACACCGTGTTCCTTGGCCAGGCGGCGGACCAGCGGTGAAGAGTGTATGCGTTCGGCGCTGGTTGCTGCGGTAGGGGCCGATGCGGCCGCCGCGGCGGGCGCAGGTGGGGCCGGGGCGACTGCAGCGGGTGCGGCAGGCTTCGCAGCGACGGGTGCGGGAGCAGGGGTTGCCGCCGGTGCCGGGGCAGAGGCGGCCGCCGAACCGGTGCCGTCGATCACCGCGACCACGGTTTGAATGGGCACGGTCTGGCCTTCCGGAACCTTGATCTCCTTGAGCACCCCCGCGGAGGGCGAAGGAATTTCCGCGTCGACCTTATCGGTGGAAATCTCGAAGAGCGGCTCGTCGCGCTCGACCTTGTCACCGGGCTTTTTCAGCCACTTGGTGATGGTGCCTTCGAAGATGCTTTCGCCCATCTGGGGCATGACCACATCGACTGCCATGAGAGTTCTCTCCTCGCGTTGCGAACTTTCCAGGCCCAGTGGAACTTCCGGGGCGTTCTCGGCGTGAACCGCAAAACCATATTAGTTTACAGCCAAAGGCGCAGTGACGGAAAGTTATCGGGGTATCTGGTAGGGCGTCAGTTTTCGGTTACTGCGTTTACAAGGACCTTGCCAGAACCTTCACTGACGACGTGAATTCAGCATCCTGATGCCTCGGCAATTCTTCGCTGGCGGCGTGTCCCACTCCAATACAGGAAAGCCCCGAGCCCGGTGGTGGCGCACATGGTTCCTCCAACCTTCATCGCGAATCGGGCGTGGCTCACTACTTCACCTAGGGGGACAAATTCAAAAACCATCGAAACGAGCACGACCATGAAAGCTGCAAGCGCCCCAAGCCGAATGCCCAGGCCCGGCCGCCAAACGTGGGAACGAAAACCAAACACAATCTGGCCAAACAGCAACAAATACATGATGCAATACGATCCGAAGCCGGCAGAAGAAAGCACCTGTACGGCCTCCTGGTTGCCTGCTCCCAGCAAGCTAAGGACGCCCATGAGCATCAGACTCGCAGTCACCGCGCCGATCGCTTTGGACGGGGTTCTAAATTTGGGATGCAACACACTCCACCATTCGGGCAACAGTCCGTCCCACCCAGCCGCCATGGGTAACCGCGAAACCATGCCGACGACAACGACCAAGCTTGCAATTAAGGCAATACTGAGACCGGCCACTGCGATCGCCGTGGAGGCTCTTCCCACATCCGTAACCCCGAATCCAGCCTGCATTACCTGCGACACTGGTGCGGCTACATCAACGTTCGCAGGATCGACGTAGGCGATGATCGAGATTGTCCCCAGAATGTAAATCAATGCAATCAAGGGCGCGGCAAGCAGCACGGAACGCGCTACGTCATTCTTGGGTTTTCGACATTCTTCGGAGAAGATTGCACATTGGTCGAGCCCGCTCAGCGCGAACAGCGCCATTTTGGTGAACACATTCAATGTCAGAAGCGAGAAGGCCGGCCAGGCGAGAGAAAACGAGCCGCCGGCCGCGGACCTCCTAGTTAATAGGGCTCGCATCAGAAGATAAAGCAGGATCAGAAACGTCGCGATGGTAAAAAGTGAACCGACGCCGCTGAGCCATTTGGCAACCTTCAAGCCGAGCACATTCAACGCGAACGCAAGCAGGCAGATCAAAATCGTCAAAGTCACCGCAAACGACTTGCTGGCAGCTATCCAGGCGGCGCTGGAGCCAAACGCGTAGGCAATCCCGTTTGCCAGTTGCGAACCGAACGACGCAAAATAAGCGACGACCCAAACCGTAAAACTCCACCCAGCCATGTATCCTGCAAACGGCGAGATCCCCTCTTTGACCCACTGATACACGCCTCCTTCGACAGGAATGGCGCGGCTGAGTTTCATAACCACCGCCGCGAGCGGCAGATAAAAAAGGGAAATCGCAAGCAACCACAGCACCAATTGTGAGGGGCCCTGCTTCGAGGCATAGCCCATTAAATTGAGACCAACGACGAGGAGCACCTGCATCAGAACCAAGTCACGAAGTTTAAGTTCGGATCTCAGGCCGTGTGTGGTGGTTTGCATGGACGCGCTACTATAACAGGTGCGCGGGCAGTCGCAATGGCGTTGCTCGCATTTGAAGCGTCGTCGGCTACTCGGAAACTTACCGGCTACCTACGGGTCAGCAGAAGTCCGGGACCGCTTACCTCGTTGCCGGCTCGGAGCTGGGTACGGCTGCAGTGAGTCTGCGGATGAGTTCGATTTCGGATTGGCTATACGGGCGGCCATCGGTGCGGAAGATTTCGTGGAACCACAGTTCGGGCTGGCGATCCGTGTAAGGTTTCTTCCAGGAGTCCCACGGCAGATAAGTTTGCGTTTTGCCTGCGACCAATCCCCAATTGATGGCCGCGACGCGGTACTTCTTCGCGATAGGGAGAATGCCCCGGAAGGTGCTGTGGTTGGGCCGAGCCATGTATTCGGTGCACAGGATGGGGCGGTGATAATTTCGCAGCCACCGGACTCGCTTTCTGAATGCGGCGGGCTTGCCATAGTTGTGGAAAGAGAGAACATCCGACTGCTCCAACTGGATTCGCTCCATGGGAGTGAGCTTTTTTGGCGAGGACCAATTCCCTGTCCACAGGCCGCTGGTGAGGGGTTGCTTCGGGCCAGCTTCGCGAGCCCAGGCGAACACCTTGGGGAGGAGGTCGAGAACGAGGTCCACTTTATTAGTTAGCTCCTGGCTCTCGTAACTGCCCTTGTTGGTGCCGTCCGGTTCGTTCCACACATCCCAGCCCAGAATGCGGGAATCATTGGCGAAGGCGCCGACGACTCCCTTGACATACGCTTCCAGCCGCGGCAGCTGCGCTGAATCCTTGAGCGCAGCAGCGCCCGGACTTTGCACCCAGCCGGAGTTGTGGACGCCAGGGCGCGGATCGCGCTGCTTGCCAAGATGCGGATTGGGATCCCAGCAGGAATCGAAAAGAACGAACAGGATGCGGATGTGATGTCGCTCGGCGAGGGAGAGAAAAATGTCAATGCGCTTCTGAAAGCCCTGCGGGTCCTGCTGCCAGAGAAGATCGTGAAGGAAAACGCGCATGGTGTTGAGGCCGATCGATTCGGCCCACCCGAGTTCGAGGTCGATGCGTTGCGGATCGAAAGTTTCCGGCTGCCACATTTCGAGCTGGTCAATAGCGGTGGCGGGGATGTAGTTGCTGCCGACGAGCCAGGGTTGGTGTGCGTACCATTCGGCTGCGCGCTGCTCGGTCCAGCGGGGAGTCTGGGCAAAGGAGTCTGCTGCGATGAAGAGCAGCAAAAGCAGCGGAGCAAATATTTTTCTCATGGCCGGGCGCTTCGTCCACGGCCAGACTACAACATTTCAGAAGCTGCGGGCCGTTGAATCGTCAGGGTTTGGCGTTGAAGGTGAAGTCGAGAGACAGCGATTCGCCGGCGGAAACGGTAATTTCCTTGCTGATGGTGCCGTAAGTTTCGTGCCAGGCGGTGATGGTGTAGTGGCCAGGGAGAAGGTCGGGAAGGGAGAAGCGGCCGTCGTCACTGGTGACGGCGAAGTGGCTTGTTTTGAGGACCACGAAATAACCCTGCATCCAGGAGTGAATGTTGCACTTGATGGGAATGAATTCCTCGCTGTCGTAAGCGTAGGCAAACGGAGGCGTGCCGGGAGGCTGAATTTTGTTCCATTCGCGGTTGATTTTGGCGAGCGGGTGGATGTTGTGAGAAATGGGATCGTTGTTGCCGATCCGTACTTCTTGCCCCACGCGGAAAGCGAGAACGTGGGTCGTATAGTGGCAACCCTGCTGGTCGAACAATACGGGCGAGGACGGCGCCGGGGAATTGTCGTTGGCGCCGGCGGAGATATACACGACGACATTGCGCAGCGAGTTGCCGGGTCCGGTGACGATGTTCTCGGGAAACAGCGGACTGGAGGCATGCATCTTGACGCAGTCGGGTTCTTTCGAGAGATCCAGCGGCTTGTATTTGGGAGCATTTCCCGAGAGAGTGACTTTGCCGCTGATGATGCCGACTGAGGGTCCGGCAAAACTCAGGGCTGGCGCGCAAAGGACGGCGAACACCGCCAGGGCTGTTTTAGTCAGAGTCATTGCTATTCCTCCCGCTTCCCCGTCGAAGGAATCGAATGAGATTGACCTGGTGAGTGATGCTGCTGGCGCGCACAGGGAAAGTAGAGATAGCCTTACCGTCCCCGATGCCCGCGAGGCTTCACACAAGGAAATCTTAGAACGGCGGCAGGGTGGCAAAGCCGAAAAATTGGAAGTTGCACCCAAACAATAACTCTAGAGCGCAGTTTGGTGCCTCGCCACACGCAGGGTAAGCTCTGAAAGATGAAGAAACATGCTGCCCCGCTGTTAGAGATGAAAAATATTTCCGTGGTGCGCGGCGAGAATTTGGCGTTGGACCGCCTCTCGCTGCGGATCGACGTGGGCGAACACGTGTGCATCCTGGGGCCCAATGGTTGCGGGAAGTCCACGCTCATTCGAACGATTACACGAGAAAATTACCCGTTGGTGCGTGATGACGCATCCATGGCCATCCTGGGGAGGAGCTTGTGGAACGTTTCGGAGTTGCGATCGTCCCTGGGGATTGTCTCACCGGACCTGCTGGCGGCTCGCAGCAGTGATGCGACAGGGCTCGATGTGGTGTTGTCCGGGTTTTTCAGCAGCACGCGCATCTTCCCGCATCACGCGCCAAGGGCGGAGCACCGCCGCCGCGCGGAGAGGGCCTTGGCACGGTTGAACATCGCGCACATGGCGAAGCGGCCGGTGGAAGAAATGTCTTCCGGCGAGGCCAAACGCACGCTGATCGCGCGAGCCTTGGTTCACGAGCCGCAAACGCTGCTCTTCGACGAGCCGGGAAATACCCTGGATATTGCCGGGCAGGTGAGCCTGCGCGACACGATGCGGGAGTTAGCGCGCAGCGGCTTGGGGATTCTGCTGGTTACGCACCACATTTCGGAAATCATTCCGGAGATCGAGCGCGTGGTGCTTTTACAAAAAGGAAGAGTGCTCGCTGACGGGCCAAAGGGAAAAGTGCTCACCAGCAAGCAACTCAGCATCCTGTTTGGTGTGCCAGTAAAACTTTTCCGGGAAGACGGCTATTTCCACTTGCATGCGTAATCGGCCGATATTTTCCTGTTTTCCGGTTGCTGCCACCTGATCGCGTGGACTAACGCGGCGGAGGATAATCTTTTGCCGCCGCAGCAACAGTGGGATGAAGCTCCAGCAGCTTGTGAAGTTGAGTGAGTTTTATGCTGGCTTCGATCATGCCGGTGCAACCGGCCAGGCGCAGCGACCCCCCGGAAGCCTTCAGCCGCGAGAAGCACCGCACAATCGAGCCGATGGCGGCGCTGTCGATGTGCGTGACGTGAGTGAGATCGAAGATCACAAAGGTTTCCTTGGCGCCGATCAGCGCTTCCGTTTCCTGCTCCAGGCGGCGGCAATCCGGACCGGTATGGATGCTCCCCTTCATTTCCAGAACAGCAACGTCTTGCTTGGGATTCGTTTTGAGAAGGTGAAGAATCACGTTGTCGCAGTCCCCTTGAATGAGTCAGGCCGAAATTCAGTCCGGAAAATCCGTTAGGAAGAGGGCGAAGGATCGTCGCCTTCGTAGGGAAACTGGCGGATGAGGCGGACACAATCTCCCAGCGCATTGAAAAGGGTGTGCCCCCAGCCACAGGGCACAAACGAGGCGGTCTTCTGATTGACGGCCTTGTCGGATTCGGCGAAAAAGCGCAGACGCTGCCCTGGGGGAGGCGTGGCAAATTCCTTGATGGTGATCCGGAACGAAACGTCGCCGCCTTGTTGGTGCTTGATGAAGGAGAAGAAATGAAGCTGGGCGAGTTGCTCGGCCGGGTTTTCCTGGGCGTACATCCAATCCGTCATCCCTGCGCTCCTGCCCCGTTTGACATTAGTTCGAGAAAGTGAACCAAAGTAGTGGCATGTTAGGCCAGCAGGGGCGGCGTGTCAACGCGTGCGAGGGCGGGGTCGTGTATCAGTTTCCGGTTTGCGCGATTACCCGGACTTGGGAGGACATGTCCAGTTCATGGGAAACCTGGGGGCGTCCATTTGTCGAGCCCGTCCATCGCTCGTTTTTCTTTTTCCTTCATTTCACGCGTGATGCGCGAAAACAACGTGGGGCGCACTACGAGCAGCGAACCTAAGAGAATCCAAGGGACCAGGAAGAAATACATCAGTCCGTTCCGGTGAAACGCCCATTTGGTGAAGATGAGAATCGGAAAAGCTTGTCCCAACCAAATCAGGGCCAGGATCACCATTTTCTTGGAGCTCGCCCTATACCACAGCTCGTTCTTGACATCGTCATCCAACAAGTAGTACGCCATAATGCATCCCAGAAACACGAGTGTCGAGACGAAGAAGATAACGAAGCCACGGTATGGCGATATTGGTGCGAATATCGAAATCACAAGAGCAAGCATCCCGATGCTTTCTACCCCTCTCCGAATCGTTTTCCTTGCGGTGGGATTTGGCACGCAGGGGCGTCCCTTCACAAAAGGTCACAGTCGAGACCGACATCAAATAACGCTTGTCCAGTTCTCTGGTGATGAGCTTACACCCGTCTAGCTCACTTATGCCTGATTAGTCGCGCGTAACCGGACCATGTGTCCGATTAAAGCGTCGTCTAATCCCCACTACCGAAAGCGGGGCTCAGCGCATACCTGATTTCGATCAGGAATTGGGAGTTGTGGCGAACGCGAGTGTGATCAAAGTTTTTTGCTCGAGCTCGTGAGCCTTGGCGGAACCCGTGGCGGGGCTGGCGCTGGAGGAGCGCTTCACGCTACGCACGCGGAGATTCTTGGCTTGGGCAATGCGCTCGAGGCGCGGAAGAACGTAGAAGAGCGCGCCCATGTTGGCCGGTTCCTCCTGTACCCAGACGATTTCGCGGGCATTGGGATGCGCGTCGATGGCGGCGGCAATTTCGTCCTTGGGGAGCGGGTAGAGCTGATCCAGGAAAAAGACGGCGGTCGAGGTGTCTTTGCGGCGGCGGCGTTCCGCGCGGAGTTCGTGGCCCACTTTGCCGCTGGCGATGAGGATGCTCTGCGCGTTGGTGACTTCCCGGTCAGGAACCAGGGTGAGGAAACGCGGCCGCTCGAATTCCTCGATGGTGGAAGAAGCATCGGGATGGCGCAGCATGCTTTTTGGAGTGAAGACGACCAAAGGCTTGCGCCATAAACGGCGGGCCTGGCGCCGCAGCAGGTGGAAATATTGTGCGGCGGTGGAGGGCTGGCAAATGTTCATATTGCCCTCGGCGGCGAGCTGCATGAATCGTTCGATGCGCGCGCTGGAGTGTTCGGGTCCCTGGCCCTCATAGCCGTGGGGTAGGAGCAGCACGAGGCCCGTTGGCAGGCCCCACTTATCCTCGCTGGCGCTGATGAATTGATCGATGATAACCTGCGCGCCGTTCACGAAGTCGCCGAATTGCGCTTCCCAGAGAACCAGGCCCTCGGGATAGTCGCGCGAGAAGCCGTACTCGAAGCCCAGGCATCCCGCTTCGGAGAGTGAAGAATTGTAAATTTCGCAGAAAGCTTGGCCGGGCGAGAGGTGCGCGAGCGGAAGATAGTTCTGCTCGGTTTGATTGTCGACCAAAACCGCATGGCGCTGGTTGAACGTGCCACGTTGGGAGTCCTGGCCGGTGAGGCGAACAGGATTGCCTTCCAGCACCAGCGAGCCGTACGCAAGAAGCTCTGCGAAGCCGTAGTCGATGGGACGCTTGCCCTGGCCCATCTCCGCGCGCTGCTCCAGCAATTTCACGATCTTGGGATGAACGTGGAAACCGGCAGGAGTGCGAACCAGCCCGGCCGTGATTTCAGCGATTTTGTCGCGTGTCAGGCCGGTGTCCACCTCGAACGCAGGATTGTATTTCCCATAGTTGTAGGGCGACCAATAATCCGGAAGCTGGCGCAGCCGCGGAATCTTGGTGAGTTTTCCGGCCTTGCGCTGCTCTTCCTCGTATTCTTTCTTCACCGCATCGGCAATGGGAGCGGCGTCGATGCCGATGCGTTCTGCGTAAATTTTCCAGAGCTGCGAGTGATTCTTGATGCGTTCGTACAGGCGCGGTTGGGTAATCGTGGGATCGTCCACTTCGCTGTGGCCATGGCGGCGGTAGCCGACGAGGTCGATGACCACGTCGGAATTGAATTCGGCGCGATATTCCGCGGCCAGGCGGCCAACGCGAACCACCGCATCAGGATCTTCGGCGTTGACGTGGAAAATCGGCAGGCTCTGGCGGCGAGCAATGCTGGCAGCGTAACGGGAAGAATGTTCCTGCGCAGGAGGAGTGGTGAAGCCGATGAGGTTGTTGACGATGATGTGGATGGTGCCGCCAACGGAATAAGCGGCGAGATCGGCGAGATTCAGGGTTTCCGCCAGGATGCCTTGTCCAGCGAAGGCGGCATCGCCGTGCATCACGATTCCCCAAACCTTGTTGAGTGTTTCTTTGGAGCGATCGATTTGCGCGCCGCGGACACCGTGGCGCGTTTGCTTGGCGCGCGCCCGCCCCATGGCCACAGGATCGACGGCCTCAAGGTGGCTGGGGTTGGAAACCAGGTGGATGTTCAGCGTCTTGCCGGAGGACGTGGTGTACACACCCGTGGCGCCGACGTGATATTTCACGTCACCGGCACCGAGCACGCTGCGGGGATCGACGTCCTCGAAACCGGCGACCACATCGTGCACGGGCTTGCACGCAATGTGGGCCATCACGTTGAGCCGGCCGCGATGGCTCATGGCCATCACGGAATCCACGCCGCCCAGATCACCGGCGGCATCGAGAATGGAATCGAGCAGCGGAATGAGCGCGGTGTTGCCTTCGAGGGAAAAACGCTTGCTGCCCAGATAGCGGCTTTGGAGAATCTGCTCGAAGAGGTCGGCGCGGACCAGGCGCTCTAGAATTTTTTGCTGGTTGACCTCGAATTCGGGGCCTTCCATGCGCTCGGCAACCCAGCGGCGGCGCTCGGGTTCGGGGATGTGCAGAAACTCCACGCCAATGGTGCTGCAATAAATGCGTCGCGCTTCGTCGGCATATTTGCCGGACAGGCCTTCAAGATCGGGGCACTTCAGCGGGGTGAACATGCCGAGAGGGTCGAGCGTGGCTTCATAAAAGCCCCAGCGGCGGAAAAGGTAGAAGATGCGTTCGCGTTCGGATTGTCCGGTGCCGTCGGACGTGTGGGATTTCTTCGCGTTCTTCGCGGATTTTTCGGGAGCGATTGTCGTACGGTTGGCCATGTGCGCTGTCTACAGGCCTTCTATTTTGCCATAAGAGCAGGGTGGGGGCCGAAAGCCCGCGCAACTTGCTTCAACCACGCTCGCTTCAGGTGAGATACTCAGACAAGAGATCAGACACAGGGACAAGGTTCGTGGGTGAGCACCTCTCCAGAACGCAGAAAGCGCGAATTTTTCTAGTCTGAGTGCTTGATTCACTGCTAATCTCACGATATCGATAGAGTTCCGGACTTCGCTCCGCGGAACACCAGCCGTAGGAGACAACCACTCCCATGAGGTCTGTCACGAAATCCCTGTTCCCCATCATTCTCATGATACCGCCGCTGTTTCTTGCCGCGTGCAATAACCAAAGTGTCCAACCCCTGCCGAAGTACACCATCGCAGGCACAGTGGTAAACCTTGCCGGTAACGGCGGAGGTCTTGTTTTGCAGGACAATGGTGGGGACAACCTGTCGGTGAATGGCAATGGGAGCTTCCAGTTTGCCACCGCCCTCACAAGTGGCAACACGTACAGCGCCACGGTTCTTACGCAACCTTCCAGCCCGGCGCAGACCTGCGCGGTAACGAATGGCTCCGGCACGGCAATGGCGGACGTGACCAACGTCAATGTCAACTGCGGACACAACGAATGGGCGTGGATGGCGGGCACCAAAACCGTGAACCAAATCAGCACCTACGGTACGTTGGGTGTGCCTTCCGCGAGCAACACTCCAGGAGGACGCCAATTCCCGGCTACGTGGACGGACGCGGCCGGAGACCTTTGGCTGTTCGGTGGCTATGGCCACGATTCCTCCGGAATTCTCTTGCCAATGAATGACCTCTGGAAGTTTAGCGCTGGACAATGGACGTGGATGGGTGGGCCGACCCTCGGAGGCCAGAACGGCAACTACGGAACCCTGAATGTGCCCTCTCCGAATAATATTCCCGGAGCCAGATTTGAGGCGGCTAGCTGGACCGACGCGTCCGGGAATTTCTGGCTCTTCGGCGGAAATGGTTTCGATTCGGTGGGAAACGAATCGCCTATGAACGACCTATGGAAATACAGCGCAGGCCAATGGACCTGGATGGGAGGATCGAGCGTTGGTCTTCAGCAAGGGACTTACGGCACGCTTGGGGTGGTTAACGCGAGCAACACTCCAGGAGGGCGATCCGGGGCGAGGATTTGGATGGACGGAACCGGCAGCATCTGGCTCTTCGGTGGACTCGGTTACGATGAGACGAGCCCAGTCAATGGAGAACTCAGCGACTTGTGGAAATACAGCGGTGGTCAATGGACGTGGATGGGTGGGCCGAAGGTAAAGCAGCAAGCGGGCGTATATGGGACTCAAGGCATTGCGGCCGCCAGCAATATCCCTAGTGCACGATGGGGTGCCTTTGGCTGGGCCGATGGATCCGGAAATTTTTGGCTCTTTGGCGGTTATCCCTACGATCCAACCGGTGCCGGCTCGGTTCTGAACGACCTGTGGAAATACAGCTCCGGCGAATGGACTTGGGTAGCCGGATCCAGCGCCGTGAACCAGCCTGGTGTGTACGGCACAAAAGGCACGCCTGCCGCGAATAACATTCCCGGAGCCCGGTGGTTTGGAGTTACTTGGACCGACTCATCCGGAAATGCGTGGCTTTTCGGAGGAAATGGCTTCGATTCGGAGAAGCAGGCTGGTTGGCTTAACGATCTCTGGAAGTTTAGCGCTGGCCAATGGACCTGGATGGGTGGATCCAATTTGGTGAACCAGAATTCCGCGTACGGCACGCAGGGCACGCTCGCTCCAGGCAATAATCCTGGCGGCCGTTTTTTCCTATCGGGTTGGACCGATCAAAGTGGAAACCTGTGGTGCTTTGGCGGATATGGCGAATCGGCCGGTGGACTTGGGAATCTCAACGATCTGTGGATGTACATGCCCTAGCTGTGTGCAATGCGTGCCAACAAAAACTTCACGCCTGGGTATTGGACTCATAGCTAAATAATCGGAACTGACTCACAACCAATTGCTTTTGAGAGCTGAATTTCCGACAGGAACGGCCTGGGCGCGGGAGCTGCGGCGCCGCTTGAGAAATCGGACCCTACAAGGAGCGGACCAAATCCTGGAGGTGGGAGGCGATATCGGCGGGAGGGGTGTCTGGCGGGAAGGTGACCGGAGCGCTGATGTGTATGGTGAGTTCGCTGAAGTGGGCGAGGCGGCGGTGCTGCTGCTTCATTTGCCAGACGCCGTCGAGGCGCATGGGGACAATGGGTATGTCGAGGTTTTGGGCGAGTAGTCCGATGCCGGGCTGGAAGGGAACCATTTCGGGTGTGTCGCGGTCGTTGACAATGCCTTCGGGAAAAACGAGGAGGCTGTAGTGTCGATCGACCGTTTCGCCAGCGAAGCGAAAACTTTCACGGAAGCCGGAAAGTTGCGGGAGCGGAAATACGTTGAAGAGCGAGACGACGAGGAAGTAGTTGAGTTTCCAGAGCCAGCGCTTGGCGAAAAACCATTCTCGCGGGGGATGGCGGAAGGTCTGGAGTTGCTCGCCGCCCATGGCGGTGGCCAAGCGATGACGAAAACGGGCAGGCAGAGAGAAGAGAATCAGGCCAATGTCGGCGCGGCGCGTGGTGTGGTTGGCGACGAAGAGAACGGGGCCTTTTAGCGCGGCGAGATGTTCGCGGCCACGGATGCGCGGGTGAGCAAGTAAAACAGTAGTGGGCCAGGTCAGCGCGTAATAAATGAACAGGCGGAAGAGGCGGATGGGAGCGTATTGCGTCCAGCGCGGGTAGATGTAGTCGGAGCGGCGCGCGGCAGGTTGAGTAAGGAGTTGCTGGATATCGTCGAAGGATTGCGCATTGGCGAATTGCGTTTCGTTGAGTTCGACGTTGTAGCGATGTTCGAGGGTGGAGAGGAGTTCGACCCGGTCGAGGGACGAAAGATCCTTCAGAGAAGTGCTAATTGGTAGAGAGGTGAAGGAAGTTGAGGAGATAAAGGAGGGATAGGATTCCGAGACTGCGGCCTCTTTTACGCGGAGAAGCTCAGAAGCGCGGGAAGCAATCACAGCGAGACGGGGCTTGCCGGTGGAAGTGCGGGGGAAGTCCGGCTCGGGCCAGAAGAGCCAGCGGCGGATGCGCTGGTACTCGGCGAGGGAGGAGTTAGCGGCGTCGATGGCGGCTTGGGCAAGTACTGCCGATGGATCGGGTGGTGCTGATTCCATCGTTTGCAATGGTGCTGCGATGTTGCCACGATCCCTCCGCTCCGTGCTGGATGGAGGCGCCAGCACTTCAGTCGGGATGACATTTGGTTGAAGTAGCAGAACGGCGCAGGGCTCGGCATTGGCGCCGATTTGGATGGGGATGACGACGACGTCGCGGATGGCGGGTTGTTTGCGCAGGGCCGCCTCGAGGTCTTCGGGATGAATATTCAGGCCGGCAGGCGTGACGATGACGTTCTTCTTCCGGCCGCGGAAACGGAGATTGCCTTGGGGATCGAGTTCTCCGAGATCGCCTGTGTGCAACCAGCCGTCGTTCTCCTGCCCCGCTCGCCGCAATGCCCCCTTTTCCCAGTAGCCCGCAGAAACATTTTCTCCGCGAACCAGGATTTCACCGTCTTCGGCGAGGCGGAATTCACGGCCGGGGAGAACCTTGCCGACGGACCCTTCTGCGGCGCGAAAGGGGTGATTGAGGCTGATGAGCGAAGCAGTTTCGGTCAAGCCGTAGCCCTGAACGACAGCGTAACCGATGCGCTTAAAGAACTCCTCAGTTTCGGAAGACAGAGCGGCACCGCCGGAAATGAACGCCCAGAATTTCCAGCCGAGCTGGCGATGGATTGAACGGAACATCCAGGCGCGATGCAAGAAGGGTTGCACTGCGGCGGTGCGATATTGCAATTCAAACCAGACGGTTTGCTTTGGCCCCGAATATTGACTCAGAAGGTTGTTGCGAACTGCATCGAGCATGCGTGGAACGGCGATGAGGGCGGTAGCCCGCTCGCGTTTGACCGTGCGAAGAATCTCCGACGGGTGTGGCGAATTTTCAAATACGACAGCCGCGCCGAGAAGCGGCGGCACAAACAGCGCCATGAACTGCCCGAAAACGTGGCTCAGGGGGACCACCGAAACAAACCGTAGCGGGTGGAACCAACGCTCGTATTTGCGGTACTCGTCAATCCCTTTTTCGAGCGGCTCGAGGTTCGCAAGGAAGTTGCCATGCGTTAGCACCACGCCGCGGGGCTCGCTGGTAGTGCCGGAGGTAAAGAGGATTTGCGCGACATGGTTGCGGGTGATGGGCTCGTCCGCCAGCGTTTGCCACAGGGGCCTTGGTGCTTCGGGTCCGGGACGGCCAGACGATGAAGCCATAGGGCCCTTCAAAATGTCGGAGAAATCCTCCAGGAAGAGGGTGGGGACTGCGGGAGTGAGGAAAGGCTTGGAACGAGCAACGAAAGCGAACTTGATTTCAGCATCAGCGGTGACGCGTGAGGCAAATTCCAGTGTCGAGGAGTCATCGAGTGGTACGGCGACGGCGCCGCGCAGGAGGCAACCCCAGAAAGCGGCGACCCACTCCGCGGAATTAAGGCCCCAGAGGAGGACGCGGTCGTTGGACCGAACGCCGTTTTTCTTTAGCTGTAGAGCGCAGAACAGCGCAGCCCCAGCGAGCTTTTCGTAAGTCCAGGCTTCGCGGCGATAGCCCCGCTGCTGGACGATCGCGACGTCGCGGGAGAAGCGAGCGAACTCGTCGAAAAGGGAAAAAAGATTGACACGGGACATGGGTCAGACGCGCTCCAAGTGGAGTGAGTTCATCATACGCTGGAAGCGAGGGACGGGGTGGCGTGCCATTCAAGGAGTGAAGGAGCACTTCGGATGCCACGTAAGCCCATTCCGGTGCATCTGACTAGGGAAAGCTGGAAACCTCGCTAAAATCTATAGGTTCCGGGAATGGACGCTTCTCGGTTAAACTATAGATTCGGGGGCTGGGGCTTCCGCATCTAGAATTTAGGCGATTGATCGACAGGGGAAGGAATGCCTGTACCTATATCCCAAGCGTGGACGGTAGCAAGTTACGTCCTCAAACAAAAAATGAAGGGGCGTAAACAGTATCCGCTGGTGCTGATGCTGGAGCCACTGTACCGCTGCAACCTGGCGTGCGCGGGCTGCGGGAAAATCCAGTATCCGGCGCACGTGTTGAAGCGCGAACTATCGCCGGAAGAGTGTTTCAAGGCGGTGGACGAATGCGGGACGCCGATGGTGTCGATCCCCGGCGGCGAGCCGCTGATGCATTCACAGATCGAAAAGATCGTGGAAGGACTTGTCGCGCGAAAGAAGTACATCTATCTGTGCACAAACGCGTTGCTCCTGAAGGAAAAACTGCACCTGTTCAAGCCGAGCAAATACTTGACCTTTTCCGTGCATGTGGACGGGCAAAAAGAGCACCACGATTTTTCGGTGTGCCGCGAGGGTGGGTACGAACTGGCCGTCGAAGGTATGCGCGAGGCGCTGAAGCGCGGGTTCCGCGTCACTACCAATACCACGCTATTTGACGGTGCCGACCCGAAGAGCGTGCGGGCGTTCTTTGACGAGATGATGGAGCTGGGCGTGGAAGGAATGATGCTTTCGCCCGGCTATTCTTACGATAAGGCGCCGGACCAGAAGCATTTTCTGGGCCGGGCGCGCACCCGGCGGCTGTTCCGTGCGATTTTGTCGAATCGTAAGCCGTCGTGGCAGTTCAACCAGTCGATGCTGTTCCTCGAATTCCTCATGGGCAAACGCGATTTCAAGTGCACGCCGTGGGGGATGCCTACTTACTCGATTTTTGGCTGGCAGAAACCCTGCTATCTGCTCCAGGACGGCTACGCGGAGACGTTCAGCGAGCTCATGGAGACAACCGATTGGGCGAACTATGGCACGGAATCTGGCAATCCCAAGTGTGCCAACTGCATGGTGCACAGCGGGTATGAAGCGTCCGGCGTCGACTACAGCTTTAGTTCCTTGAAGGGCTTGTTCGCGACGGCCAAGGCAACGCTCTTCACTCGCAACACGGATGAAGATGCTCTCCTTCTGTTGAATGAGCCGGTGGCCCCGGTGCACTCCTACAATCCCCTGGTACAAATTGATAGCAAAGCGAACAAGCTTGAGGAGACGCGCGCGTGACTGGGCCGCGCCACGCGGATCGCCCGGAACACACACTTCATGCCGATGAGCTGGAGGTCGCGCCAGGGTTTGCCCACGAAACGCTGCAAGGATGGATCCCGGAGCTGGCCAGCGAGGATGAACTGCGGGAAGCCCTCGAAAAGGCGTTTGATTACCGGGGAGACGTAACCGTAACGCGAAAAGACGGCTCAAAAGTCGAAGGTTACATCTTCGATCGTGTCACAGGGAAAACTTTGCCTGAATCGTTTGTTCGTCTTTTGCCCAAGGGCTCCAATCAGCGTGTCAAAATTGCGTACTCCGAGATCGCCGCGCTTGCCTTCACGGGGCGGGATACCGCGGCGGGGAAGAGCTGGGAAGCTTGGGTGAACAAGTATTGGGAAAAGAAGGAAAAAGGTGGGGAAAACCTGAGTTTGCAACCGGAATCTTTGGAAGAATAAGCACAATGACCAGGTTTACCCGAAACTTCGGAGAATTAGGCTAACTCGTTTATAATCAATATATTAAGGTAGAACTGTGCCATTCCGGGCGCATTCACTCCTGTGTGGACAATAAGCCCTTATCTGTGATAGTGTTAGATATAGCGTTTGTTGCTCTTGTACTACCTTTTGACTCGTTCAGGGGGCTGCGAGGACAAACTCGCAGCCCTTTTTTTGCGGGGCTAGAGGCATTCTCAGAGCTTGGGAAACCGTGTTCTGGGGCCAAGAGAGGCAAAGCAATTCAATTTCGAGGTTCTGAAGTGAAGGAACAAGGAACAGTGAAGTGGTTCAATGCTTCGAAGGGCTACGGGTTCATCCAACGCCAGACTGGGGAGGATGTTTTCGTGCACTTCTCCGCCATTCAGATGGACGGTTACAAGTCCCTGAATGAAGGTCAGGCAGTGGAGTTCGAGGTCAAGAAGGGCCCAAAGGGCCTTCAGGCAGAGAACGTCACAAGCCTCTAGCCTGTGGACTCAGGAGGTCCCCGAGGGGTCGGGGACCTCTCAGTCAGGAAAGCAAGTAGGCAGAGTAAAACGAGAAAATAAGCGAGTGGTTCCAAGGAGGCAGTTGTGCAAGTAATGCAAGAAGG
>Ga0187803_10000203_pt1 | contig 24564 bp, 31 predicted proteins | sample NC_wetland_sal_i_2_FD_132425 | JGI IMG/M metagenome (GOLD analysis project Ga0187803, IMG submission 132425) | Wetland sediment microbial communities from Neuse River Estuary, North Carolina, USA - Control_3 | ecosystem: Environmental > Aquatic > Freshwater > Wetlands > Sediment | place: USA...
GGCAAAATAGCTCACGATGACTCCGGGTTCGTAGTTGATCACGGTGCATGAATCGTACTCAAGGACCTTGAAGGGGGTCGTCGGCGTCAACACCAACCAGATGCCATTGCTCCCCTGATAGCCTGAAACGACGTTCGTTTGGAGAGTTGCGGTGGACCCAAAGGGACCTTGGAAGGGGATGGCAAACTGCAAATCCATCGATTGGTTGAGGGCGTAGCTCGTCCCAGGAGGAACCAGCACCGACACCCTGTCCCACGTGTTCACAACCCCGGACCCGTCGGCGTCCGCAAATTCAAAGAACGCAGCTCGGTGGTAGGCCTCGGTGACGCTGATGTTCAGCCGCGTTGTCAGTCCCCCAAGCGAGACGAATGGGTAGTCCAGCGCGAACCTCGAGTCGCCTGCCGTAATGGAGTAGTTCCCCGGAGAAAGGCGCTCGAAGAGCTCCCCACTCTCATTTGTGTAAAGCACGTACGGTCTGCCGGTGATAACCCCCTCCCTTAGAATCGTCAATGGCAGGTGAACCAACGGGGTCAATTGGATAGTGGCGCTAATGTTGCCGGAACGGGAGGGCGCCGCCGCGGGCAAGACCATGTTCGCCACGACAAGGACCGCTCCCGACCCGGGCTGGTTCTGCAAGCCCTGCGGTCTGCCAGGCTGCAAGCCCCCCACTTGGCCTGCGAAGAGCCCAATCTTAATCTGGCTCATTTCAACCGAAACGAGAGCTGCCGACGCGATGAGGAAGGTCAGGAGCAAGACTTCGTAGCTCCTCGTCGGGCCAGGGGCTTTCATTTGCCTACGATTCGGCAATCCACGTAGTAAGTCTTGCTGTTTCTTCGCCCTGAAGTTCGGTGCACTGACCCTAGTTCAGCGCGACTGGCTCCTTGCTTAGCCTTGCACTAGCCCGGCCCTTGTAGCTTGTGTAGAAGAACCAGGCGTTCAGCAGGACCAGGACTGCGGCGAGCAGTTGAACCCAGTCCAAAGTGGGCGGACTCGTCAGACTGACCCCGTTCCCCGACATGGTGAAGAACTGAGTGAAGATGTTGTATGCGAAGGCTGGGGTGTAGCCGTTGGGGGCAGCTTGGTGGGGCGACGCTGCGTACGAGGTCCTCCATTGGATGTCCTGAATGACGTTGAACAGAGCAACGAGTAGGATGACGTCTGCCGCCAGCACCTTCAGTGCGGTCCTGACCATCGTTTGTCGCCAGCAGACAGGCCGATAATAAGCAATCCGCGTTCAAAGCGTTTAACCGCGGCCCGTCGAGGAGGAAGCAGGAAGATGGTCTCAAGGGGGACTATAGTCTACGTAGCGGCCTTCGCACTACTGCTGCTCTGGGCTTTCTTCGTCCAGGCAGACACGAGGAGGGTCGACGGCACCAGCATGCTCCCGACGCTCGAAGGAGGGGACCTGGTCGTTATCCAGAGCGTTCCCATCAGCCAGATTCATGTCGGGGACATCGTAGTCTACAACGGGCTCTGTTCGGCATTGGGAGAGTCGGTGGTGCACCGGGTGGTGAACATCACAGACCAGGGGCTGATAACGAAGGGGGACAACAACCAGTATACAGACCAGCGGTACGGCATAGCGACATCCCCCATAACGTCCCAGTGCTTGGAGGGGAAAGCCGTCTTTCTCATCCCGTACGTGGAACTGCTGGCGTACTACATCGACCAGAACGGGCTTCCGCAGTGGTTCAATTACATCCCATCGCTGTTCATACTTGTCATCGTCATAGTCTCGGTGCTAGGTGAGGAGGAGGACGAGGACGACCGCAAGGCGAAGAGGGTCACTTCTGACTCCTCGCCGACGGCATCCTGAGAACTCGGATTTCCTGGTTCTGACCAATCAGATTGAAGTTGTAAGGGGCGTTGCCGATGATGAATAAGTATAACGTGGCCATGACCGAGGAGATAGAGAAGCGCTTGGAAGTGGAGCGCAAGAAGAGGGCGCTAGACTCGATACCGGAGACGATAAGATACATACTGAGCGAGTATCTCGCGAAGTCAAACTGAACGTAACGACTCCAAATCCGTGATGTTGGGAACGCCCTTGTACACCGAAACGAGATAGCGGTGCGTGCGCCTGTCGGCGTTGGTGAGATTCTTCCCTGACAGGATTATCTCAACGGTGTAGGCAAGAGGAATATGAGGTTCGTTTTCCGTGTGCGCCTCAGTTGAGAAATCAGCGAAAGCGCTCCCCCTTTTGACCTCTAACGATTCCACGGTAGCATGGAAGAGAGGCTGGTAGAGTGTGAACTTCTCATCTGGAGGGTTGTAGATGAACACGACCGATGGCGGACTATCGTTCCTTACCTTCTCGGGCACCACGTCAATTCCGTCAAATAACTTGAATCGCTTGGCCGAGCCATAGACCCCGAGAGTGTCGTAAGATGCGGCTATCTCCACGTTCACATCAACCCCTGTCGCGGTCTCTCCTCCCACGTTGAGGATTTGCCATCCGAATCCCCACTGGGCGCTGGGGTATTCCTTGCTCAAACGGGTTATCTGGATTTTGGGGTGATGCGACCTCTCCAAGAACCACAACACCACTCCCACTATTGCCCCTGCGATGATGAGGAGGTCGGCGATAGTCCCGATGTTTGCCCAGAACCAACCCCACGCTGAATCGAAGGCGACCAACTACTTTTGGCTCCAATCGGTGTCTGATTTAGCCATAAGGCATCTCCCGACGTTTGACAAGGAGACGAACTCCCGTCTGTTTGACAGAACCGCCCTCAGTTCTTGTAACTCTTCGGGAGACGAAGGGGGTAGTCTTTCGACTTGTAACTATCGGGAGATGAGCGGCAAACCAGAGCCACCAATGGGCGTCCGACTGAGGACGGTGTGGTGCATAATGAAAGGATAGGTAGACGCACCTCTCTGAAGGGGTATTCAGGAGGCTGAAGGGGGAGAGTCTGGTTTGACCTCCCACCATTCGCGGTCAGATTTCGTTCTCAGCCTTAAATAACAAGGCTGGTCAGATTGACCCTGATTCCGGGGATTGCCGACAAGAGATGGCGCATTTACGGTCTTTGGGGGCGCGATCCTCACAGCATTTGGTTTCGTGAGTCTTGCTTGCAGCAGTTATCTGAGCGGTGCTATTCAGCTCAGCACTGGTGACTACATCCGGCTCTGGTCTGACTCAATCCTAGCTGTCGTTCTCGGCTTCCTAGTCATCTTGGCGGGTGACTTGATTGCCTCGAAGGGAAGGTCCAGGAAAGTATGGGGTGCCGTCATGGGCACGATAGCATCGATAATTGGAGGGTTCAATTCTCTTGTGCTGACCTTGATGGTTGTCGGCGTGCAGTCGCAGAGTTTCGTGATAACATCGTCCTCATCGGCCCAACTGGGCGCAGCGGTAGAAATCCTCATACTCGGATGCATCATTACGCTGTTCGTTGGTTTTCCCTTCGGCATGTTCGGCTCAGCTCCAGGAGTCATGGAGAGAGAATCCGAACTTCTAGAAAGTACCGAATCGAGTGCCTAACACGAGGACACCTTCACGGTGATGTTGGACCAAGACCAACTTCCTCACATCAAGGATGTTTTCTGGGCTCGTATCCATCCGAATTGGCCAAGTTGAAGTTAGACAGTTGCCCACTTATGCGCCTCGATTCCTCTTAGCCCCGACCGAATGTGAAATCCAGAATCAGAGCACACGACGTTTGAGACCGACGCTGAACCCCTCAAGATAGGCCGATTCCCGCCCGTTCTTGCGTGCGTAATGAGGGACAAATCTCCACTTCCTTCTGGGGATACCGAGCACCTTCTCATACTTCCTGTTCTTGAAGTAACCCTGAGTGTTGGCTCCCATGATAACGATCTTCTTCGGTCGAATTGCAGCCAGTTCTCTCGCGAGCAGCGCGGCGCTCTCGTCCAAGATGGCCGCTTTCACAACAGGAGCCATTGCGTCATCGAGGTGTTTCTTCTTAGGGTGCCAGAAGGAGTCTCGCATAGGGCACTTGACGAAGTCGGTGATCCAACAGCGCCAGAGATGAGGCTGGTTTTCGGTGCCCGGGGGGATGAACCCGTGCTGGCGGAGTGCCATTCTGAGCAATCGATCGCCAGGACTTACGTTCCAGTTCGATTGCCAGAGGGGAGAATTTTCTCCCCTGTCAATCCGCTGATTGATGGACTCGTCGATACCACCTACTTCTGGGATTTCGGCGACGAAGACGGTCTTAGCCTTCGGATTGCCGTAGAAGCCTGGTGTAGGATCGTATCTGGCTTCACTCCCACTAAGATGAAGGCCGCGTCTCCACTCCGTCACGTCCTCAAGCACAGATCTCAAGTCTTTGGAGACGCCTCTGAGCCATTCTTGGCCGAGCACGTCAGCAAGTCCCAAGTATGGGCTTCCCTATCTTCCTTTCCTTCGCGGCCGTATCGGAGCGCGTTTCTATTTTGTCTTCGACCCGAACCAGAAGGCCACTGCGGCAACCGCCAGTGTGTCGAATGTGGTGAAACTGGAATTTGTCAAGTGCAGAACAATATCGCCTACCACGATCATTACCGTGATTATCCCCCTCCAATCTGTGCTTGAAACGGCGGCGCTTACCGATGCTAAGGTGCCCGTTCCCGATTGCAGCACTTGCACATCTGCTCACGAGTTCGATATACGGCTATCGCATCAAATATCCCGTGAGGTTTCGTGAACAATCCTAACGGTCTGAGCCATAGGCCCCTCCCCGAATAAACAGTTTAGAGAACGCTTTGGTTCTTGCCTTTTCCCGACTGCGCGTCTTCGTCGACCGACAGAACCTCCTCAGCTGAATCGTATTCGAAGGTCAGCACATTTGTCGGGAGGAGGGTGACGAACGAGTCATCTTTGAACTTGAAGTACCGTCTTACTCCGTTTGCTTCAACTAGTCGAACTTCCGCATCTCCTGCTGACCTATAATGCATCGAAGCGTCGCAGTTCCAAGCACCTATGAATCTCACTTCAAGGCAAGAGAGGTAAACATGGTCCAGTTTTCCAGTCTGCTCTCTTCTATGAACTGTAATTGCCGAGCCTGTCCCTTGGATCGCAGCCAACTTGGCGTCGAGCAACGTCATCCTGTTATATATAACGACAGGAGGATGGCCTTGACCGTTCCCGAAGTCCACTCACCTCGGCTTCTCCGGTGTTTTCCAATCGCGCTCCCAACTGTCGCACGAGAAATTGTGCCCGACGGGAACCTCGTACTTGTTGCAGAAGCCTTTCTCGTACGCCGCGCACATCCAACAGAACTGGTCATGCGCGGCCTCGGTCCGGCTGTAATTCGGTGGTGTCTGCATGAGGTCCCAAACGTAGTCAGAGCATTTGAAGGAACGGCTGGATTTCAGACGGCCAGAGGGAGGGGCCTCTGCGAAGATGTCGGGGGATGCATGCTGAAGTCTGCGAACTAACCCGGTCGTGGCTTGCCATCTAGTTAGTGGGTCGGTAACTCTTCGGGAAACGCTGGGCCTCTCGGCACCTGAAGCTCCGGCTTGGAACTGTCGGGAGGAGGGGCGGCGATGGGGGTTAGACCGCTGCTGGAGTCTTCCTCAGCTTCCGTAAGATGGCTAGATAACTCGCTACGAGAACGCCGGCCACTCCGAACAGCAGAGGTACGGGACGCCCGAGCAAGCTGGAAAGGTTCGTGTTGATTATCGGTAGTGCGTCAAAGATCCATGCCGCAAGCAGCAGCAGACCAACTGCGAATACCGGTACCTTGACAGCCTTGAATTTGGCGAGCTTTGGTGTCGTATCTCTCCGATCCATCTCGCCGGCAAGATAGAGTATCGCGACTGAGCCGAAACCGAGGAACCAAATCGGCCAATTTGAGGATAGGTAAGAAAAGAGGGTAGATATGCCGGCGACCCCAGGAACGAACAGCCACACCAGGAGGATGGCAGCCGAGCCGAACAGGAAGCCCCTGTCAAGAATCTGACTGTTTTGGGCGAAGCCATAGACTCGTCGCCACGGCACAGGCTTGTCCCCCGTTTCTCTCAAATCGGGGTCGGAAGCTTCAGTCAGACCCTTCGCATCCTCCTGGTAGAAGTACACCTTCTCCTCGGGGACCGTTGGCTGCGGATTCCCGTCCGCGTCGCGCAGACCTTTCTTGACCAACCTTGTCAATGGATAGAACCATTCTACGCCTCTGTCTTTCACGGTAGTGAACGAGTCCTGCAGCACATGAAGGAACACTCCAAGCGACAGTAATGGGCTTACAAGATATGCAAGTGCCATAATGAACACGTTGTGGAGAAGTGCCCTATGTGGCTGCTCATCCCTGTACTGCGCTGCTGGAATGAACCAGTATTCTCTGTCTAGGTCGGGGAGAAGGGCGCCTAGCCCGATAAGCAAGGCGATATCAGGACGGCCGAAGAACACGAAGCCAACAGCCAACCCGAAAGCAAAGTGTGTGTAGAGGTCCAAGAATGATACCTCCTCACTCACGGGTTCTGCAAAGCATGCAGTTAAGATTTCTTGGAATCATGAGGACGAAGAGGTAGTCTTTCGACTTGTAACTGTCGGGAGGCAACAGGGACATCTGGACTGACGGAGGGATGGAAGGAAGGTCAAATAGTTCTAAAGATTCATAAAACAGAGCCCAAAACATCATGTGATTGGCGAGGTTCCCTCCCAGAAGTTCAATCAAGAGGAAGTCTGTACTTCTTGATAGTTGCACTACCGTGTTCTTCGACCTCGTCGCCTTCTCGAAGGGAGCAACCACTAAACAGATGGTCGAAAAGGCCGACGAGATAAGCAACACATTGGACCGCCGGTTACGTCCGGACTATTATTGGGATGAACGAGATAAGGAAAACGACCTTATTCTGACACCGACCGGCGATGGTTATGCAATCACTTTGTGCAGTGATTTCGAACACGGAGAAATCCTGAAGATTGTCAGCGGGATTTACTACGATTTGGTCCGTAGGAAGAAGCTCAAGGCGCGATTCGGCATTAACGTGGGACCGAATGTAGCGTACGTCGATTTGAACGAGAGCATGAACATAGCTGGTTGGGGAATAACCAAGGCACGCAGAGTGATGGACGAAGCGGGGCCCAACCAGATCCTCTGTGATTCCTCCTTCGCGGAGCCAGTCAAGCAGGACATAAGAGAACTGAAGGACATCGGCATCAAGAAGACAAAATGGGGATTGAGAATGCGCTTGTATAATTATAAGAAGGGGAATACCGGAGTCGACGTTTGATGGAGAAGGGAGTGTACGCGCGAGGTGATGAAGCGGGCAGCGACAAGAAGAGCCTCTCTGAGAAGGAGATTATAGTGGCAATTATTCTGAGCGATTTGGATGACTTCAAGAGGTTCGAAGTTATGGAGAGGTTTGCTGCCCTGGCCGACAGTAAAGACGACGTTCGTACTCTTCTATGGGTACTCGCTAACGATCGAGACCCAATGGTCCGACATGAGGCAGCCGCCCAACTGCTGAAACTGGGGGAAGGGAGGGCTGATCTCGTTTCACCGATGAAGAGTAGAATAGTTGAGGCATTGACGAAGGCCATACTTCAAGATCCGTACATGATGGCCAGACATGAATCGTTGGAGGCATTGGCATACATTGCTGACGAGAAGTCATCAGCTTTCCTGAATGAGACACTTCGAAGCCAAAACATCGATGTCAGAGCCTCGGCGAGGTTCGCGACCGGATTGTTGAACTACAGGATTTCAAATCGACTAGCAGGCGACGAGGTCTACCACAAGATAATCGACGAATGGAGAGAAACGGCCTTTGCGAAACAGAAAGAATCGAAGCCGAAACCGTCCTCGAAACCAGGCACTTAGTCGAGATTCATATGCCAATCGGTAGAGACGAGTGGGACAAAGGACGAAAGGCTGACACTCCCGAAGCGAGGATAGAGAACTTTCTCGGGAAGAATCGAGGTAATGCATTCACGCTGTCGGAGATTGCGACCAACGTGTTTGGAATGAGGACGGCTCAAAGCATGAAGGACTTCCTCGGAAATGTTCTCTCATACTGGACGGTAGAGGAAGCGATTAAGACCCTTCTCCACGAAGGAAGAATCCAAGCAAAATCGGTCAAGCAAAGATACGGAACCAATACCTATTACGCGATACCTTGATCGACATCTACCTTGGCCGTGTGGAAAAGACCATAGACCTGAAGTCGCACCTGAACAAATGCTTAAGCAGAGTGATGCTTCTGCCAGCTTCAAGAGATGCCTGAGAATCTCAAGTCGATACTCGCAGACGCCAAACCATCGCACATCGAGCTTTCGAAGATAGACGTTTGGAAAGAGGCCAACGCCCGTAGAACTGATGTCTACACCAACCTTGAGGATCTGGCAGACAACATACGAGCTATTGGATTGCAGGTCCCGCTTGTGGTCAAAGAGGAGAAACCTAACGAGAAGTATCGCGTGATAAGTGGTCAGAGAAGATTCAGCCCGCTAGGACAATAGCGCGTTCTACGACGAAGAAGGCGACAAGTGAGGGGTCGTGTCCAGCCACTTAACAGCGCCCTCCGTGCCCAGAAGGCTGAAAAGCGTCCGGAGGAGTGCTAGTGGCCTCGGTCGAACAAGGATGGTTTCGCTTTGGAAGGTTGCGGCGGTTCTTGTTCTCGTCTTTGATGTAGGAGTTTTTTCGTTCATCTATGACATTCAAACAGGAAACAACTTGCTTTACCTCAATCCGCCCGAATCTCCTCAGACTTTCCGCTACACGGTAACCTACAGAGTAGGTTCGACAATCCCATATCCCCCTGACCTCGATGTCGGGGTCAACTTGACCACCAATGCCTTTGAGATAGCCGTCGGTCAGACCGTTACCATGAACGCGATAGGATACTACAACCACAAGACGTTCTCCAACATATCCAGCGTATTCGTTTCTTTCCAGAATGCTATTTCTTTGGTATCAGCTATCAGCATTCCAATCGCGGGGAACAAGACCACCAAAGTAGCGGAGTTCGGGGGAATCACTCTTCGCCCAGACAAAGCCATCCCCGACCTTCTTGATACCAATCAGACGCAAGTCACTTGGTCGGTTGCAGGAGTGTTCAGCCCATACTTCACGATCCATTTTGTCAACGAAAAAGCGAACCAAAGCAGAAGCCTCATCGGGACGAACCAGTTCATCCAAGTCGTCCTGCCAAGTGAACTGGCGAACGAACGCTACTCCAAGACGAACCAACTCCTGACCGTTGCTCTCTTGGTATTCGCCGTAGTCGAGAGCATCAGCGTAATTGAACGCGGATTCCAGAGAGGCAATCAATCCAACCCCACCAGCACCCAACCGGCAACAAATAGCGAAACTCCTCCCCAGATCGGCACTGCGACAAAGGGCGACTGAATTACCATAGTTGCGAGAAGTGTGAATATGAAGAGTCCGAATCCCACGGCTATGATTGATTCTCCTAGTTTCTTCCTCCCCCGAAGAAACGAAGGAACAAATCCCTTCGGCACCTATTCTTCGCAAGTTCTCCCGATGGGTTGCGTATCTCCCACCTCTCGTTGGTGGGAACCGTTAACTTCGTGGATATGGGAGGATTCGGCGTTCCCATCCGCTCGTAAGTTACCAGTTCCGCCCTCCTGGTTCTGTTACCTCTGCGTCTGAGCCACTCTGAATAATCTTCCTGTTTACTTTCGTCGGATAGCTCCAAAGTATAGAGTGTCCCATCAGTTCCCACCGCGACTACTTCGTCCTTTCCCTGAGAGTTTTTCACCGTGCACCATTGGTCTATTCTGATTGTTTGAGTCCGACGAATGAGCGTCGAGCACTCGTGCTCTTTTGCCTCGTCTGCTATCAGCGTCTTGTGGCACTTCCCACAACGGATTAGGTTGTCAGCCAGAGGGAGTCGCCCCGGTGTCTACGACATCGCCCACCATGAAATCGGGATTGTGGTAGTGGCATCTCGGACATTCTTCGAACATATTCTTCATTGAAGTTTGGAGGGTCTTTATCATCGCGTCCTTTTCGTCCAATTGCTTCTGGACTGGACGACCTGGCACTATGCATCCTTTGTCCTTGGCTGTCCGATAGGCCAAGAGCCAAGTGCTTGCCTTGTCGTGCCAATAGAACGACCCCCTTGCTTCTTGATAGGCCGCGAACGAATTTGTGATTAGGTCGGAGATGGTCGTGAACTTGACTTCCTTCTCCTTCTTATCTCTACCAAGGAAGCCTCCTCCTTTCTCGCTCCATTCCACGGTGTGCGATATCTTCGTATCAAAGGACTTCACTACATCGAGCATCTCTTCCTCGTTCTTGAATTTGAAGTAGGTTGCTTCTGCATCCTCGAAGAATTGCTGTTGCCCTTTCGCCATCGCGTCGAAACTCATTTCTTCTTCCTCACCACCGCTTGCCTCTCTCCTGTCTTCGCCATGTCCATCCTCCATTCGAGCTTGTCCCCTGTCTCGACTCCAAGGAAAACGACTATGCCCTCTGGAATCGTAGCTCTAAGAGACTTGGACTTCGGCCGTGCTTCTGCCGCCGTTGATTCCAAGGATTGTTCCATGCCTCGGTAGGCTCTCCGTAGGTATATAAGAACACCGTTTGGATGGTTTGACGGTAGGTAGACACATTTATCTACCCCCCTGTCTACCTACCCGTAGGTGAGCAAGACGACAACGGAACAAGCGCGGTTCGAAATGGATGCTGACAGGTTCGAGGATTATTTGTCGAACCTCGAAGCGAAGAGGGAACTGAGGGAGTCGTGGGACTGATGGCGACTCCCGTTTATGATTCTCGTGCAGAACGCGGTCGCCTCATCTGCGACCTGAAGACAGAAGTTCGAAGGGTGGACGAGAATGAGTATGCTGTCAGGTCTCAGTCGGGCAACGGGGAGTATCAGGTCAGAGCGACAGAGTTAGGTTGGACTTGCTCATGCCCTGATGCGATCTACCGAGCGCAGAAGTGCAAGCACATCTTCGCGGTCGAGTTCTCCAAGAAGATTCGGACAGCCGTAGAGCTTGGAGTCCTTGCCGAGTTCACGACGACCGATAAGTGCGTGATGTGCGGTTCTAAGCACTTCGTCAAGGACGGGATGAGGCACAACAGGGCGGGAGACCTTCAGAAGTTCGTGTGCATCGACTGCGGTTATCATTTCAGCGTGAACGTCGGGTTCGACAAAATGAAGCACGACCCGAAGGCGGTCACTATGGCTCTCCAGCTTTACTTCTCAGGGGAGAGCCTTCGCAACACCCAGAAGGCCTTACGGCTGATGGGCGTAGAAGTCTCTCATAAGACCGTCTGGAAGTGGATTGAGAAGTATGTGGGGTTGATGCAGAGGCACTTGGACAAGATTACCCCACAAGTCTCGGACACTTGGAGAGCCGATGAGATTTGGGTGAAGTTCAGAGGCGAAATGAAGTATGTCTTCGCCATGATGGACGATGAAACAAGATTCTGGATTGCTCAGGAAGTCGTTGACTCGAAAGCCAAGCACGACGCGAGACACCTATTCTTCGAAAGCTTGAAGGTCGCGGGGAAGACTCCCGCGACTCTGATAACCGACAAGCTCCCGTCCTATCATGTCGCCTTCAAGAAGGTCTATTCGTGGCGAAGGACTGACATCAAGCCTGAGCACATCCAAGAAATCACGCTGAAGGGGAAGATTCACAACAACAAGATGGAACGCATGAATGGAGAGATTCGGGACAGAGAGAAGGTCTTCAGAGGCCTGAAGCGGATTGATACGCCAATTCTGAAGGGCTATCAAATCTACCACAACTTCGTGAGGCCGCATGAATCGCTGAAGGGGAAAACCCCTGCCGAAGTCGCTGGAATCAGAGTCCTCGGTCAGAACAAGTGGCTGACTCTGATTCAAAACGCTTCTAAGAGCGACTAGGGAGAATTACCTTTAACTCAGCGAGCAAGACCTAGGTGCGTTTAGGCATGGATGCCGTCAAGTCAGCTACAGAAGCGATTGCTCTCGCACGACAAGCCGCGATGAGTTCGGGCGTGTTGTTCTCCGTCGTTTCGAGCGCCGAGAAGGTCGGAGATGTTTGGGTGGTGAAGGTCGGCTCATTTGGGAGCCAATACGAAGCAACCATAGCCGCGACTTCGGGGCTAGTGACATCGTGGAAACAAGTGAAATAGCCGAGCGCATAGAATCCCATCGACTAAGAGCCGCGCAATACTTCCAAAACAGCCAAGAGGCCGTCGGCAAGGAAGAATACGAAAAGGCAGGCGAGTTGATTTGGGGGGCAGTTGCTAACTACATTCATGCCTTCATCCTTCTGAGAGAACGCAAAATCTACAAGAGACATAGAGCGGTCGTGGACTTCGGAAGGAACATCGCCATTCAGCGTGGAGACGAGCGCCTTCTTAACGCCGTCGAAGAAGCGGATGAAATGCATGAGCATTATTATCGCGGCTCAAGGATTCGAAGCTCCTTTCCAGATAGATTCGAGGATGGGCGTTACGCTATCGAAACTCTCGATAAGCTTCTGCGAACCGAAGTTGGAGCATGGATGAAGGCTCGCCCGACGAAAGGTAACAGCTTTCCGAACGAAGGAAACCCGCCGAAGAAGTAACAGAACCGCCCTCCTGGAACTGGTAACTTACGGAGGGACGGGAAATCCGACATCTCGCATCCCTCGACCGTTACCAGCCAAGCTAGGAAACTCGCTCCAGACCTAGGTCTGCTTCTTCTTTTGACGAGTTTCTGCATCCTCCTCGTTGGGCTAATCCTTCATCTTCTAATTGTCGCGGTTGCAAGTGTCGGGTTACTCGTCTTTTCTGGTCTTCTACTCATTTTAGTTTCGCAAGAGCCTCAAAGAGAGGTTGGAGGAGAAGCCAACTGAAAGCTATGACAATCCAACCAAGTCGCGTAGCCTGTTCGCCATTTTGCCAGGCAATCGTATCGGAGATTCCCGAAATATGAATCGCGGGATTCGAATCCACGCTTGGCCCTGCATTCACGGAGATAGAAGTATTGATTGGGATGTACCAGAAATACAAATCAGTTTCAGTGTCAACCTTGATACTGTAGTTCTCAACAAAGAAACTTCCACTTGGACGAATTGTATGTACGATTCCCGAAGAACCACCCTGAACATCATATCCGACTGCGTCGTAATACTTAGCGAAGTCGGTGGTAATGGGCTTGAGAAGGATATTGACTGTGATGTCATTTCCTGCGCTAAGGCTTCCTTTAGCAGTGAAGGTTGCATCAATTTCTGCGCTGACGTCAGGGATTCCGTTCGCGGGCGACCTCTGGTCTTTGACGTAGTAGATAGTCTTGCTAGCGTTGGGTGTCGAAACCCCGAATGCGGCATAGAGAATGGTGACTGCGAAAAGAATGAGGAGGACTATCGCAACGGCCTGCTTCTTCGCCTCGGGTTTCACTACACTCTAGCCGTGGAGTATTCTCCTAAAAGGATTGAGAGGAGTTCGGGGGATGGCGCATGGCTAAATCAGACCCCCATAGGAGCCGAAGGTGAATGTCATTCCTCGATCCAGTCTGGTCTTGGCTCATGTCAAACCTTCCCGCTCTCGAACTCATCTCAACGCTCGTCATCATCGGAGGGGCGATAGTGGGAACCGCCGTCTGGGCCATTGAACGGGGACGCCATCCGTCAATCGAATTGTTGCGCTACAGCGAAGAGCGAATCGGCATAATTGAAAAGGACAAGAAGGACTGGGGGTTTGGGTTCCAGATTATCAACACAGGCAAGGTGACAGCGAGCGGCGTGGGAGTAGAAATGTCGGTGAAGATGTCGAATGACCCTCGGAGCGGGCCAGTCCGTTATAGGATGTTCGAGAATCTTGACATTTTGCCGGAGAAGATTAGAAATGACTACGCACCGATGGTCACCTTTCTCTATCACTCATCTAGCAACCACTTCGAACTGTTCCAATTACAGGATTTTCGGCGCCCAGACAACTTGAGGGTGGATAACAAAGCGTCATTCGAGACGTTCCCGACAATGCAAGGCGGCATCCCTCTTGGATACATGGTCAGCCTCAGCATTTCCGGCCCCAACTTGACGGACGCCGACAGAAAGACTCGCCGCTACCTGATACTGTTCGCTCCCGATGGGCCACATCTCATGGAGACGAAGGAAGTGTTCGATAAGAAGTCACAGGTGGCCTAACTCCTTGCCAAATACTCGCTCAGAATGTATCGGATTGTCTCAGGTATCGAATCTAAGGCTCTCTTCTTTCGCTCTACCTCCAAGCGTTTCTCCATCTCTTCCGTCATGGCGACGTTGTATTTCTTCATCATCGGCAACCCTCCCTACGGTTCCTGTATTTAACTCTGCGCCAATAGGCGCCTATGGGGAGTATGTTTATATGACACCCAATAGACACCTATGGACACATGAGCGACCAAGAACGGTTCGAGATGGGCGAGGAAGAATACGCCGAGGTATCCGAAGCCCGAATGAAGTTCAGGGGGTTTGCTTACGCATGAGCGCCCCCGTTTTTGATTCTCGCATGGCCAAGGGCGAAGCAATCGCCAAGGTCGAGTCCAACGTCCGAAGGATTGACCAGAACGAGTATCGGGTCAAGAGCCAGTCGGGGAACGGGGAATACACAGTCCTTCAGACCGAACTCGGTTGGAATTGCTCTTGTCCTGACTTCGCTTTCAGAGGCGTGAAGTGCAAACACGCCTTCGCGGTTGAACTCTCGTTACAGATTAGGCGACGAATAGAGAACGCGAGGCGCTTAGTGCCTCTGGATTACCAGTCATGTCTCGACTGTGGCTCATCGGAGATTAGGAGGGACGGCCTACGGGTCAACAAGAGCGGAAGCATCCAGATATTCGAGTGCAAGTCATGCGGGGTCAAGTTCTCCAAGAACCTTGGCTTCGGGGGAATGAGGGCGAGCCCCGAAGCGATCACTATGGCTATGCAAATCTACTTCGGAGGCGCGAGCCTTCGGAACACGCAAAAGGCGCTCAGACTCCAAGGGGTCAACGTCTCTCACGTCGCCATCCTGAAGTGGATTCGCAAGTATGTCGGGATAATGAACGGCTATCTGGAAGATTTCACCCCGCAGGTGGGCGAGACTTGGAGAGCCGACGAGATGTATGTCAAATTCAAGGGCAACATGAAGTATCTGTTCTCCATGATGGACGACGAGACACGCTTCTGGATTGCCCAAGAGGTAGCCGACACCAAGCAAAGGCACAAACCGAGAGGCCTATTCTATCAGGCAATCAAGGCGACGGGGAAGGTTCCTAAGATTCTGATAACTGACGGTCTTCCCTCGTATCATTACGCTTGGAAGAAAGTCTACTCATGGAGGCGAGCCGATAAGCCCGTCCACATCAGGGAGATAACACTCGCTGGAACTGTCCACAACAACAAGATGGAGAGAATGAACGGCGAAGTCAGGGACAGAGAGCGAGTCATGCGAGGCCTCAAGAACCCCGACACAGCCATAATCAAAGGCCTCCAGATTTACCACAATTTCATCCGACCGCATGAGGCCTTGGGTGGAGACACGCCGGCTGACCGGGCTGGAATCAAGATAGAGGGCAAGAACAAGTGGCTAACAATAATCCAGAATGCGGTTCATCCAGAGTCAACCAAGGATGGAGTGCAAGATGAAGTGTGACATGTGCGGGAGGATAACTGATGACCCGATGCGCGTAGGATGGTTCTGCCCGAAATGCGAGAACGACCTGCTAAAGCAGGGAACCATAGAAGTCAAGGGAGAATGCAAAGTCTTGCAAGAAGGTGACTTCTGTGACAAATGCGGGCGAGGCATCATGGTCACCCTCGACCACAGGCGCTTTTTCCAGAGGCTACCCAACGACATCAAACGACTAAACCAAGAGCATGACGTTCTCAAATGCACATTCTGTGGGCACCTACATACCTCAATCAACATTCATGTCCGGGAGGGAACCCTAAGGGTAAGTTTCAGTCATCCCTCGGAAGTTAACAAGGAGGAAACCCCAGATGGCTAATCCCTCGGCAAGATACCAGAACCGCCCTCCTCGCTTTATATACCCTTTATATACCTAAGAGATTCGCCCGTCTCGAATGCCTCAGACAAAGGCAATAGTCAGCATTGAGAACGTAGTCGCTTCCGCATCCATCAACCAGACAGTCGACCTCAATCTAATCACAAAGAACTTCGTGACAGTGGAGTATCACCCCGACCAGTTCCCTGGCCTCGTGTTCAGGCTCAGGAACCCCAAGACTGCAACCCTGATCTTCAGCTCAGGGAAGATGGTCTGCACGGGCGCGAAGTCCGAAGAGCAGGCCAGGAAGGCGGTGGAAGAGGTGGTAAGGCAGCTCAAGAAGGGCAAGATTCCAATCAAGAACGAAGCCGTGGTCGAGATCCAGAACATTGTCGCGTCGGCCAGCCTCGGCGGGAAGGTGCACCTGGAGGAGGCAGCGCGGGTGTTGCCAAAGTCCATGTACGAGCCGGAGCAGTTCCCAGGCCTGATCCACAGAATGGCAGACCCCAAGACAGTGATACTGCTGTTCGCGTCAGGGAAGCTCGTCTGCACCGGTGCGAAGAAGGAGAGCGAAGTCTACAGGGCTGTCAATAATCTCCATGTGACTCTAGAAGAAAAGAATCTCATGGTCTATTGATGGCCGCCGACCGATTTTGTGATCGCCTTTACGTTGTCCTTGCTTATCAGTTCCATCGAGTACAGCGTGTCAGCCAGTTCGACCATGTCCATGACAGCGTGAAGGGCAATCCCCCTCTTGCTCAGCTTCTCCCTCGCCCCTTCCAGCCTGTCGATGAGCACCACCGCCGAGCTCACTTTCCCCCCCTCGTCCTGGATCGCGTTAGCCGCTGAAATGATAGTCTCTCCTGACGTCGCCAGGTCGCCGACAACAACAACGTTCCAGCCTGGGCGCACCTCCCCCTCGACAAGACGCTCGTTCTCCTGCTTTTCCAACCTGGTGTAGACAAGTGGTTTCTTCTGGGCGATGGCCAGGGGGGCAGCCAGCAGCAGGCCTGTCAGCGGGACAGCGCAGAAGGCGTCTGCCTTCGGCACCTTCTTTGACACGACGTCGGAGAGGGCAGCGACCACAGCCCCATAGACGCCGGGGTAGCTTGGAAGACCTCTGAGATTGACGTAGTAGGCGCTGTCTTTCCCGCCGGGGAGAGTGAAAGTCCCGAACTGGAGCGCCCCGACCTTTACGAGCCCTTCGGCAATGTCATTCAGGCGGCTCCGGCGTTTCTTCCAGGCCATGGGCCTCGAGTCCAACTCGTGCTTATAAAACGAGTTTGCAGGGAACCTGATGTATGCCGGAGCTATGGATTCCGTACGGGAACGTGGAGACACTGGTAACGTTACAGGCAGAGAACCTCGGCGTTGTCGCCGGAGCCCCGCCCGACGCAGGCTCCGTTGAGAGCGAGAGGATGTCGGAGCTGACGAAGGGTGCCTCGCAGATTTTCGTGTGCGACACCGCGCCCGCGACTCTGGAGTTTCTACGAGTGCTTGTGCCTGCCCTGGGGGAGGCGCAGGGCGTGCGCATCTCCTCGCCGGCCCCGAAGCGGATCGAGTCAGGCGTCCCCGACCTGAAGGCGAGGGTCGCCACGCTGCCGCCGCCTGTGGCGCCGGAGGAGGGCGGGGGACCTGTGCTCTCTCCTCAGGTCATGGAGAGGGGCACCAAGCTCTTCGTTGGCACTGCGAGGCCAGACCCGCTGTTCGGTATCGTCGACGCCAGGGCCGAGGCCTGCCTGAACTGGGTGGCCCGTTCCCGGGCCATGGCGGCAGGCGCGAGGAAGGGGATGGAACCGCAGCCCTTCCAGAAGACGGAGGCCTTCGACGCCCTAGAGAGGATTGCAGCGGACATCCCCGAGTCGAAGTTCTTGACACTCGTGCCCCGCAGTGGGAAGCTTTGGACTGTCATGGAGGACGCGCCCTTCGACGCGATCAGGAACTCCTTCCCGAAGGTGCAGATGCCCCAATCTAAGGGGCTGGTGCTCGGAGCAGGAGGGAGGGGGTACGACGACACTTTCTCGTCTGCTCTGAGGGGGGTCTGGAGCGCCATCGACGGCGTGAGGAGGACCGGCTCGATACTCCTGATGGCCGAGTGCTCCGACGGCTTGGGCTCCACCGCCCTGGAGATGCTCGTGACGGGGAGGATGGCCGAGGGAGAGAGGAAGACGAAGTACGTGGAAGGACTGGAGGAAGTGTTCTATCTGAACAAGCTCAAGGATGAGTACGATGTATTGTTACTGTCAGGGCTCCCGGAGACATACGCAAGGTCGAAGCTGGGCCTGACCACGGCGAAGGGCACGGCCGAGGCTGTAGGCAGGGTGCTGAACAAGGTGGGCCGCTCAGGAAAGCTGAACGTGGTCCCCCGGGCGCCCGAGTGCCTGGTCCAATCAGGGTAGCGGCAGAGTCGCAAGGCTGTGCGGGATCGGGAGGCACAGACAGGCGAGCACCAGCGTGCCCACGAAGACCCACTGCCTCGAAGTGGAGAGGCCCGACACCTCGTCCAGGAGCTTCAGCCTGGCCGGCCTCCCTGCGAGGAGCAGCGCGACTATTGCAACGGCCCAATAGGGTGCGACGTTCATGTCGATGATGAGAAGAAGGAGGACGCTGAGATAGGTCGTCCCCCTGGCAGCCTTCTCCCCCCAGGCGAGGCTTGCGAGTAGCCCTCCGTCGAATATCGCCATCGGGAGGAGGCAGATGAAGACGAACACGAACCCCAGGGCGGCGCCATCGGCTATCGGGGAGACCTGGACGTACCCTGTGGGGACGCTTCGCACCAGGGGGCCCAGAAGCGAGCCTATGCCTATCTGAACCGCGCTCGGATTAATCAGGATGGTCGAGTTGGCACTCGGGATTGTGTGGAAGGGGACGGCGGAGGGGACAGCTGTGACCTCCCCCACAATGTAAACCACAATGGCCAGTACGAGAATAGCAAGGGGCCCAGCAAGCACCACGTCGAACAGGGCGTCTTTGTTGACGGCAGGCTCCCTCTGGGTGTTTACGAAGCCGAGAGATGGGAGGAAGGAGGTGATGAACGGGACACCGGGGATGAGGTAGGTGTTGGAGTGTCCCGCCAGCCCCTTCCGCGCCGCCAGCCTCTGCCCGAGCTCGTGGGCGCCCAAGAGCACGGCGACCGTCCCTACGAATCCGAAGAAGACGAAGTACCACGACACGGATGGAAGGAGCTGCTCGTCCACAGGCAGCTGGAAGTATGCGAACACACCCAGGGAGGCGATTGTGAGCAGGGCCATCAGGACGGTGACCCTCGACTTGCCCAGCGGCTTCTGCTCGACCTTGCGGAGCATGAGTACGCACTCATCCTTCGACCCAACAAGCTCGGGCCTGTACCCCTTCGCGGCCGCCTCGGGTTGGAAATCGGCGAACCTCCGCTTCGTGTCCTGGTCGTATGCAATCTGGAACTCGAGTTCGCCGTCGGGGAGCGCGAAGTACTCCTTGACCAAGAACTTGGCGCGGACGAGCCCTTCCACGTCCGCCGGATTAACAGACAACATTCGGCGGGTCCCATTCTTTCGATAATAAGGAGTTGCAGGAACCCAGCAAGCTTTAACCACCGGCCGAGGGAAACACTCCTGGGAATTGCAGAAGGCCATAGTAGCCAGAGTGGGGGACTACCAGATCAGGCGCTGCGAAAGGGACGACATACAGGCTGTCATAGACATCAACATGGAAACCCTCCCGGAGCACTACTCCGACTACTTCTACTACGAGATTCTGGCGGAGTTCCCCGAGACTTTCCTTGTAGCAGAGATCGATGGCGCCGTTATCGGATATGTCATGTGCAGGATAGAATATGGTTTCTCGCACCTAAGGAGGTTGGGCCTTGCCAGGAAGGGGCATATTGTCTCCGTAGCCGTCAAGGAGCCGCATCGGGGGAAGGGGGTGGGGACCATGCTGATGCACGCCTCGCAGGATGCTATGGTGGAGAAGACAGCCACCGAATCGTACCTTGAGGTGAGGGTGACAAACACGGAGGCCATATCCCTCTACGAGACGCTCGGCTACGCGGTCTCCAGCCGGCTGGAAGCCTACTACAAGGACGGCGAGGCTGCCCTCGTCATGGCCGCCAAGATTGGCCCTTGAAGCAGAGCGCGCCATTCCTGGGCCTCGCCCATACCCTGGAGAAAGTGAAGGGGACGAGCGGCAAGAACGAGAAAGTGAGGCTTCTGGCCGAGTACATGAAGGGGCTCGGCCCGGATGACGCAATGGTCGCAGCGCGGGTGGCGTCCGGCAGAGCATCAGAACGGGGGAGCAAGGACGAAGCCCAGGTGGGGTACTCGGCCCTTCTCGACGTGTTGCGCGACGTGACCGGGGCCACCGAGGGTGACGTGTCAAAGGTGTACCTGCGTCACGGCGACCTAGGCGAAGTCGCGGAGGAGCTGCTGAGCGAGAAGAAGGAGCAGACGCTCTTCGCAGAGCCCCTTGCGCTCGCTGACCTTGACGAAGCATTCGGCCGCCTCAGGTCGCTGAAGGGACAGGGCTCGGCTGCCGCGAGGAGGGGAACAGTGAAGTCCCTGATATTGCGCGCGTCTCCCCTCGAAGGAAAGTACGTCGTGAAAGTCCTGACAGGAGAGATGAGAACGGGCCTCGTGTCAGGGCTGCTGGAGGAGGCTATTGCGTCTGCGTACGGCCTCTCCAAGGCGGAATCAGCTCGGGCTCACATGATCCTTGGGGACATCGGCGTCCTGGCCTGGGAGGCTGCGACGGGGACAGTCGGGCAGGTGAAGATCCAGCCATTCAGGCCAGTCAACTTCATGCTCGCAGAGCCAATGGCCACCGCAGGGGAGATAGCAGAACACTACCAGAAGACAGTCTACGCGGAGTGCAAGTACGATGGCGTGAGGGCCCAGGCCCATAGGTCGAAGGGTAGGGCGAGGATCTATTCGAGGAGGCTCGAAGAGGTCACGTCCAGCTTCCCCGAGGTGGTGAAGGCGCTTGATGGGGCGAAGGGTGAGTTCATACTCGACGGCGAGATTGTCCCCTTCTCAGGGGGACGGCCGCTCCCGTTCCAGCTCCTTCAGAGGAGGCTCAGGAGGATGGAGAACTTCGAGGAGGCTGCGAAGAACGCACCGGTCGCATATTTCGCCTTCGACCTGCTTTTCCTCAACGGAAAGGAGACCATCGGGCTCCCGCTGTCGAAGAGGCGCGCTATGCTCTCGAAGCTCATTGCCGGTACCCCTGTTCGCATGGCAGAATCGACAGACGCGAAGGACGAGAAGGAGATAGGCGCCGTTTTCAGGCACAGCCGAGAGCTCGGCTACGAAGGGCTCGTGGTGAAGGACCCTGACGGCCCCTATGTCATGGGGAAGAGAGGGTCGGGGTGGGCGAAGCTGAAGGAGGAGCTCGACACTCTGGACGCGGTCATAGTGGCCGCGGAGTACGGGCACGGGAAGAGGGCAGGAGTGATCTCGGACTACACCTTCGCAGTGAGGGGCGGCGACGGGCTGAAGACCATAGGGAAGGCGTACAGCGGGCTTACCGACGCGGAGATTGACGACATGACCCGCAGGATGAAGGAACTCACGGTCAGAGACTACGGGTACAGGAGAGAGGTGAAGCCCGAGGTGGTCATCGAGGTGGCGTTCGATAGCATACAGAGGAGCGACAGGCACGACGGAGGATACGCGCTCAGGTTCCCCAGGATCAAGCGGATAAGGACGGACAAATCGGTCGTCGACATAGACTCGATGGATAGGGTCGAGAGGATATTCTCGGGTCAGAAACTCAAGGTCGATGAAAGGTGACCGAAAGACTCAGCCCCTCGGTTCTTTCAACCCGTCAGAACACTCCATTGCTGCTTATATCTACAGATAGGATATGCGCCGCTGTTGTACGCTCAGCTCCTCATCGCCGCTTCGTTTGCGGTAGCGGCCTACCAGGACGTCAAGGACAGGGCGGTGAGCGACCTCGTCTGGATTCCTGCTGTCGCCGGGGCGGTGTACGTGGTGTATTCTCTCATCGCCAGCTCGTCCCCGGACATCGTCTTCTTCGTCGTGAAAGTGGCGCTCATCGGCGGGATAGCTCTTGGCTTCACCTTCCTTGGCGCCGTCGGGCAGGCAGACGCAATCGCACTGGTCTTCATCGCGGCCGACCCGTACCCGCTCTCCCCCTTCGGTCCTCTCATCGCGACCGCCGCGGTCGCGCTTGTCCACATCGGCTATGAGTTCGCCATTGGGAATGCGAGGGGGGCGAAGACGATCCCGATGGCGCAATTCCTGAGGGAGCAGAGATGGATTCCGAAAGCGATATTGTCTGACGGAACACGGACCGAAGTGAACAGCGACGTGAACGTCGCCCGGGACGAGGTCGAGGCCGCCCAGAAGTCAGACGCCGAGGTGGAAGTCCGCTACGGGGTCCCTACCGTGGCCTACCTGGGGGTGGGATACGTCGCCTACCTGGTGTATCTATTGGCGTTCAACTACTCGATCTTCGCCAGCCTGCCATAGTGAGGTCGGGCTGTTCAGGTTAAATCCGCAATGCTCGGAGCGTGTGGCCTAGATGGCGTTCGTCGTCCTGGAGGGGTTCTCAGGGACTGGCAAGACCTCGCTTGCGATGAGCCTCGAGAGGCAGGGGTGGCTCAGGCTCCCGGAGTCGGCCCACGCCGTCCCCAAGGATGTCCCAGTTGCCGATAGGGCGGACACTGCTGCCGACTTCAGCCTATTGGGCGCCACGATGATGTACAGCTCCGTGATCTCGAAGTTGAGGGCAACGAGGAACATTGTCTCCGAGGGATACCTCCTTGCCGACCTTGCATACGCCAAGATCCGGTACGAGCTGAAGAAGAGCGACGCCTACCCGTCAATGGTTTCGATGGTGAGGCGCGTCCTTGGGGAGCCGGCCATGAGGCCCGACCTCTACATCCTGCTCAGGGCGGGGCCGCAGACCATCGACGTAAGGCAGAGCAGGAAGGACGACAGGGAGAAGAATGTCACGGATTACTTCAGGACGCGGTATTACACAGCCCTGGCGGAGATCCACGCCGAGCTGAAGGAGGAGAGGACTGAAGCGGTCGAGACAGATTCGGACCTTGATGTCACACTTCATGGCATAATGGAGATACTCGAAAGACACAGAGTGATCATGGCGTGAGCCCTCTGGAGTGGGAGCGGCTCCTGCTCGACGCGACGGAAAGGGTGGGGGCGAGGGTGTCGGAGGTCGCCCGTAGAGGAGAGCGCGGCTGTAGCATCGGCATAGGGGCTTCGGGGGACAGGACGCTCTTAGCCGACAAGGCGGCAGAGGATGAACTGCTGCAGGCCCTGGAGCGGGGCGGAGATGTGAGGGTGCTCAGCGAGGAAGCGGGATTCATGGGCCCATCGAGAGGGGAGGTGCTCGCCGTCGTGGACCCCCTCGACGGCTCCTCGAACTTCGAGAGGGGAATACCGTTCTACTGCACCTCGGTGGCGATAGTCGAGGGGGACTCGGTCGCCGACATCACCGTCGGGGTCGTGAGGGACCTGGTCACCGGGGACGTCTACCACGCAATGAAGGGCAAAGGCGCAAAGAAGAACGGAGTGCCGATCAGGAGTGGCGAGGTCGCTTCGGTGTCGGGCGCGGTGATAGGCGTGGACCTCAGCAGGAGCAAGTCTTCTCTCGTCGCAGGCCTCTCCGACCTCATCAGCGCGGCCAGGCGCCAAGTCCACTTCGGCGCAAATGCCCTTGAGTTCTGCTACGTTGCTGACCGGACGATTGACGCATTCGTTGACCTCAGGGGGAGCATCAGGATCACTGATTTCGCAGCAGCATGCGTCATCGCGAAAGAAGCGGGAGCCATCATCACCGGACCGGACGGGAAGAGGCTGGACCTGGTGTTCGACCTCAAGCACAGGTTCAGCCTCGTAGCCTCAGCCAACGGCGCGCTTCACAAAGAGATATTGGAACTGTGTATGGCCCCGCGGGGCAGGAGGGGGTGACCCGAAGCTGAACGTTTCAATCATTCTCGGGACAAGGCCTCAGATAATCAAGAGCGCGCCAGTCTACGCCGCGTTCAGGAAGGCCGGGGTCGAATGCGACATCCTGAACACAGGCCAGCACTACGACTACGACATGAACAGGCAATTCTTCACAGAGCTCGAACTCCCGGACCCGTCCGCGGACCTCAACGTTGGTGCGGGAACGCCGACCCAGCAGGTTGGCGCCATCGTCTCCCGCCTTGGAGAGATGTTCGAGAAGAAGAGGCCTGACGTGGCGGTGGTGCCAGGGGACACGAACTCGGCCCTGGCAGCGGGCATAGCCTGCTCGAAGTCCGGAGTCCCTGTGGCACACCTGGAGTCAGGGTGCAGGTCGGGGGACTGGCGGATGGCAGAGGAAATCAACAGGCGGCTTCTGGACCACATGTCCCAACTCCTGCTTTGCCCGACAGCCAGCTGTGTCCGGAACGTCAGGGCCGAGCGCGTGCTAGCCGAAGGGGTGGCAAATGTGGGAGACACAATGTACGATTCGTTGCTGAAGCTGATGCCAAGGGTGAAAGCGTCAGATGCCGCGTCCAAGCATGGTATGCGCGGAAAGGAGTACGCTCTCATGACGCTGCACAGGGCGGAAACTGTCGACGACCCACGGACGCTCCGGGAGGTCATCGGCGCAGTGGGGGAGTTCCCCCTCCAGGTCTGCTTCAGCGTGCACCCAAGGACCAGGGCACGCATGAGAGAGTTCGGAATCGCGCCAGGATCGAACGTCAAGCTGGTGGACCCC
>Ga0187803_10000204_pt1 | contig 24497 bp, 19 predicted proteins | sample NC_wetland_sal_i_2_FD_132425 | JGI IMG/M metagenome (GOLD analysis project Ga0187803, IMG submission 132425) | Wetland sediment microbial communities from Neuse River Estuary, North Carolina, USA - Control_3 | ecosystem: Environmental > Aquatic > Freshwater > Wetlands > Sediment | place: USA...
ACTCCGGTCGGGATGACAGAAAGAGCAAAGAGAGAGCCCTCGCCCGAGGTGGGCTCGGGATGAGAGATCGTAGAGGCTTGCGTGGGAGTGTCGCACCTACGGCGCTGCCGATTTCGCTGGTTTCGTTCCCAGCGCTCACGCACTGGGCTAACTTGTGACGCGCCGCTGGCGCTGAGGAGGACGCGTGGGCTGCAAGGGAAAACTCAGGGGTCGCTGATGGGGCTGAAATTGGCGGAAGTGATGCCAAGCAGGGCGAAAGCCTCCTGCTCGGTGTGAACGACGTGCAGATTCGGGCGGCTTGGTTCGCTGAGCGAGGAAAACATCCGCGACAGACCGAAAATGAGGTCCTTGGGAGCGAGGATGATCAGCATCGTGCCTGCTCCGCCAAAGATTGGCGGCACTCTGGCAATTCGCTCGATTATTTTACTGGAGGCGTCAAATTGCGTAACGCCGGAAAAATCGTTTATGCATCGGCGAAAGGAATGCGCAGCAACCAGATTTTTCACCGCGCAAAAATTTTCCCAAAGGAGATCGTCGGTAACCACGCCTTCCCACGAGCAGCGAAGAAGATTGTTTTGTGAGTCGAAGTCGAAGCGGTATCCCATGGAGCTCCTTGACTAGGGATAGCGAGAGCAGTGTAGCACCGAATGTGCGCTGGCAGCAGTGGAGCGGCCGGAGGGATCCTGATGCGAGATAGGGTTTCAGCGAGCTGAGGGTGTCGCACCCTTCGAAGCTCAGGGCAGGCGCGCGGGCTAACTTATGCCGCGCTAGGGCACTGAAGAAGCGTGTGCGTTATAAGGAGCGGCCGGCAGCGGAGGCGGAGGCCCAGGCCCACTGGAAATTGAAGCCGCCGAGGTGGCCGGTAACGTCGACGACTTCGCCGATGAAAAAGAGGCCGGGGACATTGCGGGATTCCATGGATTTGCTGGAGAGTTCGCGGGTGTCCACGCCGCCGGAAGTCACTTCGGCCTTTTCGTAGCCTTCCGTGGAGGCGGGGGCAACGGTCCAGGCGTGGAGTTGCTGCTCAAGAGCAGCGAGAGCGGGATTGGTGAAGGTGCGTGGGGCATGGAATTCCAGCCAGCGCGTGGCGAAACGCTTGGGGAGAAATTCCTGAAGCGCGTTGCGGACTGCGGCAAGATCGCGGCGGCTAGAAGCGCGAAGAGGAGCGGTGACGTCGCGCCGGGGAGCGAGATCGAGTTGGATGTGCTGGCCCTCTTTCCAGTAGGAAGAGATTTGCAGAATGGCAGGGCCGCTGAGTCCACGATGGGTGAAGAGCATTTTTTCGCGGAAGGAATGCTTGCCAGCAGAGGCGATCACGTCGGCGGAGACACCGGCGAGTTCGGCATAGCGATGCTGGTCGGAGCGATGGAATACCAGGGGAACGAGACCAGGGCGAGTGGGAACGATTTTATGGCCAAACTGGAGGGCGAGGTCGTAGCCGAAGGAAGTAGCGCCCATCTTGGGGATGGAAAGACCGCCGGTGGCGACGACTAGAACGGGAGCGCGAAATTCAGCGGAATCGGAGCGGAGGATGAACTCGGTGGTTCGGTGAACTTCCGTGATTTTGGTATTGAGGAAGATTTGGACTTTCGCGGCGTTGCACTCAGCTTCGAGCATGTTGGTGATTTCGGAGGCGGAATTGTCGCAGAAGAGTTGGCCGAGAGTTTTTTCGTGGTAAGCGATGCGATGTTTTTTGACGAGAGCGAGAAAATCAGCGGGCGTGAAACGGGCGAGAGCGGATTTAGCAAAATGAGGATTCGCGGAGAAAAAGTTTTCCGGCGTGCAGTGAATATTGGTGAAATTGCACCGGCCACCGCCGGAGATAAGGATTTTTTTGCCGATGCGGTCGGCATGTTCAAGGACGGCGACGCGGCGGCCGCGTTTGTCGGCTTCAATGGCGCAAAGGAGGCCGGCGGCGCCAGCGCCGAGAATTAAAACGTCGAACGAACGGGGCAGAGCGGCCTCACGGGAGATTGGATAAGGTGCGAATGAGTACGAGGGCCAGTGTAGGGCAGGCGAAGAGAAAAACAAACCAAGAACCAGCCTGAAGGCCGGCCACTACAAATGCGACGAGGGAAGCACACGCTACATGACGATGGGATCGTTGGCGTGGCGGGTGACGTACCAGCACGGGCGGCGGTCACCATGTGGAAAGAGCGAGTGGCTGCAGGGCAGATCCTCTTCAGGCTTGTTGGAATCGATCTCGAAATCGACCTTATTGTTTTTTACCGGGACGGCGAGAAGGCGGATGCGGTGGACGGAGCCGTCGGCTGGACCAAATTTCGGGAACTGGAGGCGGAGTTCGTACCAGGCAAAGTCCGCGAGATAGAGAAGCAGCAGCGAGCCGAGAATGGAGAGCAAAACGCGGCGCAGAAAGACGGTTCGGGGGACACGCGGAATGGGAGCAGTAGCCATCGGCTTAAAAACACTCCCTGCAGTTGCTGAGGATTCCCGCGATGCAGTTAGACCAGGACGGCGATGGTGATGCCTTCGTTGCTGCGGTTGAGGTCGCGGTCGGAGCGGAGTTCGGGGCAGCGTTCGATGGCATAACGGGTATCCTCCTCAAAGACACTCCATTTTTCACCAAAAATGACGCGGGTGACGAGGCCTTCCTTTTTGCGGAGAAGGAGGGACTTGCGCAAGGCAGGGCGCAGAGCACCGCCTTTTCCCGTGGAACCGTAGCCATGAATGATTTTGATGGCGATGACGCCGGCCTGTTTGGCTTGGCGGAGCTCGGCGAGGAGGCGCTGGCGAGCCTCGTCGACGGTGGGCAAACCAGCTTCGAGATTGAAGGTCTTGAATGCAGGCATGGCGGGCCTGAGGGAATTGTGCCTGAGGGAGAAGGATAACTCAAATGAGTGGGAAGGCGCAGAGATGGGAGGAATCACGCAAGAGAAGGAGGCCACGCAGAGAGAGGATGTTGAGGCGAGGGGAGTTAGGCGGAGAGGAAGTGGTGCGGCCATTGCACTTGGGAAGAAGGGACCAGTCTGGCGTGGGGTTAACTTCACGCAACGGCCAGGTCTCAACTCCAGCCCCCACTCAACCCCACGCCTACGTATTGAGAAGCCCAAGGCGCCTGCCGTGTGCCGGTGGGAGTAGACTGCGAGGGGAGAGTAGAGGGTTGGGAAGGGGCAACTCCGCAGGGGGAGACCTCGCAGGGAGGCAATGATGAGAATCCTGATCGGCGTGGATGGTTCGAGCTCCTCGGATGCGGTAATTCAGGAAGCGGCGAGCCGGCCGTGGCCAGCGGGTTCGGAATTCTCGGTGGTGACGGTAGTGGACCCCTACTTCTTTCCCAAAGCGCCGCTGCTGCTGAAAGAGGCGAAGAAGAGCGCGGAGGAATCGCTGGGGGAGCAGGCGAAGCCGCTGGTGGACGCCGGATGGCACGTGACGGCCAACGTGATTCTGGATAATCCGCGGCATGCGCTGCCTCGCGCGGCGAGTGAATGGAGAGCCGCGCTGGTTTTGATGGGATCGCACGGGCGCGGGGCGGTGGGGCGGCTCCTGCTGGGAAGCACGGCGCAGGCGGTGCTGCGGCATGCGGATTGTTCGGTGGAAATTGTGCGCAGTGCGCGGAAGGATAAAAGTGAGGGCATTGGCGCGGGGATGCGCGTGCTGATCCCAACCGACGGATCGGAGTATGCGGAACTGGCGCTGCAAACGGCGGCGGAGCGGCCGTGGCCGAAAGGGAGCGAGTTCAAGATTATCGCCAGCCCTGAATTTCCCGTGATGGTTGGTGAATACCCTTATTACGCGCCGGAACAATTGTCCGAACTGACGAGGACCAGCAACGAGCACGCAAGCGAATCGGCAAAGTCAGGCGCGGGGTTGCTGGCGAAAGCGGGGCTGAAGGTGAGCAGCGAAGTAAGCGAACCAAAAGATACGCCGGCGTACGCAATCCTGGATGCAGCGAAGAAATGGGGCGCCGACCTGATCGTCATGGGGTCACACGGGCGCCGAGGATTCGACCGGCTGATTTTGGGTAGCGTTTCGGAGACGGTGGCGCTGCATGCCGCGTGCTCGGTGGAAGTAGTGCGCAAGCCGCTGGCGGTCTTGTGACACTCGTGCGCAGAAATCCTCCACACGGCTGCAGGTTGAAGTGAACCGAAAGGTTTCCGAAATGAAGTGTAAGGGAAAAACCTGTCAGAAAGCAGCGCGAGCGAGGCCACCCTCCGCGGAAGGCTGAGCGAAAGAGCAATCTACGATCTGGTCGATAGCGTAGATCGATTCGCGTTCACAAGAACGGCAACGAAGGACGAAGACACGCGAGATCAAGTGGAACTGCGTGTCGTCGGAATCGTGATGGCCCTGGTTTTCGCTGTCCTTGCGCGAAACGATGCCAGGGATGCGCACAGGCTTGCCACAGTGACGGCACAGGACACCGCGGAAGTGCTGCGACGACAATTCGACAGACATAGAAACCTCTCCTTTGACAGGTTCGACGAGCCCGTGGAAGACCGAGGATACTGAATGGCCGGTGAATTTGTCCATCGGGAAGATAGCAGGGAGCTGAGGAAAATGGAAGTGATGGGTGTCACAAGGGAAAAACTCTTTAAGCCCTGTTATTTGATAACGATAGAGGCTTCTAGAAACCCCGGGAGGCAGGAAAACATGGGCCGGGTTGTGGAAGAAAAGTGAGCAGTTTTAATGAGGTGGTAACACCAGCGTCACGGACGATTTAAGCGGGCAGAAAAGTGGGATGCGAGAAAAAAACGGCGTGGAGGCTAAGCCCTGAGGGAAGTGCATGGAAGGAAGCGGAGAGGAAAAAGAGAAGGCGCGAATGTGGTAAAATAAAAACCGATTGACGGTGGGGCCGTGGCGCAGTTGGGAGCGCGCCTCGATGGCATCGAGGAGGTCGTGGGTTCGAATCCCATCGGCTCCACCAATTCTTCGAAAAACGCAATAGTAACGCACTTTCCTTCGTATAAGAACTCCCTTAAGGATGCCAATGTAGTGGGTGAGAGATGGTCAGGCGTATGTCCCAGGTGAAGATGAGTACGAAAAAAACTCTCACTTTGTCGTTCGGATCAATGGCTTTGATGGCGTTTGGCGAACTGGTGAGTCCGAGCCTGGCGATGCCACAAGGGATGGCGCAGGGCCCACCCCCGCCTCCGAGTGCGAAGACGATTAAATGCACTGGCCGGCAAATTCCCAAACTGGAAGACATCACCCAAAAAGCGGGCATCCACTTTTCTCACAGCTACTCTCCCGAGAGCCGGTACATCGTTGAGTCCATGGGCGGCGGGGTGCTCCTGCTCGATTACGATCGCGATGGATGGGTGGACATCTTTTTCACGAACGCGCCCACTGTGGAGATGGCGCTGCGTGGTGAGACGGCGCCAGCCGCGCTGTATCACAACAATCATGACGGGACTTTTACGGATGTGGCGGAGAAGGCGGGGATACGAACTCCTTGCTACGGCATGGGGGGTGCTGTCGCTGACTACGATAACGACGGCTGGCCGGACATCTACCTCACTTGCCTTGGCGGGAACGTTTTGTATCACAACAATGGCGACGGCACGTTCACCGATGTCACTGAGAAGGCGGGTGTGCGGGTAGGCGGCTGGTCGACAGGCGCGGCCTTTGGAGACTACGACGGCGACGGCTTCGTGGATCTAGTTGTTACGAATTATGTGGATTTGGACTTACATCATCTGCCGAGATTCGGCAGCGCCGCGACTTGCAAGTATATGGGAGTGGATGTGCAGTGCGGCCCGCGAGGCCTGAAAGGTTCTCGCGATTCCCTGTTTCATAACAATGGAGACGGTACTTTTACCAACGTTTCCAAAAACGCGGGGATGCTTGACGCAGGCGAAGCCTATGGCCTGACGGCCATCTGGGCGGACTTCAATAATAAAGGCCGGCCGGACATTTACGTGGCCAATGACTCCACGGCTAGCTACCTTTATCGCAACGATGGGAACGGAAAATTTACGGATATTGGGATGGAATCAGGAACCGCGTTGGGGGAAGACGGTCACGAACAGGCAGGGATGGGAGTGGCCGTCGGTGACTATTTGCATTTGGGGAGACCATCCTTAGCCCTGACGGACTTCGCGCTCGACAACACAGCCCTCTATCGCAACGATGGAAATTGGGACTTTCAGGAGGTTGCGTATTCATCCGGCGTGGGGCTTCCGTCGGTTCCTTGGGTGAAATGGGGAAATGCATTCGTGGATCTGGATAACGATGGTTGGTTGGATTTGGTCATGGTGGCCGGTCACGTCTATCCCCAGGTGGACCAACTTGCCTCTGGCGCAAAGTTTCGCGAGCCGAAGCTCGTTCATTACAACCAGAGAGACGGCACGTTTTGCGATGCCAGCGATCAATCAGGCCCAGCGATCCAGGAGCTGCGGGTTTCGCGAGGTTTGGCGGTGGGCGATCTTTTCAACGACGGGAACATGGACTTGGTGGTGGAGGACCTGGTGGGAAGCCCGATGTTGTTGCGAAACCCTGGAATACCAGGCCGCCATTGGGTGAGCTTCGAGCTGGCGGGCACGAAGAGCAATCGCCTGGCCATCGGGACCAGGCTCAAGATCGTTGCGGGCGGCATTACCCAAACGGACGAAATCCACAGCGGCGGAAGCTATCTTTCGCAGCACGATCTTCGAGTTCACTTCGGCCTGGGATCGGCCACCAAGATTGACACGCTCGAAATTCGTTGGCCTTCCGGAGGAATTGACACGGTGAAGGATCTGCCGGCGGACCGGTTTTATGCAGTTTTGGAAGGAAAAGGGATTGTAACTCCTGAGCAAGCCAGGCCTCATCACTGAAAACACGAACTCATCCGTGGTTGGAACGATCTGAGGCCTTTCATCGCAAGTTGAAATTGCTTGGGAGCGAAGTATCGAAGAAGTCAGAGAGCCTATCCCAAGAAACCGCTCTCTGATCCAGTTGTCAGGGCAGCGGCGCCTCCACTTCCTCGAGAACCCATTTGCCGTCAGCCCCAAGATGGCAGTCGTAGCCGTAGAACCGGTTGTTGAATATGTGCTGGAACAAGCAAGCACGCTGGCCCCGCATCACAGGATTTCCCGGCACGGGTTGAAATTCGCCATCCGGGGCGTTGGCAGCGAACACTTTGACCTGCCATTCGCCTTCCGGATTATCGGTGTAGCGGTGCGGATAGATTTCCGTGGCCAGATAGTAGATCCCGGCATCCTTCCCTTTTGGTTTGATGTAAAGGAGGGTTGGAGCGGCAACCGTTTCCGAGGAGCGAATGAGAACTTTTTCGGGGGCCTTATCCAGGCTGGATACAGCGGCGGCATTGCGGCTGACGATTTCAAAGGAATCGTTGTCGTTGCCGCGGTAGTAGGTCAGAAAGAAGCGGCCAGAGACAGGATCACGGAACAGATTCGGATTCTGATTGCGCTGATGGGCCACACCGGTGACGAGGATTTTTTCTTCCTTGAGGTGAATACCATCGCGGGAGGTGGCAAGCACGATGTGGCTGCTGGGAGTGTCGTAATCGCGGACGATGGCGAAATAGAAAAGCCCGGGATCGTGCGGGTCGGCTTTTTCGAGCACGCTAGGCCAGCGGGCATTCGTCCACAGCGGGTTGTTCTCGTATTTTATCCAGTGGACCAGGTCGTTACTGCGCGCCAGGCCAATTCCCTTCCCTTCGTTGAGGCCGTACCAACCCCAGTAACGAAAGCCGTCACGATTCAACTCGAGCACACTCATGGTGTGAGGAAATTCTTTGCCTTCCCATTCTTGGGCATCGGGAAGGACATGCTGGGGCGTGCCGAGGTTCAAGTACGGCGGGGCAGCCGATTCCTTCTGCTGCGCGAACGCCATCGGCCCTGCCGTGGCAAAGACCGTAAACAAAATGCCCATGAAAACAAAACTGATCTTCAATTTATTTTTCCTTTCCGAGGTCGAAACGTTCGGGAGCGAATGGTCAAAACGTCGCGGCGCGACGCAGCCCGTATTTCAGTTCCCCGTTTTCTGTAGAATCGTGGCGTTGGTAATGAGCGGTTTGGCCCAGAATCCAACGCTTAAGACACAACCGAAGGTTAAATAAAGAAATGACATCCCCGCGCGCAGGCCGAAAAGGTCGCCCAGCCGGCCAATGATGATCGGGCCGAACGCGCCTCCCACAATTCCGGTGCAAAGGATTCCGGCGAAGGAGCCGTGATGCTCAGCAACGGAATTCAGCGCGAGGGAGGAAACCACGGGCCACATGATGGACGCGAAGAAGCCGATCAATGGAAATGCAACGAAGGAAACCTTAGCTGGACCGAAGAGAGCGACCGTGAGGCAGAGAAGCGTGGCAGTGCTGAAGCCAATCAACACATGGCGGCTGTCAAACAGTTTCAGGAGAAACATGCCCAGCAGACAGCCGAGAGTCAGCAATCCCCAGAACCAGGAAACGGCATTGGCGCCGGTGGTGTGAGGATCGGCGCGGTGGTACGTGGCGAGGAATTGGGAGATCCAGTTGGCAGTTCCCTGCTCCGAGGCTACGTAAGCAAAAACACAACCGAAGAAGAGCCACACAACGCGTTTGCGCAGGAGGTCGCGGTACATGCTCAGGGTGCCCGCCTGTTCGTCGGCCTTGCGATCGACACGGGGTATGCGGCTGAAAAAAACAATGGCGATCATGACAACGGTGGCAGCCGCGAAGATCCAGTAGATGGCGACCCACGGGAGCTTCGCGGGCGTGAGGCGATCTAAGAGCTGGAGCGGAGGGAATGCAGAGGCTGAGCTCCCGCGATGCTCGACGACGTAGGAATAGACTCTGGGGCTGAGAAACGAAGCGGCGCCAAACACAAGTTGAGCGAACGAAGAATTAAAAGCAAAGTGCTCCTCGCCGCCGGCAACACGCAGCAACGGATTGATGGCAACTTGAAGGGCGGCCATGCCTGCGCCGATTACAAAGGAAGCAATGATGATGACGGGAAAGGATGGATGCAGGGCGATGCTGAGAGAACCCGCCAGGCCGGCCGCAAACGAGGCAACCATGACCGGTTTTTCCGAAAAACGCTCCACGAGAAAGCCCGCAGGGATGGACATGACGCCATAGGCGCTGAAAAAGAAGAACGGCAGGAGCGCTACAACCGTGAGGCTGACGCTGAAGTTGATGATGATGTCCGGGATGATCGCGCCGGGAATGTTTGTCAGGAAGGACATGACGAAGAAGATGAGCAGGATCAAGCCAACAATGTACCGGCTGCGAACCATGAACTGAGCCTCCTGAACGGTCCTGCTCGACTACTCCGTGGTCGTAATCTTGGTGGCGAAGCGAAATTTTCCCGGCTGGCGTCCATTCATCGCCGCCAGAGCGAGCGTCAACATTTGAACCGGAAGAATTTCCAGTACGGGCAATAGACTGGACGGCGCACTTGGCAAACAGTAGGCGCACTCTCCGTCATTTTGCGCGACCAGTTCGGCGTGTCCATCTTGGGCCCGAATGTCGTGCAGAAGGCGTTCGTTCAATTCCCTCGTCTTTGCTTCGCCTGCAAAAAGCAGGATGAACGTTTCCGGGCAGAGCATTTCAAAAGGGCCGTGACGAAAAGCCGCGCTGGACAGTCCTTCGGCAGGAAATTGCGTGGATTCCTTCAGTATGAGAGCGCCTGTGCCCACCGCTGCCAGGGAGGGACCGCGGCCTGCGAGAAAGAGCTGCCGGATTCCGGCCAGCTTCGGAAGCATGAATTCGACGTGATCTTTCCAGCGGGCGAGGTAATGAGTTACGGGGGGAAGTACGGCGCCGAGTTGCTTGAGGGTGCGGGCAAGGGGCAAACGGCAAAGCTGATCACCCAAAAACTTCAGGGTAAGTAGAGCGCTGACGTAGGTTTTACAGGAAACGGAGAATTCTTCGCCCGCACGCGTGAGGAGCACGGCGTCCGCGCGCCGCGCCAGAGGACTGTCAGCGGTATTGGTCACCGCAAGAATAGGAGCGCGCTTGCGATTCGCTTCCAGCAATCGGATCATCTCGGCGCTGCGCCCCGACTGGGAAACCGCGACGATCAAGGATTCCGGACTCAAAAGCTGGCGCCGATAGTAAACCAGCTCGGAAGTTTCCACGAGAACGGTTGGATGGCCGGCGTCTGCAAGTTGAAGTAGGAGAGGATTCAGGGCGTGGAAGGACGAACCCATGCCGGTGAGCACGACCGATTTGAATTTGCCTTTTTGCAGCCGGGTAGCGAGCGATTGCAACTCTTTTGATTCCTTAAGCTGGTCCAGAGTGTCTTGCAAAGCTTTTGGCTGGCTGAGCAAGTCGCGAAAGTAGTCGCCTTGCACGATAGAAAGATCAACCGGCATGAGCGCCTCCGCTCGGAGCGAACTTGTGATACCAGACTCTTGCGGCTCCAATGAGGTTCGCATCTTCGCCGAGCGAGGCAAGCGCCAGTTCAGTCCGCTCGTAGGGCACGAAGCGGCAGCTGGCCGCGATGGTTTTGTGAATGGTGTCGAGGAAAAGATCGGAACTTTTCATCACGCTGCCGCCCAGAACGATGGAATCTGGGACGTAAAGCGTGACTAGATTGGCGAGTCCGAGAGCGAGATAACGTGCTTCGCGCTCCACTGCGCACTGCGCCAATTTATCGCCCGCACGCGCCATCTCGCAGATTTTTTTTGCAGTGAGATCCTCGCGGTGAGGAGAGCCAACAGGGAGATTGTCCGCCATCCAGGCCTCCATGGCCGGCCCTGTGGCCAAGGATTCCCAGCAGCCGCTGAAGCCGCAGTAGCAGGACGGCCCGGAGGGATCGATCAAGTGATGGCCGATTTCCGGGTGAGAGTAATCGACCCCGCGATAGACTTTCCCGTCGAAGATCAGACCCACACCTATACCGGTGCCGACAGTGACGTAGATCAGGCGGGATTTATTGCAGCCGGCGCCCCAGCTTGCCTCGCCAAGAGCGGCGGCGTCCGCGTCATTCTCGATGGCGACTCCGACGTCGAAAGCGCGTTCGAGATCCTTGACGGGATTCTCGCCCTTCCAGTTGGGGAAAAAGTTGACGTCCCCGATTTCGCCCGTAAGGGGATAGACAGGCCCTGTCGACCCGATCCCGATCCCGGTGATTTTCTGGTTAGTTACTTTTTCGGCGCGGCGGAGCATCTGCACAACGGAATCGAAGGCACTGCGATAGCCGGCATCGGCGTTGGTAGGCACTTGAGAGCGAGTGAGGACGCGACCATCTCCATCGACAATGCCGGCGGCGATTTTGGTGCCGCCAATGTCCACCGCACCGATCATGCTTCGCTCCTTGAAAAAACCGAGGATGTCATCGCTTCCACTCGAGAACGGCTCCTTCGAAAGGCCCCAGATGGAGCTTTGCGTTCCCACCCTGAATTGGGAGCGGATTGGCACCCTGCGGAGTAATCCAGGAGTAGGAACGCACCTGGATCGTAGAGGAAAGAGTCAGGTCCTGCGGCTGGTCAGTATGATTTACGAGTACCACATAGCCGCGATGGTCGCCGCGGAGCGAAGAGACTTCCACTTCCTTATGGTCCGAGCGGAAGACCTTTTTCACACCAGCCCAATCGCGAAAGGCCGCATAAATTTTCTGAGTGTTTTCCGGCTGATCAAAAGCGGCCGGCACGTTGGCAAGGTAATGTTCGATGGGATAAGCGCTCAAAAGAGTTTTGCCTGCGCCAAGCGAGTTGATGACAAGCGCCGGGTGGCCGTCCTGGTCCACGGCGATGACTTTTCCCGTGGAGACTTCGAGAAGGACACCCCAGGACTGAATATTCGCCGCGGGAACAGTGTAGTGGAAGGTGTCACCGGGCTTCAAATCTCCGAACGCTTCGACCATTTTGATTGTGACTTCCGAAGAGACGGCACGATCCACAATGCGGGCTCCAAATAGCGAAGTCATTTCAGGGACGGCACCATCCGAGGCAAGGGAGGCATACAAAAAACCTCCCATCTCCACATATTTCCGGGCCTTCTCATAGAAATCGGAATGCACATGGGTGAGAAACGGATCGGAAGTGCTGGTAAGCGGCGAAGGCATAAAGAGCATGGGGCGTTTTTCCCAGTCAGAGTATTCGCGTGGGAAATCGGCCTTCAGGCCGGCGCGCCGGGCAAGAATGAAGGACGTGAGTGCGGACGAGATGAGCCACCCGTTCGCGGCGTTAGCGTCCGGCGGGACACGGCCCGGGATGGCGTCGGCATCGGCCTGAGATACATAGGGGGTCACTGCAGGACCGGTGAGGCCGAAATGCGAAAAATCGCCGTGGGGCTTGGCCCATTCGTCGGGTATGACAATGGCAACATCCGCGGGAGCGGGAGCGATGCCAGTCAGATCGAGTTGAGAAACAACTTGCGAGAACTTTTTGAATTCGCGGGCCAGCGGCTTGTCCTGGCGGTCCCAGGTGGTCATGCCCCAGCCGGTTTCCTGAGGCGTGCGGAGATACGGCGCCTTGTGAAACTGCTCGGGGGAGGCATCGGTATAGCACCACAGGTCGACGCCAATGCTTCCGGCGCCCAAGCCAGAGTACATTTGCGCGCGGTCGTACGCTGCGACGCGTTCCGGGGAAAATTGTGCCGTGGAAGCGCTCATTTCATGGATCATGGCGGGATGGCCTGCGCCCTGAGAAAGAGCAATTTCAAACGCGGCGCCGTAGGTGCCACGAGCGGAAAGCAGAGCATCCGGAAAGAGATCGGGAGCGTAAAGCGTGAAGGGATGAACGCTGAAGAAGTCGACAAATTTCGCGATGTTGTCGGCGCGGAATGGCTCGTGAGCAATTTCCTGGCCGCTTGTGCCAACAACGATGGGATGAAGCTTGTCGTGTTCGCGGATGCCATCAACGATTAGGCGCGTCCAGTTAATGGCCATGGCATCGGTGGTCAGCGGGCTGGGCACAATCCAGAAAGGAGGCTCGTCGGTCAGGTCCCAGGCAATGATAGCGCTCTCGTTGGCGTAGCGGCGGCCAAACTCAGCGGCGAAATTGGTTTCCAGGCGGAGCATTTCGGGATCCGAATGGGGATGACGCCCCATGCGCCACGGAACATCCCAGTAGGCTTCGCCGACTTCTCCGCCGATGAACAAGCTGGGATGGAGGTAGATTTTGTATTTGTGAGCGAGAGACACGAGAAAGTCCAACTGTTGAAAGGCCACAGGATTGTAATCGCCAGGGCGCGGCTCAAACCACGGCCACATGATGTCGAAACGGACGAGGGTGTAGCCGAGCTCGTGCATTTTGGAGAAGTCGGCTTCAATGTCCTTGGGATCCCAATCCACGTTCCACTGCATCGCTGCTTTCGCGGGTACCCAATGTGCGCCCACGGGGATGAATCGCTTGCCTTCCGCTGTGAAATACGTCCCGTCCAGATGCACTGGCGGCAACTTCACTGCAGACGATTCCTGTGCGCTGCGAGAAGTCCTGCCGTGTAAGTCGGAGGCGGAATGGCCCCCTCTTTGGGTTGCTTGAGAGGACTGCCCCGCACTCAGTGCGAGCGAAAGAAATCCCACTTCAGCAAGCGCGAGCGAGCCACACCACAATCGTCGACCATTTTTCTTCCACATTTGCAAGTCCTCCCATGGTTATTTGATTTCAGCAGTGGGGCCGCGTTTCCGAGCGAAGGGACCATGTCTGCAGACGGATGACGATAGAGTCCGGTGCTCCAGATTGGTTTTCTACAGCACTCCTCGAACGGCAGTTGAGCTACAAATAACCTAAAACGTCAATCTCAACACGAGCTGGACATTCCGTGCCGGGGTATAGGGGTTCACTAGGCTCGTTATGCTCCCTGCGCTGGATACGTCCACAGTCGCTGCGGGAGGGGCAAACTGAGGCGTATTAAACAAATTGAAAATCTCGCCCCGCAGTTGCAGGTTTAGCTTTTCGCTAAACTTGAAGTCCTTAAAGACGGAGAAGTCGACATTGTAAAGCGCTGGCCCGACCAGCATTCCGCGACCAGCATCGCCGAATTGGTGAGCAGAACTCTGTGTGACGCCGTTGACCACAGCAAATGGTGGCACAGCAAATGCCGCAGGGTTGAACCAACAGTTGATTGATTTGGGTCCGCATGGGGAACCGGCAAAGTCATTGGGGTTGCCGACGACGTCCGGCCGCATCCCTATACCACCTAGACCACCGTACCCCACATTGGCATAGTCGGACGACAAATACGGCGTGAAATGCTGTCCAGAAAACATCGAAATAATCCCATTCAGTTGCCATCCGCCGACGATCCAGCGAGTGGCCCCAGTCCCGTCGAAAAATCGCTGCCCGGGTCCAAATGGCAATTGGTAGGACCACGCCGACGAAAATTGATGACGAAAATCCGGAGCGATATTCCCTTTCTCGGCCGCCATATTGTATGGATTCTGCGGCTGGGCAAGCTCATCTTCTTCCGCCTGGCCGATCGTGTGCTGATAAGTGTAGCTGTTGAGCATGCTCCAACCAGAAGACATCCTCTTTTCAAACCGCACCTGCAGGCTGTGAGTGTGCGAATTCAGGTCGGCGCCCTCCGTCCGAATCTGAGCGATGTTTGGAACCGTGCTGTAGTAGGGCCGTCCGCCGTTCGTCGGTACCAGCATGCTGGGGCACGACGAGGGGAGGGCAGGCCAGCAGGGACTGAAGTTTGCGTCCGACGGGGTAGTCGCCTGGTTCAAATCCCTGAGAAGCAGAAGGTGTACGCCGCGTGTTCCTACATACCCCACTTGCAGCACCGTGTCCTTCATCAGTTGGCGCTCTACATTCAAGGTCCATTCCTCTACATAGGTGGTTTTGTTGTGAAAAAGATAGGCGCTTGCGCGACCGCTCGGATCGCTCAAGGTAGGGAACGGCAACGGTGCGAAACCTTTGAAAAGGCGTAATGAGGGCTGTGTTGCCGAGGAGGGGATGGTTATACCTTGCGTGCCGTAAATCCCACTGGGACCATAGGCCAACTCGGTGTCGTTCTGATCCGCTTGCAAATCGTAGAAAGTGCCGAAGCCGCCGTGCACGACCGTCTTGCTGTTCCACGGCGTATAGGCAAAGCCGATACGGGGCGAAACATTGTTCCAGCGAGTGTCCACATTGCCTGACCGGCTGACCCCCGACGTCACCCCTGGGGCAATAAAGTGCCCCGTGGAAAAGTCGAAGTTGGCCAGGCGGTTGTGCTCCTCCACCTGCGGCGTATAGACATCGTGGCGCACACCCAGGTTCAGGGTAAGTTTAGGCGTAATCCGCCAGTCGTCCAGCAAGTACGAACTGAACTCCCACCATCTCATGCCGAAAAGCCCCGTTTGTCCAGTTTCTCCATCTCCCTGCGCATAGCCGAGCAAGAAATCCGCCAAGACGTTGCCTGTGAATTGCCCGGTGAAGTAAATGTCGCCGTGTGTACTCTGGGTCTGGAAGAACCCGTGCATCCGGCGGCGGAGATCGCCACCTACCTTGAAGGAGTGGTTCCCCTTCATGTACGTGAACGTGTCCAGAAGCTGGTAGTTGTTCTCATGCAAGTGCTCCGGGAACCAATCTCCGTTACCAATTGCTTGGTTACCGGAGCCAAATCCGGGAAGCCAAAGCCCCGGCAATCCCCCAATTGCCTTGTTCTGGTAAAAGCTCCCCGGGAGAAAGCCCACCGGCGTCGTGACATCCTGCCCCGTGAAAAATGGCACGGCGTCAACCATATAGCGCGTGTAGCCGATTTTGAGCTCGTTAATCTTAGTGGAGGAAAATGTATGCACATCGCTCAAGCCAGCCATCAAGGCTTTGTTATTGATACTCCCCGTAAACAAGCCGCTTCCGCCATACCCGGGATACGGATCCGGCCTGTGAGAATCCACGTTGCCGTAGCTGAATGTCGCAAAAAAACTGTTTCGTGACGTAAATTGGTGGTCGGCTCGGACATCAATCGAGTCTTGGTTGTTTCTCAATAGCGGCGTATAGGCGAAGTTATTTGCAATGCCGGCGCCAGGCAGTGGAGCCGGGAAGAGGGGGGGGATAGATGCGGAGGAAACACCCAAGAACGCGTTTACTGCAACGGGGTCTAGACATGAAGAGGCGGAATTATAGTTAGAAGCCGTGCAAACGGGAAGAGTTGTGGTCTTCGGATCAAGGTCCGACGGCGCGATGCTTTGGCCCGTCCGGGGATCCGTTACAGGCCCCGAGAAGTTGTTTGCGACCGGCTGCAAAGGCACGGTCGAAACATCGGTCAGAGATTGGTGCAGCCGCCTGCCTTGATAGTCTACAAAGAAAAATGTCTTGCCCTTAATGATCGGCCCGCCGAGTGTTCCCCCGAATTCGTTTCGTTTATAGGGAGGCCTGGAAATCCCGAACGCGTTGTTAAAGAAATTGTTTGCGTCAAGGACCTCGTTCCGCAAAAACTCGAAGGCGCTGCCATGAAACTCGTTGGTGCCTGACTTAAGAACGACATTGACCACCGCGCCTCCCTTTCCGATGTCCGCGCTCATATTGCTAGTCTGAACTTTGAATTCCTGGATGGCATCGATGGGGGGCTCGATCAGCTCGAATCCAATCTGCTGCTCATTATTGTCGAAGCCGTTCAGTAAATAGTTATTGTTCGTGGCGGTCAAACCGTTCACTTGGATGGCCCCGCTGTCCCGCTCATTCTCAGGGATATTGCCCTGCTGCACGATTCCGGTTGGACCCGAGTTGACGCCTGGGCTGAGATAGGCAAGTGTCATGAAGTTCCTTCCATTCAGTGGCAGCTCGTGGACGCGGCTTTCTTCGATGACCTGGCCGATCGAGGAAGTGTCAGCCTCGACGAGCGGCGCGGCGGCAGAGACTTCGATATGTTCCGACACCATGCCCGGCACCAGGGTCACGTCCACACGGACAACCTGATTGATGTCCAGCTTGAACGCAGGTTGCAACGCCTTCTTGAACCCTTCCTGCTCCACGGTCACCGTGTAGTTTCCTGGCGGCAGTTCCGTCACGGCGTATTCGCCGCTAGCCCCAGTGGTCACCTCGCGGGTCACACCCGTGTCCACGTTGGTGACGGTTACCTTGGCCCCTTTCACCATCGCTGCGCTGCTGTCCTGCACTTCGCCGATGACCTTCCCCGACTCCACCTGAGCGAGAACGGGCGGGGCGACGCTGAGGATCAGGAGCAGGGCCAGTACAACTGTTGAATGAAGATTTATGTGGGAGGAGGGACCGATTTTCAAGGAACGCATAGGTTGTGTCTCCGAGAGCGAACTCTACTGCTATCAAGTCGCTTGAACTACATATGTGTATATGGTGTCAAGAAAAATCTGCAACTATTTTCACAGGCGAAATCGCCGGGAACTTTTCTTAATGTAAAATATTTAATATCAGCATATTACAAGCTATAATTTGGTTACTGCGATCGTATGTGAGCCTGGTTGCCAATGAGCTTGCAATGATAGATACCTTGTATACTATGTTCTGATGTTGTGCTTTCTTGGAGGCTTCTCCATGGTCACTACCCGTGCTCCTCGCCACCCGGTTACCGTCGAAAAGTTGCAACTCGTCCTCGATAGCCACAGTTTCACTCCCTACTACCAGCAAATCGTCGATCACATTCGCGGCCTCGTGGAGAAAGAGAAGTTGAAGCAAGGCCAGACGTTTTGCTCCGAGGGCGAAATCGCTCGTCACCTTGCCATCAGCAAGATGCCGGTTCGCCAAGCGTTCCAGAAACTCCGCGCGGAAGGCATCCTGGTGATCGCCAAGGGCAAGCGCCCGGTTATCGGATCCGGGCGCGTTCCCTGGAACTTTCAGCAGTTACGGGGCTTCAGTGAGGAGATGCGCCGGCGCGGTCTGCATCCTTCCGCGAGGCTCTTGCGCATGGAGCTTCGCGAACCAGAACTGGAGGTTGCGCAAGCCCTGAAACTCACGCCGGGCGAGCGCGTCTATTACGCGCGGAGATTGCGGTTCGTGAATGGAGAACCTGTGGCGGTGGTGACGAGTTTCCTTCCAGCCAGGCTTTTTGCAGGGATAGAGAAACAGGACTTGGAAAAACAGTCGCTCTATTACGTCTTCGAGCATGTTTACAATCGCAAGTTGCAGTGGGCCGAAGAGGTGATTGGCGCGGTGAACGCAGGGGAAGAAGAGGCGCGCGAACTCGAAGCGGAGGTGGACAGTCCGGTGCTGATTATTAAGGAGACGACGTACGACGACCAGAATGTGCCCATCGAATACAGCGTGTCGCTGCTGCGGGGAGACCGCTATACCGCCTCGGTGATTTCCGTGCGCAAACCAGCCATGCGTCCGTGAGGGCCAGTGCGGCTAACCTCAAAATACAGAGGCGGGCAGTTTCACGAGAGCAGTTCTTGGTGAATTTCACATGATGAAGATGATCGAACGCGCACTGATCCGCCGGCAGATTTAATCCGGCGGATATAAACTTCATCAATCAAAATGGTAAGGTGGTGGGAGTAAATCATCCCTCGGGTGAGAGAGCCAATGGCGAAACTGACATTCTTGGGTGCGGCAGGTTGCGTGACGGGGTCAAAATATTTGGTGGAGGCGGCGGGAAAGAAGCTGCTGGTGGATTGCGGCTTGTTCCAAGGCACGGAAGACTTGAAGGAGAGGAATTGGAATCCGCTGCCGATCGATCCGAAAACATTTGATAACCTGATGCTGACGCACGCGCACCTGGACCACACAGGTTGGCTGCCGGTGCTGGTGCGGGACGGTTACAACAAAACGATTTTTGCGAACCCCGCCACAATTGAGTTGACGGAGATTCTGCTGAAGGATTCCGGGCACCTACAGGAGGAAGAAACGGAGGACGCGCAGAAGCACAAGTGGAGCAAGCACGCGCAGCCGCGCGCGCTCTACACCTCAGAGGATATCGATCCGGTGTTGCGGTTGTTGAAGCCCATACCGCGGAGCGGGGGATTCGACATTTCGCCGGAATTTCATGTGGAGTCGTACGACGCGGGGCACATTCTGGGCTCATCCAGCCTGGAACTGACGATCACGGAAAACGGGAAGAAGAGCGTGGTGGTGTTTTCCGGGGACATCGGACGCTACGACCAGCCGATCCTGAATGATCCGAAGACGCCGACAACGAAGCAGATTGATCTTTTATTGTGCGAGTCGACGTACGGCGACCGGGAGCACGAGGCGGGCGATCCGCTGCAGTTGCTGGGTGACATCGTGAACCGCGTGGTGAAGCGCGGGGGATCGATCGTGATTCCGGCGTTCGCCATCGGACGCACGCAGACGTTCATGTACTACCTGCGGGAACTGGAAAACCTGCAACGAATCCCGAGAGTCCCGGTGTACGTGGACAGCCCGATGGCGTTGAGCGCGACGGATTTGTACTTGAAGCACAAAGAGGATCACGACCTGCAATTTGCGAGGGACGAGAAGAATGGCGGAGACCCGCTGAACGTGCATGAATTCCATTTGACACGCACCGCCGAGGAGTCGAAACAGATCAATAATGTGAAGACGCCGTGCATCATTATTTCGGCAAGCGGGATGGTGACCGGCGGGCGCGTGCTGCACCACCTGGCGCAACGGCTGGGAGATGTGCGCAATTGCGTGATCCTGGGGGGATTCCAGGCCGAAGGCACGCGCGGGCGGGCGCTGCAGGAGGGCGCGAAAACGCTGAACCTGTTCGGGCAGGCGGTGCCGGTGCTCGCGGAAATTGTGGAGATGGGACAGTTTTCTGCGCACGCGGGGAAAAGCGAGTTGCTGCGCTGGATGACGGGATTGCAGGTGCCGCCGAAGCAGGTTTACCTGACGCACGGGGAACCGCAAGCGGCGCAGGCGCTGCAGCAGGCGGTCACAACGAATTTCAAGTGGAAGGCGTCGGTGGCGCGGTATCTGGATACCGTGCAGATTTGAGCTGGAGTTCGCAGCACCAAATGGTCGTTCGCTGGTCCGCCTGAAATCGTGCCTTGATTCCTCCACTCCGGGACGGCAAAAAACACCGCCCCTCCGGTCGGAATGACAGGTCTGTTAGAGCGTCGGTCGCGCGGTACCTGGATTCCGTTGGGATTTGAGTGGGATCGATGCGCCAAATTCGTGCGGGGATCGAAATCTGTCGCGCGGCGCGTCGTCGGGCTGAGGGCCAGGCCCACGAGGAGCGCCGGCCCGAAATTCCCGCCCAATCCTTATTCAAATCGATGAAAATTTCGACAGGCCTGGAACGGGACAAATTGGCCTGTTGAACACAATTAATTTACAAATTCCTTGGGGAGCGTAGGAAACATTTGAAGGGGAGCGTTCGTCTATATAGGCAAGACCACTCGCGGGGTAGGAGACTGACCACCACAGGGCAACCGACCAACAGTTTCCTACCCCTGTCCTAAACAAAAAAAAGACTTTAGGGCGTCCCCGAGGCCCAGTATCAGGACTGGCCTGCCAGGACCGCGCTACGACCGGCGGTATCCCGCGACATGGGCGGTACCTCTTCCAATTGCAGGCCAGCGACAAACATGGGCGTTGGGGCTACGCGACCCCACCGATTTAGTTCCCATTTCGCGCGGAGGAACTTTACCTCCGGGCGGAAGGTGACGTCCAGGACCATTTTTGTGGTGCCGCGATAAAACTGCTGAGGAATCTTGAGGAGCGGCTTTTTGCCGAAGTCCTGGCCATCAGCGGAGCCCCAGATGGAGACGTCGAGGGATTCCTGCTCGAGCTGTTCGGTGATGGTGAGACGACAGAGGAAGGTGCGAGTCTTGCTGGCCGAGATGTCGAAGGATTGGCCGTCGCTGTTGGATTCGAGTTTGGTGTTGGCTGGGACGAGTGAAAGTTTGAGAGGCACGGTTCAGTTCCCTTTCGTATTCAGGGGCAGTGTAGCACATCAAGAAAGACGATCCTGTGATGTCTGATAGAGCGAAGCATCCAGACATTGAGATTAACTCTCAATCGGTCAGGCGTGGAGATGGGCGAGGCGGGCTTCGGCTGCGGCCAGGGTTTCTTCCTTCTTACAGAAGGTGAAGCGGACCTGGGAGGCGCCGTCATTCGCGTCGTTGTAAAAGCTGGAGCCGGGGACGCAGGCTACCCCGATGTGCTCGACGAGGTATTTAGCGAAGGAGACGTCGCGCGTGTCGGCGGGATACTTGGCTTCGTCGAAATGGAAACGGGAGATGTCGGTCATGATGTAGTAAGCGCCCCCGGGCTTGTAGACGATGAAGCCGGAGTTTTCGAGGATGCTGAGGAGGCGCGCGCGCTTCTTGGCGTAGTTGGCGGCGAGATTGTCGTAATAGGTTTGCGGGAGCTTGAGCGCGAGGGCACCGGCTTGCTGGAGCGGAGCGGCGGCACCGACGGTGAGGAAATCGTGTACCTTGCGGATGGCTTGCGTGACTTCCGCGGGAGCAATGGCCCAACCCACGCGCCAGCCGGTGACGCTGTAAGTTTTGGACATGCCATTGATGACGATGGTGCGGTCGCGCATGCCGTCGATGCGCGCCATGGTGATGTGTTCGGCGCGGTCGTAGAGGATCTGCTCGTAGATTTCGTCGGTGATGCAGTAGGAGTTCCAACGTACACAAAGATCGCGGATAAACTCGAATTCGGCGCGAGTGAAAACCTTACCGGTGGGATTGTTGGGCGTGTTGAGGATGATGGCCTTGGTGTGCGGGCCGAATGCAGCAGCCAGTTCCTGTTGGTCGAAGGTCCAGTCCGGCGGGCGGAGCTTGACGAAGCGGGGGGTGGCACCGGAGAGGATCGCGTCAGGGCCGTAGTTTTCGTAGAAAGGCTCGAAAACCACGATTTCATCGCCGGGATTGATGATGGCCATCATGGAAGACATCATGGCTTCGGTGGAACCGCAGCAAATGGTGATTTCGCGCTCGGGATCGACGGTAATGCCCTGGGTGGCGGCGAATTTTTCGACAATGGCATCGCGCAACGGCTTGGCGCCCCAAGTGATGGCGTACTGATTGATGTCATCGGCGATAGCCTTGCGCGCGGCTTCTTTGACCTCTAGCGGAGCGGCAAAATCGGGAAAGCCCTGCGAAAGATTGACGGCGTGGTGCTTCAAGGCGAGACGGGTCATTTCGCGAATGACGGATTCGGTGAACTGCTCGGCTTTGGCGGAGAGCATGCGGCGCGCGATTTGCGACATGTTGGTTTCGGGCGAGGACATGCGAATAGATTGTAGACGAAGACGCGCCGGGAGAGGGATATCAGATATCAGCGATCAGATACCAGGAAGCAGAAAGGTCGTGGCGTCAGGGCGTAAGAGCCCACCCTCACAAACCGAGGGTGGGGCCTAAGGCTCATGGGATGACGACGCGGGAGGGACAGCTCAAATGCAAATGAGGGGCGCCGCGAGTGAGTCGAAGCGCCCCTCCTAGCGATTGGGTTTACGGGTAGCCGCGCGGGAATGGCTGCTGATTCGCCCGCCCAGCGATCAGTCAAAGTCACTTTCGAGCGGCGTAAGACCCGTGTCGTCACCAATCACATTCGCGTCGTAAATATTGCATAAGAGACAGAGGTTCAAGCAAATTGCCGGCGTCGCGATCGTGCTCAAAACGGCGGCGTAATGCCGGTGTAGTCACCGATCCGCTTCGCGTCGTACGGCGAGTTGAGTCCGCCGTTGGCGACACTCTTGGTATCGTAGCCGAGCGTGGCGATCTTGCCGAAGCTGCTTACAATCTCTCCCTCGGGATTTACCTCAATGACCCGGTGGTTGTACTGATCGCTAATCAGCGTGTTGCCATTTCGCAAGCGGAGGGCGCGCGTCGGAAGGGGACCTGTGCTTCGTTGCGTGCTGTTTGGGTCGGTGTTAGTGAAGTATTGAAAGAACACATCGCCGGCTTCGTCGGTTTCGACGACGCGGTTATTGTTGGAGTCCGTGATTAGAGTATGTCCGTCGGGCAGGCGGCTGGCAAAGGCCACGCCGCTGAAGAGCATTCCACCAGCCATGGTGTAGGTGTGGATGACCGTGCTTGGGGTGGTGTGGGTGACCTCGAGCGCCTGATTGTTGTTCTCGTCACAAATAAGAATGTGACCATTCTCCAAAAGCTCGGCGCAGTTGGGGTTGTTGAGGCCATCGTATTCCCACACGATCTGCTTGTCGGACACGCGCACCTCGATGATGCGAGCGTTGGCCTGGTCGGTGATGAGCACATGTCTGTTCGGGAGCCATGTCGTCTGTACCGGAGTATTGAGCTGACCAGGACCGTTGCCGCCGGGGCCAAACTGCCGGTATTGCCAAACGATATGCCCCGCGCGGTTGACCAAGAGCACGCGGTTGTCCGGGCAGCCCGCCGGATTGGTGCAGTCGGGCGCTTCAGGCTGACCGCCGGGCGTCCCGGTCCCCGCCATCAACGTCAGAGGACCGACGCGCTGTGCGTCGTTGACCCCGATGATGGACGCCGGTGAGAAGTCCGCGGGGCCTTTGCCAAATTGCCATACGATCTTGCCGCTGGGGTCGACTTCAATCACGCGGTTATTAAATTGGTCGGCGATGAGGGTATTGCCTTTGCGATTGAAGCCGTCCTCATCGGCCTGATTATTTGCTCTCGTCGATCCCAGTGGGACGAGCAGGCTTACGACAAACAAACTCCGCACTAGCGATAACCCAAGACCTCGGGAGCGAATCGTGATCATGGAAGTGTCTCCTTTAAATTGTGTCGTTTCGCGAAGGGGCCCAGCACCGTGTGGGGTTAGGGGGAACGGAAGCACCGGCAGATTCCCGTGAAGTCACAGGTGTACCACTTCCGGCTTAGAGGGCCAGCCAACTGAGGTTTCCCCCAAGTGCTCGTGTGATGCGGGAAAGTCCGAAAAGGTCGCCAGCTAGAGTTGCCTCTCGTTCTTTATTCACCGAAATTAAATGTTACGGGAACAAGGGGAGTGACTTGAGGGGATGCTCTTTCCTACCGGGAGCGGATGGAGGCGGAGATGGTGTTCTTGGCAGGCTGGCCGTACAACTTGCGGTACATGCTGGCGTTGCGAAGAACAATCTGGACGTACTCGCGTGTTTCGGTGAAGGGGATGGATTCGACGAATTCGGGAATTTCATCGTAGACGCGTTCGCCCTTCCAGAGGGCCAGGCGATCGTCACCGGCATTGTAGGCAGCTGCAGCATACTCTGGCGCGCCCGTTGTGCGCACTAGTTCGGAAATATAGAGCATGCCGAGCTCGATATTGACGTCGGGATCGAAGAGCGAGGCCTTTGTGTAGCGGACTTTGCGCAGCCTGGCCAGGCGGCGGCCTTCCTTGGGCAGCAGCTGCATCAAGCCGATGGCGTTGGCATGAGAGACGGCGTCAGCCTGAAAAGTGGATTCCTGACGGATCAGGCCAGCGGCAAACATGGGATCGAAATTGTTGCGCTCGGCTTCGCGGCGGAGCTGCGTTTCATAGGGAAGCGGAAAGAGAACTTTCCAGACGTTGGGAGGAACTTCGTCAAATTTGCGGGAATCGAAATTGGAAACGGCCAGGCGTCCGTAGGCCATGCCGGTGGCGAAGTGGCCCTGATCGAATGCGGCTTGAGCAGCTTCCACCATAAAACGCGGTGAGGCAGTAGCCGCGAAGGCGACTTTGAGTTCGAGTTCGGCGGAGGCGTCAAATGCGATGGTGCGAAGCGCCTGGGCGCGATTCCAGCGGTCAAGAACGTTGGGAGCGATAGGCTCGTCAAAGGAGCGCAACGGCGGAGCTGGAGGAATCTGCAAGAGGAA
>Ga0187803_10000205_pt1 | contig 24466 bp, 22 predicted proteins | sample NC_wetland_sal_i_2_FD_132425 | JGI IMG/M metagenome (GOLD analysis project Ga0187803, IMG submission 132425) | Wetland sediment microbial communities from Neuse River Estuary, North Carolina, USA - Control_3 | ecosystem: Environmental > Aquatic > Freshwater > Wetlands > Sediment | place: USA...
ACTGAGGGGCGTTTGCAGGCGACATCGGCAAATCTCGCCCAAACGCGGGCGCCTGCGGACGAGTACAGGCGATTTGCGGACAAAACCTGAAATTCTTCTTGACAGGCCGGGAGGCGGGGTGCATTCTTTGCCAGCGCGCCAGCTTTCTGCCTTCCCCTTAGGAGAGTTGCCTCCCATCCGCTCACCAGAAAAAGGAGCGAGGAACAGGTGTCTGAGGCACAGGCTACGCACACTCCGGATACCGGGGTCGAGAACGAACGAGAAGTCGTCCGTTGCAAGGTGTGTGGGCTCGTTCAGTACCGCACAAAAACTGACAATTGCCGGCGCTGCCTGCGGATCCTGCCTCCGCGGGTGCAGTACCTGATTCCTCCGCCTGCCGCCCAGGAGCTTCCGGGCGACGATCGCCAGCTATTTGAGCACTGGCCGAACGCGCAGACCGTGGAGAACATCGGGCACCGCATCCGCCAGTTGCGGGAAACGCGGGGCATGACGCAGAGCCAGCTCCAGGCACGCTCGCGCGTGTCGCGCTCCTACCTCTCGCGGATTGAAAGCGGACAGATGACTCCGAGTCTCGGAACGCTTGAAAAGATTTCCGAGGCGCTTGGTGTGGGGCTGAACCGCTTCTTCCTGCCCGAGTCCAGCAGCGAAACTCTGATGGAGGACCCGTTCATCCAGGGGCTGCGGCCGTTCCTGCGCCAGCTCGACTGGGAGCAATGGCAGTCCATCCTCAGAAGGCTGCAGGTAATCAGCGACCACGTCACCGCCGTGACGGTGGCCGCCTCGCAGGGTCACCCCCCGCGAGGATCGGCGGCGAGCGGTGGACCGGCGCCCTCGGACCGCACGCCGATTCCCCAAAACGGGAGCGCCCGGCCCCGAAGCGTCGGGGGGACGCCACAGGCGTTGAACCGGTAAGCGCAGAGCGCGGCAGCGCAGGATAGGGGAAAGAGCGCTGCCAGGAGTGGCCTGCCTGCGGCAGGCAGGCTGCGCCACTTACGCGAAGCGCACTTTGGCGTCGGCGCGTTTTTCCAGGTGCACGGTGTCGATAAAACGCACCTGGCGATTCTCGAGAGTCATAGTGAGGGAGTGGGTGCGGATGCCTTCCCCGAAAAACCGCACGCCTTTGAGCAGGTTTCCTTCCGTTACCCCAGTGCAGGCAAAAATGATCCTCTTTCCCGGCGCCAGGTCGTCCGTGTCGTAGATCCGTTTCGGGTCTTTGATCCCCATTTTCGCCATGCGTTCTTCGTGCTCCGGCTTGCTGACCACCAGCCGGGCGAGAATTTGGCCGTTCAGGCAGCGCAGCGCGGCCGCGGCGAGCACGCCTTCCGGCGCGCCCCCCGTGCCCATCACGGCGTGCACGCCCGCCCCCACGACGGCGGCGGAGATACCGGCGGAGAGGTCGCCATCCGTGATCAGGCGAATGCGCGCGCCGGTCGCGCGGATGTCATTGATCAGCTTCTCGTGGCGCGGGCGCTCGAGCACGATCACCACCAGGTCCGCCACATTGCGGTCCAGCCGCCGGGCAATCGCTTTCAGATTGTCCGCCACCGGCGCATCCAGTTCCACCGCGCCCTTGCAGGACGGGCCGACGATGATTTTTTCCATGTAGAGGTCGGGAGCGTGCAGCAGGCCTCCGCGTTCGCTGGCCGCGAGCACGGCGATGGCATTTGGCGAGCCCGTGGCGCAGAGGTTGGTGCCTTCCAGAGGGTCCACGGCGATGTCCACGGCGTCGAAACCTTTGCCGCCGTGCACCGCCGCGCCCACTTTTTCTCCGATGTAGAGCATGGGCGCTTCGTCGCGCTCGCCCTCGCCGATCACGATGGTGCCGTCCATCGGCACCGTGTCCATCACGTGGCGCATGGCTTCAACGGCCACATCGTCGGCCTTGTGCCTGTCGCCCAGGCCCATCGTGCGGGCCGCGGCGATGGCGGCCTGTTCCACAACGCGAAGAAACTCGAGTCCCAGTGCGATTTCCATGTGCTGTCGTGCTCCTGTTGGCTGCGGCGCCATTTTTTACTCCAATTCGCGAGCGGTGACAATACAAGCGGTTACGAGCGGCCGCGTGTGGCGAGCGCGAGCCATGCGCCGAGAGCGGCAGATTTTTCTTCGGCCCGCCACGGGCTGCCGATTTCCTCGCCAAACCGCGCGAGCCCGCGCCGCAGCTCTCCTTCGCGCCGCCCGAGGCCTGCCGATGCGCGGGCTAGAATTTCGCGTTCCAGCACGAGCGTGGCCGGGAGGCGGCAGGCTCGCGCTCCGGCCTCCAGGACTTGGCGGAAAAAGATGCCTTCGAGCGCGTGGGCGCGGACGTGGCTGCTCCCGATTCTCGTCACATCGGGATTGCTCGCCACCACCAGCCCAACGCCTGCCAGCTTCAATCCTGCGGCGCGCAGTTCCTTCGCCAGTTGGCGAACGGCGGCGATCGCCACGCGTTGCGCCACTTTTTTCCCCCGCGCGACGGCCGCGGGCGAGGCGGGCACGAACGGCATGATCCCACCGTGGTAGGGCTGGCGCGACTCCAGCACGTTCGGATCACAGAGTTGCACCTCGCGCCGTAGGAGGATTTTAGGATCGCGTGCGGGGCCTGCCAGTGCTACCGCGATAGCGCGGCCAGTCTTTACGCGGAAGCCCAAGGCGGCGGGGCGAATCGAGTGGCGGGCCACAACTAGATGATGGCACAGCTCCGCCCGTCAGAGGAAGGCGGGTCTATTCGTATCGGAGTGCGACGATCGGATCGAGACGCGCGACCCGGCGCGCCGGAAGATAGCAGGCTGCGAGAGCCACGGTAGCCACCATCGCCCCCACGCCGCCAATGGTCAGAGGGTCAAATGCGCTGACCTCGAACAGAAGACTTTCGAACAGCCGGCCGAAGAGAGTTGCCGCCACGATTCCCGCGGCCAGCCCGCCGGCAACCGGCGTCATCCCCTGCCGGAGAACCATGCGGCGCAGGTCGGCAAACTGCGCGCCCAGCGCGAGCCGTATCCCCAACTCCTGGCGGCGCTGTTCCACGGAATAGGCGACCACGCCAAAGATTCCCAGGGAGGCCAGGAAAAGTGAGGAGATGGCGAAGGCGAGGATCAGGAACAACAGGAAACGCCGCGGCGCCACCGATTCGGAAATAACCTGGGACATGGGGCGCAGGGCGACAATCGGCACGCCTGGATCCACTTTCTGGATCGATGCCCGAACGGCCGCAGCCAAGCCAACGGGGTTGAGCGTGGTGTGGACGATGATGGACGCGGAGGACGGCACGCTGATCTGATTGAACCAGTCGGGGACGTAAACCATCAGCAGCGGGGAATCCTCCAGGCGGACCGTGCGGATGTCTCCCACCATGCCGATGACTTCGCTCTCCACATCTCCGGCCCACTGCGTGACGCAGGTCTGCCCGATTGGGCTTTTGCCGGGCCAGAAGCGGTCGGCGATGCTTTTCGAAACGAGCACGACCCTGTGCCCGCGATCGGCTTCGGTAAACACGCGACCCTGGAGCAGCGGAATGCCCATGGCCGAAAAATATCCGGAACTGACGGGGCGATAATTGGCTTCAGGATTCTCCTCCGGTGATTGTTGCCTGCCGGGAAGGCCGATGCCGGTGACGCTTCCCTGTCCGGAAAGAGGCATCAGAGTGATCCAGCCGGCCTCGCGAACGGCGGGCAGCGCGCGAATCGCATCGAGAGAGCGATTGTAGAAAGCGATCCGGTTCGCGGGCAGCGGATAACTTTGTTCCGGCAGATCCACATCGGCCGCGAGCACGTTATCCACAGCGAATCCCGCGTTCACGTGGAGCAGCCGCACGAGGCTGGCGGTGAACAGCCCGGCGAGTATCAGCAGCAGGGTGGCGAGTCCGACCTCGCAGCCAACCAGCGTCTGGCGGGCGTGCCGGATGCGAAGGCCGTGGGTTGTGGCCGCAGCAGCGGATTTAAGGGCTTCGTATGGCTGGACGCGTGTGATGCGCCACGCGGGCAAAACTCCGAACAGGGCGCCCGTGATTGTGGTGAGGATCAGCGTGAATCCAACAATGCGGGCGTCCATGTGGACTTCGGCCAGGCGCGGAAGGCTGAGAGCCGTCAGGTGAACAATCCACTCCAGTCCAAGCGAGGCGATGAAAATCCCCAGTGCGCCTCCGCACACGCTGAGGAGAAAACTCTCCGCCAGCAACTGGCGGATCAGCCGCAAGCGCGTGGCCCCGAGAGCGCGCCGAACCGCCGCCTCGCGTATCCGGGAAGGGATCCGGGCGAGCAGAAGGCTCGCCAGATTGGCGCATACGATCAGCAGGACGGCGGCGACGGCAGCGAAAAGGAAAAGCAGTCCGCGTCGCGCGGGCCCGGCGACCACTTCTTCGAGTGGAAGAAGCTGCCCCCGCAGGTCGAGGCCCTGGTGTGCCTGCTGCGCGATCTGCGCCTGGACGGAGTCCAATTCCGCCAGGGCAGTTGCCGGACTCACGCCGGGCCTCAGGCGCGCAATCGCACTGAAGTCGAACTCACCGATTAGGTCCTGCTCGTACGGCTTCGGGCCATCGAGTGGCGAGAAAAAATCCTGGCGGGTCTCGACACGGGAAAGCCCCTCGAGACCGGCGTGGAGCTGGAAGGACGGCGGCAGGATGCCGACCACCAAATGCGGAGTGCCATCGATCAGGATGGTACGGCCGACGAGAGAGGGATCCGCATGGAAGCGGCTGCGCCAGAACTCATCTGTAATTATCACCACGCGTCCGCGACCGGCCTCGTCTTCTTCGCGCAGGAAGCCACGGCCCTGCGCGGGCCGCACACCCAGAAAATCCAAAAGGTTTGCGGACACGCGGACGCCGTGAATGCGCACCGGGTCACCCGCTCCGGTAAGAATTGCGCTTGTGGCTTCGGCCAGGGCAACGTCTTCGAAGGAGTGGACCTGTTTCCGCCAGATCTCGAAATCGGGCAGATTGGCAGCGACCGTGGGAGCGAATTTCGCCCACTGCGGCACGATCTCTTGAACCAAGTACAGCCGGTCCGGATGCGAGTAGGCCAGCGGACGCAGCAGAACGGTATTTACGAGCGAGAAGATGGCCGTGTTTGCTCCAATGCCCAGCGCAAGCGTGAGGACCGCGAGCACGGTAAAGCCGGGATTACGGCGCAGTTGGCGAACGCCTTGGCGCACGTCCTGCCAGAGATGTTCGAGCCACACGCCGGAGCGCGCTTCGCGCACCTCCTCTTTCACCTGCTCCAAACCGCCGAGCTCGATGAGTGCCGCGCGCCGCGCCTTTTCCGGCGGCAAACCCCCGCGCAGTTTTTCCTCCGTGAGCAGGTCGAGGTGCGCGCGAACTTCCGCATCCAGATCGCGCTCCGCGCGCTCCCCGCGAAGCAGTCTCAAGAGAGTAGAAATGAATGACATCGCGCGCCTCTACTCGTAACGCAGCGCGACGAGGGGGTCCACCCGGGAAGCGCGGCGTGCGGGCACATAGCACGCCACGAGCGCCACCGCCGCCAGCAGGGCCGCAACTGCAACAGAAGTGGCGAGGTCCGTCGGCGGCACCTCGAAGAGCAAGCTGACCAGCAGGCGAGCCAGGAACAGCGACGCGGCAAATCCCGCCGCAAGCCCCGCCACGACCAGCCCCAATCCCTGACGCAACACCATGGCCAGCACATCGCGCCGCTCCGCGCCCAATGCCATGCGGATGCCGACCTCGCGTGTGCGCTCGTTCACCAGGTAGGAGACCACCCCGTAGATGCCCACCGCGGCGAGCGTCAGTGCCAGCAGGCCGAACAGAGCGAGCAACGCCAGCGTGAACGTGCGCTCCGCCAGCGTGGCCGCGACGTAGTCCTCCATCGGTTTGACATCGAATACGGGCTGCGTCTTGTCCACATCATAGAACGCCGCGCGGACCGAGCGCTCCATCTGTCGCGGATCCGTGGTTGTCCGTGCCACCAGCCAGTAACCGAAGCTGAGGTCCTGCGCCTGGGCGATATAGGCTTCCATCAGCGAGGGGCGATCGAGCGCGTACTGCCTCACGTCACCGACTATGCCGACGATAGTCGCCCAGGGCTTTTTCTCGTCGCGCCCGCCGAGCTGGATGTGCTTGCCGATGGGATCCTCGCCGGGGAAGATCGATTTGGCGCACGACTCGCTGATGATGGCCACGTGTTCCGACGTGGCCACATCCTGATCGGTGAACACGCGGCCTCGCCGAAGCGGGATCCGCATCACCCGGAAGTAGTCGGGGGTCACGGAATAGGCGTCCACGCTGGGGGCGTCCGATTCGTTGACTTCCGGGCGGTCTTGAATGTGGAACCCGCGCCGGTCGAAATTTCCCAGGGGAAGCGTGCTGACCATCCCCACGCTCTCAATGCCGGGCAGGGCGCGCAGACGCGCGAAGACCTGCTGGTAGTAGCCCAGCTCGTTTTCATTTTTGTGGTAGTGTTCGCCGTAGACGTACGTGCCCAAAGTGAGCACGTTGTGAGCGTCGTAGCCGGGATTGACGTCCAGCAGGCGAAACAGGGTCTTGGCCATCAGGCCCGCGCCTACCGCCAGCACAAAGGCGAGCGCGATTTGCGCCGTAACCAGAGTGTTCCGCACGTTATGACGCCGCCGGCCCTCCGTCGTCTTCCCCGATTCTTTGAGCGCATCATTCAAGTTCACGTGCGCCGCGCGCAGCGCGGGAGTCAGGCCGGAGAGAAGGCCAGTGAGCAGGCTTGCTCCCAGCGCGAACAGAAGCACGGTGGTATCCGCCTGAAGCTCGTTGAGACGCGGAATCTCCACGGGAGCCAGCGATACCAGCAGCCTGGTCCCCCACCAGGCCAACGCAACCCCAGCCGCCCCGCCCGCTAACGCGAGCAGCAGACTTTCCGTCAGTAGTTGACTGGTGAGCCGCCGCCTGCCGGCCCCCAGCGCAGAGCGCAGCGCCATCTCCCTGTTCCGGCCGGTGGCCCGAGCAATCATCAGGTTGGCCACATTGGAGCAGGCAATCAGCAGCACGAATCCCGCCGCACCCAGAAGCACCCAAAGCGCTGTGCCCACTCGTCCGAGCACCCGATCGCGCAGAGATTTGACACGCACGCCGGTGTCCCGGGCGTAGCCCGTGGGATGCTCGCTCGCGATTCCCTTCATGATCGAGTTCAGTTCCGCGCTCGCGCTTGCTACGCTCACCCCGGGCTTCAGCCGACCGATCAGGCGCAGGTGCTGGCAGCCACGGCATGCCGAGGCGTCTTTCAGGTCGTAGCCCAGCGACTGATAAATCTCCGGAAGCTCCTCGGCTCCCGGAATCAATTGCGCGCGAAAATCGGCAGGCAAAACTCCCACCACAGTAAACGCGGAATCCGTGAGGTGGATTACGCGTCCGATAACATTGGGGTCGGAACCGAAGCGGCGCACCCACAACTCGTGGCTCAGAATGACGAAATGGCGGTTGTCGGGCCGGTCTTCCTCGGGCCGAAACGTACGGCCAAGGGTCATCTTCACCCCGAGAGTGTCGAAGAAGTCGTAGCTGACGCGCACGCCGCTCAAGCGTTCCGGCTCTCCGCCCTCGGCCAGGGCCCCTCCTCCACTCCGTAGCAGCGACATGCTCTGGAACAGACGGCTGCGTGCGCGCAGGTCGTATGTGGTGGGGAAATCCACCGTCAGTGGTTCGGGCGTGTCCGAATCGATCTCGGCGATGGTGACCAGCCGGTCCGGCTGCGCGAAGGGAAGCTGGCGGAGCAGCACCGTATTCACCACGCTGAAGATCGCTGTATTGGCACCGATGCCCAGCGCGAGCGTGACAAGCGCGACGGCGGTGAAACCGGGATTGCGGCGCAGCATGCGCGCGCCGTAGCGTGTGTCCTGCCAGAGTTGCTCCAGCCATACGCCCGAGCGCACCTCGCGCACTTCTTCTTTCATCTGCTCGACGCCGCCCAGCTCGATTCGCGCGGCGCGACGTGCCTCCGCGGCCGGCATGCCGGCGCGGACCTTTTCGTCGGCCAGCAGGTCAAGATGGGCGAGGACTTCCGCATCGAGTTCCCGGCCGGCGCTGCCGCGGCGTGCGAAATTGCGGAACAGGTTGCGCAGGCGCATCAGTGCTTTCATGGCCTCCGGCTCCTAGCTGGCCTCGAGCGCGCGCGCGATGGCCAGCGAGATGCGGCTCCAGCGCTCGGTCTCCGATTCAAGCTGCCGCCGGCCTGTTTTGGTGAGCTGGTAGTACTTCGCGCGCCGGTTGTTTTCCGACTCGCCCCAGTGCGAGCTGAGCCAGCCTTCCTCTTCCATGCGGTGCAGGGCGGGGAAGAGCGAGCCCGGCTTCACCTGGAACGTGCCACGGGTCACTTGCTCGATCCGGCGCGAGATGCCCAGGCCGTGCAGCGGGCCCAGCCCAAGCGCCTTCAGGATCAGCATGTCCAGCGTGCCTTGCAGCAATTCGGTCTGCTTATCGGCCAAGGGGCCCTCCTATCGATGGTCGATAGGGATACCGCTTCTTCCTATCGAATGTCAATACGTAGGACGGAGCGAACCGGTTTCAGGTTAGCAAGCCGTGAGAAGGGAATTCGCCCGGGCCGTGTTTGGATAGGCTGGGTGGTTTGCCTCTGGCGGCGGTCCGAGCGGGAAAGGCGAGGGGCCCGAAACGACCGGGCCTCTCGCACTCAATGGCCTTCGGGCTGCTCGATCCTGGCGCCGAGCTTCAAGCGTACGCGGGTATGCCGGTGATCTTGTCTCCGATAATCAGCTTGTGGATGTCGTGCGTGCCCTCGTACGTGTACACGGACTCGAGGTTCATCATGTGGCGCATGATGCAGTAATCGTCCACGATGCCGTTGGCGCCCAGGATGTCGCGCGATTTCCGCGCGCATTCGAGCGCCATCCACACGTTGTTCATTTTCAGCATGGAGACTTTGGAGAAATCGGCTTTGCCCGCGTCTTTGAGCCGCCCCACCTGCCAGGCGAGCAATTGCGCCTTGGAGATTTCCGTGATCATCCAGGCCAATTTTTCCTGCACCAATTGGTGCGAGGCAATGGGTTTGCCGGCAAACTGTTTGCGCTGCTTTGCGTATTGCAGCGCCGTGTCGTAGCAGGCCATCGCCGCGCCCGTCGCGCCCCAGCCGATGCCGTAACGCGCCTGCGTCAGGCAGCCGAGCGGGCCTTTGAGCCCTTCGACGCCGGGAAGCAGGTTCGCTGCGGGGATTTCGCAATCGGTCATCGCCAGTCCGGAGGTCACGGAAGCGCGCAGCGACCATTTCCCGTGCACGTCCCAGGCCTTGAATCCAGGCGTTCCTTTTTCGACCAGGAAGCCACGAATCACGCCGTCCTCGGTCTTGGCCCAGACTACCGCGACATCCGCAATCGAGCCGCTGGTAATCCACATCTTCTCGCCGTTCAGCACGTAGCGGTCGCCTTTACGGACGGCGCGCGTCAGCATTCCGCCCGGGTTGGACCCGAACTGCGGCTCGGTGAGCCCGAAGCAGCCGATGGCCTCGCCTTTCTGCAATTGCGAGAGCCACTTTTCCTTCTGCGCGTCGTTGCCGTAGGCGTAGATGGGATACATCACCAGCGCTGACTGCACGGATACAAAGCTGCGCAGCCCGGAATCGCCGCGCTCCAGTTCCTGCATCACCAGCCCGTACTCCACATTCGACATTCCCGCGCACCCGTAGCCTTTCAGGCTGGCGCCCAAAAATCCGAGCTCCGCCATCTTCGGCACCAGGTGCTTGGGGAACGATCCTTCGCGATTGTGCTTTTCGATGATGGGGATGATCTCGGCTTCCACAAACTGCCGCGCCGTCTGCCGGACGAGTTTTTCGTCGTCGCTCAGCAGCGAGTCGAAATCAATGTAGTCCACGTGTGCGAAGGGCATGAGGGCTCACCTCGAAATCGGGTCGGGTGCGAGCAAGTAGTCTAGCAAGGGCCTCTCCGCCACAGCAAATTACCCGCCTTCGCCGCCCAGAATTTTGGTTTGCAAACGTCCATTTTGTGAATCGTCTAAGCCTGCGCCGGAGGTGAACCGATGGCGGGCTCAGGGACGGGGATCGCGCCGGCTGGGGGATACGGCGCGACGTAGCGCCGCGATGCGTGGTGCGTGGAAATCCTGCCCGTGGTCATCGGACTCGGCGACTTCGGCATTTACGCCACACTGCGTGCTTTCTTCTTCGACGACGGCCTCCACGCTGGTCTCGGCACGCTCGTCATGCTCGCCAACGATGTTCTGCTCAGCTTGTAGACTTGTTGCGCGCGATTTTCGGGAGCAAGTAAGGCTGCTGAGCTGAAGCCGGCGGACGCGAAGCCACGCTGCGGCGTAGGGAGGAACCATGACCCACGTGCTGAAAGCCATCTCTAAATCGGGAATCGACGAAGCCATCTCCAAAGCTGAACTTTACCGCTACCTGAACGAGCCGGAAGAAACCGAGTCCATCTGCCACGATATTCTAGCAATCGAGCCGGGCCATCAGGTGGCTTCGCGGATGCTGGCCATGGCCATCACGGATCAATTCGACGGAAGCGCGGCTGACCGCTTTGGCGAGGCGGAGAAAATTCTCCGCAGGCTGAACGACCGCTACGAACAGCTCTACTACCTCGGCATCCTGTACGAGCGCCGCGCGAAGGCCCTGCTTCGCGCCCGGCGCGCCCCGCACACGTTGCTGCCATTTTTCGAAGAAGCCATGCGCTGTTTTTCGCAGGCTGCTGAAATCCGGCCGAAGGACAACGATGATGCCATCCTCCGTTGGAACCGTTGCGTCCGTATCCTGCAAAGCAACCCCGAGTTCGCGGCCGAAAAAGAGCACGTCGCGATCGAAGATCACGATAGCCCGCCCGTTTGAGCTGATATGAGGCCCGTGCGCCTGCCCTGATTCCGGGATCCGGAAAACCACCCAAGAGTCCGTGCGGCCTCACGTTGACCCCACGCGCCGGGGATGCTATAAAAATCGCTCTGCCTGGTCTTCGCGAATTGCATCGGGGTGGCGCCTTTCCCCTGGAAAGAGCAATCCTCTGACCTGGGACCGGGACCAACAGACAGGAGTGGAGGTTTGGGCCGTACCATATGGGGTTGATGGCACAACTCAAGGGTCTGTTCCTCCAGGCCCTTCCGACCATTTTCCTCGTCCTGCTTTTCTATTTCTTCCTGCGCAGCCAGTTTTTCGGTCCCCTGGTGCGCGCGATGGAGGAGCGTGCGCGGCGAACCGAGGGCGCGCGCCGCGAGGCGGAAGAGAGCATTGCTGCGGCCGCCAAGGCGCGCGAGGAATATGAATTCGCGCTGCGCAAGGCCCGCGGAGAGGTTTACGCCGCGCAGGAAGTCGAGCGGCGCAAGGCGCTCGATGAACGCGCCGCCGTGCTCCGCGCGGCTCGCGAAGAGGCTACCGGGTTCGTTCAGGCGCAAAAGGCCGTTCTGGGTAGTGAACTCGCCGAAGCCCGCAAGCAACTCGAAAGCGAGAGCGGCGCGCTTGGCGGCGAAATTGCCCGCGCCCTGCTCGCCGGACGCGGCCCCGCGCCCCGTCCCGAAGCTTCGGGACCCGGAGGTGCGCAGTGAAGCGCGTGTGTCCCTTCCTGCTTCCCGCGCTCGTCACCTGCGGCCTGGTGCTGCTCGCCGCGCATCCCGTGTTCGCCGCCGACGAGGGCGGAAAACCTTCGCCGCTCACGCTTCGGTTTCAATGGATCAATTTTGCCATCGTCGCAGGCGCGATCGCCTGGCTGCTGATCAAGAAGGCGCCGCCATTTTTCGCCGCGCGCGCCACACAGATTGCCTCTGCGATTGAAGACGCGGGCAAAGTAAAAGCGCAGGCGGACGCGCAGCGCCGCGATGCCGCCGAGCGGCTCGCCAATCTGCCTGCTGAGGTTGAACAACTCCGCGAAGCTGCCCGCCGCGATGCCGCAGCACAAGGCCTGCGCATCCAGGCCGCCGCGAAAGAGGAAGCCGCAAAGATTCACGCCGCTGCAAAAATGGAAGTGGACGCAGCGGCCCGCGGCGCCCGCATCGAGCTGCGCGCGCTCGCCACGCGGCTCTCCATCGAACGGGCGGAAGCTGTTCTCCGGGCCGAAATCACGCCCGCGGCGGAAGACGGCATGTTTGCTTCGTTCCTCGGCGAGCTAGCCGGGAGGCGCAATTGAGATCGGTGACCGGAGAATACGCCGGCGCGCTCGCGGACGTCGCGCTTGCCTCCGGCCGCGCGGAAACGCTGCGGCAGGAAGTCCGTTCGTTCGCTGAGCTGGCCGCCGGCTCCGCCGACCTTCGCAACTTCCTAGATTCCCCCGCCATCCCGCGCGAGGGAAAACAGAACCTGCTCGGCGAACTGGTCAGGCGGATGGGAGCGAGCGGCGAGCTGCGGAATTTTCTTTTCGTGCTGGTGGATCATCATCGCACCGGCATGCTGCCGGGAATCGCGCGCGAGTTCGAAAGCACGCTGCTCCAACGGCTGGGCGTGGCCGGGGCCAGCGTCACGTCCGCGCGCGAGCTCTCCGCGCCGCAGAAACAGAAGCTGGCCGGAACGCTCGAATCGGTGACTGGAAAAAAGATTGAAGCGCGCTACGCCGTCGATCCCACACTGGTCGGCGGGCTGGTGGTGCGCATCGGCTCGACGGTGTACGACGGATCGGTGCGCGCGCAGCTCGAAAAACTCGCTGCGCGCCTCACCCGGGAGTAGGAGCGGCGCATGCCCACGATCAAAGCGGACGAAATCACAAAGTTTCTCCGCGAACAGATTCAGAACTACAAGCAGACCCTGGAAGTCGAAGAGGTCGGCTCCGTGATCTCCGTCGGCGACGGCATCGCACGCATCCATGGCCTCGATCGTTGCATGTCCGGCGAGATGATCACCTTCCCGCACGACGTTTTCGGCATCGCGCTCAACCTGGAAGAAGACCAAGTCGGAGCCGTGCTCCTCGGCGAGTACTGGAAAGTTCAGGAAGGCGACACCGTCAAGCGCACGGGCACGATCATGTCCGTCCCCGTGGGCCAGGAAATCGTCGGACGCGTAGTGGACCCGCTGGGCCGCCCCCAGGACGACAAAGGCCCGGTTGCCTCCAAGCAGCGCTTTGCGCTGGAACGGATTGCTCCCGGCGTGGTTGCCCGCCAGCCCGTCCGCGAGCCCCTCCAGACCGGCATCAAGGCCATCGACTCGATGATCCCCATCGGCCGCGGCCAGCGCGAATTGATCATCGGCGACCGCCAGACCGGCAAGACGGCCATCATTCTGGACACCATCGTGAACCAGAAGGGCCTGGACATGTTCTGCATCTACTGCGCCATCGGGCAGAAGCGCTCCACCATTGCGCAGGTGGTGAAGACGCTCACCGATGCCGGCGCCATGGATTACTCCATCATCGTCGCGGCCTCGGCCACCGAGCCCGCCTCGATGCAGTACATCGCGCCCTACGCCGCATGCGCCATGGGCGAGTACTTCCGCGACAACGGCAAACACGCCGTCGTGTTCTACGACGACCTCTCCAAGCACGCCCAAGCCTACCGCGAGATTTCGCTCCTGCTGCGCCGCCCGCCCGGCCGCGAGGCGTTTCCCGGCGACGTTTTTTATCTCCACTCGCGCCTGCTGGAGCGCGCAGCCAAGCTGAACGACAAGCTCGGTGCCGGCTCGCTCACCGCGCTGCCGGTCATCGAGACGCAGGCCGGCGACGTGTCCGCCTACATTCCGACCAACGTCATCTCCATCACCGACGGGCAGATCTATCTCGAAGCCGATCTCTTCAACGCCGGAATCCGTCCGGCCATCAATGTGGGCATCTCCGTCAGCCGCGTCGGCGGCAACGCCCAGATCAAAGCCATGCGCCAGGTGGCCGGCGCGCTCCGCCTGGATATGGCGCAGTACCGTGAGCTCGCCGCCTTCGCCCAATTCGGCTCCGAACTCGACAAGGCCACCCAGGCCCAGCTCGCCCGCGGCCAGCGCCTCACGGAAATCCTGAAGCAGGAGCAGCTCGTGCCGCTCGCGGTGGAAAAGCAGGTGCTCGTTATCCTCGCTGCGTCGAGCGGCGTTATCGACGACATCGAAGTCGGCCAGGTGAGCCGTTTTGAAAGCGAACTGCTCCAATTCCTGGAGACGAACCAGCAACCGTTGCTCCAGAAAGTGCGTGAGAAGAAGGCGCTGGACGAAGCCACGAAGCAGGAGGCTACACAGGCCTTCTCGGCGTTCAAGGAGCGTTGGGCCGCCTCGCCGGCGGCAAGGGCCTGACGGCGGAAAACGACGAACTGCTGACCAATGCCCAACCTGCTCGATTTCCGGCGCCGCATCCGCTCGGTGAAGAACACGCAGCAAATCACCCGGGCGATGAAGTTCGTGGCCGCCGCGCGTCTCCGCCGGGCGCAGGAACGCGTAATCGCCGCGCGGCCCTACGCGCGGCAGATCCTGCGCGTTCTGCAATCGGCCGAGTCGCGCCTGGAGCAGACGGTGCATCCCCTGCTCGCCGTCCGGCCTGAAGAAAAGCTTCTGGTCATCGTCATCTCCGCCGACCGCGGGCTGTGCGGCGCGTTCAATACCAACGTACTGCGAAAAACGTCTGAATTCCTGCGGGAAAACAAGTCCAAGCACATCGAGCTCGTGGCGGTCGGAAAGCGCGTGCGCGACTCCCTGCGTCACACCCGGCTGCCGCTCAAAGCGGAGATGACTGGCGTGACCATGAACGTCAAGTTCTCCGACGCCAAAGAGCTCGCGGAAATGGCCATCGCCGGCTACACGAGCGGAGAGACGGACGCCGTCTACCTTGTCTTCAACGAGTTCAAAAACGTCATCACACAGCGGCTGGTGGTGAATCGCTTGCTCCCGCTCCAGGCCGAAGTCGTCACGACTCCGCGCGCTCAATCCGGTGGCGGGCACGCCGCGGCGGGAGCGGAACGCCGCGTCGAGGTGGACTACATCTATGAGCAGCCGCCCCAAGAGATCTTCGACCGCCTCGTCCCGCGCTACGTCGAGACGGAAGTGTACCGCGCGTTGCTCGAGTCCTCCGCGGCCGAGCACGCCGCTCGCATGACGGCGATGGACGCGGCTACCAAAAACGCCTCCGATTTGATCGACAGCCTGACCCTCCACATGAACAAAGTGCGTCAGGCGGCCATCACCAAGGAGATCATCGAGGTGGTCAGTGGGGCGGCTTCGGCCGGGTAGTGACTGGTGACTGGTGATTGGTGACTGGTGAAGAGCTACGGTGAAGCTGAAGTCGTATCGGGAATTGGAGGTTTGGCAGAAGGCGCATGAACTGGCGCTGCTAGTATTTCGCATGACGGAACGATTTCCAAGGTCGGACCAATTCGGCATCGTTTCTCAAGTCCGGAGGTCTGCCTCTTCAGTAGCTGCGAACATCGCCGAGGGATTTGAAAGGGGAACAACAAAGGAATTCTTGCGATCTCTCCAAATCTCCCGCGGAGAACTGGAAGAGACGCGGTACTTCATGCTCCTGAGCCGCGATCTTGGAAGGATCTCGGCGGAGGAGTTTGACAGAGTGGAAGCGAACTGCGATTCGACAGGACGTCTGATCAATGCCCTGGGCAAATCCCTGCGAGGGCGTTTGGAGTCGAAGCACCAGTCACCAATCACTAGTCACCAGTCACGCTAAGGAGCGGCGCATGGCGGAGAAAGCACAAGCAGGAGCAGTCGGGCGCCTGGCCCAGGTGATTGGGCCGGTCGTGGACGTCGAATTTGAGAGCGGGCACCTGCCCCCCATCTACAACGCCGTGCGCATCACGTCGGAGGGGTTCAGCGTCCCGGAGCCGATCGACATCATCGCCGAAGTCCAGCAGCACCTCGGCGAAGGCCGCGTGCGCTGTGTGGCCATGAAGCCCACCGAAGGCCTGGTGCGCGGCATGAAGGCGCTCGACACCGGGAAGGAAATCACCGTGCCCGTCGGGCCGTCCACGCTGGGCCGCGTGATGAATGTGCTGGGCGAACCGGTGGACGAGCTCGGCCCCATTAACTCCAAAATCGAATTCCCCATTCACCGCCAGGCCCCTTCGCTCGAAGACCAGTCCACGCAGGCGGAAATGTTCGAGACCGGAATCAAGGTCGTGGACCTGCTCGAGCCCTACCTGAAGGGCGGAAAAATCGGCCTGTTCGGCGGCGCCGGGGTCGGCAAGACGGTGCTGATTCAAGAACTGATCCACAACGTTGCCATGCAGCACGGCGGCGTCTCCGTTTTCGCCGGAGTGGGCGAGCGCACGCGTGAGGGCAACGACCTGTGGCTCGAAATGCAGGAATCGCACGTCATCAAGGCTGGCGATCCGGAGAAGTCGCGTGCCGCGCTCGTCTACGGACAGATGACCGAGCCGCCCGGCGCGCGCCTCCGCGTGGGCCTCACCGGCCTGACCGTGGCCGAATATTTCCGTGACGTGGAAGGCCGCGACGTGCTCCTGTTCATCGACAACATTTTCCGCTTCGTCCAGGCCGGTTCCGAAGTGTCTGCGCTTCTCGGCCGCATGCCCTCCGCCGTCGGTTACCAGCCCAACCTGAACACCGAAATCGGCGAGCTCCAGGAGCGCATCACGTCCACGAAAAAAGGCTCCATCACTTCCGTGCAGGCCATCTACGTTCCCGCGGACGACTACACGGACCCGGCTCCGGCGGCGACCTTCTCGCACCTCGACGCGACCACCAACCTCTCGCGCGCCGTCGTCGAGCGCGGCATCTATCCGGCTGTGGATCCGCTGGCCAGCTACTCGCGCATTCTCGACCCCCGTGTCGTGGGGCAGGAGCACTACGCAGTGGCGCGGCAGGTGAAGCTCGTCCTGCAGCGCTACCGCGACCTGCAGGACATCATCGCCATCCTGGGAATGGAGGAACTCTCCGAAGAAGACAAGCTGACCGTGGCGCGCGCCCGGCGCATCGAGAAGTTCCTCTCCCAGCCCTTCTTCGTGGCGGAAGCATTCACCGGGACGCCCGGCAAGTTCGTGAAAATCGCGGACACGATCCGGGGCTTTAAGGAAATCGTCGAAGGCAAACACGACGCGCTGCCCGAGCAGGCGTTCTATATGGCCGGCACGATCGAGGAAGTGCTCGAGAAGGCGCAGAAACTGGCAGCCGCCTGAGGCAACTCTGCTGATATGGATTCGACCAAGCTCAGCCTCGAAGTCGTCACGCCGGAGCGGCAGGTGCTCCACGAGGATGTGGACTCGATCCAGCTACCCGGCCGCGACGGCTACCTCGGCATTCTCCCCGGCCACGCCCCGCTCCTCACCGAACTCGGCGCCGGTGTACTGAGCTTCCAGAAGGGCGGCGAGACGCGCTACGCCACCGCGCTGGGAGGCTTCGCCGAGGTGTTGGCAAATCGCGTGATCGTGCTGGCCGAGCGCTCCGAACTCGCCGAGGAGATCGACCTCGGCCGCGCCGAAGCCGCCCGCGAGCGCGCCCTCAAACGCCTGCAGGAAAAAGCCGGCGAAGTCGATTTCGCGCGCGCCCAACTCGCTCTCCAGCGCTCGCTCACCCGCATCCAGGTGGCCCCGCACGTCTCCCAGCGCCGGGCCGCTGGCCCTCTCGAGCGCGACAGTATCGGAAAGCCTCCTGCGGCATCAAAGTAGATAGCCACAACGTATTACCGCAGCCTTTATGAGCGAGATAACGATGTATTCGGCGGACTGGTGTGGCGATTGCCGCCGCGCCAAGCGCTTCCTGCGCGAGCGCAGCGTGCCCTTCCACGAAGTGAATGTGGATGAAGATCCCGACGCCGAAGATCTGGTCCTGCGCGTGAACGACGGCCGCCGCAAGGTCCCCACCTTCGAGGTGAACGGCCGCTACTTTTCCTGCAGCCCCTTCGATCCCCACAAGCTCTCTTCCGAGCTGAACCTCCCGCTGAATCTAAACTCCTGACCGCTGCGGCCTCGCGCGGCTCACGAGCCGTTGAATCGCACCACCGGCGCGGCACCCAGGAATCTTCCCAACCCCTCTGCCTCCCGCTCTATGCCATTGCGAACGCCGCGCGCGAGCGCGCCGAATTCCCGGACAAGAATCTCCAATCGCCCTTTCCGCAGCTCATGCGACCACGTGCCGGCAACCGCTCCGCGCACCAGCACCACCGGCGAGATCCAACCCAGGTTGCGGAACACCCGCTTGTAATATCGCGGCTCAAGCAGGTGCTCCTTCTCCGCGTGGGCCAGAAGGTAGGAGTCGAAGGCCGCCAGCACGTTCACCGCAGGCGCATCGAACGCGGCGCCTCGAACTGCTTCCAGGTCTTTGCGCAGCACCCACGCGGGCCGGCCGGCGACTCTCACTTCCGCCAAATCGTCCGTTGAATTCTCCCAGGCCACGCGCGCTTCCCCTACGGGTATTCCGCTCCACTTGGAGAAATCCCGGAGCGTAGCCGGGCCGTACGCGTGAAGAAAATTCGCGAGCATATGGCGCTGCGCCTCCTCCTCGGCAATCTTCGGCTGGGCGGCGAGCCAGCGGTCCACGCGCACAAAGGTCACCTGATTGCCGCGGTCCGGCCCGTAACAGATCAGGCCTTCGACCAACGCCAGCCGGTTTGCGTTCCACACGCGGTCCATCCAGGCACGCACGCGGCTGCTGACGCGCCGCCGGATTCGGGCGGTAAGTTCGCCTTTCGACATGGGCCCCCTCTCGAGGGCTTCCAGGGTCGCGCGCAGCAGCGCCTCCCTGTCGCTCGCCGTGATGCGGAACCGCTGCATGATTCGTTCGACGGCCGCCACCCGGCTCCGGCGCACCGCGGCCGCGTAGATGTGGAATTCCGCTGCGGGGAGCAGGTGCAGCGTCTGCCGCATGCACAGGGTCTTCACCAGCGTGCGTTCCTGCCACAGCGCAGCCTCGATCCGTGCCGGCGAGAGCCCGTGCGTCCGGGCAGCAATGTTCAGTTGCGCCGCCGTCATGAGCTGTGCCTGCACCCCGCAGATGTCGCCGCAAACGGCCACTGGATCGCTGCCCTTGGGGACAAGCAGATGGTGCCGGGCCAGGCGGAACGCGGCAACCTGCTGCGGGGTGACCACGCCGATTGCACGGGGCGGTTTTTTCATCGGAGGCACGCGACCCCTCACTGAAGTGGCTCTCGATGGCAGCGGCGGGTCACTTCGGGATTTCGCGGCCCCGCGCGAACACGCGCGAAACGTTCACTCCTTCATCGAGCAGCACGATATCCGCCTCGGCGCCCGCAGCCAGCCGTCCCTTTCGCGATTCGATCCCCAGCAGTCGCGCGGGATTGAAGCCGGCCATCTGCACGGCTGCCGCCAGGGGAACGCCGAGCGCCACCATGCGCCGCACTGCGCGATCCAGCGTCAGCGTGCTTCCCGCAATGCGCCCTTCGCGGTTCCGGCACACGCCACCGCTCACCGTGACCTCGATGCTGCCCAATTGATACTCGCCGTCGGGCATTTCCGTTGCCGCCGTCCCGTCGCTCACCAGCAGGACCTGCTCCGCGCTCTTCGCGGCCAGCAGCAGCCGCAGCGCCGGATCGTCCACGTGGACGCCATCGGCAATCACCTCCGCGGTCACGCGCGGATCCGTCAGCACCGCACCGATCACTCCCGTCTCCCGGTGGGAAAACGGCCGCATGGCGTTGAACACGTGCGCCGCATGGCGCGCCCCCAGCTCGATGGCGCGCACCGCGTCAGAGTATGTCGCGTCGGTGTGCCCCATGGCCACCACCAGCCCCGCTGCGCGCGCCGCCGTGATGGTTTCCGCCGCGCCTGCGAGCTCCGGCGCCAGCGTCAGGATGCGCGCAAAGCCCTCCGCCGCAGTCAGAAATTTTGCCAGCGTTGCGGGCGAAGGCGCGATGAGATGCTCCGCAGGATGCACTCCCCGCCGCGCGGCACTCAGGAACGGCCCCTCAAGATGCACGCCCAGACACTCCGCCGCGGCCCGAGGGCTTGCGGATTGCCCGCGGATCGCTCCGGCCAGACCTTCCAGGCTGCGCTGTGTCCGTTCAACCGGCGCGGAGACCGTCGTGGCCACAAACGACGTCGTGCCGTGACGCCCGATGCACGCCGCCATCCCGGCCAGCGCCTCCGGCGTCGCCTCCATCGCGTCCCGGCCGGCGGCCCCATGAATGTGCACATCGACAAAGCCCGGCGCGGCGGTGAGCCCGCGCGCATCCATTTCCTGCGCGCCCGGCGGCAACTCCATGCCGCTGCGCGGACCAATCGCACGGATTTGGCCGTCTTCCACCAGAATCAATGCGTCGGGGATTTCTGCCAGGGGCGTCAGCGCGCGCCCGGTGTGGATGGCGAGCGGGGGCACGCCTCATCCTACAGCATGCCCGCCCGCGCCGGAACGCGGAATTCGCACCAGGGTGTTAGACTATTGGGCCTGCACTTGGGAGGAAAAGGAGCTTATGGCGCACGAGAAAAACTTCAAGGCCTGGAAACGCCAGCATCGCCGGCGCAAGGCTGCCAAGGCAAAAATGAAGATGTACGAACAGGGCAAGCTGGCCCACGATCAGCTTCCCGCGCTCGCAAAGGAGTTTGTGGCCAGGAAGCGCCGGTTCCTTTTGAAGTCGGCCTGAGTCTTCGCTGGCGCGCCGGCAGGCCGCTGCCGGCCGCCCCGCTACTTCGCCACCTTTTCGATTGTCTTCACCTGGATCGTATCGCCGTCCAGCGTCCCGGTAACCTTCACCTTTTCGTTGGCCAGCGGCGCTGCTTTGTCCTGCGGCTGGATGATGTAAAGCTTTCCATTCTCAGGGTTCGCGAGCGCGTACTTGGCGCCCTTGTCCATCACACAGGTGTTCACGCAGGCGGCCGTGTGGTTGGCTTTGTAGCCGCAGTGTGTGTCCGTGATCACTCCCGTCCAGGTGCCTTCCTGGCCTGCGGCCAATGCCAGTCCCGCGACCAGCATCACGGCTGCCAGTAGAATCCATTGTCTTTTCATTTGTGTCCTCCCTCAGGATGGCGCTTTCCATTGTCGCGCGCGGAGTCTGCCACGTCCACTGCGAATCCAAGACCCGGCAGGGAAGCGTTGCGGGGCACAAAAAAGCGGGCCAGGAGCTCGGTGGTTCTCCTGGCCCGCAGCGGGCAGCAATGCGTTCCGGGGAGGGGCTAGCTGCCCGAGGCCTGAGCTGTTTGCACCGTCTTCGGAGCGCTCACGTATCCGCTCACCTTGTTCTTTTCCACCTTGTTGATCACCAGTTCGAGCGCCTGCCGGCTGCCCGCGGTGTAGAAGAAGATCGGCTCGTTGATCGAGCGATTCTTTTTCTCGAGCTTCATGTCGTCCACAACCAGGTTCACGGTGAACTGGTGATGCTTGGGGTTCGCATTGCGCAGCTCCACGTTCACGCTACCCACTTTCTGAATGTCGCCTTTGCCCTGCAGCGTAAACTCATAGTAATCGCGCAGGCCGAGCCGGCGCAGCTGGTCGATTTCCTCGTGGTTCCGGGCGATCAGCGTCCCGAACTCGCTCCGCGCCATCTGCAGGTTCTGCTTCTGCGCGTCGAGATCAGAGCGCACACCCTTCACGTCGTTGCCCACCGCATCCACGTCGGTACCGTTGGCCTTGGTAGCCAGTTCTTGCTTCACGCTGCTCACATTCGTCTGCACGTCACTGAGCTGCGCTGCCAATTCCTTGTTCTGTTTCCGCGCGACGCCCACGGAGCCCTGCGTCTTGTGCAGCTGATCGCCCACAGCCGACAGTTGAGCCTGCGCCGCCTGCCGCTCCTGCTCCGAAACGGCCAGTTGCTGCTGCAGTTGGTCCACGCTCGCGCGCAGCGTCTTCGTTTCCGCGGCGGAAGCCTGCTCTGCGTCGCGGGTGGCCTGGCGCGCGTTGCCGCTCGCCCATAGCGCCCAAACAGAAATGGCCACCGGGATAATCAACGCCAGTGCCACCCAGCGCGGCACTCCGGAAGCCTGTGGTGTGAAATCCTTGCTTTCCTCACTCATTTCGGGGGATCTCCTTATCTCCCGCCTATGGAATGGCATGCAGAGTGCCAAACCTGTCCGGGTGGCCAGTTACCGCCCAACCCTATGAAAAAGAACTGGTTAGTTGGAGTGGATGGCTAAAGCTATCGGTGTGAACCGGAGGTCAATACCTGTAATCTTTACTCGCCCCGCGCCGTTTTTGCTGGGGACTTCGCCTAGCGCGTGACCACCATTTGACGCAGCGCGGCAATGCGCTCTTCGAGCGGCGGGTGCGTGCTGAACAAATTCGAAAACCAGCCGCCCGTCAGCGGCTTCACGATGTACAGCGACGATGCCGCCGGCGATGTGGCCATCGGAATCCTCTGGTTGTAGGCACCCAGCTTTTCGAGCGCGCTAATCAGCCCGTTCGGATACCCCACCAATCGTGCCCCCGTCTCGTCTGCTGCCAACTCCCGCTTCTGTGAGAGCATCATCTGCAGAACCAGTGCGGCGATGGGCGCAAGGATGACCATGAGAAGCATCGAAAGTCCCCCTCCGCCTCGCCGGTTATCTTCATCGCGCACTCCGCCGAAAATCATCGCCCAGCGGGCCATGTGCGCCAAAAACGTGATGGCCGCGGCGATCGTCGCCGCGATCGAAGTAGTCAGGATGTCGTAATTGCGAACATGCGAGAGTTCGTGGGCAATCACGCCTTCCAGTTCCTCTTCGTTCATGAGTTGCATCAGCCCCTCGGTCACCGCCACCGACGCGTGGCTCGGATTCCGTCCGGTGGCGAACGCGTTGGGCGCCTGCTCCGGAATCATGTAGAGCTTCGGCATGGGCAGGTTCGCCTTCCCGCACAGGCGCTCCACCACCTGGTAGAGCTTCGGCGCCTCTTCCCGCGTCACTGCCTGCGCCCCGCTCGACGCCAGGGCGATTTTGTCCGAGAAGAAGTATGCCCCTCCGTTCATCAGGATGGCGAAGCCCAACGCCATCGTCAGCCCGTTCGGCCCGCCGTACGTATCCCCCACCAGCAGCAGCAGTCCGGAGAGCGCCCCCAGCACCAGCACCGTCTTGATTGCATTTCCCGAGTGCATCGTCTTCCTCTCTTCCACTACCCGTTTCCACACTACCACGGGAGCGAACGCCCCACTATTTCGATGCCACAGCGGCCGGTTCGTCCACCGTTGAAAAGCGCAGCTCGCCGCTCTTCTTATCGCGGTCCACCACCACGTGTGTCCCCGGAAGGATGTGGCCCTCGAGAATCTGCATCGCCAGCGGGTCCTGCACCAGCCGCTGGATGGCACGCCGCAACGGCCGCGCCCCATACGCCGGGTCGAAGCCTTCGCGGAACACAGTCTCCCGCGCCGCGTCGGTCAGCTCCAGCGTGATGTGCCGGCTTTCCAGCTGCTTCGCTGCCTGCGCCACTTGCATATCCACAATCCGTTCCAGTTCCTTGCGGCCCAGCGGATTGAAGAACACCACCTCGTCCACGCGGTTCAGGAACTCCGGCCGGAAGGTCGCCCGCAACGCCTCCATGGCTTCCGCACGGGCCCGCGCCGGATCCGTCGCATTCAGTTCCGCCAGCGCGATCGAGCCCACATTGCTGGTCATCACGATCACCGCGTTCCGGAAGTTCACCACCCGGCCCTTCCCGTCCGTCAGCCGGCCGTCCTCCAGGATTTGCAGCAGCACATTGAACACGTCCGGATGTGCCTTCTCGATCTCGTCCAGCAACACCACGGCATAGGGCCGCCGCCGTACCTGTTCCGTGAGCTGACCGCCTTCGTCGTAGCCCACGTACCCCGGAGGCGCTCCGATCAGGCGCGCCACCGAATGCTTCTCCATGTACTCGGACATATCCAGCCGGACCATGGCGTGCTCGTCGTCGAACAAAAACTCCGCCAGCGCCCGCGCCAGCTCCGTTTTCCCAACACCCGTCGGCCCGAGAAACAGGAACGAGCCAATCGGCCGCCGCGGGTCGGAGAGTCCCGCGCGGCTGCGCCGGATCGCATTCGCCACCCTGCCCAGCGCTTCGTCCTGTCCCACCACGCGCTCCCGCAGCCGGTCCTCCATCTTCACCAGCTTCTGTACTTCGCCCTCGAGCAGCCGCCCAGCCGGGATTCCCGTCCATTTGCTCACCACGCGCGCGATGTCTTCCTCGTCCACCTCTTCCTTCAACATGTGGCCGGACGCCTGTGCCGCCGCCAGCTTCTTTTCCGCCGCAGCCAATTCGCGTTCTTTGCCCGCGATTACGCCGTAGCGAAGCTCCGCCACTTTCGAGAGGTCGCCTAGCCGCTCGTAGCGCTGCTCCTCCGATTTCGTCTGGTCGATCTCTTCCTTCAACTTCCGGATGCCCAGAATCGCGTCCTTTTCCTGCTGCCAGCGCGCCTTCAGGCCCGACGAGTTCTCGCGCAGCCCCGCCAGTTGTCCCTCGATTTCTTTCCGGCGCTCCTTGGAATGCGCGTCCGTCTCCCGCAAAAGGGCCTGCCGCTCGATTTCGAGCTGCACCACCTGCCTCTCGATTTGGTCGATCTCCACGGGAAGGGAATCGATCTGCATCCGCAGGCTCGCCGCCGCTTCATCCACCAGGTCAATCGCCTTGTCCGGCAGGAAACGGTCGGAGATATAGCGGTGCGAAAGCGTGGCGGCGGCAACGATCGCCGAATCCTTGATGCGCACGCCGTGGTGAACCTCATAGCGCTCTTTCAGACCGCGCAGGATGGCGATGGTGTCCTCGACGTTGGGCTCGCCCACGAAGACGATCTGGAAGCGGCG
>Ga0187803_10000206_pt1 | contig 24457 bp, 18 predicted proteins | sample NC_wetland_sal_i_2_FD_132425 | JGI IMG/M metagenome (GOLD analysis project Ga0187803, IMG submission 132425) | Wetland sediment microbial communities from Neuse River Estuary, North Carolina, USA - Control_3 | ecosystem: Environmental > Aquatic > Freshwater > Wetlands > Sediment | place: USA...
AAGGCTTTCACTTCTGCCGTCTGAACCTCTGCCTTCTGCAATCCCCCACTTCCGCAATCTTCCCCACTTGCATTCGTTGCCTCGGAGCTAGAAGCTAGAAGCCAGCAGCTAGAAGCTCCGAATGGACACTGCCCGCATCGCCGCTCTCCTCGATCCATTTCTCGACCGCCCCCTCGTCGCAGCCCAGCTCGATCAAATATCGACGTACATCGATCTATTACAGCGCTGGAATGCCCGCATCAATCTCACCGCCATCCGCAACCCCGACCAGATCGTAACCCGCCACTTCGGCGAATCCTTCTTCCTGGCCCGCCACCTATTCCCACTCCCTCCCGTCACTGAGCCCGCCCCTTCCGCGTCCGCCAAACGAGTTTTGAGCCACGAGCCACGAGCTACGAGCAAACAAGTAGCTCCGGCTGGCTGGCAGTTCGAAGCTCGAAGCCCGAAGCTGGTCTCCCACGTCCTCGACCTCGGCTCCGGCGCCGGATTCCCCGGTCTTCCCCTGAAGATCTGGGCGCCCCACATCCACCTCGCGCTCATCGAATCCAATCACAAGAAAGCAGCGTTTCTCCGCGAGGTGGCCCGTGCACTTACATTGACGAACGTCAATGTATTAGCCGAACGCGCGGAGACTGTGGCCGCTCGCCTCGCCCCCAACCTCGCCTCGGCCCCAGCCAGTGTCGGCTCCCCCGCCCACCCTCCGGATTCCACTGTCGACCCGCTCGGCTCACAAGCCCGTACGCTCGGCCCTGCAACCGGTCCGCTCGGCTCCCAAGCCCGCCCGTTCAGCTCCGTTACCGGCCCGCCGGAGAGTGCTTCTCGTCGCTCAGATGTCTTTTGTCGCGCAGATATCGTGACCTTCCGCGCCGTAGAAAAGTTCGACCGGGTCCTCTCCGTGGCCGCCAACTTCCTCGCCGTTGATGGCTCCCTGGCCCTGCTAATCAGCTCCGACCACCTATCGCGACTCGACGCCGGCCGGAACATGAAATGGGAAACCATTAGTGTCCCAGGGTCACATAAGAGGATATTGGCCATCGGTAAGTCGGCAATCGAGTAGAAGTGGGAATAAGTGCAAACCCAATAGGCAAAAGTGGGAAAGATTCTCCTAATATTAAGATTTGAACGAGAACGAGTGGGAAAACGCCGCACATCGTCTCATTGTGATACACAGCCAAGAAAAGTGTTCCACGTGGAACATTGTCCATTGAGATTCTGATTCCCCAATGGCGACTCTCCACACCTCGAAAACGTGTGGAGTTCGCGAAGTGTTCCACGTGGAACATATGGAACGATTCTCCTGCCGTCCTCGCATTGAAATCTAGCATTGCTTTCGCACAGGTTAACGGATTATTCTGGCGCGCAAACTGGTACCAATACGCGGAAACTGCACGAACGCGAGGCTGCCCCGAGGGACGCCACGTCCAAGGTATATGCCGAGCGATCTGCCTGACTGACGCATGGTGCCGCCGAGGTAATGCTAGCAGTGGAAGCTCCACGGTAGATTGCAATTAACTTTTGTGGGACGTCAGATCTATGGGACGCATCATCGCGGTTGCCAATCAGAAGGGTGGGGTGGGTAAGACCACCACGGCCATCAACCTTGCCGCTTCCCTGGCGGCAGCGGAGGTCAATACGCTGCTGGTGGACTGCGATCCGCAGTCAAACACTACCAGCGGCCTGGGCCTAGTCAAAGACCCGGAACGGGTCAACATCTACGATGTGCTGATGGGGGCGGCCACGGCCGAGGAGGCGTTGCAGCTCACCGAGCTTGAACAACTTTGGCTGATTCCTTCCCACAAGGACCTGATCGGGGCGAACTTGGAGCTGGTGGAGGCGGAGAGGCGCGAGTACCGGCTGCGGGACGCGCTTCAAGCATTGCGAGAGCGCTTCCGGTTCATCGTGCTTGACTGCCCTCCTGCGCTCGACTTGCTTACACTCAATGCGCTGGTCGCGGCGGACGGGGTGCTTATTCCAATGCAGGCGGAGTACTTTGCGCTGGAAGGCGTGTCAGAGCTGCTGGACACATTGGAGAGGATCCGGAGCTCGCTCAATCCGTCGCTTGAGCTGGACGGGGTGGTGATCACTATGTTTGACGACCGGACTAACCTGGCGCAGCAGGTGGCTGAAGAACTCAGAAAGTTTTTCGGCGAAAAGCTGTTGGCGACCACGATCCCGCGGAATATACGGCTGGCAGAGGCGCCCAGCCACGGTAAGCCGGCGCTCGTGTATGACGTGCGGTCGCGGGGCGCAGAGAGCTACATTCGGCTAGCCAAGGAGATCCTGGAGCGGCAGGCGGTTTCGACGCCGGCGCCCGAGGAAGCGGTTCCGCCGACCGCGCCGGAGCCTGGGGCGGCGGCTTAGATTTATGTGTATGAATATTTATACATATAAATATAAGTCAAGAGTCAGACCGCAGAAGCAAAGGCTGCTTACCGCCGAGCGCGCGGAACAGGCGCAGGGAATTCGGGGCAACTTAGATTTATCGTAGTGAATATTTATGTACATCAATGTAATTCAAAGACGCACAAGCAGGGAATGGCGCAGCCAGGACCCAGTACGCAGGACTGGTTTCATTAATGCTTTTATGGGAATGGGGCCGGGCCCTCAGGGGCTAAAGCCCGCATCATTGGCGGCTAGCGGCACGGCTGAAGCCGTGCCCTTCCACAAAACTATTCATGAGACCAATTTCAATTTTGGTGTTGTGTCCCGCAAGTGCTCGGCCAGATTGGCGCCTGCGGTTCGGGAGAAAACACAGGATTCAGTACTGCGGACAAAGTACATAGATCCTTCGCTTCGCTCAGGATGACTCGGCACAGAAGGTCACGCGTCCTCAGGAAGACAGCGACGAAGGGTGCGCGGAACGGGCGCAGGGAATTCCCACCCTTCGCAAAAAGCGCGAAGGGTGGGGCAGCCTCGGCGCCTCGGGGAAGTGAAGAATCGCAGTTTCGAGTTCTACGAAGGTGGTGGAGAAGATGAGTGAGAAAGCTGCGGTGAAAAAGGTCAACGAAAAGACGGTGCTGGAGAAGCGGCGGGCATTGGGGCGGGGGTTGGAATCGCTCCTGCCCCTACCCCATCGGGCCAAAACCGGGCCCGCTGGGGACCCCGGGCCGGGACCGCGGGCGTTGACGGGAAGAGGGGTGGGGACGGACGTTGCTCCACCGGCGACGGTGGTGGATTTGCAAGCGCGGGAAGGTCGCGAGGAGGGAGCGCCACCCCCACCCGAGCAGAGCTTCGACTCCATCACGCCAAAACCCGCGCGTGATGAGGACCCCGGCTTGGGTGGGGTACCCTCGGATTTGGCTACTTCAGACCTGGATCTCTTGGTGGGGTCGCGCTTGGGACGGGCGAGGACGCCCGTCGCTCCACTTTCCGGCGCGGACGTGGGACGGGCGGGGGCGGATGGGGCGGCTCCCACGTCTGGCGGGACGGGGCAGAGCCCCGTCCCCACACGCGCCATCCCGACACAGGCCGTCCCCACACCCGCGATCCCCGCACGCGCGGCGGGAGCGGCTGTGGCTTCATCGGCATTGACTGGCGGAGTGGCCTCGGTCACGGAATCGGCGGCGGGGCAGGGTGTGGTTTGGCTGGGGATTGACTTGATTCAGGAAAATCCGCACCAGACTCGGATGAACTTCAGTGTTGGGCTGGAGGAATTGGCGGCCTCGATTCGGGCACAGGGGGTGTTGCAGCCGGTCATGGTGCGGCCGGGACCCGAGGGCCGGTTCACGCTGATTTTGGGCGAGCGGCGGTTGCGGGCTTCGCGGATGGCAGGACTGGAGACGATTCCTGCGATGGTGAAGCGGGTTTCGGAGCAGCAGGCTGCGGAAATGACGCTGGTCGAGAACCTGCAGCGGCAGGACTTGAATTGCGTGGATATGGCGTCGGCGTTCTCGAATTTGAGCAAGCAATTCGGCCTAACGCAGGAGGAGATTGGCGCGCGGGTTGGAGTGAAACGGGAGACGGTGGCGAATTACATGCGGCTGCTGTCGCTGCCGGAGGGTGTGCTCGAGGCGCTGGTAGGCGGGAGACTGACCTATAGCCATGCGCGGACGCTGATGCAACTGGCGGATAAAGTACAGATCTGGAGCTTCGCGAAAAAAGCGATTGACGAAAAGATGTCGGTGGCGAAGCTGGAGGAATTGGTGCGGGGGGTTACGTCGCGGATGGGATACTCGGAGGCGAAGAAGGGAGGGGCGCGGTGGGTGGATCCCAATGTGAAGGCGGCGCAGCGGTCGTTGGAGGAGATTTTGGGGATGAGGGTGCGGATTCGGGATCGCCGGGGGCGAGGAACGATTTTGATTGAGTATGCGACGATTGACGATTTTCAACGGGTGGTGGGGATGTTGGGTGGGAAGAACTAGTTCTCAGTTCTCAGGTCTCAGGCCTCAGGTCCCGGGCCTCAGTTTCGAGTTCCGAGTGAGAATGGTTACTTATCGAATGCTGGGTGGGATGCGGGGAACCCTTTAGATAATAAGTGGGTTGGTTTGCGACATTCTTCGCTGTCTTGTGGCGGAGAATCCGGCACTTGTTGCGGTTGGATGTAGGTAAGTGGGAAGGATCACGGCAACTGACGGAAATTCGGAAAGCGGGGGCTGGGGGAATCAGGGGAGTAATAAGTGGGAGCTGGAGATTGGTGCGTTGCGATTTTGGTTCGGGCTAATGGGGGCGGAATCAGAATAGTAAAAAGTGGAACGGCGGGGTGGATTCCAAGTCTCACACCATGCGCGAAGGGAGAACTCGGTCGTCCCTCCGGGACTTGATTCGTTCTTCTCACTTTCCCCAGCGCTGAAGCGCTGGGCTAAGCTCGTTCGCCCCTCCGGGGCTGAGTTCTCGGGCCTGTCATCCCGCCAGATTGATCCAAGACGAGTTCTCACGCACACCCTGAAGGGCCGCTCTTCGACAGCAACGCCCCACACATTACCAGACCTTGCCGGCGCTACGCTTTACAGACGCTACGAAAATCCCCACCCTAACGTCCCACACCCCATCACGCCAAAACCGGGCGTGCTGGGGACCCCGGTCGCAAAAAGCGCGACGTTAGGATAGGGCACCCACGCGTGGGCGGCCCGGGCTCCATTGACCGAGCGCGGGCGGGGGCGCCCGCGCCACACATCTTTTTTATTCCTGCCACACGCTTTACCAGACGCGGCAGGCGTTTTGATTCACCATTTGCGCGGTTGGGGGGCAGTGGTAGGCTTCGCGGAATTCGGGCATGTTTGACACTGTGCCGTTCACTCGATTTTTCGGCGGCGAATGCGGGTCAATTGTGGCTAGCATGCGCGATAGGGCATCGGTGCGGTTGGCACACCAGACGTTGGCCCATCCCAAGAAGAAGCGTTGCTGGGGGGTCAGGCCGTCAATAGGAGCTGGTTCCTTGCCTGCGAACGTGCTCAGCAGGGCCATGTAGGCTATGCGCATGCCTCCGTTGTCGGCGGTGTTTTCGCCCAGGGTGAGCTTGCCGTTGACCTTGATGTCGTCCACGGCTACGAAACTGCCGTACTGATCGCGGATGCAGCTGGTTCTTTCTTCGAACTTCTTCTTGTCGTCGGCGGTCCACCAATCGCGGAGGTTGCCATCGGCGTCGAACTGGCTGCCTTCATCGTCGAAGCCGTGGGTCAGCTCGTGGCCGATGACGGCGCCGATGCCGCCAAAGTTCATGGCGTCGTCGGCCTGGTTGTCATAGAACGGAGGCTGAAGAATGCCGGCGGGAAAAGTGATGTTGTTCTGATTGCCATTGTAGCTGGCGTTGACGGTCATGGGCGGATAGGGCCAGTCGCGCTTGTCGAGGGGCTGGCCGATTTTGTTGAGGCGGCGCTGGAGGTCATGTTGGTTGGATCGCTGCGAGTTGCCCAGAGCATCGCCGCGCTTGATTTCCAGGGTCGAATAGTCGCGCCATTTGTCGGGGTATCCGATGCGATTGGTGATGGCGGCCAGCTTTATGAGCGCCTGCTTTTTGGTGTCCTCGCCCATCCACGGGAGGGACTGAATGTCCTGGCCGAGAGCTTTTTCCAGGGCCTGGACCATGGCCAAGGTGCGCTGCTTGCCTTCGACGCCGAAGGTTTGCTGGACGTAGATCTGGCCGATGGCTTCGCCGAGATCTTCATCGGCGTAGCCTACGCAGCGCTTCCAGCGCGGGCGCAGCTCCTTGGCGCCCGTCAGTGTCTTGCTGAAGAAATCGAAATTCTCGTTGACGAAAGGCGACGACAGGACCTGGGCGTTGGAATGCACCACGTGCCAGCGCAGATAGGTTTTCCAGTCGTCGAGCGAGTGGGCGTCGAGGACGGTTTGCATCTGCTTGACGAAGTCGGGTTCGACCACGTTGAGCGAGTCGAACTTGGGGGCGCCGACGCCGTCGAAGTAGGTGGGCCAGTCGAAAGTGGTATTGAGCGCGGCCAGTTCGTGGTTGGAGAGCTTGTGATAGATCTTCTGCGGATCGCGGCGGCTGGTGGGATCGAGAGCGCCTTTGGCCAGGCCGGTCTCGATGTCCATGACGACCTTGGCTTCGGCGGCGGCTTTGGTGGCGTCGTCGCCTAGAAGCTGAAACATCTTTTGCACGTGGGCCAGGTATTTCTGGCGGAGCTCGACTGACTTGGGATCGTCCTTGAAGTAGTAATCGCGGTCAGGGAGGCCGAGGCCGCCCTGATCGAGTTCGGCGATGATCTGGCTGGCGTTTTTGAAATCGGAGCCGGAACCGAAGCTGAACAGGACGTCGGCGCCTTCGCGGTGCAGGCGGATGATCTCTTTGGGGAGATTCTTTTTCGACTGCAGCGCAGCGATGCTTTGGAGATCGGGGTCGAGGGGCTTGGCGCCGGCTTTCTCAATGACGTTTTCGTCCATACAAGTGGCATAGTAGTCGCCGATTTTCTGCTCGGTGGCGGTGCGGCCGGGGCGCTCGGCGGAGGCTTTTTCAAGGATGTCGCGGACGATGTATTCGCCCCGCTCCTGCAGCTCGTTGAAGCGGCCCCAGCTGGAGCGGTCGGCGGGGATGGGGTTGGCGGCGGCCCATTTGCCGCAGGCGTAGGCGTAGAAGTCGGTGCAGGGGTCAATGCTCTTGTCGAGCAGGTCTGCGGAGAAGCGGACGGAGGCTTGTTTGGCGGCGTCGGTTTGGTTCTGGGCTTGCAGGGTGGGCGCCGAGACGGCAAGCGCGAGGATGGGAATCAGGGACATGAATTTCCAATTGAACATGGGATTCCTCGGAGCGGGATTTGGGAACAGACAGGGGGACAAGTGACTTGGACGGTGGTTGGAGCAAAAGGTCAACAAATTGTTCTCCCCGAGCTGCATGCCACCGGCTAGTCTAGCGGAATTGATGTTGCTTGGGCTCTCGATTTGCGACAAAGGTCATGACGGAGAATGGGAAGAGCCGGACAGCCAGCGAAAATCCCCATCCTAACGTCGCAAAAAGCGCGACGTTAGGATGGGGCACCCACGGGTTTTCATTCTCTTCGATCGGCCGAACGCGGGCGGGGGCCCTTCGACTTCGCTCAGGGCAGGTCCGCGCCATACTTCTAGCTTAGAAAACTTTTACGTGGAAGGTCAGGTACTTCTTGGGGTTTTCTCGGATGGCTTTTATTAGTTCGCGGGTTTCTACCAGCATCTGGTTGCTGTTGTTGTAGAGGGCTGGGTCTTTGAACAACATTCCAGCGGTGCCTTCGCCTTTTTCTAAGCGATCGGTAAGGGCGGTGAGATTGTTGATGGTCTGCTGCAGCTTGTCGGCGAATTCCTGATCGTGGGTAAATTTGCCGAGCGCGCCCTTGCCGGCGTTCATGTCGTCGGTCATCTGGCGGATGTTGGCGATGGTCTTGTTGGCGTTGTCGTAGAGGGCGGGATCCTTGAGCAGTTTGCCAGCTGTGCCTTTGCCCTGCTGCAAGTCGTCCATCGCGGCGTTCAACTTGTCAATGGCGGCGATGGCTTTCTTGTAAGCTTCGTCGCTGGTGAGGAGCGGACCGAGGGAGCCTTTGCCGCTCTGGATGTCATCCATCAGGGACTTGAACTCGGCGACGGTGGCGTTGAGGCGGTCATAGAGTTGGGTATCGTAAATGACTTTGCCGATGGAGCCCTTGCCGCTTTCGATGAAGGCAATGATGCGGTCGAGGCGGCGGATGAGCGAGTCCATATTCTGCAAGGTGCCTTGGCTGGCGCGGACCACGTCCTCAATGTCGGGCTGCTCGCGGGAGGCGAGGGTATCGCCGTTTTGGGCCTCGGGGCCTTTGGCGTTGGTACTGTCGACGTCGACGAAGGTCTCGCCCAAAATGCCAGCGGTGGCCAGCATGGTGACGGAATCCTTGCGGAGGTTGAAGGAGTAGACGGTGTTCACCTTCATGGTGATTTCGACGGGGGTGGTCGGCTTGTCGCGAACGATGTGGATACCGGTGACGTTGCCGATATCAACGCCGGCGAGGCGGACGGGGGCTCCGACGCGGAGGTTGCCGGCGTTATCCACGTAACATTTGAGGTGGATCTTGTGGGTGAGCCAGCCGCCGGTGCCGCTCATCAGAAAGATGAGGACCATGAGGGTAACGCTGGCGAACACGACGGTGAGTCCGACGCGGAGCTGCGACCATTTGAGCTGCTTTTGGCTCGGCAAGGTGTTCCGTCAACGACAGAACATCATAGCAAAAGGAGCGGAGTTTCTGGATTGGAGAAATTTTGGCGGTTTGGGATGGCTACAAAAGCGAGGCTCCCAACCTGTGCCGCGGGCTTGTGCGGAGGATGGGAGCCGCGTATGGAAGAGCGCTTAGCTCGTGTTTCCTGGACGCCGGTTAGCGCCCTGAGCCATGCCCTTCGGCATTGCTCTTCTGTTCCTGGCGCTGGCGCTTCTGTTCCTGCTGCTGGCGCTGGCGCTCAGCTTTCTGCGCCTGTTGCTGGCGGCGCTGTTCCTGTTGCTGCTGCGCGCGCTGCTGGCGCTGCTCCTGTTGCTGGCGGCGCTGATCAGCGCGGGCAGATTCCTGCTGACGTTTCTGATCCTGCTGCTGACGCCGCTGTTCCTGTTTTGCCTGCTGTTGCTGCGCGCGCTGCGTGGCTTTATCCTGCTGGGCCTGCTGCTGGGCATTGCGGGAGGCCTCGCGGTTGCCCTCGTTCCGGTTTGCGGGCCGGGCAAGTTCGCGAGTGTTTTGGCTGCGCTGCTCGGCGCTACGGGCTTCGCTGGGCGAAACGCGGGCTTGCTGCGGCGACATCCTGGGCGCGCGGTACTTCTCCCCGGCTTCGCGGGCGGCAACTACGTTGTGGCCACTGAATTCGCCGGGGCGGCCCGTAGCTGCGATGGCGGGGCGTCCGTGGTTTTCCGAGGCGAACAGTTGCCGGTTCTGGCTGGCGGCCCGCTCATGCTGGACCTGATCGCCCAGCGCTTCGCGGTGCGGCTCGCGCTCGTACCTCTCTTGTTCCGGAGTGGGACGCGCGCTGATGCCGCCGGAGCCACCGTTGTAGCTGACATGCGAATAGTTGTCCACGACCACTTTGCGCTCGTAGACGTTGGTCACGTTGACGACGTTGATGTTGGTGACGGAGCGGTTGTAGAAGAATCTGCCGCCACGCCACTCGCCGCCCCAAAAGCCCACGCCGGTATAGCCGAAGCCATAGTTGATGCCGCCATAGAAGCCGACGTGCGGGCCCCAATAGCCGGGATGCCAGCGGTAGAAGCCGCCGAACCAGCCCCAGTAGCCAGGGGTCCAGAGCAAGCCGACGGGTGCGAGGACCCAGGTGCCGGGAACCCAGTAGTAGCCGGCGTCGTCATTCCAGGCCCAGTAGCCGGGCGTCCAGATGTATCCGGGACCAGGGCAGATGGGCTGAGCATAAACGGGGATGGCGGGCGGACCGAAACGCACGGAGATCCCGACGGCGAGCTGGGCGAATGAGGCCGCAGAGAGAGACAACATCAGGACTGCGAATCCCCGCCAGCGAATGGTTCGATTTGTGTTCATGTGGTTCCTTTGCTGTGGCGCGATCTCGACGGTATAAACACGGGAGCGCTGGGGTTGTTGCTTTGGACAATAAGGACCTTTCTAATCAGGTGATTGGCCGACGAACTTGCGACGACGGCAGTTCGCTTCTCGAAAAACGCGATAATCCCCCACATGCGGCTCCGAGGCAGCCCGAAGGGAGCCGAAAGGGCGGGCCAAACCGGTCGGAGGGTTGGCCGCCCCTCGCTGGTTCCACCGTTTCGAGCTGCCTTCGTGGCGATGCAGATCTCGCTTTTCTTCGCTACCACTAAGAGCGGCGAGCTAGGGCCGTATTGTCTGCGTCAGCGAGGCCGAGCTTCCGATAAAATCCGCGGAACCGTTGTAGGTTGCCGTGATGGTAGTTGAACCCACGGGCAGCGCGTTCGTCGAGATGCTTGCGTGGATACCCGTCAGCGCAACCGTGCCGAGTGTGGTGACGCCCGCGGTGAACGTTACCGTGCCGGTGGGACGTACGATGTGTGGCCCTGCTGTCGGCTTGGCAGGCGTCACTTTCGCCCTGAAGGTAACGTTTTGACCTGACCTCGACGGATTAACCGAAGATGTAATCACAGTCGTGGTCGCAGCCGGATTCACGACCTGGCTCAGAACCGTCGACGTGCTGGGCAGGTTGAAACCGTCACCGAGGTATTGCGCGGTGATGGAGTTCGTGCCCAGGGCAAGGTTGTTCGTGGCCAACGTGGCCACGCCGTTATAGTCCACGATTGTGCTTCCCATCCAGTTCGCTCCATTCATGAACCGAATTCTCCCGGTCGGCGTGGGTGCGTTCGGGTTCGAAACTGCCGTGGCTGTGAAGATAGCGGTCTGTCCGTAGCTGGAAGGATTCGGACTCGAAGCGAGAGCGGTGACTGTGGGAAATTTATCTACTACCTGCGTGAGATGTGCAGAACTTGAAGGCCAAGGTGGCAGGGGATTAAAAGTCGCCGAGATGTGGTGGCGGCCGAGCTTCAGGGAATCGGTTTCGATCGACGCCTGACAATCTGTGACGCGGCTCGTTCCGATCACGTTGCGGAAGTCGTAGAAGGCAACGGACCCCTGACACGTACCGGTGTAGTGACCGTGGCAATACATAGTCTGATTCACCTGGGCCGTGAAGGTTACGGAGTCGGTAATAAAAGAGGGCGAGCCCGACGTGTATAACTCGATCGACGACCAGCAACCCATGCCGGTTTTACTCGCCGGCGCGAGCGTGGGTGAAGCGCCGGCGAAGACGGGGTTCGCCGCGCCTCTATTCACCACCTGCCTCACCTTCCCCGAGCTGGCTTTGTGGAAAGCGTCGCCGGGATAGGTGGCTTTGATGGCGTATCTTCCTGGGCTCGAGAAAGATGTGGTCAAGGTTACGATGCCGCTTGTCGTGGTGCCCGTGCCGAGCTCGGTCACGCCATCGTAGAACGTTACAACTTCGCCGTCTGGATGGGCCCAGTCGAAGTAATCGTGGCGGTGAACGTAACGGACTGGTTGACCTGGGATGGGTTGAGCGACGACGTGACCTTGGTAGTACTTGTAAACTGCGTAAGGTTCAGCAACACGCTCACGCTGCCGTTCGCGCAGTTGCCGTTGGCGCATTCGTTCGCCACCACAAGGTCGGGCCTGCCATCGGCGTTCACATCCGCGACGGCTATTGAGTTGGCAAAGTCCCCGCCCGAATTCTCCATCACGGCTGCCTGGAAGGTGCCGTCGCCGTTGCCCAGCAAAACGCTGACCGATCCGTTCACGCACTTTCTATGCGTGCACGGGTTGGCCACGAGCAGGTCGGGTTTACCGTCGCCGTTCACGTCCGCCACGGCCACGGACTCGGAGCCGCTTCCGCGCGTAGCATAGCTGACTGCGCCCTGGAAAGTGCCATCGCCGTTGCCCAGCAAAACACTCACTGAGCCGGAGGGGCACTCGCCGCTGGCGTCCTGGCATTCGTTGGCTACAACCAGGTCCGGATGGCCGTCGCCGTTCACGTCCCCGATCGCGACGGACCAGGCACCATACCCACCCGAGCTGTAACTCACAGCCGGCTGGAAGGTGCCGTCGCCATTGCCTAGCAGCACACTCACACAGCTTGGGTAACTCTGGCACCACCCTTCGGTGGTCACCACCAGATCCGGATGGCCGTCACCGTTCACGTCGCCGATCGCGACCGAAGAGGCATAGTCGCCCCCCGCGCTGTAGCTGACGGCCGACTGGAAGGTGCCGTCGCCATTGCCCAGCAGCACGCTCACTACGCCAGGAACTTCACCGTCGCATTCGCCGATCGGACACTGGCTAGCCACGACCAGATCGGGATGGCCGTCGCCGTTCACGTCCGCGATCGCGACCGACTGGGCATAGACTCCGCCCGAGCTGTAACTGACGGGGGCCTGGAAGGTGCCGTCGCCATTGCCTAGCAGAACGCTCACCGCCCCAGGAGTTTTGCCATCGCCGCAGGTACCGTTGCTCTGACACGAGTTGGCCACGACCAAGTCCGGATGGCCGTCGCCGTTCACGTCCGCGATGGCAACAGAATAGGGCTGAACTCCACCCGAGCTGTAGGTGAGGGGCGCCTGAAATGTGCCGTCGTCATTGCCCAGCAGAACGCTGACGACGCCGGTACTGTCGCAGGTCGTGCTGCTCTGGCACCGGTTGGCCACGACCAGATCGGGATAACCGTCGCCATTCACATCCGCGACGGCTACCGAGGAGGCTGCATACGCGCCCGAGGCGTAGGCCACCGCGGGAGCGAATTTTGCCTTCAGCGCTCGCGCGGACTCACTCACGGGCGCAGTAGCTTCCGCCTGCGGTGTGCGGGCAATGGGCGGCGCGTTCGGTTGATCAGGGTAGATTGCGGGATTGGATTGTGCAAACAGCAGCATGGTCAGAAGAAGGGCCAAGAAGCTGATATATGAGAAAGACTTCATAAGGACCTCCACAAAAGATGGCGGGTCTGCGGGAGAAGGCGGGCGTGATTCTGGCGCGGGCCCGGTGGTTCGGTTAACCGTTAGGGGAGGAATGCTACGTACCGGACAAGGCAATGATCCTCCTGCTGGGAGGGCGCGTCAAGAGGTTATGGTTCGGATCTCTGTAACAATTCGGCGAGGTGTTGTTGCCAGATCGCGGGCCAGGAATGAGTGCCGTGTCCGCGGGTTTCGCCGGTGATGGGAAGCAACACGCACTTGCCTTTCTTCACCCGCAGGATGTCATTGTCGATGATGTGCAATTCGGGCGGGTTGATCATGTCGTCGGCGGAATTGATGGCGGTCAGGGGGGCAATAATTTTCTCCAGTTGCGGCTCAGGGTTGTAGTTCCGGGAGGCGTCAACGTAATAGAGCATGTCATTGGCATCCGTAGTTTTCATGCCCTGGGCAATGCGGTTGGCTAAGTAAGCATCGGCTTCCTCGCGAGTCGGTTCTTCTTTTTGCATGCGAAGAGGAGAGCTACCCATGATCAGCAATACATCCAGAGCAGCGGCCAGTCCGTGGGGTTGGGATTTGTATTCGCCGTTGTTCCACTCCGGGTCGGTGCGGATGTCGTCCATGATCATGCGGCGCATCATGCGATTGCGGCCGGCGATCTCAATGGGCAGACTGGCCAGAGGCAGCAGGGCGTCCATGAAATCGGGATGCTGCTCACCCCAAAGCCAGGTATGCATTCCTCCCATAGAAGTACCCATCCCCAAGCGGAGATGGTTGACGCCTAATGCCTCGATCAGCAGGCGGTATTGAAGTTCGATCATGTCGTCATATTCGTAATGCGGGAAGCGCAGGTGGAGGCCGTCGCTGGGTTTGCTGGACTGGCCGTGGCCGATGTTGTCGGGAAGGATGATGAAGTATTTGGTTGCATCGAGAAGCTGTCCGGGACCAAACAGGACACCGGCAAAATTGGGCGTAAGAAACTGGCGCCCCGATCCTCCGGTGCCGTGCAGGATGAGCACGGCGTTGCGGACTTTGCCGGTTGCGTCGCTGCGCGGCGTACCCAGGGAGTAGTAGTGCATCTTCACTTCCGGCAGCCGTTCGCCGGATTTGAATTGAAAGTCCTTGACTACGAAGTTGCCCTGATCGGGATTGCGATAATCGGTCGCCTGGGCACAGAGGAAAAGAGAACGGAATATCAGAATACAGATGAGAGTCAGCCGCGAGATTTTCATGTGACCTGCCTCCTGTACCAAACCGTTGTGTCACTTCGGTAATCTTCAGAGATCGGCCCGCTGCCCCTACCATCGGAACAGGGGAGAACCCTGATAATGGTAATGCGAAAACGCTGGGCCTTATTGCGGTGCATATCTTACGTTTCTCCCCAAGATTAAGGAGATTTTGATGAGTCACGAGATGGGCAGGAGTCTCGAAGGTCGTATTGTCGTATACGCAGCGCTGCTTTGTTTTGCCACGCTGGGGCTCAGCGCACAGACACAGCAACCGCAATGGAAAACGTACAGCTATGGTGGGGACGGATTCAGCGCCTCGTTTCCGTCTGAACCTGGACTACAGAAGAAGAACGTGGACACCAAGGCGGGTCCTTTCCAGTTGCGGTCGTATGTGGTCATGGAGGACACGGCAGCGCTGTTCGTCGGTGTTTGCGACTATGGCGACAACGGAGCGGACACGGACGCGGATACGAGGCTGCAGGGTGCGAAAAACGGGGCCCTGGAAAGCTCCAAGTCTCATCTGGTGAGCGAGGAGAAAATCACGCTTGGCATTTACCGGGGCCTGAAGTTCGAGTCGGAGAGCGATAATGCGCATTTCTCGGCGCGCATTTACATGGTCGGGACCACACTTTACCAAACGTTGGTGGTCGCGCCTCTGGGGAGTAAGTACGCCGATGAGACGCGCTTTCTCGATTCTTTCCAATTGATCCCACGCGAACGCAATTGAGATGCGAAGAAATTTCAGGCGTAGGTGCTAGGGGGCAGGGGACAGGGGTGAATTGGGCGTGGGCCCCACATTAGTAACCTTCTACCCATTACGTTACGAGCGGCCAATGTACCAATAGCCGGTGTACCCCGGTACTTTGACGCTAGCACGCCCAGTTTCTAACATCAAGCTTACTCCGTCCGCAGTTTCGGAAGAGGCTCGCTATCGGGAGCGGCGCGAAATCGCGGTCTGAGGGATTTGTATTTTGGCCGGGTGACAGCAATGAAAACCGGAAGGCCGAGAAGCGATGTAAAAAGACGACGCCCGGCAAGCGGTTTCAGCTTGCTGGAAATGATTGTGGTGATTGCAATCCTCTTAGTGGTGGGCACGATTACATTCGTCAGCCTGGTCCCATTGCTGAAGCAACAACGAGTGACCAACGCTTACAACACCACGCTGTCAGCTATGCGGCAAGCCCGCGACATGGCGGTGTCGCAACGGACCTCGTATTCGGTCACTTTCTCTAATAACTACGGGACGCAGGGGCAGATTGTCGTGGCGCCGACCCAGACATTTGGGGGTGACCAGACGACCACGACCTACTTGCTGCCAACCGATGTCGGATTCAACGCCCTGACGGGGATTCCGACCTCGAATTCGGCGACACCCGACAACTACGGCAGCGGGGCGACGGCGATTGATTTCGGGTACACGGTGAGCGGAACGGGATCGGCGGGACAGTCAACGATCTATTTCTGTCCGGACGGTTCGTCGCAGAACACAAGCGGAACGGGACAGTGCATGGGTCCGAACTACTGGAGCGGGGGCGTGGTTTACATCGCGCGCCAGGGAGAGATAACGAGTTCGCGGGCCCTCACGCTATGGGGTGGGACGGGCCGGATTCACGGATGGCGGCTCTACCCCAAGACCGGAGGAGGCTATTTATGGCTGCGGCAGTGACGGGGAAGAAAAGAAATTCGCGAGTGCGCACGGAAGGGCAGGGCGGATTCACACTGCTGGAAGTGCTGGTCTCGATGACGGTGCTGACGATCGGACTGGTGAGTCTGCTGGGGGTGTTCGGGCTGGCCATGGCTTCGACGCAAACCTCGCAGCAGGACATGATTGCCAAGCAACTGGCGAACGAGGCGTACGAGAGCATCCAGACGGCCAGCAACACCGCGCAGATTACCTGGGACGATCTGCAGAATGTGGGCTCAACCAGTTGCCCGGTCACGGGGGCCAGCACTTGCGGCATCTTCCTGACGGGGGCGCAACAACTCTACCAGGCAGGAGCGGACGGAATCTACGGGACGGCCGACGACGTGCTCTCCGGCCAGAGGCAAACCCTGCACGATCCGGGGCCGGACGGAATCTTCGGAACGACGGACGACGTGTACATCCCTTTGATCGGCTATCAGCGCACAATTACGATCACGGCCATCAATGCCTCGCTGCGCAGCGTGACGATCACGGTGCAGTATACGACTACCCAGGCGCAACTGCAGAAAACATACATTTTGAACTCTTACATTTCGCAGTTCCAGTAAGGGGGCTTATGAGCGATCGCTTAACAAGGCGTGAGGCCGGATTCAGCTTGCTGGAAATGGTGATTGCCCTGGCGCTGGGAACGATCGTGCTGGGGGCAGCGGTACAGATGTACAGCCAGGGAGTGAGCGCGACGTGGATAACAACGCAGCGGGCCGAGATGCAGCAGGATTTCCGGGCCGCATCCGACCTGCTGACCAACGACTTGAGCCTGGCGGGGGCGGGTCTGGGCAACGGTGCAGCCATCCAACTGCCCACCTCTTCCACCATTCCCGTGTATGGCTGCGATCAGTCGGGGACGTGTTACATCAACGGGACATCGGTACAGTATCCCAAGCAGGGCGGCACGCCATATCTCTACGGCCTGCTGCCGGGATATGATCTGGGGCCGACGATTTCCGGACAAGCCACCGATGCGGTCACGGTGATCTACACCGACCCCTCGTTCTATCTGGACTGCTACACCGCGACGGTTGCGAGTCAGACAACGGTAACCTTTGCCTCGGCCCCGTCGAGCACGAGTTGTACGGCGCCGAGTTCCGGGGCGATCCAAACTATCAACGACGCCGCGGAGGGACTGACGGCGGGCGATCTGGTGTTGTTCTACTTTGGCACTACGAACGTGGTAGCCGAAGTCACCTCCAACGCGACCGCCACTACAGCCACTTTCGCCTCGAGCGATGCGCTGAAGATGAACCAGGGATCGACCGTCCCCAAAAGCCTGGCCTACCAGTATGCGTCGGGGGTAACCAAGACGGGATATGGAGTGCGGCTTATGGTGATCACGTATTACATCGACAACACCACCACTCCGTCGCGGCTGATGCGGCAGATCAACGGGCACAGCCCCATGCCAGTGTCGGAAAGCATCGTGTACTTAAAGCTCCTCTATGACCTTTTCAACACGTCGACTAATTCGGTGGCGACGGGCTGTCAAAATCCCGGGGCCAGTGGCGATGTCTGCGCTTCGGGCAGTTCGAGCGGACTGCTTCCCGACCAGATTACCAAGATCAGCGTGCAGCATATGGCCATGGATAGCACGCTGAAGGGAGCCATGTACACCATGGGAAGAGGCGATCAATCCATCGATCTAGAGACCTCGGTGTGTGCTCGGAATTTGACGTACGTTAACAACTTCAACAATCACTAATGCCAGGGATAGCCAAGACGATGGGAGTGAGGGAACCGGGGGTTACCGTATGAAAAGGACCAGACTGCACGCCAAGGGATTCACGCTGATTGCATCTTTGCTGCTGCTATTGCTGCTGTCGGGGATGGCGATCGGGCTGATGATGATGGTGAACACCGAAGGCAGAGTGGGTGGGACGGACCTGCAAAATAACCTGGCCTTCCACGCCGCCGAAGGTGGCATCGAGAAGATGTACTCCGACCTGAGCGTAGCGATCACGAATGCGCAGTCGCCCACGATCGCGGACATCTGCGGCGTAAACGGCCTGGCACCGACAATGATGGGAGTAAATTTTCCGCTCTATCAGGTGCAAGTGACGGGAAAGAACGGAAGCACAGCAGTGAATTGCCAGAGTTCGGCGTCGCTGCAGAACAGCACGGCGCCGGCCAATACCTGGGGACAGATCAGTTCCGGACCGAACCAGGGTTTGTATGCGCTGATCATTCCGATCAACATGACGGTGACGGCGTCGATGCTGGGCGGGCAGGAAGTCAGCATGACGCGAGGGGCGCAGATTGCGCTGATTCCGGTGTTTCAGTACGGCGTGTTCTGCGAAGGCGATTGCGCGTTCTTTAACAACCCCACTCTCGATTTCGCCGGACCCGTGCACGCCAACGGCGATCTCTACGTGGGCGTAGCGAGCGGCAACACGATCACGTTTCACCAAAAACTGGCCGCGTACGGGAACGTGGTCACCAACAATCTTCCGAACACGTTGACGGCTAGTTCCACCGGCGATACCGGCACGGTGTACATTCCGTACGCCGACGGCGACTGTCCGGTGCCGGGGGCGCAGGTCACTGGCAATTGCGCGAAATTCCCGGCGTCGGACGGCAGCGTGACGGGCATGGGAGGAAATCCGCCGGCGTCGAGCTATAACACGGCTTTCAATACGTTTTCCGCCAGCGTAAACCACGAGATCATCAACGGAAACTATGGCAATCAGACTGCCGGCAACGTGGGCACCGGGGCCAAGAAATTGACGCTGCCGTTTGTCACCGGGACGGTGCACAATTACGAACTGATACGGCGGCCGACATCGCTCGACTCGTCCCTGCTGAGCCAGGCGCGCGAATACAACATGGCGCAGATTCGGGTGCTGCTGAGCGACGATCCCAATGACTTGCCGGGCGGCTCCGGCGATTCCAATAACGTCCGCTTGGCCAATCTGACGTATCTGCAGTTGCAGGCGCAGTACAACGATCCTACGATCAGCACCGGCGTCAATCCCTGGGGAATTACGATAGCTGCGGGCAATTACAACGCGACGAAATTCGGAAACCCGCCGGCCGGCAACACCTTTAACCTGTACTTCGCGGCCGCGTCGAACGCAGTTCCGTGGTCCACGAGTTGCACGAGTTCGGCATCTTGTACCCAGGACTGGCCCTTCGTTCCGGCGACGACATGGAACGGCGTTGCCCAGCGCACGCAACAAGGGCTGCAGCCGCAACCGCCACCAAGCGGTGAGCCAGCCGCCCCCATTTATTCTTATACGGCGCCCGGCGGGCTTAGTCTCGGCATTTGTCCGCCGGCAAGTCCAACGCCAGGCATCGCCATACCTACCGGCTGCCCGCCTACTGGCACAGCGCCGACCTATCCGTACTACGGTCCGCCCAACGCATACACAACTACGTATAACAACTCAGCGGCGGCAACATCCTGGAGTCTGATTGATGGCTACTTGCGGGTGGAATACGTGGACGCCGCGGGCACTTGGCACCCGGTGACCACCGAATGGCTGCAATTGGGATTTGCGCGGGACACGGAGCCGCCTACAGCCAATGGGGCGGGCTTCCCGGCGACCGGGACTGCCAACCCGATCACTCCGAACGCGATACTGCTGCTTCAGGCGCCTGCGGATCGGGATGGTAACGACAACGTGACTTCGACCGGGACCGCACCGTTGTGCACCCTCATCCCTGGGTCTGGGGTCAACAAGGGGAAGTGCATGGCTTGGAGCGCAGCCGTGCCGGAGGTCATCGCGGATACGGGGGTTTCAGGGGGAGAATGGGCGTTTGGCATTACCCCGACGACGCCAAGCCCGGGACCGCCAGCGTCTTCGGCAACTCCCCAGAGCCTGACCCAATACAACTGGTATCCCATCAACTTCTACGATGCCCGCGAAGGCGAAGGGCGCGATGTCACGACCTACCAGGGAGGCACGAACGATACCTGCTCGGTCAACGGGCTGATGAACGCGGTGGAAATCGATGTGGGCAACCTGGCCAGTTGGCTGGCGAATAGCACCAGCGGCAAGAATGTGGACTATCTGGCGCAGAACGGATACGTGCTGTATTTCTCGGACCGGCGGGGAATGCTGCTGAACCCGCACCCACCGATGGGAGGCTCAGCGGCTAAGTCCGGAGACTCGGGACTGGAAGATGTGATCAACCCCGGCAGTTCCTCGAATACTCCCAACGGAACGTTGGATACGGCCGAGGACGTCAATCAGAATGGTTATCTTGATGGGTTCGGAGCGGCGAACCTGGGTTTGGGCTTCTCGAACGACGGCGCGACCAGTCTAAATGCAACGATCAACCCGAGCAGCGGGGCCGCTGACAATCCTTTCACACGCATCCAGACATGCGGCACTACCGGGCGCAAGAACTGGGTGAGTGGGGCACGACACGTTCTGAAACTGGTGGATGGCTCACTGGGCAATTTGCCGCTGAGCCCCCCGATTACGGTTACCAACCCGGACGGCACCACGTCCACGTTCAACGGCGGGTTCACGGTGGCGTCGGAGAATCCGGTGTACATCCAGGACGACTACAACAGCGGCCCGACCGACACGTTCTTTACGGGAGCGACAGCCGGGAAGCCGGGAGCGGACACGACTACGCCCGTGCATTCCCCGGCCGCAATCGTCGCCGATACGGTCACCTTTCTCTCCGATAATTGGGACGACTATAACAGCATGCTGAAGACGCCCGCGCAGCCGCAAGGTAACCGCCAGGCCGCATCGGACACCTACTACCGGGTGGCCGTCGCTGCCGGCAAGACCCTGACTTTCGCGCACCCGTCATGGGAGAACAACGGCAGTAACTACCCCGAGGGCACCGATGGAGGGGTCGGCAACTTCTTGCGCTTCCTCGAAGACTGGAACAGTGGCAACTCCACGATGCATTACGGAGGCTCGATCGTGGAAATGTTCTACAACACCTATAATACGGGAGCGTTCAAGTGCTGTACGTACACGGTCTACCAACCGCCTTTCCGTGACTACTATTTCGACCCCGACTTCACCACGCCGCAAGGCTTGCCGCCGGGAACGCCGCTGTTCCGCGATGTGGAAAGTCTGAGCTATCGGCAGCTGTTTGCAGCGCGTGGTTACAACGGCAACTAACCCGCGAGGGTCGAATCATCCTTCAACCCCCGATCCGTGAGGATCGGGGGTTTCGTTTTGCGGTCTCAGCGGAATTTCTCGGCGATCTCCGCGGTTACGGTTCTTAGGGTGAAAAGCGCGTCTGGCTGGGGATGATGTCCGGCAGACCGCGAAGATCCGGTCACTTCTCGAGGATGACGTGGGCGAGGGCTTGGCCGGCGGTGTGGGTTAGGGAGAGGGCGATGTTGGTGGCGCCGAGGCGGGCGGCGACGGCGGCGGCTTCGCCATGAAATTGAATAGTGGGGCGCTGGCCTTTGGGACGGACGACTTCTATATCGCACCAGCGTACGCCGTGACTCCAGCCGGTGCCGAGGGCTTTCATGCCGGCTTCCTTGGCGGCGAAGCGGGCGGCATAGCTTTCGAAGCGGCGGGCTTTCGATTCACAATAACGAATTTCGCCATCGGTGAAGATGCGGCGGAGGAAGCGCTCGCCGTAGCGCTCGATGGATTCGCGGATGCGAGGAACTTCGGCGATGTCCACGCCCGTGCCGAGGATCATGGAGATATTGTGAATTGGTAATTTGTAATTGGCAATTGGAGGAGGCTCTCTGCGGAGACCACTGAAGCAGTGATCGTTATGCTGGTGGTGATCGCACAGGCGCGAGCGATGGGTTGGCCGATCCAGACAGAGTATCGTAACTCCTTATTTTTCAAAGACGAAGCGGGAATGACTCCAATAAGTCCTTTGTTTTCAAAGACCAAATAAATCAACCCAGAACGAGCCTCAGGGAAGCGGGCAGCCAAGTCGAAGTCATTCTGTTAATATGTGTATTATCAATCATTTACGTGCTATAAGGGAAAAATCGATACATCGCCCATCGGTATCCTGTAACTCCTTTCTTCTCAAATACCTGGCGGAATTCCGACGATAACTCCTTTGTTTTCAAAGACCACCTAGGGAGGGTAGAGTGTGCCAATTGGTAAATAGCTGCTGGCTGCCCACGTGCCGTTTTTTGGCTTCAGAACAAGTGATCGCCGCGGTAGATCAACTCACCATTAACCATGCGGGCCTCGGCGGTGAGCGTGTGAGGGCGCGCCGGGCCTTCGGCGTCAATATGCAGGACCTCATGTCCGTGCGCCACCAGCCAGTCGGAGAGGATCATGCGATGGCAGCGGAAGTAGACTCTTTCGGCGCACATGTAGGCCGTGCGCGATTGCTCGGCAATGGTTAGCAGTTCGCCGATCGCCTGGCGGAATTCGGCTGTGAGCGTGTAGTCGGCGTAGTTGCGAAAGCTCGGGCTGCGCAGCGCAATATGCGGGGAATCTTTGCGGATGGCTTTCCGGTATCCGCCTAGAGACTTCATCCAGACATAGCGCATGCCTTGACTGGGCAATTCGCTTTCCAGCGACTCGCGGTTGAAGTGCGGCAAGCGGCGCGACATCGGGAAGGCGCGGATGTCAACCAGCGTCTCGATGCCGTGCGCTTTGAGGGCGGAGACGAGTTCAGCAAGGGAACGGCTTGAGTGGCCGATGGTGTAGAGGGTCGCCACAACTTTATTTCTACACGAATCGCGGTGGAGGCATGGCGTGCGGCTGGTTCAGAGCGCGCTCATGAGCTCGGCGACTGCACTTTGCGTGGCAAAGTTCTCCTTGGCTGACAGCGAACTGCAGATCCCTCGCGTTGCTCGGGATGACAAGCCAGAGACGGTCCGGGATGATAGGCAAAAGGTGCGGTCGGCTACGTCGCGATCCAATCGTCTTCGCCACGCAATGCGCGCAGTTCCTTTGGCTCCTTCATGGGCACGCCGACTGTCTGCCCTAGCAGAGCGTCCAGCGATTCCGCCCACCGCATTTGGGTGGCGAAGACTTGCCCAAAATTACGCGACAACGACTGCGCGACCGCGGTGAGGCTCACTGCTTGGCCTAATTCCTTTTGCATCGAGGTCACCGGCTTCGACGAAATCCCGCAGGGGACGATCAAGTCGAAGAAGCTGAGATCGGTATTCACGTTGAGGGCAAATCCGTGCGAGGTGACGGAACGCGAAATGTGTACGCCGATGGCCGCGATCTTGGCCTCAGCGTGCTCGCGGAAGTTGCCTGTGTGGTGGCCCGATCCCACACGAGCCGGTTCCGTCCAGACTCCGGTCAATCCTGGTACCCGCTTTGTCGCAATGCCAAAGTCCGCGCATGTACGGATCAATACTTCTTCCAGACGGCGCACGTAATCCACCGCGCCGAGGGTTTTGCGCTCCGACGGGAGCGAAGCAGGCTTGCCGCCTAACTCTTCCCGAGAGCTGAGAGCTGAGAACGGAAAGCTGCCGTCCCGGCTGAATCCGCGCAGGTCGAGAATGGGATAGCCCACGACCTGTCCGGGCCCGTGGAAGGTCACATCGCCGCCGCGGTCGCACTCGAAGACTTCTACTCCGCGGGCGGCCAATTCGTCGGGTGAAAGCAGCACATTTGCCGCGCGCGCGTTGCGTCCGAGCGTGATTACGGGCGTGTGCTCGAGCAGGAAGAGGACATCGCCGATCTGGCTGCTCTTGCGCAGCTCGACCAGCTTTTGCTGGAGGCGCAGGCCTTCGGCATAGGCGACGGTCCCGAGTTGGACGACGGAGATCATCTTCATTCGATTGTAGCGCCCTTATGCTGGGCGTCGGGAACGGCGGGCGGGGTGCCCTCCGAACCGCCGGCGAGTCGCCGGCGCTACGGGGTCAGGCAGTTTTGCTGGCTGATGCGGGGATTCCTTCGGCAACGTAAGGATATCTGTCTGGCCCGAACTTTCGTGTTTTCGCGGTCAAGTGACTTTTTTGATTCTCCGCTTGCATTGCGGCGGGGAGTCTGGTATAAATATTTGGATCGAGGAGAGTTGGTTGTGTGTCTGGGCTGCCTGCTGAATCCTCGCGGCGGCTTGTGACATCCAATGTAATAACCCTCTATTTGGCCCCGGTTCCGGGGTTCGCATTCGGGGACAGAGTTCCCTGAAGGGTTTCCGCGAATAGCAGAACCTCCAAGCGATCTTTATTATTGAGGCGTCTTCCGCTTTCTAGAGGTGCGCGCTAGTCTGGGCGCCGCGGCGAGCGGAGGAGCGTTTTCGAGCGCGCTGTAAAGAGCTCTCCAGCAAGGAGTTGTACGAGTTGCGACCCGGCCTGGATCGAGGCTCCCCGACTTGTTGAAAACAGGTGGAAATCCTGTGGCCGCAGCGGGTTGACAGGGCTTCCGGAGGCGCGATAGCTTTGAAAGGTTTCGAGGACGTACGGGTTTGCCTTAGGGCAAGCCGGTACGGACTGAAAACGCACCGCTCAGGCGGAAATGCGGATCGGTCTTTGACAATAAGGTTGAACGTGCCAGTCGTGAGATGAAGGCGTCTCGCAGGAGCTTCGGCTTTTGCGCGGACGCTTGATGGAAATGTTCGGGCTCAAAGTCTGAACGTACTCACAAGATAAGCTGTCAGCCTACGGGCTGACGGCGAATTTGTTCGTTCCGAACAAATTTTCAGGTTTCAAACGAGAGTTTGATCCTGGCTCAGAATCAACGCTGGCGGCGTGCCTAACACATGCAAGTCGAACGAGAAAGTGGAGCAATCCATGAGTACAGTGGCGACCGGGTGAGTAACACGTGACTACCTGCC
>Ga0187803_10000207_pt1 | contig 24296 bp, 25 predicted proteins | sample NC_wetland_sal_i_2_FD_132425 | JGI IMG/M metagenome (GOLD analysis project Ga0187803, IMG submission 132425) | Wetland sediment microbial communities from Neuse River Estuary, North Carolina, USA - Control_3 | ecosystem: Environmental > Aquatic > Freshwater > Wetlands > Sediment | place: USA...
CTATATGCCCTGATTGTTTAAGCAATCCGGCGAATCTCCTGGCGAGGGATTCCGAAAGGTGCCCTGCGACCCTGCGAGTTGTCACCGGCTCGGCGGCCTGCCGCCTTACTCCTTGCCCCATCCCTTGGCGGCACCCCGCCTAGACTCCTCGACTGTGAATTCTCTCACCATCTTCGAGAGGGCCTGGGGCTCCAAGTCCCCGCCGGCAATCTGGCTCGAGATGCGCGCCGCTCTTACCGTCAGACTCCCCTGGACCGATGAGGGTGACCAGCCGAAGCTGTCTGCGATTTCGTTGAGCCTGTACGACCGGTCGAGGACTTCGGCCGGTGTCGTCGGGGCGAAGGAGTCGGTGGCCGGGTTGTAACGGAAGACGTTCAGGATCTCGTGGCCGTCTGGGCCATTGGGCCTGAGCTCGTCAACGCTCACTACTCTCCTTACGACCCTCCCGTCGAGGAGCATCACCTTCCTCATCGTCGCTATGGCAGTTATGTCCCGGACGTGCCCCAGGGTGAACTTCATGGGCGGAGTCGTCAGCCTCTGCACGCACCGCTCGGCGTTCTCTGCGTGTATCGTCGTCATTGTCGAGAACCCCAATGTGATGGCAGCGGCCACTGTCTCGGACTCCTCCCCCCGCATTTCGCCAAGGCTGAGAATCGTGGGGGAGAATCGCAGGGCCAGCTTCAATAGATCCGGGAGGGCGTACTCGTAATGCCCTCCATTAGGCGAGAGCCCAGCCCTGTGAGCCCTAGTCTTCAGACGCTGCCAGTGCAGGTGGTCGGGGAGGCTGATCTCCAGGACGTCCTCAGCTGTGACGATTTTGCACTTCGGGTTCGCCAAGGCGAGAATCGCGTTCATCAGCGTCGTCTTCCCTGAATTCGTCTCCCCGGCTATGAGGACGTTCGTAGTCCTTTCGAGGAGGAGCCAGAAGTAGGCTGCCATCAGGACTGAAAGGGTCTTGTGGGAATGAACTTCGTCGTACGAAGTCGCGCCGTCGGTTGAGGTTTGGGGGCCGAGGACGGGCCAGCGCGCATGCTCCGAAGAGGCCAGCTGGGCAAGCGTGATGGGGCGCTCCCTCTGCTTCCGAATGGCGTAGGTTGAACCGGGCCTCGAGATCTCGTCTCCAAGCGTGGCCGTCACCCTCCTGTCCGACGCACCGTGCAGCGTTACCTCCAGCGAGGGTTGAGCCAGGGAGACGGTCGTCCCCCCCAGCTGCGCCAGCCTCCTCACGAACGCCTGCAGCCTTTCCTCTGAGGGATAGACGACGTCCGTTTCCATAAACATGTACTCGCTGAAGTTTCGGTGCAAGACCCTGACCGGCCTATCGTACCTGCTGACGGAGATTTCCTCGAGGTTGTCGTCGTTAACGAGCGGGTCAACCTCCCAGAATCCAGCGAAGTCCTTCAAAAGGAAGTATAGCAGCTTCTCATGGGACTGTCGGACAACTCCACCGAACCCAGTACCGTCGGCTGTCTCCCAGAGGTAGTCGGCAACTATTTCTCGCGGGTCCCCTCTCGCCTCCGCGGGGATCGAGTCCATCAGGTTAGTCCTGAGAACCCGGAGCGCACCCTTCTCTTCTTCGTCCAGCTTTGGCAGTCGCACGAGGTACTTCCCCACGCCGTCCTCCTCAACCACGAATACCTCGGCAGAAGCTTCGGGGCTCGCTCCGGATGGGACTCTGTAAGTGTCGAGGACGCCTCTGATCTCCTCCGGCGGCTCTACGGCCCGCGGTGCGCGACTTGGCGCCCTATCCGGTTCCTGCGTGCCTCGCCTTCTCAGTAGTTGCCAGACCCGCGACATCCCCACAGTGACCGCGTTTTGTCTTATAACGCGCCATGATTTCCTCCGCCTTCCCCCGAAGGGAGGCTCATGCGGCGAGGCAAAAGGATTTGAGATTGCGCACTCCCCCGCCGTGCCATGAAAATCGACGAAGTGGAACTAGAGGCAGAAGGGGACCACCAGCTGATCCTCGGGCAGACGCACTTCATCAAGAGCGTCGAGGACATCTACGAGGCGCTGGCAACGTCCATGCCCGGCATCAGGTTCGGGGTCGCGTTCTGCGAAGCGTCAGGGAAGGCGCTGATCCGATTCGACGGGTCCGACGACGAACTGACCCGTATCGCAAGGGACCATGCCTCGCGAATAGCGGCAGGGCACACCTTCGTCGTCGTCCTCGCCGGAGCGTTCCCCATCAATGTGCTCAACAGGCTGAAAGCGGTCGAAGAGGTGGCCCAGATCTTCTGCGCCACGTCCAACCCGGTGACAGTCGTAGTCGCCGACTCGGGGAAGGGTCGGGGCGTCCTGGGAGTCATCGACGGAATCGCACCAAAGGGGGAGGAAGGGGAGCAAGACAGGGAGGAAAGAAGGGCCTTTCTGCGAAAGATTGGATACAAACGGTGACAGCGCCAGCCAAGCTAAGTGAAGGGGCAATTTTCACCTGACTAACGGTGAGATGTGAAGAACACTTTTACATCCCCCCCTCAATATTGTATGGAATAACAATCCATTATCTTAAAAGCATCCGCTTCAACATCATCTTCGGTGGTCGAAGCATGTACACCAGCGAACAGCAGGCGGTGGCCCCGACCTGTGGGGTCTGCGGCAGGAAACTCGGTGTAGGGTTCTATTTCACCTGCCATGTATGCGGTGCTACGTATTGCTACGCCCACAGCCCCCAGAAGTGCAACCACGAGAAGCTCAAACAAGTCCCAAGAAAAGCGCCTCTGACCAGATAGGGATTAAACCCCCCAAGTCAGCAGACCCGCAGATTTGAAGATCTATCTTTCAGTCCCCATGATCGCCAACAGGGCGCTTGCCAGGGCCCGCCTGATAGCGAAGGCAATCGAGGATTCTGGGAACGAAGTAAGTTCGCCCTGGGTCCTTGGCCCGATAGAGAAGGGTGCCTCACCCGTTAACGTCTTCGACCGAGACAGGGTCGGCTCAGAGACGTGTGACGTCCTCATTGCCGACGTCACCGAGCCCAGTATCGGAGTCGGAATGGAGATCATGGCAGCCTACAAAGCAGGGCGGAGGATAATCCTCGTCGCCAAGAAGGGCAACATCACCTCCCGGATGCTTCAGCATATGGACCGGAAGGAGACACTCGAATACGGGGAGGACGAGGAGGTTTACGAAGGATTGAGGAGACTGCTTCAGCGGAACGCAACCCAGGCCGGGAGCGCACAACCGATTTAAGGGCCAGGGCAGGCGTCGGACCGGAATTGAAGCTGGAAGTTCGGTCGAACTCTGCACCGGCCCCGGTCGGCCCCTACTCTCAAGCCGTAGACGCGGGTGCGGTCTACTGCGCGGGCCAGATCGGCACAGACCCGGCGACAGGAAACCTGGAACAGGGTGTGGTCCTTCAGACGTCCAGGGCGCTGAAAAACCTCGACGGCGTCCTCAGGGGAGCTGGGCTGGGGCTGAAGGACGTGGTGAAGACGACTGTCTTCATGGTCGACCTCGCCGAGTTCGCCCAGATGAACGAGGAGTATGCGAAGCACTTTTCCCCACCATACCCGGCAAGGTCCACTGTCCAGGTCGCGGCGCTGCCGAAGGGGGGCCGGGTGGAGATAGACGCAGTCGCCGTCCGCTAGACCTCAGTGTCGAAGTTCCAAGATCTAGAGGGCTTCAACAGCACGCCTCCTGCCGATGACAAGCCCTGCGCAGACGCCAAGGAGCGCGCCTCCTAGGTGGGCGAGCCAATCAACGTAGGACACCCCGAAGCTGCTGATGACGAACACCAGAATGAACCACCCCAGCAACTGGTAGTCAGCCCGACGATTGACGGCATAGTTGAGCGCCACCGCCCCCGCGAGCAGCCCGAAGATTCCGCCGGAAGCGCCAAAGCTGATTTCCGCAGGGCCGTTGAGCAAGCTGAGCAGGTTCCCGGCAAGACCCGAGACGACGAAAAGGGCATAGTATTCGGCTGGGGCAAAAGCGTTAGACAGCAAGCCGTCAAGCCACAGCACGGCAAGAGCGTTGAAGAGGACGTCCACAACCCCAAGCGAGTCTGGAAAGACGACCACGAGGGAGGTGAACAGCTGCCAATACCAACCATGATAGACCGCGGCGTTGACCTGGAGGAAGAAATAGGTCAGAGGCACCCCGCCCACGTCTACGAACGAGGTGACCAAGCCGATAACTAGGCCCCCGACGATCGTCATCGCCAGATTCCTTCCCTGTTTGGAGACCACGTCCTACGATTCCCAGGGAGGGTGTTTAGGCGTTAGAAGGCTGCCTACCAGCAAGATCGCGACGCAAACGAATCGAGTCCCTTGGTCTGGCGCAAGCCAGGCAGAGTTAAAACGCCGTGGTCTTCTTCCCGACCATGAATCGGAAGGCTCTTGCGTTGGCAATTGCCCTTCTTGTGTCGATGTCCGCACTCGGATTCTACCATGTGCAGACATCTGCCGGGAATCCAACCTCACTGGGTGGGGCGAACTCGGGCAGCACCACAAACACCTCTCGGATAACAGGCCCCTCCAGCTCGACTAGCACGACGCAAGCCACGACAGCGGTGAGTGGGCAGAGCGCTGACTGGGTCACATACCATCACGACAATTCAAGGGACGGGTACACAGTCTCTAATCTAACTTCAATCTCACCCAAGTGGAATTCGTCGCAGCTGGACGGGCAAGTCTACGCCGAGCCACTGGTTTTTGAAAGGGCGGTTTTCGTGGTTACGGAGAACAACTCAGTCTACTCGCTTAACGCATCGAATGGTTCAATCAATTGGCGCATTAATCTAGGTGCTCCTGTGCCAAGGGCGGCACTAGTCTGCGGGAACATCGACCCAACAGGAATCACCGGGACGCCGGTCATAGACCCGGTATCTCGGCTGATCTACGTCGTGACCTTCCTAAATCCAACTCACCATGTCCTGTTTGCAATAGGCATCGATGACCCGAGAATCCGCTTCAATCGCTCGGCGGACCCCGTTGGGATGGATCCTTCCATTCACCAACAGAGGGGTGCCCTGACCCTAGCCAATGGCTATGTTTACGTTCCCTATGGTGGGCTCATAGGTGACTGTGGTCCTTACCACGGTTGGGTTGCTGGGATTCCCTCTGATGGTTCTGGGGCAATGATTTCGTATCAGGTGCCCACTGGGAGAGAAGGTGGACTCTGGGCGCCCTCCGGGCCTGCAGTTGGGCCATCTGGGAACCTCTACTTCGCCACGGGCAACGGAGATTCTTCAACCAGCTTTGACCACGGTGACAGCGTCGTCCAGCTCACTCCAGATCTCAGGGAACTCGACTTCTTTGCTCCCACTAACTGGGCCTCGCTGAACGAGCAGGACACCGACCTTGGTTCAACAGGGCCCGCTTTCGTCGGGGCAGGTATGTTGTTCCAGATAGGCAAACAGGGCGTGGGTTACCTACTGAACGCGAGCTCTCTCGGAGGCATCGGGGGGCAGCTCTTCTCGCTGCCTGTTTGCGGGAGCTCGTTCGGCGGGGTTGCGTACTCTGCCCCTCTTGTTTTCGTCCCCTGTACTGATGGGTTGACGGTCCTCCGGGTCACTGATTCTACTTTTGCCGTGGCATGGAGAGTGCGGGACTTCTCCGCCGGCCCCCCAATCGTGACGGGTCACATCGTCTGGACAGTCGACCTGGGCTCGGGCGTGATCCACGCCTTCAGCGCGGAGAACGGGACATCACTCTTCTCGCTCAACATCGGGAGCCCAGCACACTTCACGACACCGTCGTATGGCGACGGCTACGTATTCGTCGCGGCCAGCGACCACATCTACGCATTTGGGCAGGCATAGCAAGCAGGCAAACACCTCGGTAAGGGTTCCTAATCGCTTCGAGCGCATCCACGATTCTCCGGCCAGCGGTGAACCGGACGCCGTCCAAGAGGCTGATCAGATGTTTCGGCTCATGATTTAGAGGACACCTTCAAGGTCCACGCCTTCCTGTAGGGGCCCCGCCTTCGCCTTCGCGCCTTCTTCTTCACTGCCGCCTTGGCGAGGAGCCCTTCCTCGTCCTGTCTCATTTCCTCATCTTCGTGAACGCGACGATGCTCACCATCCCAGCGACCCTGAACGCCAGCTCCTTGTACACTAGCGACTCCTGCGAGTCGGGGCGGGCCGAGACTATGGGCTCCCCCCTGTCTGACTGCTCTCTGACTGCAACGGTGAGCGGTATCTCCCCGAGGAAGTCCACCTCCCTCTCCGAAGCAATCTTCTTCCCTCCGCCGCTCGAGAATACGTACGTCTTTTCTCCACAATGCGGGCAGATGAAATAGCTCATGTTTTCCACCACGCCGAGAATGGGGACGTTGAGCCTCCTGAACATGGCCAGGGCCTTGGCGGCTATGTTGAGCGCAGCTTCTTGCGGGGTGGTGACAATCAGTACCCCCCCAAGCGGCACTGTTTGGGCGAGCGTCAGCGAAGCATCCCCTGTGTTGTGCACCAAAATGCTATTGGCAACGAAATTGTGGTGTTCATCAACTTGGAGGTCGTAGGTTTCCATTGGACCTAGAGACTCAATCTTTCTTATCCTTGCGAGCCTGAACTTGTTATTATTTGGCTTGAGGGAGAATTCGAATTCATACTGCGTGCTCGGCCCGATGAACCTTCCGTTCTCCAAACGGTTGCCCTTTCTTGTCCTCGATCTCACATTGCTTGCTCGAAAACCACTGATTAGGCAGAGCTCATGGAGACGACGAACGAGTACCTCATTGGTGCTTGCAATGCCGACCGTCTCCTGGACCAAGCTAACCATTCTGCTTCCTGCCCACCGGTTGGTGAGAACCTTTTGCCCCTCGCGGTGCCGTATGCTGCCATCAGCGTGGGCATAGCCAATAATGAAAGACCTTCTCTGGTCAAGGGGAAGGGAGAAGACCCAATCTGGGATGTTCTTCTGCCTGGCCGAATGGACCAGATCCAAAGCAGTAAAAAGCTCGACCAGTGGAGTTGAGCTTATCGCGAACTTTAGCCCGCCGTTGTCGTTGAACGTCCTTACGTCAAACACCTTGCGATAGAGCGATTCGTACTCCTCCCTGTGCTTGCTTCCCTCGGGTTCGCAGATTCTCAGTTCGCGCTGTCTCTGCAGTCCACGGATTCTCTTGACGAACCCATCTCCCACAAAATGACCGACGATTCGCATGAATTCGTTGGTAGTGGAGCGTGGCACTCTGATTGGCTTCTTCCCCGGGGTAACCTCGGGAAGACTCAGAGGAGCTCCTCCCTCGACACAATTCACAACAAGAATCCTATCTCGCGGCTTCAGTTGATCAAGTCGGCGCCAGTCATACCTGTCGGTCCACTGGTACTTCAGGAATGGGTGATTGGCGCTGGCGACTATCGTTCTGTTCGAGGTTACTAGCTTGTATACCTGTTGCGTCCCTTGTGGGAAAATACCTTGGACCCTTCTCGGTACGAGGTCGCGACCATTGTAGCTCATGACAAAATCTCCTGGCTTGATCTTCTCAATGCACTTGGGAGAGTTGTTCCCTGTCATTACGAATGTCCCCGCTGGGAGACAGCCGGGCGGGAGGTCACAGACAAGGTAGTCCAGTTCCCCCCAGTCAACCTGGGTGAGAAGCTGGCGCACCGCACCTGCCACCAGGGGGCCCCTCCAGATTACGGGCGTCTCCTCGTTGTAGAAGAAGCCGAGGGAGGCGACCTTGACGCCGTGTGCCTCTGAAGGGATAATCTTCTCATCTTTCACCAGGGGCGCCGACTTCAGTCCCATCATCAGCGGTATGTTCGGGCCGTAAACGTCTGCGTCAAGAATCCCTACCTTTGCTCCGGAAGCCGCGAGGGCAACGGCGAGGTTCACCGCGACGGTCGATTTCCCCACGCCGCCCTTCCCGCTGGCGACGGCAATGATGTTCTTCACTCCCCTGAGCATGTCCGCGCCCGCGTAGTCTCGCGTGGCCGCGACGGTCGAGCCGGTCTTCATCTCCACCCGCTTGACGCCGGGTATGTTTGCAACGGCCGACTTCGCCGACTCTTCCAGACGAGTCCGCAGGGGGCACGCGGGAGTCGTGAGGTTTAGCGTAAACGTAACGACCCCTCCTTCAACCTTCACCCCTTCCACCATGCGAAGCGACACCACATCTCTTCCGAGCTCAGGATCCTTCACACCAGCGAGGGCCGCGAGCACTTCCTTTTCGGTCGGCATCTGCAATCGGAGCCTTCGATTGCCCCTTAAAATTCTAGCCCCGCCGAAGAGAGTCTTTATCGTCCCTCGCTACCGCTTTGCGCCGAGGGCCTTGGACAGGATCGAGGTGATCCCCCTGGTCGGGATCCCTGAAGTGAAGAATGGGGACGACCTCAGCGCCCTGATAGCCAACTCCCTGGGCGGGACAGGCGTGACCCTCGAAGACGGCGACATCGTTGTCGTAAAGCACAAGGTTGTCTCCAAGGCCGAAGGCCGTGTGGTGAAGCTGGATACGGTCGTCCCAGGGAGGAAAGCACGGAGCCTTGCCAAGCTGCAGAGGAAGGACCCTCGTCTGGTGGAGCTGATGCTGGCGGAGTCGGTCAGGGTGGTGAGAGTTGGACACGGGGTGATAATCACTCGGACCAGGCACGGCTTCGTCTGTGCCAACTCGGGCATCGACCAGTCCAACGTCGGGAAGGGTTCAGTGGCCCTCCTCCCTGCTGACCCCGACGGGAGCGCACGCAGGATCAGAAAATCGTTGGAGCGGCGTACGAGAACGAAGATAGCCGTGATCGTGACTGATACCTTCGGGAGGCCCTGGAGGATGGGCCAGACAGACGTCGCCATTGGGTGCTCAGGGATAGCCCCTCTGTTGCCCTACGCCGGTAAGAAGGACAGATTCGGCTACGAACTCAGGGTTACAGAGCCTGCGGTGGTTGATGAGATAGCCGGGGCTGCCGAGCTTGCAATTGGCAAGCTGCGGGGCATTCCCGTTGCGGTCGTAAGGGGGGTCGAGTATGAAAGCGGAGAGGAGGGAGCGAAGTCGATGGTGATGCCCCCGGAAAGGGACCTCTTCAAGTGAGAAGTTGAAGGTTGTCGCGCTCGCCGGAGGAACAGGTTCGGCGAAGCTTCTCCGGGGCCTGTCCCGAATCTCGATCGACCTCACCGTTGTGGCCAACGTCGGGGACAACTTCTGGGTATACGGGGTGTACGTCTGTCCCGACGTCGACGTGGCCACGTACACCCTGGCAGGCATAGCTGACCCTGTCAGAGGGTGGGGGATAGCGGGGGACACCTTCAAGGCGCTCTCGCAGCTCTCACAGTTGGGCAAAGAAACATGGTTCAAACTGGGCGACAGGGACATGGCCTCGTGCCTGGCCAGGACAGAGATGTTGCGGAAGGGAGCGACGCTGACTTTTGCCACCGAGCGGATTTCAAGGGCGCTCGGAGTGAAAGCCCAAGTCATCCCTGCTACAGACGAACCTGTGGAGACGAGGATCGATACCACCATCGGCAACCTCCATCTTCAGGAGTTCTGGGTGAGGGAGATGGGCACACCCAGGGTCCTCGGCATCCGCTACGGCGGTGCAAAGCGTGCCCGTCCTACGTACCAGGTGGCCTCGGCAATCGCGAACGCAGACAGGATTTTAGTGTGCCCTGCGAACCCGGTATCGAGCATTGGCCCGATGCTCGCCATACCCGGATTCACCCATCTGCTTTCAAAGGCGGACGCTCGCATCGTCGCGCTCTCGCCGATGGAGGGCGATGCGCCCTTTAGCGGGCCAGCTGGGAAGCTGATGAAGGCGATACGATCGCGCCCCGATTCGCTCGGGGTGGCAAAGCTCTACTCCACATTCCTGGACTGCATCTTGATTTCAGAAACTGATTCGGCTATGCGCGGAAGAATCATGGCGCTGGGGACCGATTGCGGCGTCACCGATACGCGAATGGACGACCCAGCAGACGAGCTCAGGCTCGCCAAGGTGCTCCTCGAAGCTTGATGTCTCTAGCCATACTGATACCTGTAAAGTCCAAGGGGGCGAAGTCCAGGCTTGCGCCTCTCCTCTCTCCGACCGAGCGCCGCGAGCTCGCGTCCCTGCTGCTTTCGGGTGTGCTCGGCGCCCTCGGCGAAGCGGGACTCTTGCGGCTCACATTCGTAATCTCATCCGACAGGAACATCCTCGATCTTTCCGCCCACATGGGCGCGGGAACAATTCGAGAGCCTGGGGACGACGGAGTGAACAGTGCAGTGATCAGGGGAGTCGAGGCTGCTGGCACCCCCGAAGCAGTCCTTGTGCTCCCTTCGGACCTCCCCCTCATCCGGGCGTCGGATGTCAAACACCTGCTCTCCCTGAGAAGGGCCGGACTGGACGTCGTAATCGTCCCTTCACTGTCCTACGACGGCACCAACGCGCTCCTTTACGGCACAACAACGAGGCTCAAGCTGAGCTACGACGACGACAGCTTCTGGAATCACCTTGCGTCAGGCGCGAGGAAAGGCCTTTCCGTCGCGATTTCCTCCGAACACGGACTGATGTTCGACATCGACTCGGAGGAAGACTTCAAGGCCCTGGCGCGCACGGGCGTCAAACGCCCCGCCGTCGCATTCGCAAGGAGGGCAGTTGGTTGAGCAGGTTACTCGTCCGGAACTGCACCCTCGGGGAACAGGAGGGGTGCTCGGTGTACAGCGACGGGGGATTAGTCGTCCGGGTGGTTCACCAGGGAGACCAGGAGGTTCCCCCTGAAACCGATGTGATTGACGCCAAGGGGGGGTCCCTATACGCCGGCTTGGTCGACTCCCACTGCCATCCTTTCGAATACGGGTGGCTGAAACGGAGCGTCGACCTCAGGGGAACCTCGAATGTCACCGGCGTGCGCCTGAGGCTCTCGGCTGGTATCAGGAGGGCAAAGCCGGGGGAATGGGGCAGGGGGGTGGGGTGGGACCAAGAGGAGTTCCCTGGCAGGGCGATGCCACGTCGCCAGGATATAGACGACATCTCACCTGAGAATCCCGTTGTCCTGGCAAGAGTGTGCGGTCACGTAGCTCTTCTGAACAGCTTGGCAATCCTGCAGCTCAACCTTTCAGAAAGGCGCGGGATTGAGTACGAGCGTGACCAGACCGGAAGCCTCACTGGGGTGATCAAGGAAGGGGCGATCGACGACGTTTACGCCAGCGTCCCGAGAAGCGAAGAGCGCTCGGCAGCGGACTTGCAGTCCCTGGAAGCAGAGGCGGCCAGATTGGGGCTGACCGCCATGCATTGCATCGTCTCGCCGGAGGGCTACCGCGAGGAGCTGGGGGCCCTCGCAGCCCTCGAGGCATCCGGCTCTCTCTCTCTTCGATACCGGGTGTACATCCCCCCCGACGCCGTGGGTTTCGTGGAGGCCAAAGGGCTGAAGGCCAAGCTGAACGGGAAGAAAGCAAGGATCAATGGAGTGAAAATATACGCCGACGGCTCCCTTGGGGCCAGAACGGCTGCATTGAGAGAGCCCTATTCAGACGACCCGGAAAACTCCGGTCTTCTCAGACACACGGACGAGGAGCTCTGCGAACTTGTGGAGCGGGTGGACGCAGCCGGATACCAGGCGATAATTCATGCCATCGGCGACCGGGCCATCGAGCAGGCGACACAGGCGCTGAGCAGGGTAACGGGGACAAAGAACCCGAACGGGCACAGGATAGAGCATGCAAGCCTGCTCCCGAAGGATCTAAGGGGGAAAATGGTCAAGAGCGGAATCCGTGCCACTGTCCAACCGCTTTTCATCACGTCCGACACCTGGGCGGCGGACCGGCTCGGTGAGGAGCGTGTCCGGGACCTCTACCCCCTCAAATCCATCCTCGACGATGGGATTGTGGCCTCGGGGAGCTCCGACTCACCGGTCGAGGCGCTCAGTCCTATCCTCGGTATGTGGGCCTCCATGACTCGGACCGGGTACGCCCCAGAGCAGGCCCTCGACCTAGACGAAGCCTCATCCCTTTACACTTCCAACGCCGAGTCGAACGGGCTCGATGATTTTCGACTTTCAATCTCGGAGGGTTCCTCAGCCAATTTCACGGTATTCGACTCGGACACCCGGGGGATGCACCCGGCTCTCTTCAGGAAGGTGGGCGTCCTTGCGACCGTCGTGGAGGGGACAGTGGTGCACTCGTACGGCCAGGGCTAGACCCTCTGAAACTTTCCCGACTTTCCGTCGTACTTTAGCAGCCCCGCGTAGATGGCCCAGTGTATCAGAAGCGTTCGGATAAGCGATTCGTTGATGTCAGGCTGGTAGTGCCATTTCAGGCCCATCTCGGCGAGGCTCTCGGCCACCTGGGACGCGGTGACATGCTTCCCCTTTGAAGCGAGCTCCAGGGCGGTCCTAAAGGGCTCGATGGAGGCAATCCTGTCTTTCAGGATCCTGAGTTTCTGCTTTGAGGTCTTCTGGAACTTCAGGCCAAGCTCCGTAAGATGGACATCTCCTTTTTCGGTGCGGACCAGCCCCAGCATCTCGGCGGCGTCAAGTATGGGCAACAGGACTGCGATATCAGCCCCGAGCTCATCAGCAAGCTTCGGGACGTCTACTTTCCCCCCGATGCTCCCTGTCACTTCGACGAGGCTGATTACCTGCCCCCCGCGTACAGTTGCAGGCATGATCAATGCCGTAGGAAGCGGCCTGTGCGGCTCTGCCAACTAGGTCGTTTCCCCCGCGGGCTCGGGCCCTGATTTAAGCAGGTGGGGCATGCTCATGATAGAAGCGAGTACACCCTGTCCACCCACTGGAAGAATTCGTCAGACTTCTTGTTCCTTGGCCTGGGGAGGTCGACCTGGAGCTCTCCCACGACGTGCGCCGGCCTCGACGAGAGGACGACGACTTTGTCTGCCAGTTCGATTATCTCCTCCACGTTATGGCTGACAAGGATCACAGACCTGACAGACGTCTGAGGATTGATCAGCAGGGTGTAGGTCTCCTTCCGTAGCCTTTCGGCCGTAAGATCGTCAAGGGAGCTGAAGGGCTCGTCGAGCAGCATGACCGCGGGATCTGTGGCCAGCGCCCTGGCAACACCGACCCTCTGCTTCATCCCTCCAGACAGTTCACCAGGGTAGACGCTCTCGAACCCTGACAGGCCGGCTATCTCGAGGGCACTTTCGGCCTTCGCTGCCTTCTGTTCTTCGGTGAGGTCACCTCGAGAGCTCAGCCCGAAAACCACATTCTCGAGGGCCGTCCTCCAGGGGAGGAGGACGAAGTTTTGGAAGACCATCGAGATGTCGTCCCTCGGTCCCCTGACCTCTGAGTCCAGGACCTGGACACTCCCGGCCGTTGGTTTGATGAGCCCCGCAATGATGCGGAGAAGGGTGGACTTGCCGCATCCCGAGGGCCCGGTGATCGCGACCAGTTCGTCTCTCGCTGCCTTCATGGACACGTCTGCAAGAACGGGCAGAGGCTCCTTTTCTTTGTGGTAATCGAGCCTTACATGATTAACGGTAACAACGGTCGCGCCAGTGGAAAGTTCGGGCTGGATTTCAGACAACAAGGCGCCTCCCACCCTATAGCGGTTATACGTATATCGAGCAGCTATCGGAGACGGAAATCAACAAGTTCGAACAACCGACCCGCTGAGCGGCCCCCTGCATTCGCGAATCGAAGCCCCCCAGGGTCGAGCCACGTCACAGGATTCAGTAGCACCTTGTCGGGCTCACCTGTTGTAAGTGTACCGCTGCGTGACATGGTGGTAGACCCTGCGCCACACGAGAAGGTTGAAGGAGACTATCAAGACGGTCATCGAAAGTACGGCCAGAGTCAGGGTAAAGTAGTCGGCGTTGTTAGTTGCGATGACGATCGTCTTGCCTATGCCATTCCCCACCTGGGTCAGGAGTACTGTCTTGCCAGTGGGGAGGGTCTCCGTGAAATACTCCGCTATTATCAGAGCGTTCCAGGCTCCGCCTATGGCGGTTATGGAACCCGTGACGAATCCGGTCAATGCGCCCGGCAGATAGACGTTGCGCCAGGCGGACCACCTACCTGTGTGGAACGCGTGGGGGAGGTCCTTCAGGTCCGCGGGAAGTGTCCTTACTCCTGCCATTACGTTGAATACTATGTACCAGATAATGGCCAGGATTATCACAACGGCGGCCACTGCCTCTGACGATTGGCCCAGGATTGGGACAAGCACTATTGCGGGCAACAGAATTGGAGCCGGAATCGACGAAATTATCTCGAGTATGGGAGATACGGTGTCGTAGAGCTTGAAGTTCAGGGAGATGACAATCCCCAGCGGCAGGCCAATGGCGACGCAGATCGCGTAGACGTACCACACCCTGACAAACGAGACCGCCAAGGCGTAGAGTACCCCCGCCTCAGTCGAGACGAGCTGGGACCAGGAGGGGAGTCTGCCTAGCCCTATCCCGCCCGAGTGCAACACCGAGCTGAACAACAGGAGCCCAAACAGTACCAGGAAGATCAGCACGGCGTACTTCAGGCCCTTCCTGAATCTCGATATTGTGGACGTGAACCTGCTCACACCCACATCGTGGGCGATAAGGAAGAGTTTCGACACAGCCCTGTGATTGACGTAGGAGTAGAACCTCGTAATGGGGTCCCTATGCTGTTCTCTGGGCTCTTCCATCATCTTGAACTTCTCAGACCAAAGGGCGAAAGCTCTGAGGAACAGGTATCGCCAAATGACTACAGCGACGACTATCCCCCCGATCAGGAGGGCGTAGTCTGCATAATCCCCAGAGGCCGGGAATCTGCTGGCTCCTATCCCGATGCCGTACGGAATGGGAATCTGGGTCGCGGTCGTGCCCTGCCCGATTGAAATGATCTCGCTCGCCACCAGGAAGAAGAGGCCAACCGCCCAAGAGATCTGGGTGTTGTAGGCTATGCGACTCATGGAAGCGGGTACGTACAGGGACTTGATCCTCTGCCACGGTGTTGACCGGGTGACGCTGAGCAGATCAAGGAAGTCTTGAGGGATCGCCTTTACTGCTTCGTAGACGCCGAACGCGATATTCCAGGACATGCTGGTGAAAATCAGCACGATCACAGCTAAGTTGGCCCCGATGAAATTCGGAATCGCACCGTAGATTCCAGCTATTACAAAGGGGAAGAAGCCGAGGATTGGGATCGACTGGAAGATGTCCAACAGCGGCAGGATTACTGCCTCGGCCCTCCTGCTTCTCGCAGCCCAGATCCCCACACCGAGTGCGAACAGGATGCTCAGCCCTAGGGCGAGTATCATCCTGATCCAGGATGACAATATGTCCAGGGCAACAAGGTCGATCTGAAGATTCACCGTAGAGCGTTCAGAGTTCGCCGGGCTCTAATGTCGTATTTACAGGTTGCCGGGTTAGGCGATGTACGGAGTACTTGACGAGTCGAATCTGTGTATGGTCTGATACTCACCATTGTCCCTGAAGCCTGATAGCTTTGCTAAATCTGGAAAGAACTGGTCGAGCGGTTGAACGGCCATCTCCGCTGCCAGGTGCCTTCTCCCGAGGTATTCGTCCGATATTCGCCTCCCCAGGGTACGGACCTGCCTGTCGCTTGTGTACCCCAGACTGTGAAGGTACTCATGCAGAAGGATCATGAAAACATAGGCGTTCCTCTTGGACCTAGACTTCGAAAGCCTCTCCACGATCCTGAGGAGGTTCCTATTCATCACTATCGCGTTCGAGCCCATCTCGTGGTAGGCTCCTACGCTGTTTGGTATGTCCCCCAGCACCAGGGTCAAACCCGCACGGTGCATTCCGAGGCTGCGCTCAGTGGCCGCCTTCACCATCTCGAAGATCGTGTCGAAGCCTTCGGCCGAGGAAAGTGCCCTCTTATTGTCGAATACCGTCACGGGAATCAATCGGCTCCGGAGGTAATTAAATCCCGCTCCTTAGCGTCGAGAATCTCACGAGACTCAACCTAGCGGACGTCTTCCGTGACTGCTTCCAGGTCGGTAAGATTAATACCCAGGTCCTGCCAACGGAACGGCCGCTCCCTTAGCGGTTCGACCTGTGCCTGGGAAGCCACGTTATCACCTGTGTAATTACACAGATAATATATCGACTCTGTGTGATGCGATTTGACCTACGCCGTCCTCAAAGTTGACAAACCTAGGTTTTTATTTGCGTACTAACCAGCGAACGGTGTGCCAGTAGTCTTTCGTGTCATCCTGGGCAGGACAGGGAACAGCCTGAGGATAACACTCCCCCGTCCGATTGTCGAAGGTTTCGATTGGAAAGAGGGGGATGAAATCGTCCTCTTTGTCTCGGAGGGCGAAGTGACCATCAGAAAGTCGAAAGACAAGAAACCGAAGGCCTAGTTTGAACTAGGCGATTGATTTCCCGCACCTCGCGCAGAAAAGCATCGGCATGTCGAGGCGCTTGCCGCAATGGGGACACACGATCCCCCGATCCCTGTCTGGTTCTCTCTTCTCCTCCGGTCCCTGGCCTCTTGTGCTCCTCCTCCCCAGAGCGACGGCTATCTCCACCATGGCGACTATCGGCACCCAAACCAGGAGGTCCAGAAGCGGCCCTCCGTCAGGCGTCAGGAAGAGCCCCGCGATCACCCAGAGGACGAACCAGATCAGCAGCCTGTTCTTCGAGAAGAAATCTGCCGATATCACCCTGAGGCGGATTAGGGTGTATACGAAGACTGGGGTGGTGAATGAGGCGGCAGTCGCCCCTATTATCAGGAAAATCACGTAGTAGAATGCGGCCGCGTCGATCTGGAAGGCTGTTTGCGAGGCGACGAAGAAGGGAGAGAGTGCCAGGATCAAGAATTTCGCGAGGGCGAAGTAGCCGAAAAGCAAGCCGACGACGAAGAGCGCGGATGCTGAGGTGACGAATGGATAGATCAGCGACCTTTCCCTTTCAGACAGTGCCGGGTCGATGAACTTGTAGGTCTCATACGCTATTATCGGCATGTCGATGGCGACTGTCATTATCAGCGCTGCCACGAAGTAGATCTCCATTGGTTCGCCGATCCCCTTTGCCGCCAGCAGCGTCCATCCGGCTGGAAGGAGGTCCTGGGCGACTCGCTTGAGGAAGGCAGCTATCACCGTGTTCTGGATGAATTGCAGGGTAAGGTACTGCCCGGGGTTTTGGACCGCCCCCAGGGGATTCGCCGGAAACAGGACTAGCACAAAGAGGATGATGACGAAGCTGATTGCTACTAGCCTGAGCCTCTTCCTCAGCTCCTCGATGTGCTCAGAGAACTTGAACTGCCCGGAGAACAATCCCTAATGAGGCGCCTGGATATGCTATTTTACGGTTGGGACTTCGCTCTGGCGACTATTTCCTGGGAAATCTGCTCCCTCGTCTTCCCCTCGGTGGAGATTCCGAGTTCCCTAGCCGTCTCGAGGAGGACCTGGTCCGCCGATTTCGGTACGGAAGGTGAACTGGTCGCTCCGCTCACCGATCCCTGGAACTCCTTTGACGCCTGGTCGAATTCCCTCTTCGCCCTTCCGAGTCCTCTTGCGAGCTCCGGTATCTTCTGTGGCCCCCAGAGGAATATCACTATCACTATGACCCCGATCACAATCCACTGCAATGGGTCGTCGAAGGCCATCCTAGAAGAATGGAGCTCCCGCGCCCTTTATACGCCTTTTTACTAAATTGCGACTAAAATCTCCGCCATGAAGCGATCTCTTTGGCGGAGCCCGCCTGAGTAATTCCACTCCCGCTTGCGCTAACGTTTTATCCATCCTGTGTCCGGCTCGTCTTGTGGCGCTGCAGGAGAGAATAGAAGACTACTGGAGGCTCACCAAACCCAGAATCTGGGGGCTTCTCGTCTTCACCGGTGTCGTCGCCATGGTAGTCGCGTTCCGGGAGACCCCTGGTTCCTCCCTGTCGCCCAGCCTGCTTGCAATCGGAACACTCTCTCTTGTCCTAGGAAGCGCTTCGGCCGAGGTCCTGACTAATTATCACGATAGAGACATCGACGGCATGATGAAGCGAACGATGAAACGCGCTCTCCCGGCAGGACGGGTGAAGCCGAGCAGCGCCCTGCTCTTCGGCCTCGTCATGGCCGTCTCCTCCGTTGTCGTCCCGTTCCTGCTCGTGAACGCCATTTCAGCGGCGTTCATGCTTATCGGCCTTGTGGACAACGTGGTGATCTACTCCCTCCTGCTGAAGCGCAGGAGCTGGCTCAACATAATCCTAGGGGGGATATCTGGGGGGATGCCAGTTCTGGTGGGGTATTCGGCAGTTGCGGGGGGCGTGACGCCAATCGCTCTGTACATGTCCGCTCTCGTGATCGTCTGGATTCCAACGCACATTTGGAGCCTTGCCATATTCAATAGGAAGGATTACGAAGTGGCGAAGGTGCCTATGCTCCCCATAGTGTTCGGAGACAGGGTCGCTTCTATATGCGTCGCGGGGACAAGTGCGCTTCTGACCGTCTTTTCAGTGGCCATATTCCTGGTCACTCCAGTGAGCATAGTCTATGTGCTCACGGCCACGATCCTGGGAGGCATCGTGTTGTTGTACAGTGTCAGGCTTGCCCTTACCCAGAGCAACAAGACCGCCTGGACCTTGTTCAAGCTGACGAGCCCATACTTGGCCATCATCTTTCTGGTCCTGGGGCTGACCGTCGGCGTCACCGCCTGACCCTATCGATGATGTAATCTTGTTCATCAACCCATAAACCACATTTGAGCAGTTCTCTTCTAAGGGGTGCTGACCACCTCGCGCTTGGCAGAATGGAATCTGTAGGCCAGCTGAGAAGGCCGCTGGAGCTCGTCTCCGAGAGGAGGGAATACACCGTGATAGCCAGCCTTCCGAAGAACAGCACATCTCTCGCTGTCCAGGCTGTGGAGGGGGGCGCTAACGCGGTTATGCTCAACATTGACGGCGATGAAAGCTCTTCGCCGAGCCATTTCGGGAGTTACGATCTGCACGACGCGTACATCAACGACGTCATATCAACGGTGTCAGTCCCCTGCGGCCTCTTCATCGGTGGCGCGAGGCTTCTAACTGAGGATTACTGGGAGAGAATAATGTCCAGCTCATTCAGCTTCGTGGAGATGTACGCCCACCAGATGCCCACTTTCGTCCTTTGTGACCAGCGGGTGAAGAAGGTTACTGCAATCTCGACTGGGTACATCCTGGAACAGGTCAAGCAGCTGTCCTCCATGGATGGCGTGGAGGCCATAGACGTCGCCACCGTCCCGCTTCAATCGAGGGGCGCCCCCTTTAGCGTCTTGGACTACGCCACCCTCGGCGTGATCGCCAACCTCTCGGCAAAGCCTGTTTTGCTTAGGACCCAAAAGAGGCTGACTAGAGGGGACATCTCGAAAGTACTCGGCCTGGGCGTGAAGGGCCTTGTACTTGACCCCTGTGTCCTATCGGGGACCGACGAAGCGTATAAAGAGGAAATAGCAAGCTTAAGCCCAAGGGGCGGGCTTGCCGAAAACCAGTAGGATTCAGGCTGTCATTCTTGCGGGGGGCCTCGGCACTAGGCTCCGGCCGTACACCTTTCTCCTTCCCAAACCCATGCTCCCAGTCGGCCCCAAGCCGATTATGGAGCACATTCTGGAGTGGCTGAAGGGCGCTGGCATCACCGACGTCGTTGTTTCCACTGGGTACCTCGGGAAGATGCTGCAGGAGTACTTCGGGAACGGTGCCGAGTGGGGGGTGAAGATAGTGTATGCTACTTCTCCTCACCCGATGGGAACGGCCGGGCAGCTCAAGGCGGCGGAAGCCAAGATCAAGGGGAGGTTCATCTGCGTGTATGGAGACGCTCTGCTTGACTTCGATCTTCTCAAGGCGCTCGACTTCCATTCCGCCAAAAAGGCAACGGCCACCATGGTTCTGATGAAGTACAGTGCAGAGATGAAGTACGGCTTCATGGAGACCGACAGGGAGGGGAGGCTGACGGAGTGGAAGGAGAAGCCCAAGGTTTCTGGCTACATCAATGTGGGGTGCTATGTGATGGAGAGGAGTTTCCTGCGTTACATCCCCGCCGGAAGGGTCTACGAGATGAATGACGCTTTCAGGGAGGCGAAGGAGGATGGAGCGGACCTCTATGCCATCAAGGTCAAGGGAACGTTCATGGACATCGGGGACAGGAAGTCCTACAGGGAAGCCAACGAGATGTACACAAAGAACTTCGGGCAGGGTGGCATCGGGACACGAAAGTAGTCATATTCGAGGACGACGGCCTTGCCGGCTTTGGTCCGCTCAGTCTCCTTAGGCATATCAGCCAACTGCGCTGGGGGACCAAGAAGCTACTTGGTTCCCTGGTCGGAAAGATCCCTGACGCAACTGACGTCACTCTCTGGGGGAGGCCAGCGCTGGCTGGGGTCACGAAGGATGCCACACAGAGCGCCTACAATGAGAAGGTCTACGGCCCCGCAATTTACGTCAACGCGAGGGCGAAGCCGAGCGAAGGCCTTCTTCTCCCCGCATCCTGGTCGGAACCTTTCGTTGCCCTATCGAAGGGAGAGCTGGTCGCTGCGCGCCTTGACTCGTCAAACATCAAGCCTGGCGTGATCTCGAAGAAGGACGTGGCGGGGCTCGCCAAGAGGACAAAGCACGTGAACCCTCCTGCAGATCCTCTCTTCAGAGGCTACTGGGACCTGGTCGGGAGCAACGGGTTGGCCATTGCGGAGCAGGCCAGGCATTTCGAAGAGACCCTCGCAATTCCCAGGGCGGTGGAGGTGAAGGGCCCGGCGGCCAACGTGATGATCGACGGTGGAGCCGAAATCGAAAGCTATGTCACCCTGGACGCAAGGCTTGGGCCAATCATAATCGACCGAGGAGCCTCGGTTGAAAGCTATAGCAGGTTGATGGGGCCCTGCTACATCGGGCCTAAGGCCAAAATCTACTCGGCCCAGATAGGAGGGGGGACTTCAATCTTCGATTCGTGCAAGATAGGGGGACAGGTCGAGAACTCCGTTATCCTTCCCTACACCAACAAGGCTCATCACGGCTACGTTGGGGATTCATACCTCGGTTCCTGGATCAACGTTGGGGCTGGGTCCACCTTCGGCAACCTGAAGAACACCTATGGGAACGTGAGGCTGACTTTTGACCGGAAGAAGGTGGACAGCGGGATGCTGAAGCTGGGGCCCGTCATAGGGGACATGGCCAAGCTCTCCATAGGCTCCATGATCTCTGCGGGGAAAATCGTGGGACTGGGCTCTCACGTCTCAGGGGTCGTCGGAGACGACGTCCCAAGTTACACGTATTGCGATTCTGGGTCAGGGAGGAAAGTAGAGCTGCTGCTAGAATCTGTCATAGAGACCCAGCGCAGGATGATGGAGAGGCGCGGCAAGAATCTAAGCAGGAATGAAGAAAGCCTGATCAGGCGGACCTTCGCCCTGACTTCGAAGGAGAGGGGCAGGGCCGGGGTGAAGAAGGGACGGCTCCGATAATCCCGACTGCCCGCCCCTGATCGCGCCCGAGGGTCAGCCAACCTGAGCAAACCTTATGGCGGGTATGAAACTCCCTCGCAACCTAGATGGCTAACGAAAACGTAGACCGTCCCTGGGGGCACTTCAAAGTCGTCGGGAGCTGGTCAGACTGGATCACAGTCAGAATACTTACTGTCAAGCCCCACTCGAGGCTGAGTCTTCAGAAACACAAATTCCGAGACGAGGAGTGGCTCTGCCTCAGCGGCCGGGCAGAAGTCCAGGTGGCAGATCGCAGGTTCGTGCTCAAGGCCGGTGAGAAGGCATCAGTGCCCCGCAACCAGCTGCACAGGCTCGGGTCAGACGAGGGCACAGAAATCCTCGAGGTCGCCTTCGGCAAGTTCTTGGACGACGACATCGTGCGGGTTGAGGACGACTACGGAAGGGCGACAGGCGGCTAGTGTCCGCGTCTGCGACCTTCTCTAAGGCCGAGCCTTCCGCTTTGAGGGGGATGTCTTGCCTGGTGAGGCTGCCGAGGCCGTGTCCTCCCCGGCCCCAGGCTGGGTGCTTTGGTCCCTCCTGCCAGAGATACTGTGACACCAACAGGTGCATTCCACCCAGGTGCAGGTGTCATGCCTCCCGACCGAAACCTGGCACATCGGACTTAGCAACAGAGCGGCCCCTGGGTTTGAGCATCCGCAGGCTTTGATATAGTTAGCTCCTCCCCTTCCTACGAGGTGGGTGCCCGGACCTATGACGAAGAGAACATTCACGGCTAGGAGATTATTTCTTCTGAACTGTCACAGGATGTCGTCGTGCTTCAAGAGCTCGAAATCGAAGGTGTACTCTTGCATCAGCCGCCCCTCTTTCCCTTCGTTGAACGGAGCCCATTGGCAGGCCAGGGCGTCTAACTTCCTTCGCACCTTTGATAAGTCCTGGCGCTAGGAGGGGAGGGGAGTGGCCGGCTGCAACCCCTTAAATCAGAAAGCCCCCCCGGCGGACAGGTGACCAAGAAGCGGCCGTCTTCCACCGTGGTCGTCTTCGGCGCGTCAGGGGATCTAATGGGGAGGGAGATCGCGCCTGCGATTCACTCCCTCAGGATGAGAGGACTTCTCTCCCCCTCGGCGGAGGTAATAGGTGTCGCTAAGGACCCCCTAGATGACGATTCGTTCCGCTCCGGCCTCTCCGAATGGATATCCAAGGCCGAGTGGCTCACGCCAAAGCTCCGTCGGAGCTGGGACAGATCAGCTTCCCATTTCTCGTACCTCCAGGGAGACCTGTACGAACCGGACGTCTACGTGAAGCTCAGCAGAATGTTATCGTTCCGTCACGGCGGCATCAACGGGGGAAATTGCATTTTCCACCTGGCCGTTCCTCCTGAGCTGTTCACGAGAGTCCTTGAGAACTTGAAGTCAAACGGACTGACACGGGAGACCGCCGGGTGGAGGAGGGTCGTAATCGAGAAGCCCTTCGGGCGTGACCTGCGTTCTTCGAGGGCGCTGGAGAAAGAAGTGAAGAGGACGCTGCGGAAGAGTCAGGTCTACCGGATGGACCATTTCCTCGGCAAAGAGTCGGTGCAGAACATCGGCGTCTTGCGATTCGCGAACTCGCTATTCGAGCCTCTCTGGAACAGGCGATTCGTGGATAGCGTCCAAGTGATGATGGACGAGACCCTCGGTGTCGAAGGACGGGGGGAATACTATGAGAGTGTGGGTGTCCTAAGGGATATGGTCCAGAACCATCTTTTCCAGCTCGCGAGCCTGGTCGCCATGGAGGCCCCCCGCAGGCCAGGAACCGGGGAGTCTCGATCTGCCAAAGTGAATGCGCTTAGGTCCATGCGGCCCATCTCCCCGAAGGATGTGGTCCTTGGCCAATACAGAGGCTACCGAAGGGAGAGGTCAGTGAGCAGCACGTCCACCACCCCGACCTACGTCGCCATCAGGGCACGGTTTGACGCTCCCCGGTGGCGGGGGGTGCCATTCTACCTCAGGACAGGAAAGAGGATGGCACGCAGGGCGACAGAAATCCTTGTCAGGTACAGGGCGAGACCGGAAACCGGGGCAGAGTTTGGGATCAACTACCTCCTGATACGGGTTCAGCCGGACGAAAGCATCAGACTCGGTTTCAATATCAAGTCGCCCGGGCCGGGCAAAGGGACTGCGCTCGCGGAGATGGTTTTCGATTACGAGAAGATGAAGGGACATGGCCGCATGGAATCGTACGAGAGGCTGCTCCACGACGTGATCAGAGGGGACCAATCCCTGTTCGTTGATAGCGAATTCGAAGCGCTCGCCTGGAGCAAGGTAGACCGAATAATCAGGCAGGCAGGTTCGTCAGCTCTACCGGTGCTGCCATACGAGCCAGGCACCTGGGGTCCTTCTGGGGCTGAAACACTCCTTGCTCGGGATGGTCGTACCTGGGCAACGGGCCACAGCAAGAAAACCCGGTCTCTGGACCATGAGTCAGGAAAAGGCGATCAACTGTCAGCGAATACCCACGAGTTGGGCAAGTTCCTTGCGGGCGCTGGCTCCTAGAACTTGGGCCGCGCCTTCTGGTGAGACCTCGTTCACGTAGATCCCACCCCCGAGCTCCAGTCCAGTCCACTGGGCCCTTTTCGGGTATACTTCGATGTGCCAGTGGATCTGCTTCGTGGTCTTCTTCTCTGACGAGCTGTGGAAGACCATGGTGAAACTGGGAGAGTCGAGGGCCTTTGACATCCCCCCGAGGGTCGACCTGAGCATAAGGGCCAGGTCCATCATCTCTTTTTGCGAGAGCTTCAGTACGCTCGTCATGTGCCTTTTGGGGTACACCCAGAACTCGAAAGGATGTGTGGAGACCCAGGGAGTGAACGCCAGGAAGAAATCCGTTGCTAGTATTTGCCGCGGCCCTCCAGTCTCCGTCCCGACTACCTGGCACATGGGACATATGCCGAGGTCGTTGAGAGAAGTCTGGACGGTCTCAGCTTCCTCTTCCACGGTCGGGGGAACCCTTGGAGTAGTAACCAACTGGATGCTGGGGTGCACAGCGGTGGGGGTGCCGTCTTTCTCGCTGTTGACATACACTAGGACGTAGCTCACTCCCTTCTGCGAGTA
>Ga0187803_10000208_pt1 | contig 24170 bp, 24 predicted proteins | sample NC_wetland_sal_i_2_FD_132425 | JGI IMG/M metagenome (GOLD analysis project Ga0187803, IMG submission 132425) | Wetland sediment microbial communities from Neuse River Estuary, North Carolina, USA - Control_3 | ecosystem: Environmental > Aquatic > Freshwater > Wetlands > Sediment | place: USA...
CGGGGGCTGCGCCGGGCGGGACGGTATCGCGGGATGATCGCGCGCGTGTTGCGCGAGGAGGGTTTGCCGCAGGACCTGATTTACGTGGCGCAGGCGGAAAGCGCTTTCGAGCCGCTGGCGCTATCCCGGGCGCGGGCGCTCGGAATCTGGCAGTTTGTGGCTCCGAGCGGAACGAAGTACGGGCTGGACCACACCTGGTGGGTGGACGAGCGGCGCGACCCGGAAAAATCGACACGGGCGGCGGCGCGTTATTTGCGTGACCTCTACGGGATGTTCGGAGACTGGTATCTGGCGCTGGCCGCATACAACACGGGCGAAGGCAACGTGATGAAGGCGGTGGAGCGCACGGGTTACGCGGACTTTTGGGAATTGCACCGGCGGAACGCGTTGCCGCGGCAAACGCGCAACTACGTGCCCATTATTCTGGCGCTGGCGATGATTGCGAAGGACCCGGCGAAGCACGGCATCGACGTGCTGGCGGACGAGCCGCTGGATTGCGATACGGTGAAGCCCGGACACCCGATTGACCTGCGGCTGGCGGCCGAAGCGATCGATGAAAACGTGGAACTGCTGAAGGCGCTGAACCCGCAATTGCTCCGGCTGGTAACGCCGTCGGATGCCGAGTTCGAGTTGAGACTGCCGAAGGGGACCGCGGAACAGTTCCGGGAGCAGGTTTCGGCAATTCCGCAGGAGAAGTGGCTGGTATGGCGCCGGTACCGCGTGGCGGAGGGCGAAACGCTGGCGGCCGTGGCGAGGCGGTTCGGTGTTACATCGGCCGCCATCGCACAGGTCAATGAGATGGAATCCGGGGCGGCGTTGGAGGCGGGGCAGCGGCTCACCATTCCGGCAAACCGGCCCGCAGCCACGGGCTTGGGACAACTGGTGCGGTACCGGGTCCGGCGGGGGGACACGCTTGCAAGAGTGGCGCGGCAGTTTGACGTGACAGCGGCTGAGATCGAGCGGTGGAATGTTCCGCGCGGCGCGAGCCTGTCGCCAGGTATGACCCTAAGGATTTATCCAGGCGGTAGGCCGCAGGTTGCAGCAAGCACAGCAAAGGCTTCCAAAGGCCAGCAAACAAAGCGGTTAGCAACCAGCTCGGGCCAGCCGAGTGCAGTGACTGCAATTGGGGCCGGGGCTTCGGCAACCCATCCCGTCCAGAGGGGCGAGACGCTGTGGTCTGTGGCTCGCGCCTACCGGACGACGGTCGAGGCGCTCCGGCGAGCCAATCCATTCCTCAACATCCGGCCGCTACGCGCCGGCGACATCTTGAAGATTCCGCTGCCCGGGTAAGCCTGGCCGATTCCAGGCCGGTTTGAACTGGCAAAGGCCGGCGGCGAGCATCGGCTTGACAAAGACCTAGAAGTCCGCTTATATCCGCGAGGGCTGGGCGCTGCCGCTTCTTATCCAGTTTTCCACGGAGGCAGAGATGTCTGACATCCTCGAGCACGATAAAGAGTTCCCCTTCGAAGACGACGAGAGCGCCATGGAGAGCGAGGATTTGGAAACCGAGGAAGAGCACGAAGAGGCCGTGGACGAGGAAGAACCCACCTCGGAGACTGAAGAGCGGGAGCCCCAGGAACCGGCCCACCATCCGGCGCCCGCACCAAAGCGAACGGCGCGGCGCAAGGCAAGACCGAAGCGGAAAGCGAAGCCGAAGCGCAAAAAGAAGGCCGCCCGCAGACCGGCAAAGAAGAAGGCCAAGAAGGGGCGGAAGCGGCGGCGTTAGGAAGTACTCCGAAATCTCATCCGGGCGGGCCACGCCTGCGCGAGTTTTGGTCGAATCCTTTTTGGGACCGCAATTCCCTCCAGCGGAAAAATCAGAAACGACCTGAATGTTGCGGAGGGGGTTCTGGTGGATCTAATTCCCGACTCGTCAACTTTTGATCCTGAAATTGGAGTCTGTCCCCTTGCTGGGGTGAGACGGCGGCACTAGCATACGTGCGTGCCGGTGGCCCTGGAACACATCCGGAGAATGAGAGGAGGGGCGCAATCGCATCTGATGCGGTGCGACGACGGGGAATACTACGTCGTGAAATTCCAGAACAATCCGCAGCATCGGCGAGTTCTGGTGAACGAATTGCTCGGGACAAAGCTGGCGGAGCGGCTGGGATTGCCCGTGCCGCCGGTGGAAGTGGTGGAGGTACGGCGGGAGCTGATTGAAAACACGGCAGAGCTGGTGATGCAGGTGGGAAACTCTCGCGCGCCATGCTCGGCGGGACGGCAGTTCGGGTCCCGCTATCCGGGGAAGCCGGCGGAGACGGCGGTGCACGATTTCCTGCCTGACGAGCAGCTCGGCGAGGTGGAAAACCTGGACGCGTTTGCCGGCATGTTCGCGTTCGACAAGTGGACGTGCAACACGAATGGGCGGCAGGCGATCTTTTTCCGCGGGCCCGGGAGCGTGCGCTACCAGGCCTGGATGATCGATCAGGGATTTTGCTTCAACGCACAGAACTGGGATTTTCCAGACGCGCCGCTGCGGGGGCTATACGCGCGCGTGATGGTGTACGACGCGGTGCGGGGAATGGGCGCGTTCGAGCCCTGGACGGCGCGGATGAAGCGGACAGCGGAGGACGGAACCCTGGACGAGGTCGCGAGCCGCGTGCCCCCGGAGTGGTATGAGGGAGACCTGGACGCACTCTATGCCCTGTTGGAGCGGCTGGTGCGGCGGGTGGCGCGGCTGTCGGATTTGATTGTAGAGGCGCGAAATTCTTACCGGAGACCGTTCCGGAACTGGACGTGAACCATGGCGGAAGAAAACTTGCAGACCTGCACGTTTCGAATCCTGCGGTACGTGCCGAACCTCGTTCGCGACGAGTGGATGAATATCGGCGTGCTGCTGGTGGACCCGGAAGGACGGCTGCACGCGCGCGTGCTGGAGGAGGAGTCGCAGTATGCGCGGCTGCGCCGGCTCTATCCGGCGGTGGACGTGGCGGTGCTGCGCGCGCTCGGGGCTGACCTCGAGGCAAAAGCCGCGCAGGCGGGGGGAGGCGCCGCGGTGATGGCCGGCCTCGACGACGCACTATCGAACGCGCTGCAGCTCAGCCCGCAGAAGGCCGTGCTGACCGCGAACGCGGAAGCGGAGCTCGAACGATTGTTCCACGACCAAGTGGAGCCGGTCGTGTTCCGCGCCGCGGGCACCGGCGAGCGGGTGCCCAACCGCGCCTACATCTATGAACGCGCTCGGCTGATATTCGAACGTACGAAGCTCGACGGGCGACTCCAGTTCCGCGTGAAAGTGGAGGAATTTACCGCGGCAGGGGATCCGTTCAAGCTGGACTTCGGATGGCAAAACGGAAAGCGAGGGTTCCTGCATTCCGTGGCGCTCGGGCGCGACTCAGGGCAGGCCAAAGTGCTGGCCTACACGGCTGCGGCGGTGCGGGAAAAAATTCCCGATGCGGAGTTCACGGCCATCACGGAGGAGCCGCCCCAGCGGGGCAACGCGCGGCACGAATTCACGGCAAGTTTGCTGGAGGGGAGCCACATCCAGGTGGTGCCGCTGGCGGGGCTGGACCAGTACGCGCGGGCGCTAGGCGGGCGGCTGAACTGACGGCTGGCGGATTCAGGTTGTCACGCCGGGCTTCTTGAGGAAGCGGGCGATGAGCGCGTCCACGCAGAGCGGTCCGGGACCGAACGCGAGAATAACCAGACAGACACAGAGATAAACGAAGGGCGCGGCGGCCTGGAACTTGTCGGGATCGGAGAAAAAGGCGAGAAACGCCTCGCGATCGGCGGTCCAATAGGCCCCGATCATATTCCCGAGGAGTATCAGTGCGATGGGGCGTGAGGCCAGCCCCAGAAACAAAAGAATGCCCCCGACCACCTCGAGCCCGGAAATCAGACGTGCTGTAATTTCGGGAGCGGGAAGGCCGAGTTCGGTAAAGAAAGCCACGACTTTCGCGATATTTCCGAACTTCCCCATCCCGGATTCGTAGAGCTGCCAACCCCAATAAGTGCGCGCGGCCAGCAGAACGACCGGCTGGAGCGCCGAGGCTGCGCGCTCGAACAATCCGTAGGCTTTCTTCGCCGCTGCTGCAATGCCGCTCATCGTTTGTTTTCCTCGAAGGATTTACCGGGCCCGCCCACAGGGTAGCGGGAAGGGCCGGCACATGGCAATGGTCTCGCGACAGCAGAGAGTGTTACGCGGACGCGGCGCGAGCGGAGGGACGGCAGAACCAGCCGAGCGCGGACCAGAGCTCGAACCATTCACGAACCGTCTCGGCGCGCTCGGTGACGGGAATCGCGCTCTTACGGAACGCCCCGGCAACCGCGGCGGCAATACTCTTCCGGTCGCGAAGCGCGGCGAGCAGGGAGAACGCTTCGGGCTCCAGGCGGCGAAAATAGACGGAGTCGTCGTTGCGGTGAACGGCGAGGAAAATCGGCTGGGGCTTGAGCGCGCGAAAGCGGCGGACGGAGGCGCGCTTGCGGCGGTCGGAGACGGCGTTGCTGGCCGCCTCGCCGTCTTCCGAGCCCTTGTTCACCTCGAGGAGCAGGTCGTCCACGGGATACTGAAGCTCGAGCAGGGTGATGTAAGGCTGGACGGGAAGCTTCATGCGCGGATCGAAGCCCTCGACGAGATCCTGCGGCTGGAGAGGAGTCTCGCGGGGCCCGTCGAAGGCGACAATTTCGGCCCACTCGAGGCGGACCATATCGAGCGCGAGACGCGTGTGCGGGCGGACGAAGGCGGGATGCTTTTCGATCCACGCGGGAAGCCGTGAGCCGAGATTGCGCAGTGTGAAAGAGCGCGAAGGACATTCGGCGAGATAGGCCTCGGAGAGGCGGTCAAACTGTTTTTCGCCCAGCACCGCGCGCAGTCCGGGGAAATCGTCGGCCAGACACGTGAGCACGCGGAACCAGTACTGGCGGTTGTAGATTTCCAGGCGCTCGAACGAGGTGAGCCGGTCGTTGGGCTTGATGAACGATGCGGCGTAGCGGCGCATGGAGCCGCCCCCGGGCGCCCGGCGCCGCATGCGATAGCCGGGAGCGAGCGGCGCGAAGAGCGCGCGCGCCATCTTGCGCTGGATCTGGGCGAGGTTCACGGCAGGACGAGCTGGCTTTCCGCGGACCCGGGAACACCGGCGGAAGCGCGGGTATCCGCGACGGCGCGGAGGAAGCGGTCGGCTTTGAGCGCCTCGGCGTGCACTTCCTCGAACGAGGGGATGTGATCGTCCCATTCAAGCAGCGTGGCGGTGGGCCCGCAGCGGCGGATGGCGGTTTCATAGAGCTTCCACACCGGGTCGATCACGGGGTGGTCGTGCGTGTCCAGGATGTACTTGCGGTACTTGGAGTGGCCGGCGATGTGGATCTGCGCAACGCGGTGGTGCGGAACGTTTTCGACGTAGTCCATGGGATTGAAGCGGTGATTGAACGAGGAGACGTAAATGTTGTTCACGTCGAGAAGAATGCCGCAGTCGGCGGCTTCGGCCACTTCGGTGAGGAACTCCCACTCGGTCATTTCGGAGACGTGGTACTCGGCGTAGCTGGAAACGTTTTCGACGCAGACGGGCACTTCGAGGTAATCGCGGACTTCGCGGATCTTTCGCGCGGTCAGACGTGCGGCCTCGAAGGTGTAGGGCATGGGCAGCAGGTCATGTGTGTAGGTGCCGTCCACGCTGCCCCAGCAGAGGTGATCGGAGAGCCAGGGCGTCTTGGTGCGCTTGACCAGCGTCTTCAGGCGGCGAAGGTGCTCGCGCGCGAGCGGCTCTGCGGAGCCGAAGTACATGGAGACGCCGTGCTGCACGACGCGGTACTGGTCGAGGATCTGGTCGAGGACGCGAAGCGGGCGGCCCGCGTCGATCATAAAATTCTCGGAGATGATTTCAAACCAATCGACGACCGGTTTCTTGGTAAGGATGTGGTCGTAATGAGGGATGCGCAGACCGATACCAATGCCGTAGTCGGTAAACCCGTTGAAGCGGTTGGCAGGCATACCTCTCCCTTAACGCGGAAGGAAAAGCCGGCGGGGCCGGAGTGTAAGTTCCGGCCCCACCGGGATCAGGTCTACAACGAGGAAGAGACGATTACGCGCTGGGCTTCTTGGAGCCGTCCGTCGCGCAGCCGCCCTTGCCCTTGCAGGAGTTCTTGCCCTTGCAGCCGTTGTCGCCGCTCTTGCAGCCGCCATTGCCCTTGCAGGAGTTCTTGCCCTTACAGGCATGCTTCTCGGTCTTCTTCTTGCTGCTCTTCTCGTCCTGACTGTCCCGCCCCGTCAGCGACTTGGACGCAGCCACGGCGCTCGCAGCCGTGCCGGCGACCAGACCCGCGAACGCAGCGCCTGCCACCAACTTCTTCATATGCTTCGTCATTTCTTTTGCCCTCACTTGGTAAGTTTTTTCCGGATCAGCCAATACGCTCCCATCCGAAGGATCGAAACGCACTGGGATTGACGCCGGCCCAACCGGAGTACGGAAGAAACGGGAAAGTAGATGGCCTGGAAGCCCCCCTCTTCCACCCCTTCCGCGAATGCCCCCCGAGGCCCTGGCTGGTCTGTCCCAAGCCCACCCCGCCAAGGTCGCCGTAGGACCCGCAAGAGACTAGGACAGAAAGGGTGCTATGTCCATAGTGAGGTTGTGGAAAGGGAGGTTCCCGGTGCGGGGGCCGGGCTTGCGCGCTGGTGAGCAACCGATAATCGCACCAGGGCAGGGGCGGACTGGGGAAAATGTGCGCGGATTGAGCGCGGTCGAAAGCAGGTCTCTCGCCCGCCGTGCTGCGGCGGGCTCGCTAAGGACGCTGTGAGGGACTCAGCGGCGCAGGGCTAAAGGATGTTCTCCGTCCAGTCCTCGAGGACGGATTTCACTTTGTGCAGGAATTGATGGGCGATGGCGCCGTCAACGACGCGATGGTCGTAGCTGAGCGTGAGGTAGACCATGGAGCGGATGGCGATGGCATCGTCCACGACCACGGGGCGCTTCTGGACGGCGCCGAGGCCGAGGATGCCGACGTTCGGTTGATTGATGACCGGCAGGCCCATGAGGCCGCCGAAAACCCCGGGGTTGGTAATGGCGAAGGTGCTCTCGGCGACTTCCTCGGGCTTGAGTTTTTTAGTGCGCGCGCGGTCGGCGAGGTCGTTGATGGCGCGCTGGAGGCCGAGGAAATTCTTTTCCTCGGCATTCTTGATGACCGGAACCAGCAGGCCCCAGTCGAGGGCCACGGCCATGCCGATGTTGCACTCCTTGTGGAGGACGACGTTGGTGCCGTCGAGCGAAGCGTTCATCTGCGGGAAGGCGCGGAGTCCTTCGATGGCGGCGCGAACGAAGAACGGCATGTAACTGAGCTTCAGCTCGTATTTGCGTTCGAATTCATTCTTGGCTTTATTGCGCAGGGCGACAATGGCGCTGACATCCGCCTCTTCGACGGAATAGACGTGTGGCGAGACGTGCTTGGAGGCCAGCATGTGCTCGGCAATCTTCTGCCTCATGGTGCTCATGGGCTGGACTTCGTAACGGCCAAAGTAGATTCGCTCGCGGGGAACGCCGAGCTCGAGTGCTGGACGGTAGAGGCTGCCGGTGGCAGGAGGCGGCGCGGCGGAGGCGGGAGCGGGAGCGGCCGACGGAGTGGCCGCGGGAGACGCCGCAACTGGAGCAGGGCCATGCTCAATGGCTGCGAGGATGTCGCCCTTGCTGATGCGGCCGCCTGCGCCGGTGCCGGACAAATGGGCCAAATCGATGTTGTGTTCGCGCGCGAGGCGGCGGACGAGCGGCGAGCTGCGAATTTTCTCGTCTTCGCTGCGCGGGGCGGCAGGCGCTGCAGCCGCAGGGGCCGGGGGCGGCGGTGCGGCAGGGCGCGCTGGAGCTTCAAAATGCAACGGCGCTTCCACGGGAGGAGGTGGTGGTGGTGGCGGAGCAGCCGGTGGAGGCGGAGCGGCGGCTGCTTTTGCCGCGGCGGGCGCGGGGCTCGGCGCGGCAGCGGTTGCGCCTTCGCCATCGATCACCGCAACGACCGTCTGGATGGGGACGGTCTGTCCTTCGGCGATCTTGATCTCTTTGAGCACACCGGCGGCAGGCGCGGGGATTTCCGCGTCCACTTTGTCGGTGGAGATTTCAAAGAGAGGTTCATCGCGCTCGACGCGCTCGCCGGGCTTTTTCAGCCACTTGGTGATGGTTCCTTCAAAAATGCTTTCGCCCATCTGGGGCATGATGACGTCGGTAGCCATGGCCTCACCTCAGTCGTTTCTGGACTTCTAATTGGAGCATTATCGGCTCTTCCTCTCAACAGAGTCCGTGTTGTACGGAAATTTCATAGGGTAAGTCCGCTCAAACCAGAACTTGTGCATGCGCTTGAGGAAAGTCGCGGAAACAGGAAATCCTGACTTTGTGGCGATAACCGAATCAACTTCGCATCTAGGGCACAATGCTGTTGAACCATTGTCAATCCATTCATGAACCTCAGCGGAAGGGAAGGTGGCCATACAGTAGAAGCAGCCACAGAGTTGGCTTCCCTCTACCTCCGCTCTATTCTGGGTGCAGTGCCTGTGGGCTCGAATGTGCTCGGGCCCAACCCGCTTCAATATACGGTCGAGGAGGAAGCGCGCTCGAATGCGAATGGGCCATCCAGCCATTGGAACCCGCTAATAGCGCGCCAACTCCCGCGCGGCAACGACTACATCCTTCAGTTGCGGTAAAAACCGTTCTTCGAGCGGCGGCGAATAGGGCACCGGCGTATCGAGCGAAGTAACGCGGCGGACGGGCGCGTCGAGATCGTCAAACGCATTCTCGAAAACGATGGCGGCGATTTCGCCGGCGACTCCGCCAAACCGGGTGTCTTCGTGCACGACGAGGAGCCGGTTGGTTTTTTTGACGGAGGCGAGGATCGAGTCTTTATCGAGCGGCTGAATCGTGCGCAGGTCCAGCACCTCGGCTTCGATGCCTTCCTTGGCCAGCTCGGCGGCGGCGTCCATGCACGTGTGCGCCATGGCGGCATATGTGACGAGGGTGAGGTCGCGCCCTTCGCGGCGGATAGCGGCTTTACCGATCGGCACGGTGTACTCCCCTTCGGGGATTTCGTCCTTGATGCGGCGGTAGAGGAATTTGTGCTCGAAGAAGAGAACGGGATTGTTGTCGCGGATGGCGGACTTCATCAGGCCCTTGGCGTCGTAAGGAGTGGAGGGATAGACGACCTTGAGGCCGGGCGTGTGGGCGAAATACATTTCCGGATTTTGGGAATGGAACGGGCCGCCGTGCACGCCGCCGCCGGAGGGAGCGCGGACGACCATGGGCACGGGCGCGCCCCAGAGGTAAAACGATTTGGCGACGAAATTGGTGAGCTGGTTGAAGCAGCAGGCGATGAAATCGACGAACTGCAGTTCGCACACGGGACGCAGGCCGAGATAGCTCATGCCACAGGCGGCGCCGATGATGGCGGTTTCGCTGATGGGCGTGTCGATGACGCGCTCCCAGCCGAACCGCTCGAGCAGGCCGGCGGTGACTTTGAACGCGCCGCCGTAAACGCCGATGTCCTCGCCGATGCAGACGACGGCGGGATCGCGCTCCATCTCTTCGAAGAGCGCCTGGCGAATGCCCTCGAGCATGGTGGTCTGCGCCACGGCTATTTTCTCCCTCGGGAGCGGGCGGCTGATTTCGCGGGACGCTTGGAGGCGGAGCGTTTTGCGCCGTTACCCTCGGCATCACCGGTCGCGCTCGGTAGGGGCACGGCATGCCGTGCCCCTACACCCGCATCACTGTTGCCATCGCTGGTTTTGATTTCGCCGTTGCCACTGACGCGCCACTCGGATTTTACTGAGGAGCGCGGCGGCCTGACTTCGGCAACCGGGCGCTGCCATTGCGGCTCGATGGGCAGCGGACCTTCGTGATAGATGGCCGTGTCGGCCAGCTCGGGCGGAGGGAAGGGGGAACTCTCGGCGAAGGCGAGATCCTCCTGGACTACAGCGTTGATGCCGTTGAGGATTTCCGCCTTCTTCTTTGCGGTGAGCACGCCGGCGGCGGTGAGGCGCTTTTCGTAGCTGTCGATGGGATCGCGGCGCTTCCAGTAGTCGAACATTTCCTTGGGGACGTATTCGGCCGGGTCGTGCTGGGCGTGGCCGAGCATGCGCATGGTCTTGGCTTCGAGGACGATGGGACCCTCGCCGGCGCGGCATAGGCGGACGGCTTCGCGCGAAGTTGTGTATACGGCTTCGACGTCGTTGCCGTCCACGATGAAGGCGCGGCAGCCGTAGGCTTTGGCTCGGTCGGCCAGATGTTCGATGGGAACCTGGCGGCTGACCGGGGTGGAATAGGCCCACTGGTTGTTCTCGATGACGAGCAGGAGCGGGGCGCGCTGCTGTGCGGCGAGATTGAGACCCTCGTGAAATGCGCCGGTCGAGGTGCCACCGTCGCCGATCCAGGTGAGCGCGACGATGTTCTGGCCGAGGTAGCGGCCGGCCATGGCCACGCCGGTCATCACTGGGATGAGGTCGCCGAGCATGGAGATCGGCGAGACGATGTGGAGATTTTTCAGGTCGCCGAAATGGCTGGTGCCGTCTTTGCCAAGCGTCGGCGAGGTGTAACGAGCCATGTGCTGCGTAAAGATGTCGCGGGGGTGGACGCCCTTGACCAGCAGGCCGCCGATGTTGCGGATCATGGGCGCGATCCAGTCACGCTTTTCGAGGGCATAGGTGGTGCCGACGGAGATGGCTTCCTGGCCGAGGCTGGAATAGAGGCCGCCGACAATCTTGTTCTGGCGAAACAGCTTGGTCATCGTGTCTTCCACGATGCGGTCGAGCAGCATGTAGCGGTAGAGATCGAGCTGCTGCTCTGGAGTTACGGTCGTGGTTGACTGGGTCACGAAAGCCTCATCTATGCCGATCGTAGGGGCATCCCGCAACAGCAGGACCGTACCCCAACCGCTATTGAATCCTCACGCGTGAGAGAGCGCGAAATCGTTTCCTTGCTCCTTGCCAAATTCTTCGAGCCGCGAGGACAGCTCCGCGGCAGAAATCTCTTCGAGCGCGAGACCGAATCTGCCGGCCATATGACGCGCCAGGGAATCGGATGCTGCAGGGAAATCGACAGCGCGCGCCAAAACCTGTTCGAGCGAGGTGGCGCGGCATCCGGCGATGCCGCACGGCACGATCAGATCGAAGTAGCGCAGATCGGTCGAGACGTTCCACGCCAGGCCGTGCGAAGTGACCCAGCGGCTGACGTGGACGCCAATCGCGCCCAGTTTCGCCGGCGCATCTCCTGGCGGAAGACCGGCGCCGCGAACCCAGATGCCGGTCCTGCCTTCCCAGTTGGGCAGGAGAGATTCGGCGGGAACGCCCATCTCGACGGAGGCTGCGATCATGGCGTCTTCCAGGCGGCGCACGAACCAGACGAGATCGCGGCGGTGGCCGGAAAGATCGAGGATGGGATAGGCGACGAGCTGCCCGGGGCCGTGATAGGTGACGTCGCCGCCACGGCGCGTTTCGAAAAACTCGACGCCCATCTGCCGGAGAACGTGTTCGGAGCCGAGAAGATGCTCGCGTCGGCCGTTGCGGCCCTGGGTGATGACGTGAGGATGCTGGCAGAGCAGGAGAACGTCCGGCACAGCGCCCGTCTTGCGCGCGGCAACAAGTCTCTCCTGCAGGACGAGCGAATCGGCGTAGGGCACGAGACCCGGAGAAACGAGCCATGCCGTTTTTTTTGCCTGCGAGGTCAAATGAGTTCCCCGCTTCCGCTGCCATTGGAGCGCAAAGGCGAAATTTGAAACTCGAAATTCGAAATTCGGTCGGACGGCCTACCCGACGGAGCCGGTTTTCGAGTTTCAAATTTCGAGTTTCGATTTTCGCTTTTAGGCATTTATGGCCATCCCGCGAACCGAATTGAATCCATCGGCAAGCGCTTCCCAAACGGTGGGATGCGCGTGAATCATCGCCATCATGTCGTCCACGGTGGCTTCGAACTGCAGGGCGGTAACGGCCTCGGCGATGATTTCCGTGGCGAGCGGGCCGATGATGTGCACGCCGAGGATTTCGCCGTATTTCTCTTCGGCGACGACTTTCACGAAGCCTTCGTGAGCGCCCAGGATGGTGGCTTTGCTGTTGCCGAGAAAGGGGAATTTGCCGACCTTGATTTTGAGGCCGGCATCGCGCGCGGCGCCTTCGGTAAGTCCGACGGAGCCGATCTGAGGCTCGCAGTAGGTGCAGTTGGGAATCCGCGCGCGGTCGACGGGCTGCGCGGGTTTTCCGGCCATGTGGGTGACGGCAACGATGCCTTCCATGGAAGCAGCGTGCGCGAGCTGGGGCATGCCGGCGACGATGTCGCCGATGGCGTAGAGGTGCGGCTCGTCGGTTTCCATATGCGCGTTGGTGTGGAGAAAGCCGCGTTCGACACGGGCGCGGGTTTTCTCGAGGTTGATGCCCTCGGTCACGGGACGGCGGCCGACGGCCATCAGGATTTTGTCGGCGGCGACGGACTGGGTTTTTCCGTCTTTGTCGGTGTAGGTAACGGTGGCGCCCTTCGAGTCTTTCTTGACGGAGGCGACCTTCGCCCCGGTCTCGATCTGGATGCCTTTCTTCTTGAAGGCCTTGGCGAGCTCGGCGGAAACTTCTTCGTCTTCGAGCGGCACGATGCGGGGGAGCATTTCGAGCAGCGTAATCTGCGTGCCGAACGAATTGTAGATGGAGGCGAACTCGGAGCCCACGGCGCCCGAGCCGACGACGACCATGGATTTCGGGATGGCGGGGAGGGAGAGGATTTCCCGGTTGGTCAGTACGATTTTGCCGTCGATATCGACACCGGGCAGTGAACGGGCATCGCTGCCGGTGGCCAGCAGGATGTTGGCGGCTTCGATTTCGGCGGTCTTGCCGTCCTTTTCCACGGAGACGCGCCCGGGACCGGCGAGGCGGCCGAAACCCTGGAGGCGTTCCACTTTGTTTTTCTTGAACAGGAACTCGATGCCCTTGGAGTGCTTGGTGATGATCTTATCTTTGCGGGCGAGGATAGCGGGCCAGTTGATTTTGACGTCCTTGACTTCGAAGCCGAACTCCTCGGCGCGCTTGAATTGATCGTAGATTTCGGCGTGGTGCAGGAGAACCTTCGTGGGGATGCAGCCGATGAGGAGGCAGGTGCCGCCGAGCGGCGGGTCCTTCTCGACGACCACGGTCTTGAGCCCCAACTGTCCGGCGCGAATGGCCGCCACGTAGCCGCCCGGACCGCTGCCGATGATTGCCAGGTCGTATTTGGCCAATCCGCGCCTCCCCCGAACGTCCGGGCGCGTGGCCGAGAATGCGTGAAAGACGCGTCTCGGGCACCACTGCGCCGCGAAATGGTGCGAACAGGAATGGCCAGTCTATCAGCCCCGGCGCGCGGCCCGCAACCGGGCTACTCGCCCTTGGCGGTTGGATAGCCTTTGGCTAACCAGTTGGTGCCGAAATTCTCTTCGACGCGAAGCACTTTGACCTGCTTAAAGCCCAAATCGCGAAGGGCATCGTAGGCGGGCTTTACATTGGGGCAGCGGTTCCAGGGGCAGCAGCCGCAGTAAAGCACGATGAATTTGGTGCGGGCGAGCGAGGCCACGCGCTTACGCAACTGCTGGATGCCGTCGTCCTTCGACGCCGGCCCGGTGTATTCCGCGCCGGGGATGTGCGCCTGTTTGTAAAGGAGATGAAAGCCGACCTGGAAGATGAGCGGCTTTTCGGCTTCGCGGGACCCGAGGATGCGCGCGAGATCTTCCGGTTCGATAAGTGCTGCGGCCGGCACCGGAGATTTTGGGGGCTCGGCCTGCGATTGCCTGGGAGAGGGCGGGGCACCGGCCGGGTTGCCCGGGCGCGACCATCCGGCGCCGCCGGCGAAGAAGATGGTGATGACGAAGGCAAAAAACAGAGGGCGCGAGCGCAGTGCGATTTTCATAGGTAGCCCCAATCTAGTCCCTGTGGGCGGCGAGGTCAATGCGGGTGGAAGGCAGGGCGGGCGAACCTTAGTCCGTGGTCGCGCATCTGATGGCAGGCGTGGAAAGCAGAGCATCGGGCGCCGCCGATGAGTGTCGAAGCCACGCCCGGTTTGACACTGGAAATGCTTACCTGTAAGCTACGGGTTTTTGCAGGTGGCGTTGTTGGCGCCCGTAAGGCCGCGGATGGAAAAGAAGCGTCTCGAATACTACCGGAAGAAGCTGCAAGCTCGCCGCGATGAGCTGATGAGGTCGATTGCCCGCACGGAAGAGGCGGGACGCCAGGCGGATGAGGATACGACTGTCGATCTGGCGGATAAAGCTGCGAATTCCTACACCAAGGAATTCCTGTTCGGGCAGACGGATACAGACCGCAACACGCTTCAGCTTATCGAAGCTGCACTGGCGCGCATGAAGGGCGGCATGTACGGCCTCTGTGCCAGCTGCGAGAATGAGATCCAGGTGAAGCGCCTGGATGCGGTGCCCTGGACCAAGCATTGCCTGGCGTGCCAGGAAAAGCAGGAAAAGGGAATGCTGTAGCAAGACAAAAGGCGAAAATCGAAACTCGAAAATCGGCCGGATTGCAGCATCGAGACGGATCGCCGATTGATTTCCTGCCCTCCCGAATCTGCCATAGAACATTCCACGTGTGCCGCTTCTAGTTACCGTCAAATTGTGATAATTAGCAGCCGCTTTCTTTTTCTTGGGCGGACGAGCATGGGCGAGAGATGGGCCGCGCGGCTGGCTGGGGCCGCGCGAGCGATGGTTCGCGAAGCGGCCGGAGGGCTGGTGGCCCTGTGCTTTCCGGACGATTGCCGGGTGTGCGCACGTCCTTTGGAGGAGCCGTCGCGGGTGCCCATCTGCGCCGCATGCCTCGGCTCGTTCCGCGTGATTGTGGAGCCGATGTGCGGGACCTGCGGGCGGCCGATGGTGGCCGGGGCGCATTTGGGAGCGGCCGGACCGGTCTGCGCGCTGTGCCGGCGCGGCGTCTACTCATTTCACTTAGCGAGGTGCTACGCCGCCTACGATGATGCCCTCCTCCGGACAATCACCCTGCTGAAACACGAAGCCATACGGCCGCTGGCCGGATGGCTGGGCGACCGGCTGGCGGAGGTCGCTCGCTGCCACCCGGCCATTGCGAAGGCGGATGTGGTTGTTCCGGTGCCGCTGCATCCGGAGCGGCAACGGGAGCGGGGATTCAACCAGGCAGAGCTGCTGGCCCGCGCCGTGGCGGCGCGCCTGAAACTGCCGATGGAGACGCGGGCCATCGAGCGGCGGAAGCCCCGGCCACCAAAGCTGAAGCTCTCGCGGCACGAGCGATGGGAGGCGGCGCGTGGCGCGTACGCGGCTGTAACGGGAACGCAATTTGACAACCGGCGGGTGTTGCTGGTAGATGATGTCTTTACCACCGGGGCGACGCTCGATGCGTGCGCGAGAGCGCTGCGAGCCGCCGGAGCGGAGCACGTGACCGCCCTGACGGTAGCCCGAGTGGTGGATGCATGGGCGGTATCCGCACCGTAACGCGCGCGGGAGGCCGCTCCGGCGGCGAGGGGCTGCTCTTGGCCCGTTGCCCGCATCTCACAAAAGCATGAGGCCGTACCGCTACAAACCGCTTCCTAGGCTGCCTGACGGCAAAGGGGAGCCACGCGCACGCCTGCGTCCCTCCCTGCTGCAAGGCGCTGTGCCGGAGACTGCTCCGGTGCGGCGCTCCGTCCTGCAAGAGCCGGTGCTGGTGCTGAATTCCACGTACGAGCCGATTCACGTGACGGCGGTGCGGCGGGCGCTCGTCCTGATGCTGAAGGGCGTTGCGCAGATGGAAGAGACCGGACCGGTGCGCGTGCATTCGGCGCGTGAGGCGCTGCCGGTGCCTTCCGTGATCCGGCTGTTGACCTACCGGCACATTCCGCAGCAGACGCGTGCCCTCTCGCGAAAGAATATTTTGCTGCGCGACCGCTACACGTGCCAGTTCTGCGGGAAGCAGTTTTCTTCCTCGGACCTTACCCTGGATCATGTGATGCCGCGTTCGCGTGGCGGGCCGACTTCGTGGGAAAACCTGGTGGCCTGCTGCTACGAGTGCAACAACCGGAAGGGCGACCGTACACCGGAAGAGGCGGGGATTCAACTGGAGCGGCGCCCGCGTCCGTTTACACTGCACACTTCGCGGCAACTGATGCGGCTGATGGGCCGGCACGATGAGAAGTGGCGGAAGTACCTCTTCTACTGAACCTTAGCGACAACCGGAAGGGTTCGAGAAATATCTGGCAACTTTTTCCGGATTGGTGCATCCTAATAACCAAGTACCACCCAAGACCACCCCGGGAAGCAGCGTTGGCTCCGCCAAGGCTGCTTCTTTTTTTGTGCCGACATTTTTGGGGCGGGATAACAGTGCGGCGAGGCCGCTGATTGCGCTCGTCCGCGAGCAGCGGCCGGCGGGACCTGCCTGCGGCTGGCAGGCGCCGGCGCTACCGGTGACGTTCCTGGCGAAAGAGGATGCGGGGGCCTCTGCGCCACTCTTCGTTCAGACCTACCTTCACGACCTCCACATCCGGTGAGACGAAGCGGAGGAGTGTGTCCGTAGCTGGGTGGAAACGCAGGCCTGGGGCGACCAGATAGAGCAGGGGTGGTCGGTCCGCGAGAGGCAGGCCGGGGAAGTAGCCGAGCGATTCGAGATCGCCTTGCTCGCGATGCCAGCGGACGCGGAGCCAGTAGTCGAGCGCCTGGGGAAGGAGCTGGAGGTCTTCGTCCACTTTCAATTCCAGGACGACCAGGCGGCCGTCGCGGGTGGCTCCGAGCAGATCGAGGACAGCGCGATCGGTGAAGGAGAACGCCGGGACCTGCGAATAGACGAATCTGGGATCGAGGCGGGGCTCGATACGCGCCGGGTCTTCCAGAATCAAGCTTTCAAGCCAGCGCTCGGCCTGGGCGCGATAGAGCGGATGGCGCGCATCGGGCGGATCCGGCTGGCGGAAGCGGCGAAGTTCATCGAGGCGCTTTGCAATGAGAGTAGGCTTCACGCCGGCAGGTACGAGCTCGCCGGAATCGTCGGGAACGCGCAGGATTCCGGCTTCGTAGCGCGCGAGCTCGAGGCCGCGGAAACGCCAGGAAACGGCACGGGTGCCGGGAACGACGACGGATGCGAGTCCGGGGCCGCGCGTTTCCGTTTCTCCGAGACCGAAAGATTGCCCCGCGCGGACGGCCTCGGCACGGAGGCGCTCCACCTCACGGCGCGGTACGAGGCGGGATTCGAGGTTGCCGGAATCGCGCAGATCGATGCGATGCAGGCGCGCGCGGGCCCAGTCAAATTCGTAGATCTCGATGGGAAGATCGCGCGAGAGAGCTTGCAGGCGATGGCAGGTAACGGCGCTGCGGCCGTCGGGAAGAAAGAGGCGGATGCCGGCGACGCGTTTCTTGGGATTGTGCTCGCGTGTCGCGTCGAGCCAGAGCAAAGCGCAGACCAAAGCGGCGTCCGTGGATGCGGCACTTTCGCCCGGAGGCACGCCCACCGCGGCATACGCCTGGCTGCCGCGGGCCTGAACGCCGCGGGCGTAATTGCCGGAGAGGGAACGCTTCAGGTCTGGCGAGGTGGTGAGGGAGAGAACGTCCTCGTCGGGAAACTGTCCGGCGAGCAGCTCGCGGAAACGGGCACGGAATTGTTCGCGAGTGAGCCGGCCGGGATCGAGCGGAACATCGCGGGAGCGGAGCTCGAGGCGCCCGGGACGAGTTTTACCGAACTTCTGGACGCTGAGTTCGATGCGGTCTTCAGACTGCGCGAGAACCGCTTCGATGCGGCGCACGAGTGTGGCATCCCCGGACCAGAGATTGAGCAGGAGACGGCCGCTCTGCTCGCGGACTTCGGATTCGGGGTCAACGAGGCCGGCGAGGAGCTCGCCGTCTTCGCGGACTTCGACCTGGCCGCGTTCGCGGAGAGAGGCGAGCGAACGGGAGAGTTCTTCCGCGGAGGGGAGCGGCGCGGCGTGAGGCGTCTTCACGGGAGCTCACTGGAGATCGAGGCCGGTGACGCGGATCGAAGGTGGCTGGTGGTTCCAGCCTGCGGGAACATGCTCGAAGGTGAGTTGGAAATCGCGTTCGTGGGCGGGAGAAAGCGGCGGTGTGCCGGGAGGAAAAACGCGGACCGTGTCGCGCAGGACCAACTGGTTGACCAGGTCGTGGAATTCGACGGTAACCTCGATCGCGCGGACGGAGCGATTGCCCGAGTTCGAGACGGTGCCCACGACATAGGTGAACTCCTGGTTGAGCATGTTGGAGGCCTGGGAGAGCTGCAAGCCGGAAAAACGGATCTGTGAGGCATAGGCCTGCTCCACAGCGCCGAAGGGGAGCGGCGCAGGCTGTCCGGCGGTGTTCTTTTCACCGGAGCCACGGCTGAACAGGATTGCCGCGATGATAAGGAGCAGAACGACTCCGGCCCCGGCGGCAAGCGCGACGTAGAAGCGGTTGGAAGGAGCATCCTGGGGAGCGGGGAGATTCATCGCGATGCTCCGCGGCGCCCCGTCAGCGGCCGAGCGCGAGCCGCAGGATCAGCGATTCGTGCAGGCCGGCGCGGAACATGCGCTGCTGTACGGAACGGACTTCGTAGGGCACTCGCCAGTACTCGATCACCTGATGGTCGATATCCGCGATGATGAAGGCGGAACGGGCATCGCCGTCGCGGGGCTGCCCGACGGAGCCGGGATTGAGCAGGTAGCGGGTCTCTTTTTCCACGTGAAGCGGCCAGAAACCGGACTGGGCGCCGTATTTGGGATGGATGACGGCGAGCTGGTTGTCGTGAAACGAGAAGCCGCCCTGGAGATGCGTGTGGCCGAAAAAGCTGAGGTCGGAGGAAGCCTCGAGCAGGGAGGCAAGCGCCTGGCCGGGGGCGATCACATATTCATCCTCGTCGCGAACGGCGCCGTGAATCAGCACCATGCCATTGAGGTTCATAGGGCCGGGCGGAAGAGACTCGAGGTACTGCTGGTTTTCGGGGCGAAGTTGCTGGCGCGTCCAGTTGACGGCGCCGCGGGCAACGGGATTGAAGTCCTCGGCGTCGGTGAGGCCGCAGCAGACGCGGTCGTGATTTCCGCGGATGGTGGTCGCTTCCAGGGCGCGGACACGGTCCACCACTTCATTGGGGTCGGGACCGTAACCGACCAGATCACCAAGGCAGATGGCTTTGTCCCAGCGGCCCTCGGCCGCCGCGAGACCGGCTTCGAGCGCGGTGATGTTGGAATGAATGTCGCTTAGGATGAGATAGCGCATGAGCGCCGGCCCTGGGCTCGGCAGTGTCCCGGGATTATAAACCCGGCAACGTGCGCCGTATAGCTCCGGGGCTGAATTCAGGTCCGGCCGGCGGCCTGCCTACCGGATCAGCATACAATCGCCATAACTGTAGAAGCGGAAGCCGGAGGCGACGGCGTGGCGGTAGGCGTCGAGGATGAACTCGCGGCCGGCAAACGCACTGACCAGCAGCAGCAGCGTGGATTTGGGCAGATGGAAATTGGTGAGGATCTGATTGACGACGAGAAATTCAGCGCCGGGATAGAGATACGCGGTCGCTTCTCCCGGGCCGGACGGCAGCAGAAGGCGGCCATCGCCGTCGCGACCAGCGGCGCGGGCTGCCGATTCCAAAGCGCGGACGACGGTAGTTCCTACAGCGAGCACCGGCCGGCCCTCGGCGCGCGCCCGATGGATCGCGGCAACAGTGGCTGCGGGGATTTCGTACGCTTCCGGTTGCATCTGGTGGCGCTCGACCTCGTCGGTGCGGACGGGTTGGAAGGTGCCGGGGCCGACGTAGAGAGTCAGGGCACAGAGTTCGATTCCGCGAACTCGTACCCGCTCGACGATCGACGGTGTGAAGTGCAGCCCGGCGGTGGGAGCGGCGACCGCGCCGGGATGGCGCGCGAAGATGGTTTGGTAGCGTGTGCGGTCTTCGGGTTCGTCGGAACGCGCGATATAGGGTGGAAGAGGAATGTGGCCGAGGCGCTCAAGGGCCGCTTCGAACTCCCTTGCGCCGAGGAAGCGGAGGCGGCGTGCGCCAAATGCGCCGCGGGAGATAACTTCGGCTTCGAGCCGCGCGGGAGCGGCAGATTCGCCGGGCGCGGGAGGAGATTCGAAGACGATGCGTTCGCCGGTGCGAATCTTGCGCCCCGGGCGAACCAGCGCGTCCCACAGGCCTGGCTCGATCTGGCGCGTGAGGAGCACTTCAATCTCAGAAGTAAGGTAGCCCCGGCGGCGCCGCGGCGGTGGCTGGGCGCGAGCGCCGCGACGGTGGCCGAACAGGCGAGCGGGCAGGACGCGCGCGTCATTTACGACGAGCAACTCGTCGCCGCGAAGCAGATCGGGCAAATCGCGGAAGGCGCGGTCTTCCCAGCACCGCGCACGCCGGTCGAGGAGCAGCAACCGCGCGGCGTCGCGCTCGGCCGGGGGATGCTGAGCGATAAGGCTGGGAGGCAGATCGTAATCGAAATCGGAGAGATGCATCGTGTAGTTGGCTTCCGGCAAATGTCCTGCGCTATCGTATGCCCCGGCGAGCCGAGAGCGAAGGCGCGGCTTCGCCATTCTACTGAAGCGAGCGGGCGCACGCCCGCACAGGAGGCGATTTTCGATGAGCGAACCCACCGCGGTAGTGACTGCGCGCGGCGCGGAGCGCATCTCCGCCGGCCACCTGTGGATTTACCGCAGCGACGTGCGCAGCGCCCTGGCAGCGGCGGGAGACGTGGTGAGGGTGACCGACGAACGGGGACGGCTGGTGGGCCGCGCCTTCTGGAGCGACAAATCTCAGATTGCATTGCGATTCCTGACACGGCAGGACGAACCGGTGGACCGCGCGTTTCTGGAACGGAGAATCCAGGGGGCAGCGGAGCTGCGCGCGAAGGTTGTGGAAGATACGGACGCTTGGCGGGTGGTTTACGGGGAAGGCGATCTGCTCCCCTCCCTGATCGTGGATCGGTACGGCGATTATCTGGTGATGCAGACGCTGAGCCAGGGAACGGAGAGGCGAAAGGCGGAACTGGTAGAAATCCTGGCCGAGCAGTTTGCTCCGCGCGGAATTCTGGAGCGGAACGAGCCGAAGGCCCGCCTCCTCGAGGGACTGCCGCAAAGCGTTTCCGTGCTGCACGGCGAGGTGCCGGAAGAGGTAATCGTGAGCATCAACGGCCTGCGCTTCCGCATGGACCTGCGCCGTGGACAGAAAACCGGCGCGTTCCTGGACCAGCGAGAGAACTACCGCGCAGCGGCGCACTATCTGCGCGGGGAGGTGCTCGACTGCTTCACCTATTCCGGAGGGTATGCGCTGCACGCGGCGCAGGGAGCAGAGAAGGTGGAGGCGGTGGACATTTCCGGTGCAGCCCTGGAGACGGCGAGCGCCAATGCAAAACTGAACAGCGCGCGGAACGTGACGTTTCGCGAGGGCAATGTGTTCGACATCCTCAAGGAGTACGACCAGGCGGGACGACGGTTTGACGCCGTTGTGCTCGACCCGCCGGCGTTTGCCAAGAGCCGGAACGCGCTGGAGGCCGCCAGCCGTGGGTATAAGGAGATCAATCTGCGGAGCCTGAAGTTGCTCCGCAAGGGCGGAACGCTAGTCACCTGCTCGTGCTCTTATCATCTTCCAGAGTCAAAGTTCGCGGAAATGCTGTGGGAGGCGGCGGTTGATGTTGGAGGGCAGGTGCGCGTAATGGAGCGGCGAGGCCAGTCTCGGGATCACCCGATGCTGCTTACGGTTCCGGAGACAATCTATCTCAAGTGTTTTATTTTAAGCGCTTTAGTGTAGCTATGAGGGGCTTAAAAAAATACTTGACTATGAGACACGCATATTTTATTATGCTGTCGCAGTCAGAGATGCCTTGTACAAGGAGGATTTTTCATGACCACCCTAACCCGCTGGGACCCGGTGAACGCCCTGGCCAAGTTCCAGGATGATGTGACCCGGCTCTTCGAGGAACCCATCTTCCGCAGCTTCCGCACTCCCACCTCTCTCACTGCGTGGACGCCTGCGGTGGACATCTTCGAGACCGAGCACGAACTGGTTCTGAAGGCTGAACTGCCGGAAATGGAGGAGAAGGACATCGATGTTCGTGTGGAAAACAACACGCTGACGCTCACTGGTGAGCGCAAGTACGAGAAGGAGTTCAAGGAAGAGAATGCTCTCCGCATGGAGCGGTATTACGGGAACTTCAGCCGCACCTTCACGCTGCCGAATATGGTGAAGCTGGAGGGAATCAAGGCTGAATACAAGAATGGCGTGTTGACTGTGAGGCTGCCGAAGCGCGAGGAAGCCAAGCCAAAGCAGATCAAGATCGCGGTCGGCAACTCGAAGTAATAGCTTGGCCGGGTAGCAGGTAGATACGAGGGCCTGAGCGAGCCGAGGCGGGATGTGGCGGTTTGGTGGCCCGCTCAGGTCCCCAATTTGGTGATTTTTTCTCGCAAGCAGAATTTTTGCCGTCCTTTCCTCTCTTCCCCTCCTCCCTTGGGACCAAAGAGAGGAAGGCGCAAGCAAGCTTCCAGGCGGCAAGGACCCTGAAGCATGAGCGCAAAATCTGGATTGGGAACCGGCGGTTGAATGCAATCCGGTCTTATACCGCCCTCCTAGCTGGAAGTTCGATAGGGGGAAGGAGAATAAGGAATATGGTTCCCAAGTACGGAGTCGGTGAGGTGGTTTCTGGATCGAACCTCACCTTCAATTTCAAAAACCAGACACTGACAGCGGTGGGCTACAAGCGGGGAACGGATGAGCCGTTGCTCATTCTTCGCTGCCATGAAGTGGATTCGCCCACGCTGCTGGCGGATGTGGAGAACGGCGAATCCATCGATTTCCTTGTCGTTTCCCATTCCGACACGATTAGCATCCCGGAGGCCCGGGCGAAGTTCGGCAACCTCTGGCACAAGAAGACAGCCGGGCGGCTGATGACCACGGAGAAGATCTCCCGCGCCGCCTGAACCGATGACCAGGGGCGGCCCATTCGTTTTGGGCCGCCCTCTTTGTGCCCCGGCAGGCCGCCGCGATGCATGGTTGATGAGTGAGCGTAAAATCGGAGCAGGAGATCAAGTCCCTGGAGAAGGAACACAGAGAGCGGCCGGGCACAGCAATTTTGCCGGCTGAGCTTCGTGCTCAAGAGTGAGGCAGGAGCAGGAAAAATGGTTCGCACGGACAAATTCACAATCAAGGCGCAGGAAGCGGTGGCCGAGGCACAGGAGCGTGCGGCAGCGCTGGGCCATCAACAGATTGAGCCCTTGCATCTGCTGGCCGCGCTCGCGGCGCAGAAGGAAGGCGTAGTCGCACCGCTGCTGGGAAAGCTTGGCGTTCGCGCCGATGCGCTCGCGGCGGAAACCGAGGAGGAACTCGGGAAGCTACCGCAGGTGTCGGGGGTGGGGCAGCAGTATTTGAGCCCCGCGATGAACGACCTGCTGAAGCGGGCGTTTGATGAGGCGGGGCAATTCAAGGACGAGTACGTTTCCACCGAGCATTTGCTGCTGGCGCTGGCGGGCGGGGGGAAAGACGCGGCGGCGCGCCTGCTCGCAAAGCACGGGGCGACGCGCGACAAGCTGCTGGAGGGGCTGGTTGTAGTGCGGGGCAGCCACCGGGTCACGTCGCCTGCGCCGGAATCCACTTACCAGGCGCTGGCGCAATATGCGCGCGATCTGACCGAACAAGCGCGGCGCGGCCAGCTCGATCCGGTGATCGGGCGCGATGAGGAAATCCGGCGGGTGATGCAGATCCTGGCGCGGCGGACGAAGAACAATCCTGTGCTGATCGGCGAGCCGGGCGTGGGGAAGACGGCGATTGTGGAAGGGCTGGCGCAGCGCGTGGTGGCCGGCGACGTGCCGGAAGTGCTGAAGCCGAAGCGGATTGTGGCCTTGGACCTGGCGTCGCTGATTGCGGGAACGAAATACCGCGGCGAATTCGAGGACCGGCTGAAGGCGGTGCTGAAGGAAATCAGCGAAGCCGGCGGCCAGATTATTCTGTTCATCGATGAGCTGCACACGCTGGTGGGCGCGGGCGCGGCGGAAGGCGCCATGGACGCTTCCAACATGTTGAAGCCGGCACTGGCGCGCGGCGAACTGCGGGCCATCGGCGCGACCACGCTGAACGAATACCGGAAATACATCGAGAAGGATACGGCGCTCGAGCGGCGGTTCCAGCCGGTGCTGGTGGGTGAGCCGACGGTCGAGGACACGATTGCGATCCTGCGCGGGCTGAAGGAACGCTACGAGGTGCATAACGGAGTTCGGATCAAGGACGCGGCGATCGTGGCCGCGGCGACGCTTTCCCATCGCTACATCTCCGACCGCTTCCTGCCGGACAAGGCGATTGACCTGGTGGA
>Ga0187803_10000210_pt1 | contig 24129 bp, 24 predicted proteins | sample NC_wetland_sal_i_2_FD_132425 | JGI IMG/M metagenome (GOLD analysis project Ga0187803, IMG submission 132425) | Wetland sediment microbial communities from Neuse River Estuary, North Carolina, USA - Control_3 | ecosystem: Environmental > Aquatic > Freshwater > Wetlands > Sediment | place: USA...
TTGGTGTTGGTGTTGGAGTCGTAGATGGTCCGGGCAAGAACACCACCATCTGCATGACGTAGTTGGCACTGGAGGCCGAGAGATTAGCTTCGACGTCATAGGTACCGGCAGTGGAGACGAGCCAGTCTTCCGCGATTGCGTAGTTCTTAGGAGTCGAGAGCACGCGTTGGGTGTAGGGCGTATGGGCGCTCACGTATTTGGCATTGGTGACGCCGGCACCTACGATCAGGGCGCTGGCTGATACGGAGGTGGCGCCGCTGGAAGCAATTAGGGAGGAACCGCCTTGTCCGGCCTGGCCTTTGGCTATCGAGAAGGGACTGGCGGTGTCCGCACCCGCATATTCCAGCACGATGAGTTCGGGCGCACTGGGAGCTGTCGGAAACTTCACGGTCACGGTATTGGCGCCGCCCTTGATATTCTTGGCGTAGTAGACATATTGGGTAAGATTGGTGCCTTTGGTGGGACCAATGGCCAAGGCATAGGTGTTGCCCAGGGTATCCTTGACGCTGGTGACGGAGTTGCCGCCGCCATGCCAGGAGACAATGACCACGTTCAGGTCGCCGACAGTCTGTGAGGCCGAATAGGCTACGGCCATAGTGGTGGTAGCGGTGAACTCCTGGGAGTTTTGCTGGACGAAGGTGATGGCGGAGAGAGTCTGGGGCAGGACCCGGGCCTCATAGAGGTTGGCGGAAGTGAGGGAGCCGTTGAGCCGCAGGATGCTCATGACGCCTACGAAGAGGGCCGCCACGACCAGGATGGCGATGAGGGCGAAAGGGCCGCGTTGGGAGCGAGGGGTTGGGGAGGTATCCATACGGCAGGAATACACAAACATGTCCCTAGCTTCTGCAAGAGAAGAAGATGGGAGCTTTGCTTGTATGTCGGTGTTAGAAGGTTAACAAGATGAGAAAGTTACATTTGTAATGTGTAGCATGGATTGTCTATCTTGCCCAGCGGTAGGACAAGGCCGTACAGATAGTTTACCGTTCTAACACTATCGACGGAACAATAAAGACCGCCTCACGGGAGGCAGGTGCTCAAGAAAAGTATAAGAATACTATCTGCTAGAAGAGCTTCCTGATCACGTCGCCGCTGACTAGGGTCCGAAAGATTCTCGCTTCAACGTACTGTCTACGTTCTCGTCGAGCGATTACGCTGCCAATCGCAGCCACTCTTTCGTCCCTGTCGCCCGGGTCTAGCTTCGACATATCCACAAACCTATTCGCATTGCGCTCGGCAACTTCCGGGAAGTCTATGCCGTTGACTGCCGCATTCTGAATGTCCTGCGTGCAGACAATCTGGATATCGCCCAGCACTGCATCGGTATTGAGCAGGAATGGATTGCCGTAGGCCTTAATCGAAGCCCCGCCGGGCGGGTCTGGATCTTCGCCTTCGTGGTAAATGAAGATGGACCGGAAATCTGACGAGTAAGGGAAATGCCACGTCTCGCAGAAGAGGCGGACCTTCTCAGGCTCGTCGTCATGAGAGGGGCGTCCGTATAGATCCTCAATTGAAAATACTGGCGACCTCGTAACGAACACAAAATTCATAAGCACCTAGCGGAAGCGGGATTTGAACCCTCACTTCCGAAGACGAGAGTGAAATGTACCTCTTTTGTCGGACACGTCTGGTCAATGAATCTCCTGGACGTAAAAAACCGCCCAGTTCCGTTTCTCAGACAGCATATCAACTAGTACCGACGAGACTGACGGAGTAGAGAGCCGACCGAACTGAATCGATTCCACAGCTCGGCACTCGCGGAATTTGGTGCGGCCACAAAGGCTGCATCACATAATGACCATGCCGCCAGCGCAAAGGTCACTAATATGTATAATCTGCTCAGTTTTTCCCTCGAGTTTCTATGAAAAATAAACACCCCCAGGACTAGATTGGAAATGAGGGCCAAAAGAGGCAGAAAGGCGTAAGGCTTTATTGCGATAGACGGCAAGGTATACATACCTTTAGAGAAGAGACCTTTTTTAGCACCCAGGCTCACTCAACTTCCGTGTCCAGTTCTGCGAGGGAATCCTTGTTCACCTCTATCTCCCCCGCACACCATTACACCTCCTTGGCTGTCTGGAGCCTCTTTATTTCCTCTTTCAACTCGACCATCCTCAACTCCCGACCCACCATCAATTTATTCATCCGCTCAAGTTCCGAAACTTTTTGGTTTAGTTCGCTAGTACGCTCCGAGACCTCGGCCTCCAACTCCCCGGTATACATACGCAGCCGGCTCGCCATGGAATTGAAATCTTCGGCAAGTTCTCCTATTTCATTCACTGACGAAATATCGATTTTGACATCCAGCTTGCCCCCGCCTATATGCCGGACGGCATCCCTGAGTTTGAGGAGCGGCCGGATAATCCGCTTCGAAAGCCAGAGGGCGGCGGCGATGGAGAAGAGCAGGCCTGCGCCCGCGCCCCACGCCGACAATTCCAGCGTTCGGATGACGGGATCGTACGCTTCAAGAACCGGCAGTTCCACGACGACGGCCCAATCAGGCATACCAAGCGGCACGTAGTGCGATACAGCATCGGCACCATCGATACCTTTCGATATTGTCGCGTTCTCATTCGGCTCGGCATTACCGCTCGCGATAAACTCCTTAATCGTCGCGAGCTGCTTGAGATTTTGCCCCTTCAACACCCTGCTGATATCAGCCGCGGCAATGAGATCCCCCTGCCGATCGACCACGTAGGCCTTACCGCCGCTGCCAACGCGGAGACTACCGACCAGATCCCACATGAACTTCAAATTCACTTCGGCGATCAATACCCCGTGAAAATCCCCGAAAACATCGGTGATCGGAACCGCCATCAGCACCATGGGCTCGCTGGTTATGTTGTCAATGTATACGGGACCGATGTATGCCTCGACCGCGCCCGGACTTGAGAAGATATCATCTACGGTTTGCGGTGACAGTTGGGACGCCGCCCCCTCCGAGAGACGGGAAACCTTCGCCACGTCCCGCTTTTGGGCGTCATAGAAGAATAGGCGACGGAAAGATGGTTCCTGGCCAAGCAGTTTCGACAGCATCAGCTGCAGTGATTCCTGGTTTGGATTTCCCAAATCACTGAAATACGCCGTAACTTGGAGAATGTCGACTTTCTTCTGGATGAAATCCTGTACAGCATTGGCCGCGTTTTGAGCGATAAGCGTCTGCTGGCCCGCGATGATCTTCTGTTGCATCTGGGAGCCAAAATACATCCCAAAGCCGCTCGCGATGACAATGCTAAGGAGACCTACCCCCAAAAAAGCGGCAGTCATTACTGTTGCCAAGCTATATGATGCAGTCGATCTCATCGGCTGCATCTCTGGTCGGTCAGCGGATGATTTCATTTGCCCGATTCAGCAAATCTTGCGGCACCGTTATCCCCGCTTTCTGGGCCGCCTTGTAATTAACTTGGAGATAGCTCTCGGCGGAGACGACGGGCAAGGTACCAGCCGGGATACCTTTGAAGATCTTGTCGGCCAAGAACGCGGCTTGTTTGCCTTGAGGAACGTTCTGGGGAATTATGCCGAACAGAGTCTCATGCCCCTGCACCGACTCCATGGTGCCGCCAATCGGAATGTTATGTTCATCCGCAAAGGCGCCGAGCACCGCGAAGTTGTCGGGCACCGTGAGCAGCGGCTCCGCAATGAGCAATATGGCATCCGTATCTTTGTTGAATGATTTCGCCTGCTGCTGCAATTCCGCACCGAGCTCCGTGGTATTGCTGGCGGGAATTTCCATCAGCGTCATGCCTGCGGCCGCGAACGCTGGACGCAAGGCCTCTAATTGGCTTTTCACGATGGGATAGCCCTTTTGGTACGGTATCCACATGCGACTGGCATGCGGCACCATCTCATGCAGGGTTTCAAAACGCTGGAGCGCCAGGTCCGGACCGGGCCAGCGCACGCCGGTGATATTTCCGCCCGGTTCGCGAATGTTCGCGACAATGTTGGTATCTTCCGTGAAGGCGTTGGTGAATACCACCGGAATGCCGGTTCCTTGAGTGATGGTCTTTGCTTCTTGGGTCGCCTCCGTCGGAAATACGAAGATCAAATCGACCTTATCGGCTACGAATTTCCGGAGGATGCCATCATATGCTGCTATATCGAAATTCGTCTTCTGGACGTCGTACGAGATATTCGTCCCCTCGATGTAACCTAAATCGGCCAGGCCCGTCTTGAAGCCGTCGAGGGTCGGGGCGAAGAAATCCAAACCGGAGAGTACCCCTACCCGGTACGTTCTCTGAACAGCCGGCTTGGCTTTCCCTTTCGATCTTGAGCCGACAACCAGCGACGTGACAGTCGCCACTACTAATATCCCGCATGCGACGATAGATACGCTGACAGTTCGTTTCATATTTGTTTATTTAAAAGGGTTGCGTTATTTACTTGGATTAAATGGAACTCCCGGAACTTGCGCCCCGAGAGCCTGGGCCGCTCTGTAATCGGGCGTGAAGTAACTCTCGGCAGAGCAAGGTGGAAATGTGGTCCCGGGCCGGATTGCCTCCGAGGAGTTTGTCGGCCAAGAAATCCTTTTACCTACCGACTCCAGCATTATCCAGAACAAGCATGGGTGCGTTTCCTACTTCCATTAAAGTATGAAAAGTGGTCTCTATCAAGGGATAAGTGGGCGGGTCACAATAACCTAACAACCCTCACTACCGTTTCGCGAGGCAGGGGGATTTCACCCTAATTCCATGGCAGAGCGCTAACACATCGCTGAGTTGTACTCTCAAGCCTCCCTCAACAATGAACGAGGTTTGTGAAAGTTAACAACGCCAGCGTTCTGTCGCCGGAACCCCGAACAATGTATCGTCTCCAAATAGGTTCCGCTCTCGATCAACATCACACGAGGCCGTGAGTGTGATTATGGATGCACTGCGAGAAGATGTAGATGGGGCGCGCATGGCCAGCATGCACCTAAAAGTAGGTTTCTCGGAGCTTGGCATCATCAAGAGCCTGAGGTCGGCCACCAAAACTTACTTGTCCATTGCGAAGGACAAAAACGTGGTGGGCGATCTTCAGCACCTCGTGTACCTTCTGCTCCACGATCAGTACTGCTACGCCGGAATCGCGGCTGATCTGTTGGATGTGCCCCATCACACTAGATACAACGGGAGGGGCGAGGCCCAGGGAAGGCTCGTCCAGCAGCAGAAGGCGCGGCGACGAGATCAGAGCATTGGCGAGGGCAAGCATTTGCTTCTCGCCGCCGGAAAGTGTTCCGGCCCTCTGGCGCAGGCGGGTCCCAAGACCAGGAAACCAGTCCAGGGCCCGCTTGATGCTTGCTTCCAGTCGACCACCATCTGGGCGAGCGACTCCTCCAACCACAAGATTTTCGTGAACCGTGAGATCAGTAAAGACGCGATTGCCCTGGGGAGCGTAGGCGACACCTGCGCGCAAGAGTTCGCGTGGGTTAGGCGATTGCAGGAGCTTTCCATCCAAAATCAACTGTCCGCGCCAAACAGGCAGCAAACCGAACACAGTCTTGAGCAGAGTTGATTTACCTGCGCCGTTGTGACCGATCAGGGCAACGATCTCGCCAGGCTCTACCGCGAGACTCACGTCGTTCAATATTTGCCTTTTCCCGTAGCCCGTTGCGACGGCGTTTATCGCAAGTATAGGGCGGTTCGATCGGCTCCGGGCTGGCTCAGGCAAGATAAGCCTCTATGATCTCAGGCCGATCCAAAATCTCGGATGGCGGCCCTTGGGCAATGACGTTCCCTTGGTCCATCACGATAACCGAGTCCGCGACCTGACGTACGGACGCGATGTCATGCTCGACAAAGACAACCAGCTTGCCTGTGTCTCGCAGTTCTCGCAGCAAGTCAAGCAGACGTGCAGCCATTTCCGGGTGGATGCCCGCCACGGGCTCGTCAAGCAATAGAATCTGAGCGCCTGTCGCCAGACAGCAAACGAGCGTCAGCAGCTTCTGCTGGCCGTATGAAAGTTCGCCGGCCAGTTCCTCCCCTTTCTGCTCTAGACCTACAAACCGTAACAGGCGAATCGCTTCTGCCTGATTCCGGACATCGTCGGCCGCTACTCCGACCCGCAACAAAGCGGGCAACAGGCGTTCTCCCCTCTGGTTCGGGCAAGCAACCAAGACATTCTCCAGCACAGACACTTGAAGTGTCAGGCGCAGATCTTGAAAGGTTCGGCCTACGCCCAACCGCACGATCCGGTGCGGCGGGAGTCTGGTAATTTCGCGACAACCGAAGAAGCAGCGACCGTCGTCGGGTTGAATGAACCCCGTCAGAATGTTCAGTAACGTTGTCTTCCCGGCACCATTCGGGCCAATGATGGCGGTTATCCCTGAAGTGGGCAGTTCCAAGCTGAGGCCCGTGAGGGCCTGAGAGCCGTTAAACGTCTTCCTCAGATTCTCGCACCGAAGAATTTCCATGAAGCATCATTCCTTGAAAGCGTAACGTCCTGCCAGGCCGCGGGGGCGGAACATCATCATGATGATCAGCAGTGTCCCATAGAAAATTTGACGGAGGTTGGCCGCCACCGGGTCGGGCAGGCCGATGAACCGCAGTGCCTCCGGGAGTGTAACGAGAACCGCCGCCCCGATGGGTGGGCCCCAGCGACTGCCTGCGCCGCCGATAATCACCATCGAGATCACCAGGATGGACTCCATCACTGTGAAGCTCTTCGGATCGATGTAGGTGATGTAATGGGCATACAAACTGCCGGCGGATGCCGCTAGAGCCGCACTCACGGCAAAAGCAACGACCTTGAACCGTAAGGTGTTCTTGCCTAATGCTTGGGCAAATACCTCATCCTCGCGGATGGCTCTGAGGACCCGACCAAACGGACCCGCTGTGATCCGTGCGACAACCACGCAAGCAAAGACTGCAAAAAGAGCTGTCAAGGCGACAAAACCGAAACGGGACCGGATGCTCCACCCGAATATCACGGGAACGGGAATGCCGGCGATGCCCAATGGACCACGCGTAAGTGCCGTCCAGTTGTTGAGGATATTGAAGGAGATCATCTGAAATGCAAAGGTCGCCAATACGAAGTAGTCATCATGAACGCGAAGCGATGGCAAGGACACAACAAATGACAACAAAGCTGCTACGGCCATTCCGGCGACAACGCCGTAAACAAATGGGACGCCCAGACGAACGGATAAGATGGCGGAAGTGTACGCCCCAAAACCATAGAATGCCGCGTGTGCAAGGGAGAGTATGCCGGTTTGCCCGACGAGCAGATCCAGTGAAGCTGCAAGGCAGGTATAGAGGCCCACAAGCACCACGACATGAAGGAGATAGTTCATCTAAACTGTTACCCGCCTTAGAGAGGTACCTAGAAAACCCTGGGGTCGAAACAAGAGAAAGAGAATTAGCACTCCAAACGCTATGGTATCTTGCCACTGGGTAGGAAGAAAAAGAGTTGCTAGGTTCAAAGCCAGCCCCAGGAATAGGCCGCCGAAGAGCGCTCCGGGGATACTATCAATACCGCCAATAATCGCTGCCACAACACCCATCAGAAAGGGTTGGAAACCCATGGTTGGCGTCAGGTCCACATCGTAGGCCATTAGGATAGCGGACGCTCCTGCTAGAGCAGAGCCAACACTGAATACCAGCAAGATCGCCGATTCTACCGGTATTCCCCTCACAACTGCCAACTCAGGATCGGTTGAAACAGCGCGGACCGTTCGCCCGAGGCGGGTATACCTCAGAAGCCACCACACACCGACGACAAAACTCAACGCCGCGCAGACATTTGCAACCTGGGAGCCGGTTATCCTCGCTCCCAGGATAAGCATCCCCTCCCGGACGGTGCCTTCACGAAGGGTTCTTGTGTTATCGCCGAAAAAGAGGGAAACCAAGTTTTGCAATACAACGTAGAGCCCAAGAGAGGCGAGCAGCAGAACAAGAGACGAAGCTCGTCGATTTCGAAGGGGCCGGTAAACCGCAAGTTCCATCGCGCAGCCGAGCGCGCCAGCGCCAGCGATTGCGAGGGGAACGGCGAGCAAAAGGGGTACCTTCCAAGCACCGACCAAGCCATAGAACAAATAGGCTCCTACGGTGTATGCGGCCGCATGGGCCAAGTGAAAAAAACGAGTTGTTCGATAAATGAGAACAAAACTCAAGGCTAGCTGAACATAAGTGCACCCTTCGATCACACCATTCAGGACAGCCTGGGGAAGAATCATTCGTGCTCCTGCAATAAAAGAGAGCAGCCGTGCAATCCTATATCGTCGTTGCCCGCCTGTGATCCTCGCTCTGCTCGATAATGAGTTTTTCCTCTCGCATAGCCCTTTCAACATCTTCCGGATAGACAAGTTCGCGTGTCTCCTCGAGATACCCGGCAACACGATTACACAGCGACTGAAGCTGCCTGATATTTCCTGGCCAAGAGATGTCCGGTCGCAAAAAAGTATCAAACGTTGACGGGGGAATAACAATCGCCGGATGTATTTTGTCCAATTGATCGAAGAATAGGATTGGGATGTCTTCTCGTCTCATTGCCAGTGCCGGAATCTCCACTTCGCACCCGCGCCTGATCCGGTAGTACAGATCGTCCCGGAGTCGACGCATTTTTCGAAACAACTCGTAGATTGCCTCTCCGATCGGTCCGGCTAGCAAGCCTCCTGGCGCCAGAAGGCTTCGCAGAGTTTCCTCTCGTGTCAGGAGGCGCGGAGTTTCATTTATGATACCGACGATGAAGAGCGGTCCAGTCTTTCTCCGCTTTTCCCCGTCAATGCTTATTTCACCAATCCCGGAGAGATCTGTGTTTTCCAGCAGTCGCAGCAATGCGCCCTGAGCATCTATGTCCATGCTGTTCAGTTCATCCAGCACGAGAACACCGCGAATGGTCTGCTCGGGGTTGCCCAATCCCCTAAACTTTGAAGGGCATCCGTCGAACGCATCATTGACTTTCCGAGCAAACTCCTGGATAAGTCCTTCGACATCGATCTCAAGTGACCTACGTCCCGCGCCAACCGCAATCTTCTTGTTGAATCCCATAGTGAGGAGTGGCACGAGTTGGTTAGGGCGAAGCTGGGCCATGTTCACTGCTACGATGGGCGCGAACCAATAACTGTCGCAGAAGAGGGGGATCATTTTCGCTAACGCGTCTTTCCCTGTCCCCGGTCCGCCGACGATGAGCGCTGTCAGGATTGAATTGTTTCCTGTGGTCTGAGTCTTTGATCGTAAAATCTTTTCGATGACCCCCACCATCTGCGGTGAAGCAACGGTGAACTTCGGAAATATCAGCGTCTCACATATTCTTTTGCGTACGTGCTGGAGAGCCGTAGGTCTCATGGACCGTGCAGCGACATTCCAGCACTCTCTGCGGCGCTTCCAAAGCTTGGTGAGCGATTTCACAATCGCATCCTTTTCCCCGCGGCCGTCCTTCGCCCTTAGGAAACATACGGAGTCCCACAATCTTGTTGACCATTTTGCCTGCTTAGAAAATATGTCTTCGTGCCACTGGTTCTCAAACAGAGCTAATACCGGCATATAAACCGTGCGGGCGTAGCGAGCGATGGTCTGTAACAACCTCTGGGCACAAAGGCGATCATCGAAGGCACTCTTCAAAGGCAAGGGGGAATCGCTGAGAAGAGCTGTTACAGCGGCATGGACCTTCTCATCCCAGTGAAAAAACAAAAGATAGCCGAAACAAATTCCGTCACTCGCGATTGGAACGGAAATGTAGTACAGCTGCTGTTTGGGATCGTCTGCGACCTTCTTAGGAATAGCCGAGACCCACGGGTGCACAGCTACTAGGTATTCCAGAAAGTTCCCCAGCTTGTCCGCCTCGGATAATTTCATCGCCCAGAGGTATTTGCCCTCGCGTAGTTCGCGAAAAGGAATCGCGCCAGCGATCATCCGACATACCGGGCTCTGCTTGTCAGTCGAAACGGAAATGCTTCCGCGGACTACACCGTCCGGGAAGCGGCCTCCAGTTGCTTTAGCCGCCTTGAGGTCCCCGGCGTTCGCCAAAACGAAGGCCCCGATGCGAGTCGATTTGTAAACATTCATTATCTTCGCGGGATCGCGTACGTACTTCTCCACTTGATCCACGGTCTTTGGAACGTAGTTGACCTTCTCGATTGCGAAGGTTTTAGCCGCCTTCTTGACGCTAACGTGTTCAGGAATAACTTGCTGGCGGGCTGCAACTTTGGCCAAGAATGGCGCAATCCACGGACCCGAGCTGCCTTCATCTATGGCGTAAGGAGCCAGAGCGAAGTATTCATAGAGGTAAAATGGCTTCCCCTTGAAGAGTTGCTCGATTTCCCTGTGTGCGCTAGCGTTACAAGAGTAAGCGGTAACATAGAGACGTTGAGTTTTTCGATCTTGCGCTTTAGGCATTAGATCTCCAATCGGAGCTATGCAGCACAATGGAGGCCTTCTTTGCCCTCTGCGGTCGCGTGACGAGTGGCCCCAACTCTGCCGCGGTACGATGCAGGGTCTCCGGAGAGATTAACGATAGCCGATCCCGGGCCGTGTGCAAGAGGAGCCAAGTGGGCGGGAATACCTTTTTTCGTATGAGGATTGTCGCTTCTCGCAGTGGAAGAGTCGTAAGGCGTAAACTCGGAATCCCGATATTCTGAAATTCCAGCGAGTCGCCTGTGAACGGCACATCAAGGAAGTGCCGCCCCCGGTGAAGTCTTAGGTGGCGGACATTGTGAAATCGCACCAAGCGGTCACCGATCCCACAACCGTCGATTTCGATATGAGATATCAGGGCGGCCCTCTCAATTAGGCCATCTCTTGTTCGCGTGGTGCAAAAATGCCGCGAACCGGCCTGAAATGATTCTTCGAGGTCGAAGAAACAGGTCGAAAAGCTAATCGGTCGCGTTTCCAAGCGACAGTTCTTGAGAAATAGCAGGAGCGCGGCCACTCCCCCAGCGTTATCGTATGCGCCAGGTCCGTCATAGTGAGCCGAAAGGACGACCACCTTTTGCATTTCCTGTTCAGGGGGTACATATATGTTCGCCCCTCTGAGGTTGCCCGACGTAAACCGCTCAACCTCAAAATCGAACTGCCACCGGTTAAGCCAGTCACAAATCACCCTGCGACGTTCAGCAGACTGCCGAGAGGTTAAAGCCCGCAGCAGTTCTTTCAATCGGCTCCTCCCCCGGCCAAAAACAAGAGTTCTTCGAGCGATGCCTTTGCATGCGACTGTCGTGGGATATCCGCGATGATCTTACGCGCGTTCTGGACGTATCGCCCCACGAGCTTCCGAAGACTGGCAACCGCTCGTTCGTTGGAAATCGCCCGAAGAACCAGAGCTCGATCGGCATCCGCTCTGTGCCCGCGCCCGAAGCCTTTGTTAAGAAGGCGCAATTCCGTTGGACTTGAATACCGAGTAGCCAGAATGATGGGAAGGCGCTTTTTCCCGGCGGCGTAGTCAGAGAATGGGCCTTTGCCTATCATTTCTTCAGAACCAAAATAATCAAGGTAGTCATCGCGAATCTGAAGCAATGCACCCAGAATGATTCCGAACTCGTAGAGAGCGGCGGCAACATCTGCGCTGCCGGAACACAGCCGTGCACCGAGGCGCAGATAGGCCCCTATCTGGTGACCTGTAGTTTGCTTTATTAGCTCCAGGTAACCTGAGAAGGAAAGAGGGCCGTGCGAATTCTCCTGAAAGACGATGTCCTGATATTGACCCTCCCAAGTGTGTCGAAGCGATCCAAAAAACTCTGAGCCGATTTCGGCTCTGGAGTCTTTGAGTTGCCGGTCCTTGGACATCAACTCTGCAAGCAGCTCGGCCGCGAGGTATGTCAATGCAAACGCCGCAGCAACGGTCCTCTCTGGGCCAAATTCCTGGAAAAGCGGTGGGGCGCCCGCCCGACTGCAAGAGTCATCGAAAATATCATCCACCACGATGAGCGACGCGTCTATCATCTCGGCAGCGACGAGTGCAGGTTTGAGAAGCCTCCAATTGCCGCCGCATGCTTCGCATCCAATACGGACGAACAGGGCTCGGTCAAATTCTCTCTTTTGCCGGAGTGCCCTCCGGGCCAGGGCTCGAAGCGATCGGTTCTCAATCCTAACCAAAATGGACGGGATCGCTTGGCGAACCAACTTGTCAGTCTCCAGAATGACAGAATTAAGCGAGGGGCGCCTCATCGTCTCCTGGCCATCCTCCGGGGACGTTTATGCTTCTGATTTCCTCCGCGCCGAGCAGCTCGGCGTGTGCCCTTACCCTTGGGTTTACTCGGCGAGTAATGGTCTAGAATCGAGATCCATTCCCGGACTTCCTTGAGAAGCTGACTCATATTTCACACACCCACCAAATAGCTAAGCTGGTTGTGCCCTCCAGTTCAGTTCTGAACGAACACAAATTTGCCGCCCTCCACTTTCTTGACGGCGATGTTCTTGCGAGCATCACCACTCTTGTCAAAAGTGGTCGTACCGGTGACACCCGGGAAGTCTCGGGTAGCCGCGAGATTCTTGGCGACTTCGTCGCCGGTCTGGGGACGATCGCGTAAGGCCTGGGCAACGATCCCCATCGCATCGTAGCAAAGAGCGGAATACAGATCTGGGTCGGTAGCGTATTTTTCGCGGAAGTGCTTGACGAAACTCTGAACGGCAGGGTTCGCGGCTTTCGGGTCGAAACTCTGAGACGTAAAGTAAGCGCCATCCACTGCCTGCCCCGCTCTTTGCAGGATCTCGGGGTCCTCGAAGAGAGAACCACTCAAGATTCTCGCCCGTAACCCGAGTTCGGTCGCCTGCTGGAGAAACCGTGCCACTTCTTTGTAGCCCACGACGTAGACAGCCTCAGGCTTTGTTGCCACTATTTTGGTCGCACTCGCGCGGAAGTCTGTCCCTCCAAGCTGCAAAGCTTCCGCCTCCGTGATTTTTCCCCCCAAGTCTTGGAACTCGTTCGCAAACGTACGGAACAACCCCTGCCCGTAGTCGTTGTTGACATACGCGACAGCGACCGTCCGAACGCCAAGCTTCTCATACGCGAACCTAGCCATGATGTTGCCTTCGAAAGTATCGGACGTCACATTTCGGAAGAAGTAGGGACTTGCACCCGTTAGCTGAGGGGCTGTCGCCAAGCTCGCCACAACCGGCAGTTTGTACTGCCTAGAAAGCGGCGCCAGTGCCAAGGCTTCAGAACTCGTACCGCCGGAGATGACTACCATGGCGTGGTCGACCGTCGTCAATTTGGTGAAAGCGCTGACTGCCGTACCTGGACTGGCTTGGCTGTCTTCGTAAATCACTGACAGGCGAGTCTCGGCGTTTTCTTGTTTGATCAGATCGACACGTAGGTCAATGCCTTTCTTGCAACTTTGCCCGTACGGAGCCGCGTCTCCAGTCAGAGGGGCGATCACTCCGACAGCGGTGGCCCGGCTTCGCTCATGATGCAGCGCGAACCAAGAAAACAGAAAAAGCGCTATCCCTAACGAGGCGATGATTACGGTCTTTGCTGTCTTAGACATAAGGTGCTTGTTTCCATACTCAGATGCCGGCTGAACCTCGGATGATTCCCGAGATCTGCGGTCAAGTTTGGGCCGAGACGCCCTACTAGTTGGCAGGCCCGCGCATGCTTAGCCCGCATTTCCCGATCGAGACCTCCAAGCAACGGCATTGTACATGGAGTTGCCTTCTGAGAGGCTTTTGGGGAGGGCCACAACCTTGCGCTAGGCGGTCTCCGCGAAAAGTCCGGACTGCCCCGCCGCCCCAGATCGAGCGCAGAAACATCACCGTCCTGTCGTTTTGGGGCATACTTTCAGCAGTCGGCATTATCGATGTCGGTCACTGACGCCGATGCGCGTGGGAGTCTGCGAATTTAGGAGATCCTAATGTCCCAAGATGCGACATCCGAGGAAAAGCGGGCGTTCTGGCTCAAGTTCATTGCAGCCCGGCCGCCGGTGGTACGGTTCTCCAATGACTCCAGAGCAGTCTTCTCTGAAGTCGACCGGTCCCTCGATCATATCGAGTTCATGATGTCGATGATGGAAGCGCATCCCCTGTTTCCGTTCGAAGGATGCAGCTTTGGCTCGGATCTGCTCGACTTCCGGCGCGGTCTCGCGTATGAAATGGTGCTGCGGGAGCTCGCTCATACGCGAAGTCTCGTGGCAAATGCGAATATAAGAAACCGCCCCGGCATGGGAACGGCCGTGCGATGCATGCTTGAAATGCACGCCTTCTCAGAATATGTGCTGAACGGCAATCGACTCGAAGACGCCCGTCTCCTCGAAAAGCTTTACCATGGGAGAGCTTTGACCCCAGGCGGTTGGTATGACATCGAAAAGGAGTGGGAAAATCAGCAGCGGCAGCCCCTTCCAAAAGATGCCAAAGAGGCGATCAAGGCACTAATCAACCTGCCCTACGTAGGTGACATAACACGGCCTGTACACAACGCTGATAAAGGAGCTGCTTACCTTTACTCCGTGTATTCCGAGTTTGTTCACCCTGCCTTCAGTGGACCACGTGAAGAAAGCGAAGCAGCTTTGGGTGCTGGAGAAGTATTTTCTTTCGGCACATCCGGATATTACCAAGCTCTATTGGATAGCAATGAGCCTGTAGAGGTGCTCAGAGGAGACATCAAGACCGGCAGTTTCTGTCTTCAGTTATTCTGGCCTCGACTGCTACAGATTGATCCCCTTTTTGATGACAAGCATAGAACCTCAGTGCGTAAGAAACTCGAAGAACAAGGCGCCGTCGCCATAGACGATCGGCGAGAGAAGAAATTCGATTGAGCGAAATGGCAAAACCGGCCGCCGCGGACGGCTCCTGTAGGGCTCGTAGAAGAAAGCTGACAATCCCATAACTTTTGCAGTAACAAACGCCTTACCATTGAAGGGATAGGGACTGCGCGCTTCCATTTTCCACGGTTTGTACTACTCTGGATGTGCGCCACCACGCGCGTGTGTATGTTTTACGATCCCAACGCACTCAAAATCTATGTTGACGGTTCCGCCTTGAAGAACCCAGGAGGCCCCGGCGGTATCGCCGGCATTGCTGAATTTCCGGAGAATCTGAACCGTGATAACGAAGTGATCTTCGAGGAAGGCTACATTGCAACTACAAACAACAGAATGGAGTTACGGGCCTGCATAAAGGGATTCGAATATGCACGGCAGTTTGTGGGGCTATCGATGTGTCAGCGCATGATCGTTATTAGCGATTCCCAGTATTTGAATGACAATCATCGCCGTGCTCCTTACTGGAAGAAGAACGCATGGAAGAACGCCGACGGCAAGCCAGTTGATAATGAGGACTTGTGGAACGAACTCCTTTTACTGCGACCAAAAATAAGAACCTCCACAGAAATTCGATGGGTAAAAGGCAAGTCCGCGCCCATTCTTAAGGAAGTTGATCGCCGCGCTAAAGCTTCCGCGAAGCAGCCCACGCATGTGGATCGCGGGTTCAGAGGCGGAAAAGTGGCGCGCTCAAAAACGCCAGGTCGGAGTGCTTCGACCCTGTTTGCGGCCCGTGGTCAGGAGTTGGTGATAAATGTCTACCGGAAGAACCTTGTCGGTAGAACACAGGACAAAATCTATTTCGATTTGTTTACCGAGAGTGAGGGGGAATTCACAGCGAAACACCACGCATTTACAACTGCCGAAATTGCACACGAGTTGCATAGGAGCCACCGTTACAGAGTCCGGTTTAATGACAACCCCAAGCACCCAATCATCGAGCGCGTGCTTGAAGAGGTGGCGCTTGCGCCCGGACCCGGTAGTGAAGGCGAAGAATGAAGCGGGAGTGGTCGCTCTGACCGGTGAGTGTGCGAAGACGAGCAGCTGGACCTGATGCAGGTGGCAATGTCGTCGACTAATTGCGCCGCGGTTCAATCTGGGATGAGGTGACAGCACAAAATCATCAAGCAAGCGCCAGAGAGGTGACAATCCTAACGTTTTCTCGCCGGAGCCGTGCCAAAGAAATTGTCGTCTCAAAATAGGTTCTGCTCTCGGTCAACATCACACGAGACCGTGAGCGTGATCACAGACTTGCAAGGACTTGTGGATTAACATGCGGGCGTCGCCTCTCTGAAGAGCAGTTCCCGCCGAGGGGGAGGAAGTGCAACTCCCGGGGGCGAAGGGCCCCTAAAGTTGGATCCCCAGTATGAAAGCCCTGCAACCGCGCAAAGGGAGACACCCCTTTGCTGCCATCGTTAAGCCCACTGACCGCTGTAACCTGCGGTGCCGGTATTGTTATGTGACACATCACGCACCGGTGCGACTGATGAGTCCGCAGATACTTGAGTCGGTTATCGAGGCCGTCCCGCGATTGGCAGGTCCAGGCCGAAGACTGCACTTCATCTGGCATGGTGGTGAGCCACTACTTCTCGGAAGGACTTTCTTCGGAATGGTGCTCGATCTCCAGCAAAGACATTGTCGCGGCTTCGACCTCGACAACTGCGTGCAGACCAACGGTACCCTTCTCACGGAGGATCTGGTCGACTACTTTGCCAGAACCGGGTTCGAGGTAAGCCTGAGTTTGGATGGCCCCGCATGGCTCCACGATGCCAACCGTCGCTATTCAAATGGCGGGGGATCTCACCAGCAAGTATTAAGGGCCATCGCTTTACTGCGAAAGGCCCGGCGACTAGTTGGGGCGGTAGCGGTATTGACGCCTGAGTCTGCCGAGCATGTTGATGAGATCTATCATTTCATGAAGCGTGCTCGCGTTCAGTACCGGGTCAACCCCGTGATTGCTCCCGAAGGCGCGGCGGCTGCGGCGCAGATCTGTCCTGGCGACTATGGTCGGGCCATGTGCAGACTCTTTGATTTGTGGTTCGAGGACGCAAGCCCACCTCATCTGGATCCTATCCAACTGGTGGTCGGTAATCTCATAGCGTCCGGTGTGTGGGGCTGCGACTACCACGCCGGCTGCGCACGCGACGTCCTCGCTTTTAACGCGGACGGCGCGGTCTATCCCTGCGGCCAGCTTGCCGGCCATCCTGAGTTCCTCTTGGGTAACGTCTGCTGCGACAGACCCGAGGATATTCTGGGTAGCCCAATGGCTCGCCGAATTCGCCGTCGTCGCGCGCGTCTCCGCCAAGGTGCATGCAGCCAGTGCGAGTACTTCCGCATATGCAACGGCGGGTGCCTTGCTTCCGCCTGGCTTGGTCGGAAGCAGATCGAAGCTCGCGATTACTTTTGTGAAGGTCGACGCGTGCTGTTCCAGCACGCAAGTCAACGGATTGCGGCGCGACTCGTTACCCTGTGCGCCGAAGCAAAGTAGGCAATCTATTCAGAGGAGGTGTAATCATGGCGACCAATAAGAAGAGCATAGCTCATGTTAAGCCGGGGAAACTGTTGGACCATGTCAAACAGCTGGCGAGCGAGGTGCCACTCGAGAAGCTCACCGCAGGACTAAAGAAGGTGGCAAATGCGCGCGGCCTGACTGGGGCAAGTTTGGATCTGCGTTTTCGCCGGATGGACGACCCTTACTACAACGTCTATCGCTATGCTTTTTTTGGCAAAGCACCCGAGCGCGGCGAGGAAGTCGAGGCTCGCATGGCTACTGGGCGCGGCAAGCGCATCTTCGGTCCCGGAAAACAACGGTAAGAACTTGCGCCACGGGACCTACAGTCCCGTAAACGTTTTGCATGTAGTGTGTAGCGCGGCCTCGCTGACCACATGCTTTCCGAGGCCCACAATGTTTGCTTGTAGCTAGTGTGAGAGGAAATGAACTACATTTCCCGGAAAGGATACAAACATGTCGAAGACAACCGCCCGCACAAGAACTACGAAACCGGGTGAAAAGCAGGGCACTCTAGTTAAGCTGAGCTCGCTGGCGAAGGCAGAACTCACTAGGGTCAGTGTTGACGATCTCTGGGTCATGAAACCCGAGACGACGATCAGAGCCCGTCCGACACGCAGTTACTGCTCGTGCCGTAGCGTTTGTATAGTGTGACAACCTGCACGGAGATGGAACACAGGGAGCAGCACCGGCCATCGTTCTATAACTTCTTCATTCGCGAGAGGCAGGGCCGCTCATGTCTCTTATTTAATGGGCTTCGGACGAGCCTGATCCGGTTGCCACCCGCGCTGACCCGAGTAGCCCGGGACATGCTTGCCATGCCGCAGGTCGAGCCATCGCACATCCCGTCGGAACTGCACTCTTTCCTGTCTATGCTAGTCCAGGGAGGATTTCTGATCGACAATGCGTGCGATGAGCTAGGAATGATCCGAGAGCGATTGAAGAATGCACGCGAAGATAAATGCCTTCACTTGATTATTGCGCCGACGCTCGATTGCAATCTGGGATGCTCGTACTGTTACCAAGCTAGGCGCCGTGGCACGATGAACATCGAGGTGTGCCGGCAAATCATTCAGTTCGTACGAGAAGAGCTGGCTTCGGGCGAAGGCTCGGGGATCCGGCTTGATTGGTACGGCGGAGAACCACTACTGGCGAGAAATGTAATCGCTTACCTTTCGGAGCAACTGCTGCAACTCTCATCGGATTTCCGCTGCAACTACGAAGCATCGATAGCAACCAATGGAACGCTTCTTGACGCGTCTGCAGGGGCGATGCTTTTGGCCTGTCGAGTGAAGTCCTGTCAGGTAACGATTGATGGCAATAGCGAAATCCACAACCTGCGGCGTCCTTATCGAGATGGGCGACCCAGCTTCGACACCATACTCAAGAACATAAGGACACTCTGGGGAAAGATGGATATCGCCGTCCGTATCAACTTGGATACTGAGAATGTCCGCTGTGCAGAGCAACTGCTCGCCGTTTTTCAGGAGGAAGGGTTCTTTGCGAGCAGCAATTTTGGCTTCTTTCCTTATGTCGCAATGGTTAGTCCGATCAATCTCTGCAAGCTACCGCCGTGCGGCGTCCTTAACGCGGTTGAGTTCTATAAGCTGAGCCTCGAATTTCAACAGGTAGTGTTTGCCTACAGTGACAAGAAACGGCTCCAGCCGATTTTCGACTTCCCGCACATTGTTAACACTGCCTGTGGCGCCCTCCGGAGAAACACATACGGCGTGGACCCGGAGGGGTTCTATTTCAAATGCGGGCTGGAGATCGGCGATGATACCAAACGATGTGGCCACGTGGCGACTGACACCCAGTGGGCACAGTGTAGCAAGTGGCGCACCTATGATCCGCTCGATGATCAGGAGTGCGCAGCTTGTCGGTATCTGCCGTTCTGCATGGGCGGCTGCCCCAAGGTTCAGTTCGATCAAAACCTGCACTACAGCAAGGACGGTTGCTCATATTGGAAGAATAATCTGGAGGAAATCGTGCGGGTGTACGTCCAGGCAACGGCTGAGATGTCGGAACTTTCGTCGTACAGGTTACCGATGGAAGGCTCGGCAAAAGCAGCGAAAAGCTGACAATCCCGCGCTTTTGTCGGGATAACAACCGCCTCGTAGGGCGGCTTTTGGGTTGTGATCCTACAAGCCTGGGCCACTGTTATAATTGCACTCCCGATTTCAATCCGACTCCACGTAATCTCTCTTTTGGAGAGCTTAATGCCGCAGCAGCTGATGCTCGATCCCTCTCTTCTCCTTTCAAGTCGCACGTTCGGTTTGGTGTCTCAAGGTTGGCAACGCGAGGAATTGAACGGAACGACACTGCCACCTTCCTTTGGTGCTGCTGTTATTCGGGGGGAACTCAGCAGGCGCAGCCTCAGCTTTTTCGGCGGCCGTGATCCGTCGGACCTGCGGGAGCTGGCGGCCTTTATCGAGCGGTCTGGCCTTCTGGAAGGAATCGAGCCGGAGCGACGAGAACTGCCAGACGAATTTGTTCGGCATCTCGCGGATGCGGCCAGAGACGATCTGTTGCTCAGAATCCTCATTGAGGAGTGGACATTCTTGACGTCGCGATCCTGGATTGCTTCCCGGTTGCGACGGCCATTCACGGCATTCCTCCAAGGAGGTGCGGTCGCGGTCGAATGGGGTGGAAAGAAACTCGACGAGGTTACCGCGAGAACTTTGAAGATCCCTGCAAACGAGATGCCTATTGCGTTGACACGCGGCCAGCGAGTGCGGGCGGCGGCAAAGTGGATTGCTGTGGGCGGGTCAAGCGTTTCAGCTCTCGTCAACCCGATAGCGGCAGCTGTTGTTGGCACAGCAACGAGCGTGTTCTTCCTGCTCGATCCGTAGGCAGCGTGAAGGCTCGGGACCGAGATGGCGATTAGCTACGTCGCAGAAAGCGTACAGTCCTTGTGATTTTGTCCTATTGCGGCAAAGAATGTCTCTACCCGCTCGCGCCGGAACGGGCCCGCTCTATGCGGGACATTTCGCCGCATTGGCCATCGGCAGACGAGCTCACATCCACACAGCTTGCCCGACGACATTCTGAATACGCTTGACCTTGGCGGGGCCAATTGACGGCAACGCGTCTAATTGGTCGTCCGGCGTCTCAGCCAAATCCTTAACCGTGAGTTTCCCCGCCTCCCTCAAAGTTGTGATCATGTGGTCCGTCAGGCCGTACGGATAAGCATTGGACTTGCGGAGTTTTTCGATTGGTTCATCGAGGATAGCTAGTTCAGCAGTGGAATCTGGTTCAGGTACACCAATCCCGGCCAGCTTGCTGCCCTTGACGTGAAATTCGACCGGATCATCCTTGTCGTGCCGCCAGCGTTCGAATAATTCCGATGTGAGTCGTTTTCCTTGAAGCCTTTCAAGCAAGATGCACGGGCTTAGGGCGTATCTAGTTCCGCGCCCACCCGATTTTAGCGCCCGCGAGACATCGCGGCGTGTTATGAAACCAACGTATTCAAGGATCTCAAAGGGTTTGGCGAGCTTCGAAATGATCTCGCGGTGGACCAGCGCGAATCGACGCCCGCTGACTCCGCACTCTTGAAAAAGAGCGTTGGCGATATGCTCTGCCGGTTTCACCATTGGCGTGTACTTGCCGAGCTTAGGACTCACCTCGTCTAGCAGAGGCCAATAGTAATTCGTGGTCAACTGTAGCAGAGTCTGACCTAGGACATTGAACCCGATCGATTGCTCGGGGGAATCCATGATTGCATTGCAGAGAAAAACAAAAGCGCGCATGTTACCAAGGACACTTTGGCCCAAGAAACCGGCAATCTCTTCAAATCTAAGCGTAGTTGCCGTTGGAGCAAACTCTTTAATCTTCGGGAAACGGGCCTCAATAACCTCCAAAAATTGCTGGTCGAAGCCCTGCTGATCTTCATTCCGGGTCACATCAACGACCGTAGCGTCGTTGTACACGTCGAATCTCGTCCCGAATTGCGTGACACCAGGATAAATGGCGGCCTTACACGAGACAGTGCTGCTGGACAGTGTCCTAAAAATATCAAAGAACTCAGCCAGGGAAGTTTCTCGGCCAATGTGTGCAGCATCATCAAACATTAGGACTATTCGTCGCTCAAGACGCGATGAGAGTTGGGCTATCGCCGCTTGAATTGATCCCACGCCAGGGTCGGCGTCGAACTCCAATCCAATTTGTCCAAGAACTTCCTGGATACGATCGATCAGTCGACGGCAAAAGATCGCTTCGTAATCTTTTCCGGAGCTGCGGAGCAGCGGGAGATGTCGGAGGCTGAGATAGATGCCGACTGCAGTTGCGTTTCCATTTTGAGGAAATAGTCTTCTCGACGCCTCGATTAAGAGAGCACTCTTGCCGCTTCCACGACCGCCTTGCAGCAACACCGGTCCGTGCGCAAGCAACTTCGAGATAATCCGAGCGTCATTCCTCGAAAAGCGATGAATAGCGCCGAATGTAGCGGGATCACAGTCCTCCGCGGCTAATATCAGACTTCGTTCGTAAAGCTCCTCAGGCATTCATCTCCTCAATCTCCTTTTCGATGCTCTCGAAGTAATCGAATGCCTCCTCGGTCTTCAGACAAAAAGGGATGTGAATTGCTGAATTCATAACAATTCCGAGTGTCGCACAGAGCTCGACCACGTCTGTTAATAGATCCAGGACTTGCTGGGAGTCATAGTAAGCCGAAAGGGGAATTACAAACTCGTGGTGAACGCCCTTCGAACACGCTGTATACACGCGTTCTGCGCGACTCCTAATGTTTGCAGCAAACCCTTCAGGAGAAATGAGCCTTAACTCTGTTAACCACTGTCCGCCACGCCCCGGTGGCGCCCCATCCAAGAGATTAACAAAACTGGGTCGCCAGAAGACTTGATCGTGATAGTCGCCAAGCAATGCACGGGTCATATCCTTCGACTTCCGCGTTGATTTCCATGGATCGGTGACCTTCTCGTCGGCTAGGAAGTCCCCCCTCCATTGCAGAGCGCAGTTGCTCCTCACTTCGATTTCGAAGTCTGACGATTGTTGGATCTGGCGAAGAACCAAAACACGGAACGGATCTAGGCGGGCGAGCAGAATAGAAAATCCAAGCTCCAAGATACCTCGCGCAAGGTATGGGCCAAGAATCGAGACTCGTGGATCCGCCTGGCCTCCAAAATCCAGCAGTGTGGCTTGGGAGATTAGGCCAGTGAGAGTGTTGGCCAAGTACTCAATAATTGTGCTCAGATTCGAGCCGGTCGCGCAGTTCCCGCCCAAGAGCCGGCCCAGAGGATGCACGTCGCCTGAAGGCATCCACACGATCCTTTCCACCGGTGCAGGTGACTAAGTTAGCCGCATTGTACAACAAGTGGAGTTCTCTTGTGTTCTCGCAATTCAGTCCAAGTTGCGTCTCAAGACCAGGGCGATTCAACAACTTCGCTGTCCTCTCAACCGGAATTGGTTCTTGATCTCGGAAACGGCACAACGGCCCCGTCTCGCCTATTCGCGACATCGGCCGTCTGCCAGCGATAGAATGGTTACATTCCTACCGACTGCCACGTTTATGTCCACCGAAGCATCTGTGAGTAGTTGGCGGGAGGATTTGGATAAGGAATGACTTTGTAGTCGAGCCAATTGGCCGCTGGCTCTGCGGTTGCATTTGGCAACAACGATTTTGCGCGCTTCTGTCCGTTGGAACGCAGCTTCACTGGTTGGTCGTGGATCGTCATGACGCCACCTCTCATTTCGACGTATGTGTAAAGTGGGGTGAAGCGAACACTGCCCACGGAGAACTGGACATTTGGTAACTCAGTCAAAGCATAGTAGTTGCTTGCGCGTCCTTCAGATTTGTCCATACTTTTCAGCTGTTCCTTGGTGAGCAATGTAATCCAACTAAAATGCCCACCTTTTGCTCTCGCGACTGTGGCCGGGACATATCCTTTACTGGTCGTTCTACACGCGTAAACCGCTTGTGCACCATCGAGGCGTCCAAAAATCACCGGCACATCCGAGAGATGTTTTTCGAGAAGCTGCCCGGGGCACGCGTTCGATCCATATGCGAGAACTGCGTAGCGTTCAACAGCTGACGTGAGACCGCGGCTTTCTAAAACTCGGTCCAAGGCGCGAGGTTTGAAGCGGTCTATCCCGCCAGGAGTAAAGAGAAAGGAAAATCGCGGCCGGAGACCGGGGTACGAGTGCGGGGTAAACGGGTACTTGCTGATTGCAATTCTTTGGAGCTGTTTGTTAGTGGGCTTCATAGTTTCCGCTTGAAGTGGCGGACGGCGCGAGAAAAAGTCATCGCGTCATGGTATTCCGAGTGTAAAAAACTTGAACAAGCGGATCGTTCGGATCAAGGCACTCGACACCACTCCCAAGCTTGAATAGTCGGTCTGGAAACCCGATGATTTCCTTCAGCAGTTGGTACGCGGCTTTGATGGCCCTCAACGAATCTTCCTCGACTGTTTCTGTCGAACCGGAATGTAGGTACTTGCAGCGCACGTCAGGATACAACGCCGAGAGTTTCCGCGCGAGTTCGTCACCCAGGTATTTCCATTGCACAAGCGCCTCGATATTAGGCTGCCAATCATTTGTCGGCCCTTTGTCCCAAAGCTCTTTTATCTTCGGGGACACCAGCTTATGCAGCTCGATCCGCGCCGTGTTCAGGATTCGCTCAATCACCGCAACCGAAGCTGAGAGCGCCGAGAAAAACATCCCCAAAACGTAGGCCCGTTCGATTTCCTCAATGATGGCGTCGAACTCTGTAGTACCACGAAACTGCGGCGGCTCAATGGCGAGGTACCTATCGATCATAGACTCTGAGACGAGATAATCAGGCACCATGGAGTCGGACCCGGCGGTATCGCGCGGGATGAGGAACATTTTTTTGTTACGCCGCGCCTCCGCTCGCCAGCGCTCCTCGTCTATCATCAATTTTACTGGTCTCCGCGTTGTGTCTATCCCCAGAGTTATTAACGCTGGAGTCCTGGCTAGACACTGTAAA
>Ga0187803_10000212_pt1 | contig 24086 bp, 26 predicted proteins | sample NC_wetland_sal_i_2_FD_132425 | JGI IMG/M metagenome (GOLD analysis project Ga0187803, IMG submission 132425) | Wetland sediment microbial communities from Neuse River Estuary, North Carolina, USA - Control_3 | ecosystem: Environmental > Aquatic > Freshwater > Wetlands > Sediment | place: USA...
AATTCCCTGGACTGCCGAACCGGCCTCGATCAGCTCACCGCCTGCCCTTACGCCGTGCTCCTGGGCAAGCTCGATTCCTTTGGTCAGGACACCTCGAGCCCTCTCCTTCGACACAGCTGTAGCCCCTTCAAGTTCTGGTATCGGCATTGGCGTCACGCCGGTGTACGGTGGAAGGACGGTGGAATAGACGTGAACTACAACCAGGGCCGACGAGTACTTTCCTGCAAGGGAGCAGCCGAGCTCGATCGCTTTGACCGAGTCCTTGGATCCGTCGAAGGCAACTAGAACCTTCCTGAACCTCGGTGTCTCTAGTCCTGCCATCGAAGCTCTGGCTTCGTATTCGATATTTAACGCGTTGCCTAATTCCTAAGGTTGATTCCCATCCGTGGAAAACGTCTCACCGTCTTTTATCAGCCCCGGAGAGTCGCATCCCGATGGCAGCGGTTTCCTGTAGGGGCATCAGAGTGAACGAGGTCGCACGTGAGGGGAACCCCGCATTGAATGTCGACCGAATCGTCAAAGAGGGGAGGTAATTGGTCCAGCGGCTGGCAGTTGTCGGATCGGGGACAGGGGGAACCTTCGCAGCCAACCTTCTAAGCACCAAGCTGCGCGAACGCGTGCACGCCGGAGAGGTCCAAATCCTTCTGGTGGGCGAAGGGTTCAGGCACCACTTCCAGCCAGCCAACCTCGACGTGGCGTTCAAGGGGGCCCACCCCGACGACCACAGCAGGTCAGAGATGGACCTCCTAAAACCTGAAGTCACATTCATCCCAGACCCCGCGGAGAGGATCGATCTTGAGAACCGGAGGATTCTCACGGTCGGGGGCGACGCCTACGACTACGACCAGGTAATCCTGGCGACGGGCGCTGAGGCTTCTCCAGGGATAATACCAGGGCTGGCTGAAGGGTCGGTCAACTTCCACGCAGGCCCTAACACCGCCATGAAAGTTTGGGACTCTGTGAGGAACTTCAAGAAGGGAAGGATAGGAGTCATCATCGGGGGAGAGCCCCACAAGTGCCCCCCATCTCCTGACGCCGCGCTCTTCCTCCTGGACGAATACCTAAGGCACCGAGGGATAAGAAACGAGGTGGAGCTAGCCCTCTTGACGCCCCACCCGAAACCCTACCCGGCAGACAACATCGCCGAGGTCGTCGCGCCCCTATTCGAGAAGAGAGGGATAAAGACCGTGCCATCCTTCACTGTCGAATCTGTTGACCCGTCCGCGAAGAAAGCGTATTCCCTCGAAGGCGACGAGTATGCCTATGACCTCCTGATAGCGATTCCACCCCACAGAGGAGCACGGGTAATCAGGGAGTCGGGTTTCGGAGACGAAGAGGGCTGGGTACGGGTGGACAGGCGCAGAATGATGGTGGAAGGGCACGACGACGCCTTCGGTGTCGGCGATGCAACGAACATCCCGGTCTACAAGTCAGGAGTCACGGCATACCTAGAATCCAAAGTGGTAGCGGCCAACATGGCGGCCGAGATACTGGGAGAGGAGAGGGAGTGGGAATACGACGGGAGGATCAGCTCCCCCATGGAACTTGGTCACAGGAGGGCGATCGTCGTATCCGCGACCTACCAGAGGCCGACTTCAGTTCAAGCCCCGTCCGTTGTCAACTACGCCATGAAACGGGGTTTCGACGCGATCTACTGGTCCATCCTCTCATGCAAGTGGGAATGGGTGATGAACGCCTACTTCGGGCAGACCAGCGAGCAGGTCGCGAGAGGGGCCCAGCAGACCGCCCCCCAAACTTGATAATCAGACTCGGAAATCGTCTACACGGGATATATACTCTCCCCAGTCTACTATTTCCACAGGAACGCATAGAAAATGCAAGCAACACAAGGCAAATGGGCGGGCAGATTCATCTGGGCAGCAGTCATCCAGGGACTCCTAGCGACCATCATCACGATATGGGTCCTCGATCCCCTCCAGTACTTCACAGGCACAGCCGACTACTTCTCTCCAGCCAAAGTGATCGCCGGCGGAAGCGGTGGCACCTGGTTCTTCACCGGGTATATATCCTACCTCGTCGTCGGAGTGATCGCAGTGGCAGTTACAGCAATCTTCTACTTCTACATCGAAGGAGTGATGGGCAAGGTGTACAAGGGAATCTCAAACTACCTGGCCTGGGGTCACCTCATCTTCATGAACGTGGGCGTCGCAGCCGCGATGCTCTTGATGATGTGGGGCGGCTATGCAGCAGGCTGGGGACTATCATCTGCTAGCGGAGGAGGAGGAGGTCTCACAGCTCTCCAGGTCCACGAACAGATCCTAGGGCAGCTGGTCAATCCAATCGGCGGTTTCATCCTGCTCGCGTGCATCGGCGCCCTCATGGGCGGACTCGGATACATAATTAGAAGCAGGACGAAATAGGTCCTGCTTCCACCTTTGTTTTCTGACATTTCAGAAACGTGACTTGTCCCGATACATTGAACGATCCAACATGGCCCGCGTATATGTACCCCAAAGAGTCGCACACAATTCTCAGACTTTGAGCAATGGCCGAAGCTTATATCAGTCCCAGGAATCGTGACGATTGTCGGAAGTAGAATGGATTCGACGTCAGAAAAGAGGTACTGGTATTCAATCTTCCGAGTTGCATCCTATGTGAGCGTCTTCGGGGCGCTGATCTGGACGGTCGCCATGGTCCTTCCATTCTCTCCCTTTTCCGAGCTCCCACCAATAATGGTCGGGGGAGGTCCGGGACAATGGCTGGTCGTGGCCTACCTTCTTTACATCTCCCTCGGAGCGGGGGCGTTCGGTTGGCTCTCTGGCCTTCTGCACGTGATTGAGAGGGGAGAGAACCGTGAAGTCAGCCCTTCTCTCATGTGGCCTGGCTTCGTCATGCTCTTCTTCGGCGTGACCGCGAGTTGTGTATCCCTGGGATATGCAGGGGCTAGCGGAGGCTATGCCTCGATAAATGGCGCGTCTTCCTCGCTTCACCAGATGCTTTCGCCCTACGTCTATCCGGTCACCGCGACAACTGTCGTCGCAGTGGCAGGCGCTGTCCTGGTGCTCCTAGCCATGATCCGCGCTAGGGGCCCCTGAGATGCATGCTGAGGAGATCGGGCCCGACAGCCGGCTCGTCAAGCACCTATTGATCGCTGTGTACATCGCCCTAATGCTTTTCTCTGTTGGTGCGATTGAGGCCGATCCCCGCTCCCTCGGAGCACAAAGCCCCCTCCAGCAAGGATACGTGCAGAATTCGTGGGGTCTGGGGGTCGTCGTCCCCGAGGGGTCTAGCCTTTCTGGGGGGGGAACTCTGAACTGGGCCACAGTAACCAACGTCACTGCAGTCGTGCAAATCCCAGAGATAACCAACGTCTCAGGAACGATCTACGCCGCAGTTTCTCTCATGACACAGGATGGGGTAGTCCTTCAGACTGCCTTCGGGATTTATCCCGGAAACGGTAGCTGGCTGGTGTACTCGATGTTCATCGGGAGCATAACCCAGATTCCCCAGCATTACACGTGGGTCATCAATTCCAGCGGACCGGCAGCGGAACCAGGAGACGTGGTAACGGTCTCAATCTACCAGTCTCCAGGGAGGATATGGAGCTTCAAGGCATCCAATCTCAACACAAGCCTTTCCATCCAGCGGCCATTCGGCACGACCAGCACAGGACAGCCGAGAAGCGGGGACCAGGAGGTCTTTGCTCTCGAATCCTACGCGAGTGACACCTCCACGTTCAGAAAAATGGGAAACATGACACTGCTGTCGCTCCTCTTGGACGGAGAGAGGGTGGCGTCCGGCTGGTACCTCTTTGCCCAGTGGGACATGCTGCATAACCCGCTTTTCGTAGTCGGAGGAGCCTCCCCACCTGGATTCGTCGACGTCTCCTTCAATGGGGGCGGCAGGGCTGTCTGGTACTACTCAGAGAGCTGGAATGGAAGCGTTCAGGCTCTCCAGGCTGGACCAATCCTCGTGGCCATGGTGATTCTCCTGGGCGCCGCGTTGAGTGGAGTTCTAATCGCAATGAGATACATTCGGAAGACAGCCGGAGGACAAGGCAGGGCCAGCACTGATCAGGCGCCCAGAGACCAGAATAGACTCAAATAAGGTAATCCTGGCTTTCGTCGCGTTTGGAGATAACCGAACCCGAAAGGGTCCAATCGCTTGTGCAGGGGTTGGCCGATGAATATTCGAGGAAGATACTGCTCTCAGCCATACCGGCCGCCAAGTCCGTAGAGGACATGAGCAGGGAGGACGACATCCCGCTGAGCACTTGCTACAGGAGGGTCCACGAACTCCTCGACGCCCAGCTCCTGATAGTAGAGAAGATCATCGTCACCGCGGACGGAAAGAAATACGAGCTCCTGAGAAGCGCTTACAGGGCGGTCACGGTGAACTTCGCTGGCGGCGTCATGAAAGTGGACGCAATAGTGAACGAGGATGTCGCTGACAAGCTCAGGCGCATGTGGATGAGCATGAGGGCGGGGAAGTGATTTTCAGCGTTGAGAATCGGGGTTCATGCTTTAAAGGTCGCAAGAAGAGGTGACAGGTGAAAGATGGATCTTGTCTACCTGAGCGCAGCCCAGCTTCTGATTCTCGTTCTCGGCGGGATTGTCGTCTTCTACGCTCTGCGTGCCTACGGCAGGACGAAGAGTAAGGCGATGCTCCTGCTGGGCGTCGGATTTGCGTTCGTCACCCTTGGCGCCGCGATCGCCGGAGTGCTCTTCAACGTGGCCAACGAGGACCTGACCACCGTGGAATCGGTGCAGGCCGCAAGCCAAGCGGTCGGCTTCTTCATCATCGTCTATTCCCTGACCAGAACGAAGGACTAGGCGAGGCGGTCAGGGCCAGCAGGCTCGGGTCCAGGGAAGGAGTCGATAAGTTATGGAGAAGTTCAAGGGGGACGTGGTCCTGAAGGATGGCTCTCTGGTTCACGTCAGGAGGACCAGGGGCGACGACAGAGAGATCCTGATGGAGTTCCTGGGGGGCCTGTCGGATGAGTCGATCCTCTCGCGGTTCTTGAAGAAGGCGATCGACAAGAAAGGGTTCATCGACGAACTTCTCGCGCCTGAAAGGACGTTCAGCCTTCTTGCAATCAGAGATGGAAAGGTCGTCGGAGAGGCAGACTACGCTAACTCAGGAAACGAACCAGCAGAAATGGGCGTCAGCGTGGCTGACGGTTTCCACCGTAAGGGCCTGGGCTCGATCCTCTTGGGGCAGCTTGCCCAGGCGGCTGCAGACGCGGGTATAACGACATTCAGCGCAGCGACAGCGGCCGAGACGCACTACGCCCTGAACTTCGTTAGGAACCTGGGGTTCCCTGTCCAGATGCATGCCTCCCCAGGATGCGTCAGGGTGACGTTTCCGACCTCGATGCAGCCGGCCGGCATCGCTGCGTTCGAGCGGCGCGAGGCTGATTCAGCCGTCGCCGCCGTGAAGCGGTTCCTCGAGGCGCGCAGCATCGCTGTGATAGGTGCCTCCAGGGACAGGATGGCCATAGGGGGCGCGCTCTTCAGGAATATCATCGAAGCAGACTTCAACGGCCCCGTCTACCCTGTCAACAGGGATTCCCCAGTTGTTCAGTCGGTCGCCGCGTACAAGTCCGTCCTCGACTGCCCCGACCCGGTCGACCTCGCCTTCATCGTAGTGCCGGCACGGTTCGTCGTCCCGACGGCCCGGGAATGCGCGAAGAAGGGAGTGAAGGCTCTAGTGGTGATCTCGTCGGGCTTCTCTGAGATTGGCGGGGACGGGGTCCGCCTCCAAGAGGAGCTCGTCAAGGTCTGCAGGGAGTCTGGGATGAGGCTCATCGGGCCGAACTGCATGGGCATAATCAACACGAAGGCGGGAGTCAGCCTGAACGGTCAGTTCGCGCCGCCGAGGTCGATCCCGGGCAGGCTCGGCTTCCTCTCCCAGTCCGGCGCCCTCGGGTACGCAATAATCGACCAAGTCAACAAGCTCGGGCTAGGGATGTCAAGCTTCATTTCGGTAGGGAACAAGGCGGACATTTCAAGCAACGACATGATCCAGTACTGGGAGAGCGACGAGGACACCGACGTAATCCTGCTGCACCTGGAGTCCTTCGGGAACCCCAGGAAGTTTGCAAGGCTCGCCAAGAGGGTCGCGAGGAAGAAACCGATAGTCGTCGTGAAGAGCGGCCGGTCGGCCGCCGGCTTCAGGGCGACGCAGTCCCACACGGGAGCCCTTGTCGCCGCTTCGGACGTCACGGTGGAGGCGCTCTTCAAGCAGTCCGGGATCATCAGGACAGATTCGCTGGAAGAGATGTTCGACGTCGCCGCCTTCCTCTCGACTCAGCCCGTACCGAAGGGGGACAGGGTCGCAATCATAACGAATGCAGGGGGCCCGGCGATCCTGGCAGCGGACGCGTGCGAGAGCCTAGGCCTTCACGTACCCGAGCTGTCAGAGAAGACCAGAGCCGAGCTCGCGAAGTTCCTCTTGCCGATCGCAGGGACAAGGAACCCGGTGGACATGACCTCTGTCGCGCAGGCTGCTGACTACGCGAACGCGATCCGCGCCGTGTCACGCGATCCGAGCGTCAACGCTCTGATCGTCGTCTTCATCCCGCCGATCGCCGTCAAGACTGAGGACGTCGCCGTGGCCATAATCAAGGAGGCCAGGGAGCTCAAGGGCAGGATTCCGATCATGACGATCTTCATGGCCACGAAAGGAGTCTCCGGACAGCTCTCCGACGGCGTGGTCCAGATTCCATCCTACCCGTTCCCCGAGCTGGCCGCGCAGGCCCTGGCGCAGGCCGTCCACTATGGCAGTTGGAGGTCAACACCTCCCGGCTCCCTGAAGGAATTCCAGGGGGTCAAGAAGCTCCAGGCTGCAGCCCTAGTGTCGAAGGCGCTGGCAAGCAACGAAAGCTGGCTCGACCCCGGAAGCACGAGCACCCTCCTCGGCTGCTATGGAATCCCCTTGGTCAAGACCGCCGAGGCCAGCGGTCCGACCCAGGCTTCGAGAGCCGCGGCTGAATTCCGCGGAGAAGTAGTGCTGAAGGCGTCGGCTCCCGGTCTCCTTCACAAGACGGAGCTCGACGCCGTCAAAGTCGGTCTCAAGCCGGACCAGGTCAAGGCTGCGGCCGAGAAGATGGGTGCGAGGCTCAGGAAGAGCGGGGTAGACAACGTGAGCTTCATCGTCCAGGAGATGGTCTCCGATGCGGTCGAGATGTTAGTTGGGGTAACCAACGATCCCAACTTTGGACCACTCCTCGCGTGCGGAGCCGGGGGCGCCCTCGTGGAGCTCCTCAGGGACGTCTCGGTGCGGCTGACGCCCCTGACGGACGAAGATGCGAGGCAGATGGTCAGGTCCCTCAGGACATTCCCAATGCTGGATGGGTACAGGGGAGAGCCGAAGCGCGACGTGAAAGCGCTTGAAGAGGTTATGCTGCGTCTCAGCCAGCTCGTCGAGGACATACCGGAGGTCGCCGAGATGGACCTCAACCCGGTGATGGTCCTGCGGGATGGGAGGGGTGCGGTGGTCGTGGACGCACGGGTACGAGTTGCCGAGAGCTCCCCGCTGCTGCCGATCGGCGCAAAGAAGCGCTGAAGCACGCACGGGCAGCTCAGCGTCGCGAGACCGAACGTCTTCGGGACAATCTCTTTATCTGCCTCTCCGAGGCGCAAGTTTGCCATGACAACGACAGAGAAAGAGATGGAGTCGAAGATCGACGTTCACTGGAAGGAGGAGGCTCTAATCAACCCGCCAGCGAAGTTCGTGAAACAGGCGAACATGGCGGACCCGGACGTTTACAAGAGGTTTAGCGAGAGGAACTTCCCTGAATGCTATAGAGAATATGCCGAGGTTCTGAGCTGGGACAAGCCTTTCCACACCACGCTGGACGCTAACAACCCTCCGTTCTGGAAATGGTTCGTAGGTGGCAAGCTGAACGCGGCCTACAACTGTGTAGACAGGCACCTCGAGAAGTACAGAAACAAGGCGGCGATAATATGGGTACCCGAGCCGGAAGACGAGCCCGACCAGGTGATTACGTACCAGGAGCTCTACAGGAAGGTGAACGAGTTCGCCCTGGTCCTGAAGTCATTTGGCCTGAAGGCTGGCGACAGGATCACATTCCACCTCCCCATGACTCCAGAGCTTCCGATATCGATGCTCGCCTGCGCCCGGCTCGGGATCATCCACTGCGAAGTCTTCGGAGGGTTCAGCTCGAGAGCCTGCGCGGAGAGGATAGTCGGTTCCGGGAGCCGCATCCTAGTGACATGCGACGCGTACTACAGGAACGGGCAGCTCCTCGACAAGAAGAAGGACGCCGACCTCACCGTCGAGGAGACGAAGAAGGCCGGAGTGACCGTCGAGAAGGTCCTTGTCTGGAGGCGCCATGCGGGAAAGTACTCCTCAAGCGCGCCCATGGTGAAGGGGAGGGACTTCTTCGTCGACGACCTCATGAAGGAGTTCAGGGGGAAGACGATCGAGCCCGTCTCGATGGACTCTGAGGCGCCGCTCTTCCTGATGTACACGAGCGGCTCCACGGGCAAGCCGAAGGGAGCGCAGCACAGGACGGGAGGGTACCTCGCCTACGTGGCAGCGACGGCGAAGTACCAGCAGGACATTCACCCAGAGGACGTCTTCTGGTGCTATGCCGACATCGGGTGGATCACAGGCCACTCGTACATCGTCTACGGGCCTCTGGCGATCGGCGCAACCAGCGTCATGTACGAAGGAGTCCCGAACTACCCGGACGCCGGGAGGCTCTGGAGGATAGCGGAACGCCTAGGGATCACCATCTTCCACACAGCTCCGACCACAATCAGGATGCTCAGGAAGTCGGGGCCGGAGGAGCCGCGGAAGTACGACTTCCACTTCAAGTCGATGACAACGGTCGGCGAGCCGATCGAGCCAGAGACGTGGCACTGGTACTACGACGAGGTGGGCAAGAGGCAGGCAGTCATCACGGACACCTGGTGGCAGACGGAGACAGGAGGGTTCCTCTGCAGCACACTTCCGGCTGTCTTGCCTATGAAGCCTGGGAGCGCCGGGCCGGGGATGCTCGGCATATACCCCGTGATCTACGACGAAGAGGGCAGGGAAGTGAAGGCGGGTACGGGGGCCGCAGGGAACATCTGCATCCGGAATCCCTGGCCGGGGATAATGCAGACCATCTGGGGCGACCCAGACAGGTTCGTCAAGACATACTACGAGAGGTACTGCAAGAACAAGGAGAGCAAGGACTGGAGGGACTGGCCGTACTTGTCGGGCGACGGGGCGGTCGAGAGCGCCGACGGGTACTTCAGGATCCTCGGCAGAATCGACGACGTCATCAAGGTGGCCGGCCACAGGCTGGGGACCAAGGAGCTCGAAAACGCTGCGCTCACAACGCCCGAAGTGGGCGAGGCGGCGGCAGTCGCCGTCGAGGACGAGCTCAGGGGGCACGTCCCCGTCATCTACGTGTCTCTGAAGCCGGGCTACGAGCAGAGCAAGGAGGTAGCCGAGAAGGTCAAGAACAACATCGCCAAAGAGCTCGGGCCTATAGCAAGACCGAAGAACGTCTACATCGTCTCCGACCTACCAAAGACGCGCTCGGGCAAGATAATGCGCCGCATCCTGGTGTCCATCTCCGAGAACAGGGACTACGGAGACGTCACGACACTGGCCAACGCCGAGGTCGTGGAGAGAATACGCGAGCTGGTTCAGGGCAAAGAAAAGAAAGAGTAGCCTCCGAGCCGGCCTCTAGCTCTTCGGCTTGACTGGGAAGACGGGGAGAACGACCCTCCCGTAGACCTCGTTCAGGATGGTCGCTGCAGAGGCGTACATCGCGCTAAGCCCGCAGAGGACCCCTTCATACCCAGCGAACTTCAGGAGGTCATGATTGTTCCAACCGAATCCTGCCGAGAGGAGGAAGAAGAGGATGACGAGGGTGCCGAACACGAACATGAGGGAACCGTTGAGCCTCAGGGTACCCAGGAACATGAAGAGGCTGAAGAGTCCCCAGACGAACATGTACGCCGAGAGCGAGGCACCCGTGGAAGAAGCCCCCAGCAGCTGAGCCGGGGACAAGATGAAGACGAGTGAGATCCAGAAGAAGCCATAGGAGATGAAGGCAGTCATCCCGAAGGTGTTGCCCTTCCTGAACTCGAAGATTCCGCCGACGACCTGGGCCGCCCCTCCGTAGAGGAGGCCCATGGCCAGGACCACGGAATCCAGAGGGATGGTACCCGCGTTCGCGAGGTTGAGAAGGAGTGTGGTGGTGCCGAATGCCATGAGGCCGAGCGGCGCCGGGTTAGCCAGAAGCACGTCTGTCTTTGACGGCTCGTTCTGAGCCATTGAAAGGGCGGCTCCGTGTGGGCGTATTGAGCTGATTCCCGAAGGCGTTAGGTCAGGGTACGAAGGGACGCGACGACTTGCCATCCGAGTTCCACTTCCTGCTCCAGAGACGTTGGTGTTCTCGGCCCGTACTAGCGGAGCATCTCGGCTTGGATGAGCTCAGACAGCTTCTGGAAGTACAACCTGGTGGCTGTCGGCATGGCCTCGAGGTTGTTGTCGATGGCTTCCAGGACATATTTGACCGCCCGCTTGGAGGTCTTGAACTCGAACTTCATAGGCAGGATCGGGTCCTGGATGACGTCGATCGAATCGGTCAGGTAGCTCGGCGCTTCTACTTTCGCGTCACTCGCTATCTTGTTGTACCAGCCCGCGAGGACCTCGGGGTCCAGTCCCAGCTTCACGTTCTCGATCTCCTGAAGGAGCCTGGTCAGCACAGTCATTTCCTCGTTGGGCAAGGTGGTTGTCGACGAAGCCGAAATCGCGCTGGCGCACTTAAAGAATCGGTGTGTAAACTTGTTGAGTTCCAGCATACGTCTGAAACGCAGAGCCGCACCGCTCCTGCCGCCAAGACGATGGCAGTTAAGTGAGTGGCCCCCCGCTTCGAGGAAAGGTCTGACGCTACAGCCACGCAAAGTCGAGTATCGCTAGAATGATTATCGCGATTACCAGTGCTATTGCTGTTATCGTCAAGGACCTGTTGATCTTATCCAATCTACGAGCCTTCTCGTCAGTCCCATCTCCCATGGCTATTCTTTCCACTGCTTGCTCAAAGAAGCAACACCAGAAGGAGCGTGACGATGGATAGGATCGCTATGACAGACGTCAGTTTTTCTGTCTTCTTCAGTGCTCTTTCGTAGCGATCAGCGGCGTCATAGGTGGTGGTCATCTTAGATAACGACTTTCTCTGGGCAAGAAGGAAGATTGGGCGATTATAAAGCAGTAACCTGCAGAATCCACCTGTGGATTATGCAAAAAAGTACTGGATTCAGGAGAACCATCTTGAGAGTTCCAGTCTAACCAGGCGGCTAACTACTCGCTATCGCTTTCTACTTCGCGGGAAGCCGGGCTTCCTCACTGGCCCTTTGTAGTGCTCGTTCCTGGGGCAGTGCGAGCCGCACTTCTCCTTGAATGGATGGTTGTGCCCCTTGTCCTCCTCCTTCACTTCGGCCTTTTTGTGGTAGGATGCCAATCTCCGTACTATCATTTTGCCGGCTTGCCCCTAATAAAGTGCTGTCGATAGTCAAGGGGAACGATGGGAGCAACGATAGGGCAATGCTAACCTGGGTAGGCCCGAACCGGGCGAGCTCCTTGATCGATGTCAATGGGCGGATGGTTCAAAGAACCTCGAAGAGTCTCTCTACCTCCCGCTCGTCGTTGTAGAAGTGAGGCGAGATCCTTAGTATCTTCCTCTCTCCGAACTCCCGCTGAGCTACGGTCACCTTCGCCTTCAGCGCCCTCTGCACCACGTCAGCGGGGCTTTCCTTGATGGTCTCGACTGGGATAATGCAAGTCCGCCGACCGTCTTGAAAATCGGCCAGGAGCCTGTACGCATCCCTCATTTCTGCAATCCTTTCTACGATGCGTTGGGCAAGCTTCATGTTGGTCTCGCGGATCTGCCCCAGGCCGAAGCCGCTCCAGGCGTCCATCGCCACTGCAAAGGCGTGAACATAGGCCCAGTTCCGAAATCCTTCCTGCAATCTTGCGGCCCCTGGAAGAACTTTGTAGGAGAGGTTGTTGACGTACTCCGTCGCGTTTGCGCCGAAGTTCAGCGGCTCTAGTTGGTCCGCTGCCGCATCATCCCTGCAGTAGAGGAATCCCACCCCGAGCGGCCCACAGAGCCATTTGGAGGCCGTCCCGGCCGCGAAGTCGCAACCGATGGCGCGCAGGTCCACGGGGATGCTGCCCAGGGACTGAGAGACGTCCAGGAAGAAAGCGGCCTCCCTCTCATGGGCAATCTTGCACATCTCCTCGGCGGGTTCCACGGTGCCGAGGTTGTAGAGGACGTGGCTCGTCACGACAATTTTGGCCCTCGTGTCTCTGATGGCCGAGTCGAGCTCCGCGAGATCGGGGACGCCCGCGGAGTCGACCGCTAGATCGTGGATCTTGACGCCCTTTGCGTTCGCGTAGTAGAGCCAGGGGAGATAGTCTGAGGGGTGTTCAGTGGTCGGGGCACCTTTGCTTACGATCGTGTCGCCCCTGCTGAACCTGAAGCCGTTCGCCACCAGGTTTATGGATTGAGTGGCACTCTCGGTGAAGACGAATCCCTGGGCTCGTGCGTTCAAGAGAGCCGCGAGCTTCTGCCTCGCGACACCCGCTCCCGTCTTGAAGTCCAGATAATAGGGGTCGTCGGGGCCATTCTCGGAGAACTTCCTGAGCTGCCTCGTCACCTCGGAGATGGCGGAATTGAACATGGGCGTGTAGCTCGCGTTGTTCAGGTAGGCTGTCTTCTGTTTGATTGGAAATTCCCGCAGGATTGCTTCCTGATTCACGGTTCCACCGGCTGATGGTTCGATGATAAGGGCTTTCGCATGGGAGACGACCCGCCTTCCAATGCGCACGCCTGTCTCATTTGTGAATATGTTACAGGTACCTCAGCAATTGCTTAACAAAAAAGGGGATACATGAATCTCAGCAGGCTTGTCAGCCTGCGGGTCAGACATCAGCCGTCCTAGATCAGCGCTTCAGAACTAACTCGTTTCCGTAGTAGTCGTGGTAAGGGAATAGACAGTCCGGGTTACCGTGGACGAAGTTGTAGTTGTGGTGTAGGAATGGACGGTCCTGGTGAAAACGGTAGGATCAGTTACTGTGGTGACGGCAGGGAAATGAATGGTTCTGGTGATGGTGACAAGGTCAGTTACGGTGGTGATGGTGCGAGGGTGGATGGTAATGGTTCTGGTTACGGTGGACGGTCCTGTGATTGAGGCGTGGGAATGGACAGTTCTGGCGACTGTCAAGGTCGTGACGATACGATGGTGATCGGTCTTAGTGTGGGTGGTGGTGATTGTGGTATGGGAACGAACTGTTCTGGTGAAGGCGCCAAAGTCAGTTACAGTGGCGATGGTATGAGAATGCACGGTTCTGGTGATTGTGGTTGGAGCAGTTACTGTGGTGCGGACCACGAATGCACCGCTGGCATAGGATCCGGAGACGGCGGTGAGCGTCGACATCGCAACAATTGCCATGACTGTTATGGCGACGGCGCTCCCAAATTGCCGCCTTCTACGCGGCGCTTCAGATCGTTGCAAGCGAATTCTTCAGCTCCTTGACTTTATTGAACGTTAAGTCGTATATGAGCATGTCTACCATATTTCCTTGTGTCATTTCTTTGGGCGGCACGCGCGCTCTCCGTCGCTTGCTGGGCCAAGGGAGCCGCCTCCTTTCTGGTCGAACACATGCCTGGGAGGTCGCGCCACGACGCCAGGACTTCGGCTAACTACCGGTGAAAGAGATTTACCCTCCCCGACCACTCTGAGTGGGGTTCTGGAATGGCCAAGAGACGCGGTCTTCGCTTCAGCGGAAAGGAGCTGGAGCTCAACCGGAGGTACATGTGGCGAAAAGCGTTCCTTCCGCTGCTCTACGGATATCTCGACATCAAACCCTGACAGAGGATTGTCGACGTCGGCTGCGGGAACGGCTTCTTCACTCGTCTGATGGCCAAGGGGCTTGACGGTCGCGGGGAAGTGATCGGGATAGACAGGAATCCGCAGCTCCTGGAGTCAGCGCGAGAAAAGACGCTGGAAGTCAAGCTCGATTCAATCGTGACCTACCGAAGAGGGGACGCTTGCAAGCTTCCTCTGAAGAGTGACCTCGCCGACCGCGTGGTCTGCCAGACACTCCTCTGGACCTTGCGCGACCCAAAGGCCGCAGTTCGGGAGATGGTCAGGGTCTGCAGACCCGGGGGGATCGTCGGAGCTGTCGAAGGAGCGTTCGACCACAGTATCAACCACTTTCCGCAGGATTCTGCCCTGAAGAAGTTGGAGCTCAAGGCGACGAGCGCCGAAGCGAAAGGCTTTCAGAAGCTGTACGGCCTGGACAGGGGGCTCGGGTACAAGCTTCCGGCACTATTCCGTGAGTCAGGCCTCGAGCGAATCCGGCTAGACGGATACGCGCGTGTCTCGCTCGGGCGAGATGACCGCGTACCCTTGGACCACAAGGTTGCCATGTATCGGTTCGAACTTGACAAGATGAGAAGGAACGGCGGATTCTCCAAGGAAGACAGACGAACGCTCAGGGCTGGCGGGATGGCGGAGGATGAAGTCAGACAACTGGAGAGACTGGAGATGGAACGCGCCCGGAGCCTGATTCGCGACCCGTCTCTTTTCAAGACTGACGATTCGGTGAGCGCAGCGATCCGGTTCATCGCCACAGGACTCAAGCCGAACTAGCAGCGAGGTCCGTTTCAGAATTCCCTCTCCATATTGGTTATATTCGAAGGGAAGCTTCGGGGATTAGTTGAAGTGCGAAACCTGCGCTGAGGAAGTAGACAGCCCCGTGGAAAGGGACGCACTGCGCTTTCTTCCATCCGCGGAGATCGACTTCAGAGACGCGAGATACTACCCCCTTCTTCAGAGGGCCGTCTCGCGCATCCCCGGCTGGGGACTGCCTGTCAGGTCCGTGTCGAGAGTGAAGCTGAGGAAGCGGGGAACACTCCGAGGCCTGGCTGGGCTGACAACGGTCTCAGTGGAGGGACACCAGTTGATCCGGAAGGGCAAGTTCCTGGGCAAGGGCAAGCACGAAATCACATTCTACAGTTCCCTCCTCGACAAACTCTCGGACGACGCAGTCGTCGCAGTGATGGCTCACGAGCTTGCGCACGCTTGGCTCAACGAACATGTGCGACCCGAGGCGTCGAAGCAGCGTGAACGGGACGCTGACATGCTTGCAGAGATGTGGGGGTTCGAGCCCGAGGTCAAGGTCTTGGAAAGAGAAGCCGATCCCCTCTGAGCTGCCCGGGCTGTGTTCCATCTGATCAGATTGTGACGTTCTGAAGAAGCCAGCCCGCCGCCATCTCGACCTCCTCCCTAGTCAGCGCATGCGTGCCATTCACCCAGTTCAGCCTCACGTCTGCTCCGGAGTCGACGAGGAGGTGAGCGAGCCGCTCAGTCTCGCCTCTGGGGACTACGTTATCAGACTCTCCGGCTGAGATGAAGATCTTGGTCCCTCCCAAGCGTTGAGGCCTGTCGGGCGTCAGCGGCACCATGGGCCGGAAAAGCACCGCCCCGGCGGGAATGAAATAGCCTGTCAGAAGCATCCCCGCCGCGATGTTTGCTCCGTTCGAATACCCTACCAGAACTACGGACTTCTTGTCGAATCCGTACTTGACAGATGCGGCGTTCATGAATTCTGCGAGCTCCCTAGAACGAAACTTGAGGTCCTCGACGTCGAACACGCCCTCGGCCAGCCTGCGAAAGAACCGAGGCATGCCATTCTCCAAGACCTTCCCCCGGGGACTGAGCAGGGAAGCATCGGGAGCCAGCGCCTTCCCCACCGCCACGAGGTCGTGTTCGCTGCCGCCGGTTCCATGCAGGAGAAGCAGAGTGAGCCTGCCCTTTCCTCGCTCGAACAGATGGATGAAGTCGAGCTCCGGTGTCGATCACTTCACCGCTCCATGGCGCTCATGCCGTTGCTGGCAACTTCACGGGCGGGAGGACACGGCTCAGCTGTGCCCGCAAGGGTTCGAGTGTCTGGGGCAACATCAGACGTGTCCCGAGCTTCTCCTCACTCTCGTCGACCGTGAAGCCGGGTGGGTCGGTTGCGATCTCGAATAGCACTCCTCCAGGCTCTCTGAAATAGATGGAATGGAAGTACTTGCGGTCTATGACGGGTGTGACGTTCATTCCCGCTCGGACTAGCTCATCTCTCCAGCCTACTTGCTGTTCGTCGGTCGGGGTTCGCCAGGCGACGTGATGGACGGTCCCCACGCTCACGAGGCCTGTGGGAGAATCGGGCTGGCAGAGGATGTCCACCAGCGCCCCAGGTCCGCCGGTCCCGACCCTGAACCTGAACCTGTTTCCCTCCTCCTTGGCAAGGCTGAACCCCAAAGTCTTGGTGAGAAGAGATGCAGTTCTCTCGTAACCCTCCTCTGAGAGTGTGACGCCGAAGAAGCCTCGGATGGCGCGCTCCTTGGGCACAGGCCCGCCGTCCCAGCCGTCTCGTCTCTCCGCCTCCGGGTGCGCTACCAGTTCGAGGTTCAGGCTATCAGGGTCTGAAAAAGAAATCACCTCTTCATCGAAGCGATTTGTAGGTCCGGTGAACCTAATCCCATGCTTTTCCAGGCGTTCGACCCAGTAACCCTCGCTGCCCAGCGGTATGGAGAATGAAGTGGTGGTGAGTTGCCCCGAACCTTTCCTCCCTTTCGGTGCGTCCCGCCACGGGAAGAACGTGAGGATCGTGCCGGGGTGGCCGGCCTCGTCGCCGTAGTAGAGGTGGTAGGTCTGGGGGTCGTCATAGTTAACTGTAAGCTTGACAAGCCTAAGCCCCAAGAGCCCAGCATAGAAGTCGATGTTCTGTTGGGGTTCTCCTGCTATCGCCGTGACGTGATGAATGCCGAGGATTGACAAGATAATCTCTCGCGATTTGCTTTACCCGTGGGCGATTTAAAAAGCACGGATTCGGCATCCCGATGGAAAGCTCGCAACAGTCGGAAGGCCGGCTGTTCGGATGATTACTGACTGTTCTTTAGCAGCTCTATCCAGATTCCGTTCGGGTCCTCCACGTAGACCCAGCGGCTCTTCTCTGTCTTGACCTCCTTCAGAAACTTGTAGCCAAGCTTTTTCGCCCGTTCTACTGACGCGTCAAGGTCAGCTACCCCGAAGGCGAGGTGGTCAAGCCCTTCTCCGACGAAATACTTCGTGTTGAAGGGGCTCTTGGCGTCGTAGTGGTTGAGCTCTATCCCGACCTGGCCGTCCCCAGATTCCAGATAGGCCACGTCCCCCTTCGCAGCTTCGATCCTGGAATGCCCTTTGTCTTTCATTCCGAGAAACTTCGTATAGAAGTCGATCGACTTCTTCATGTTTTTGACTCTGATTCCGACGTAGGTGAACTTGGCTCCCAAGGTAGGCGACTCCGTGGCAGCTCATCCTATTAAAGGAAGAAAGAGAATTGAGAAGAAGGGGACGAAGAGAGGAATCCGACGACAGATCATTGTTCGTTGAGTGAGAAATCTACCACCAACGCACTGGGGTCACCCAGGTTCCGCCGCCAAATGGACATGAGGGTCGGACGGTCTGAGGCTTCGCACGCCCGATTTTTCGTAGGTAAATCCCAAGATTAACAGGGTGGCGGCAGTCATCAAGACGAACCAGTTGCTCAACAGGTTGAATCCACCAGCGGGCCACGAGATGAACATGGTCACGTGGAGAATCATCTCTTTTGAATCAAAGGTGAGCAGACCGATCTGGGCCACCAACGTGGAGATGGAGGCGACTACTATGCCAGACTTGATTCCTTCTGGAAATCCTTTGCGACTTCGCAGTACGCCGAAACCGACGGAAGCAGCAACAAGACCGGAAATCGCAGCGAAGGGAGCCAAGCGATTTGGTACGTCGTAGAACACATTGAGAACGAATTGCGTGCGGGTATTAGCATACAGGACGTTGCAGAACTCGACGAAGCCGAAGACAAAGAGTCCTCCCACGGTAATCGACGTCACGATTCGGCGTGCGGGCCTCGACAGAACGAGATCTCCCTTTGGCGATGCCGGAAGTTTCAACACCAGAGCCAAAAGGCAAAGCGCAGAGGCGGCGGCGAAGCCTTCCGCTATCTCGGCGTAGGATTGGTAAAGCCAAAGAGGGAATGTGTCAGCGGCCACCATTCTGTCGTATTGTGCGTAGACGGCCTCACAGTGACTTGCGGAAATGGGTGGGGAAACACCAGAGCGAACAGCAGGGCCGTTCTGATTTCCGCAAAGGGGCCTGACCGGCAACGACTTCAGTGGGGAATTGAATGCCAGAACTGCGAAGGTGGCAGAAAGGCTAAGCAGAACCACTACTGCCATCAACGTCATCTGCCTCCCCGTCATCTGGATTCTCCACTGCCGGGTTTCCATCTTAAATCACTTCGAGGCTCCCGACCTAACGCTACAAGGAACCTCGCCGCTACACCCCGCAGCTCAGCAATCGCAAACTATTTGCCTCAGAAGCGATCAAAGACGGTGTCAGGAAATCAGGCAGGATTGAGAGGTGCTATGTTCGGGGCTATTTCTTTGAAGGGCTCTTGGCGTAGTCGACCATGCCCTGGAAGTCGATCAACGTGACCGGCTCCACCCCGACGACCCAGGCGTCGTGTCCAGGCGGGATGAGTGAGATCTCGCCCGGTCCCACATCCGCCTCAGTTCCGTCGTCCATGCGTATGTGGAGGACCCCCGTCTCATGGTATTGGAAGTGCGGAGCTTCGCAGCTCTTGGTCTTTGTCACAGGTTTCACGTGCTTGGACCACTTCCAGCCGGGCTCCAAGACGGCTCTGCCTACCATTGATCCACGGAAGCTTAGGAGGGAGAGTTTCCCATGTTCGAATTTCCTCAGCTCGTCCGGTTTGCCGAACTTCTTGACCTTCAGCTTGGCCATCACTTCACCTGCGCAGTGTTGCAATATGAACCTTCGCGAACCGACCAATCGAGTCCGTTGAGGAGCCTGGCGGGGTCAGCTCCGAAGGAGCTCAGGAAAGTGGTTTCTCGCGCTTGGAAGTGCCGGCTATCGGAACCAGCCCTTCTTCCGAAAGGAGGCTTCCTTGCGTGAGGCGACGAGCACCAATTTCCATCCCGACGCTGCAAGTGCTTGTTCAATTGGTTGACGCGCGTCATTGACGTCAAACGAGTAGTCGACCACCTTCCCGGGAGTCATGTCATCTCTCTTCAGTCCCCACACCTTGCCTGATTCCTTGAGCCCAATGACTTTGCCCCTGAACATTTTCTTAGAGGTGCCAAACTCAAAGTCGCCATTTGCCACGTTTGCACCCATGTCGCTGGATGCGTCTATGAGCTGCTCATTGTATCTCGCCTCATGTTTCGCTTCGTCAAGAAGAAGATATGCCCCGTACGTCTTCAGGATCTTCTCCTTCCCCACCAGTTTGTAGTATTCCGCGTCCACGATCTTTCGCTCAATGATGAGGTCTGTGTCATCACCCTTGGAGGCGGTGAACTGGCCCGTTTCAGATCCTAGATTGATGATGGTCTGCAACAGCTGATCTTTTGCAGACATCATTCTTTCGGATACACGCATTGTGTCTGCTTAAGTCTTGTGGAATGGGCCGAGAAAACCGCTGGTCCGGAATGGATTCCGGGGACAGGCATCAAGCTCGGGATCGACCCGAGGAGAAAGCAGGCCCGAACGAATCCATGACCAGTCGTGCAACTAGCTGGAGATGGGATACTCCAGACAGAGCGGCCGAACGTGAAGTGAATACCCGGAAGCGAAAGAACGAGGAGGCTTGCGACAAGAAACTGTTCAACTCCGGGGAGGGGCACGACCCATTCCATACTTCAGTTTCACTGTCAACAGCAAGAGTAGTAGTACGACATTTGCGCCGTTCCAGATAATCACTGATGCCAAACCCAGGAACAGTCCGTACGCCAGCCAAAGCGCCGTTCCAGTCAGTGACAACAGGTTGAATGACAGGCTTATTTCTTCAGCTCTCTTGAGTTTCCAGACTCGGAAAATCTGAGGGATCAGCCCGAGCGCCACGAACAGGCCTGCCGCCAGCCCAAGCAGCTCGAATTGAGACATCCTCGAGCTCCAAAAGGAGAGTCACTCAAAAAACCTTGGGGTCATACCCTTCATGGTTTCAGTCAGCTGGTTTGTTTAGATCCGAAGGGAATCGTAACGCACGAACGTGTATGCCGCGCTACTGTAATCTCCTAAGCGTTTGGTAAGCCTTCCATGCGTCCTTCTCCTCAACGACTATGATCGTCGCCGGAGCACAGGTCAGGAATTCTCGGAGGTTCACCCCGCTCTCGAAAAGCGCGTTGGTCATGATCGCAACAACTCCTGGAGTGTCCAGCATCCACTCGGGCTGAGAAACAACGATCTCCGCAAGATTTCCGATTACCTTCTTGACGTTCTTCTTGGGTATTAATGCCAGCAACTTGCTCAGATTGTTCGAGTCTATGATCACCTTGACAGTTTCGACTCCCGTCACAACCCGAAACGTCTCGGCCCTTCCGTAGTCTACCTCGCCCGAGAACTTACCAAGGGCAGGCGGGATTCCCGGGTCGTTGAGGATCATCACATCAACGATTTCGTTCTTGATCACCAGTTTTGTTATGAGTTTGGGAAGAGATTCATCCTTCGATGAATTCAACCTAGCTAGATAGTTCTTGATTGAATTCAGAGTGGTGTCGGATGCCGTGCTGGGGGCTTCATCTGTGGGCTGCAATTCGACAGATAGGTGGGACGCCCAAGGTAATGACACGACGTACATCTCAATGGGCAAGTCGACGTTCTTCAGTCCAATACGTCCGACAGAGATGATGGGATACTCCACTTTGTTGCGGATTTGGACGTACACCTGGTCAGTAAGACAGATTCCACCTGGTTGCGCGAGTGGTGCTATCCGAGACGCGATGTTGACGTCATCACCGTAGACGTCCCCGTCCCTGTGAATCACGTCTCCCAAGTGGATCCCTATCCTGATCTGCACTTTCTCACTCGCGTTTTGATTGTGCTCGTGCAGGGACCTCTGCATCTCAACTGCGCATTCGGTGGCGTCCAAGGCGCTATCGAACTCGATCAGAAAGGCGTCCCCAACCGTTTTCACCTCGCGGCCCGAGTGCTTCGGGAATATGGGGCGGACCAGACTCCTGTGGAGGTCGAGCAAAGTCATGGCTAGCTTCTCGTCCCTTTGGGCGAGGGCTGTGTACCCGACGATGTCGGTGAACATGATTGCGGCGAGTCTGCGTGTACCCTCGGACAAATCCGATTGACCCGAAGTTTCCCGAGTTGATAAATCCCTTTGGGATAATGTCGGGCCAGAGGATTCGGACCCTCAAGGTGCTCCCCGAAAGACCCGGTAATGGCTCAGATGAGCCAACGCAGTTCTATTCCACCTTCTTTCAGATACCTCAGCCCGAAATGTGAAGCCTCAGTTAGTAGCTGGATCAATTTCAGCCAGATCATGGCGGTCCAAAGAAAATTCTACTTGATCGGGATAACGCATCAGAAGCCTTCGATTTCGTGAGCAGTTCTTCTATGACCATTGGGGCAGTGCCATGCATTGTCATCGACAGTAATGGAAAAGACAACCCCACACTGCGAACAGACCCTTAGGCTTTCCTTTGTTACCATAGGGGTTGGAGGAACCAGGTTCCTTAAGAAAACAACCCCAGAAACTCAGGGACTAAAGGTCAGAATCGGGAGTCACTTTCCAAGGCGAATTCGCTGCGGCTAGGCTTAATTGGCGGTTGAGGAACCTCCACTTGCTTGCCACCCCAACGGAAGCCGACCAAAGGAAGGTCAACCACTTCAATCCACAACCGTCAACATTCGTGTCAGGTGCGAACTTAATGACTGACGCCACGCACGAACGAAGCGGGAGTCAACTCAGGGGGAATACGCTTCGGGTCTACCTTCTCCTTCTTTCGAAGGGGCCATGCGAGCTTAGGGACGTCCAGAGGGCTCTCGGCTTCTCGACCGCCTCCCTCGCCTCCTACCACTTGAACAGGCTCATCGAGGCCGGATATGCCAGTCAGAACCCAGCGGGGCAATACTTCTCCATCAAGGACGTTTCCGGGGAGCTCCTCGAGGGATTCACCAGGGTGGGCGGAGTCCTCGTGCCCCAACTGACATTCGTCTCCATTCTGTTCACAGCGCTCATAGTCTATTTTGGACTCATGTCGTTGTACAACCCCGGCTATGTCAGGCTGCTCGTCTCGGCCTCCATCGCGCTTGTGGCCGTCGTGTGGTATGAGACGGCCAGAGTCTGGCGCAGATTGGCTTCATGGAGGTAGCAAACCGCTTTCAAGGGCGTTGAAAATGCCTTCAAATCCCTAGGATTATCTTCCCTACTCTCCAATGACAACCCGAGAATAATGTCAGCGGGAACGAAAACCGTCAAGTACGCGGCGATAGCCGTCGTACTGGCAGCCATCATCATAGGGTCTTCGATGTACTACGTATCATCCCCCGCTTCATCCACGTCATCCTCCGGCCCGTCCACCAATTCCGGTACTCAAGCAACCACTACCCTCACTACCGGCGTCGGATCGTCCATCAATCCCCCCGCACCGGGCCAGTCGGTGCTGGTCGTCCAGCTCACCGACCCTCCGCAGGTGCCCGTGGGAACGTCCTCTCTGAACCTGACCTACTCGGCGGTGAATCTTCTTGTCTCCGAGCCCGCCTCCCACGGCCAAGTCACGACAAGCTCCGTTTCGGTGACGCCGTCAGGAGGCTCAGCGACGGTAGACCTACTCCACCTGCAGAACGTGTCAGAGACGATTGCCTCGGCCAGTCTGCCAACGGGGTCTTCAATCTACGCGATAGGCTTCACGGTCAAGTCCATAGCGATCGACATCAACGGTACCGCCTATCCTGTCTCACTGGCCGCAGGAGGGACGGCGCTGGGTGCGACTCTGGCTCACCCTGCTTCCCTTGACGGGAATGCAGACGTGCTCCTCGAGCTCAACCCAGTGGTGGCGGACACGCCGACCGGGTATCAGCTAATCCCATCCCTTGTCGGAGTCTTGAAGCCTCAGTCGGAGTACCAGCAGGGCGACCAGGACGTGGGAACCAAGGACAAGGTCAGCCACAACGACCAACAAGACCTTGACCAGGCGAGCGGCCAGATCACATCCAGGCTGGTGTCGCTCTCGGTATCCGGGAACATTACCACGTTCGTCGTCCAAGTCAACAACACAGGTACCGCGCCGGTCAGCCTGATCGCCCTCGGCCTGCACGGGAACTTCACCTCGCAGGACGGGTGCCCGGGCAAGTCGGACGACCATGACCATGGTAACGGCGGCGATCACGGTTCGAATAGGGGCCACATGTGCGATCAGCACAACGAAGTGGTCTTCAGCCCCGTATTGTCCCCTGAGACTACCGCCACCACGACGTCAGTCACATCATCCACCACTTCTTCAAGCACTTCGACAACTTCATCGACGACTTTGACGACTTCCTCAAGCACCACTGCGACAACTTTGACTTCCAGAACGACCACCATTGCATCCTCGTGCACGACCGGACTGCTCGCTCTCCAGGGCTCTCAGGGAGATGACGAGGGCAACCAGGGCGGGCTCACCATCGCGCCAGGAGGATGCCTTGTTCTGACATTCTCCGGCCCCATCACCTTCGGCAACTCAAGCCCAGTAGTCCCGACCACCGTCGCAGGTCAGGTCTTCACGGTACACGTCATAGCATCTGAGAACGCCGAAATCAAGATGGACTGCACTCTCCCTCTCAAGGTGGACAGCTGCGTGGTGCCCACCATGGGCGGAAACCAGCACGGCCCAGATTGGTGACCCGCGGCTTGGCCGTGGGTCACTACCCCCAGTTTTCCTTGAGGCAGTCGAGGTATTGAAGGTCCACAGATAGTCGTTTCAAGACCGTTCCATCCGGTTCGGAAACGGTCGTTCTTGGGGTTCCTTAACCTACACAGGGACTCAACCCTTGTCATGAAGAAAATCGATGTGGTAGTGTCGCGGTAATCCTCGCTATCTTAATCACCGCGCGCGCCGCCTAACTTGAGAAATCGTCCTCTCCCAGGGGCGACCGCTTCCTGTAGAATACGTCGCCACCGGAGTCCGGGAACCTGTCCAAAGTTCCAGCCTGGGCGAGCTTGTCGCACGCAGACTGGATTTCGTCCGGGTCCACGCTGATCTTGAACTTCTCTTC
>Ga0187803_10000213_pt1 | contig 24057 bp, 14 predicted proteins | sample NC_wetland_sal_i_2_FD_132425 | JGI IMG/M metagenome (GOLD analysis project Ga0187803, IMG submission 132425) | Wetland sediment microbial communities from Neuse River Estuary, North Carolina, USA - Control_3 | ecosystem: Environmental > Aquatic > Freshwater > Wetlands > Sediment | place: USA...
CAGTCGGATCTGAACAAAGTAGCGTTGCGCTTAAATCAACGCCCACGACAAACTTTAGGTTTTCAGACTCCTGCGAGTAAACTGCAAGCAAGTGTTGCGTCGACCCATTGAGACCACCCGGCTAATCGGAAAAGTGGGTCCCGGCACCCATGTTTCCGGTAAGCCGACTTCCATGATAGGTCCTTGTCAAGAGGCAAAAAGCCCTCCCGAGGAGCGCGGGTGTAAATTCTTTTTCTGCTTCAGCGCGTCGTGTTGGCCTCTCGGCCGCGGTTCCTATTTGCGAATAGAACCAGACATCCATTGGCTGGTGCAGCTCGTCTGACTGCCCAGCAAGATTGAGTTTGTGTTTTCCTGCCAGTCTCGAAACAAATCAACGGGAGCATCGGGAGCTTGCGCGCTCGTGCCCAGTCGGTTTAAAGGCAAGGCCTGGCAGGCCTCGCGCTGAAAAACCTTTTATTCCCTGGTCCGCTTTTCAGGCGGCCGTACGAGTCTCCCGGTCGATCACCAAGAAATGGGTCTGCCCGCGATCCACAGCCATCAGATAAGCCACCAGTTTCCTGGCCACCGCCAGCGTGGCCCGATTGGCATTGCCCTTTTGTTTTTCCCAGTCATAGAGCACCGCCAACGTGGGGCTGTAGCGTGGGGCCATATTGGCCGCTTCGATCAGCGTGGTCTGCAGATATTTGTTGCGCTGCTTGGAGATCGGTGTGCGCCGCACGGTGTCGCTGGAACTCTTCTCCGCGCCGCACAGCCCACAGTAGCTAATGGCCTTTTTGATCGAGGAGAAGCGCTGTACCTCGCCGATTTCCAAGACCCATGTCAGCGCGGTGATCGGGCCAATCGCCGGAATGCTCATCAGCCGCTCCACACGTTCCACCAGTAATCGATCTTGCTGTAGGGAGTCGATCAGAGCAGCTTCCATTTTGCCCAGCCGCACCACGGTCTCCCGACACTGACGGAGCAGCGAGCGCAAGCTTTCGTTGATGTCTGGGTTGCTGGCCAGCAGTTCGCGAAAGTAGCCGGCCTTATGGAGCTTCTGCTTGTTGTAGCTCACTCCGGCTTCCATCAGCAGGGTGCTGATCTTGATTTTCATCTGCACCATCTGGCGCACTAGCAGGTTGCGGTATCGCAGTGTACGCCGCCGCTCGCGGATGGCCGTCGGAGCCATGTAGCTTTCCGGCAGAAAATCACATCGCAAACAATCGCAAATCTTATTGGCGTCGATGCGATCATTCTTCTTTTTCGCTGCGGCGATCGCCCGCAGCATCAAGGGATGAGCCACCTTGACTGCGGCGGCGTGCGGCCTCAGATGATCGTAGATCCAGCCGGTGAACAAGGTCGCTTCCATCGCAGCGCTCCACGGCTGCGGCAAGTCTTTCATCCAGCAATCCAGATCGTAGCGTGTGGCGGGAATCCACCCTTCGGAATGGATTTTGCCGCCGCTGTCTTTTACGCAGTAACTGATCTTTTGCTTGTGAACATCCAGCCCGATGTAATACATAGGTCCCATGAGGAGCCTCCTTGGTGTCTCTGAATCAGCTGCTCGCTGAGTTCAGCTTTTGTACACCAAGCGCTCCTCCCTCGACCTATACATTCAAACTTATCGGGACTCAGAGAGTTGGATGTTTGCGACCACCAGGGCAGAGGATCTTCTGGAAATACAGAGAAACTTCTGTGCCAATTCGCGTACGGCGTCATAGGCCGCAGCCGTTCTCTGTGGATTTTGAGGATGATGCCGGCATTGCGGTCGGCTACCTCGCTCACTTTGTACTCGGCTGCCGAACCCAAAACTTGCGCCACCTCCGAGGGCGTAAGCTTATAATCATTCGTCAGCCAATCCGCCATGCTGAAAATAGCGGCTGCGGAAAGCATAGTCTTGAGAACCGCTGAGCCCCATGGCCATGATATGTGTGCCGGACTCTACCCTCGGACCCGAGATGCGTTTTCCTGGAATTACATCCACGGTGAATTCCACATCCATGGACGTTTCGAGAACATCGCAGTAAGCTCGCTATCTCCTTGAGCGGCATGGCCATCGCCAACATAAATGAAGGCGCCAGGGACACTTACAGAGAGATAGACGGTGGCGCCTACGGCGATTTCGTTGAAATCCGTGTTTCCACCCCAAGACCCTGAGTCACCCGTGGAAAGCGCCGCGTCGGCTAACTCCGTATTTGGTTGCAGTTAGGGCCAAAAGTTCGGTATAAGCTCTAGGCAGAGACTCGTAATGGCTAAACCGATCAAACGGGAACCGAAAAAGCCGTATTCGAAGCCCACACTCATCATTTACGGGACGGTGCTGGACCTCAGGCGGCAAGCTGGGACCGACGGCAGGGGAGAGTGCAAGAGGTAATCTACCCCCAGAGCTTTCCAATTCGTATAACTTAAAATGTGACCTCCAGCCAATCGAGGAGCGTGAGAGAGCAAGTCATCTTGAGCTCCCGCCTTCTATGCGAGGATGGCGGCGCGTATCGCGAGCTCAGGGAGTTGACGCTTTCTGTTCTCGCCCACTTTCGGTACCGCGTCATCGACGAATTCCAGTGAAGTTTCAGCTTGCTGGAAGCTGCCAGGCATGTGGGTTGTCACTTCACCGTTGCTTAGGAATGGTTCCACCGCTTCCATGAAAGCGGATGTGCCAACTTTGAACAGGTTCTTGACCCGAAGGCGAAGTATGGGGACTTGCAATGGAACGAGCATGTCTCAGCATAGCTAACACTGTCCAAAGCCAAGGGACTTTGCGGGCGCGGGGCTGGCAACAATCATTCATTGGCACAGTGGCCGGCGTAAGTCACTCGGCCACGGTGGCCGTGGCGCTCAATGGAAAGTTGAAGATAGGAAAAGTAGAGAAGGGACTGATTTGAATCCTTGGCACGAATGAGAAGAGGACCAATGGTGCAGTCTCAGGATTTGCTACCACGGCTATGCTTGCGTGCAAGGCGAAATGGACGGTGCAGCGCATCGAGGAAGCCGTGCCGGTTCTCAGGAGCGCCCTGTTTCCAATCTTCCTCTGTAGGAGAGAGAGAAAGCCTGAGCAGATAGGCCGGGGCTGAGAAACCACTTCCGCGCATTCGCAGACGGAACACGGCGCGCTCGAGGAGCGTGGGAGGTGCATTACCTGCCGCGATCAGCCAAGTACGAACGCTCGCAGCCAGCTTGGCGGCACCCACATCTCCCTCGACGGTCGCGAGCACTGTATCTGGCAGACGGGCATGCAGCATATCCGTCGCGAGGCGCAGGCCGGTGTGCAACATGCGCTCCGCTCCCACTTCCTTGGCTGCCTCCGTCACTGCCATCCAATCGATGCCCGTCTGGCGGGTGACCAGCGCGGCGACATCCGCAATCCAGCTCAAGCGTTCCCAGAAATGTGTTGCGCCATGTATGCAGATGTATACCAGCTCGTCTTCCACGGTCAGGGCAGGAGCTTCGTGACTATCCAGGCGCACGAGAATGTGCCGTGCGAAAAACTTTTCGAGAGGCAGGCGGCGGGGAAAGTAGCGCAGTGTGAAATCGTTGTGCAGTTCAACGAGCAGTTTCGAGTCTGGCTTGGAGAAAAGATACTGGCCGGGAATTTTGCCGGCGTCGATGGCGCTGAGGGGAACGGTAGCCATGTAACCTACGGCCTGTAACGATTCCGTGGCGCGCCGGATGTCCCGCTGACGGACAAGCAAGTCCAGATCGCCGTAGCGGCGCACGGTGGGATCACCATAGGCCTGCATGCCAAGTACCGGGCCTTTGACGACGAGCGTGGGGATTTCTTTGGCCGCGAAGAGCTCCAAAAGGCGAAACAGCTCTGCGGTCATTCCGAGCGTGGAGAAAACCTGCGCACGGTGGTATTCAAGCAGCGTCTCTCGTATCTCGGCCGGGGCGAGATTTTCGTCCGCCTCGTGCAACCGCACAGCGAGGTGCCCCAGGACCGCGTGCTTCTCGGCAAGGGCAAGCAATCGGGACCAATCCGCAGGGCGAGCGAGTCCCACAAGCCGCTGGGCGTCAAATGTGGGAGAGGCACACTCGAGGAGCAGCGGCCATTCGCTACCGAACGACGCCATGTCGGATAGATCGGGCAGCGCCAAAAATCTCCCCCTAGTGTTCCAGCTGTAGTGTACTCGATTGGGCCATCACTTTTTGTTCGATACAAGCCTTAGCTCTTCAAACCGGATTCCTGCTTGCGGGTCACAGGCATCGCGGAAAAGGTCGGGTAATCCCGTCTGGATCCGTGCGCAGTCCCTCTGGCTTTGCCGCTACAATCGCGAACAGGAAGCGACATTAGCCGGTTCCTGAAGGTAGCCCGTATATCTATATGGTGCTGGCGTGCGAGTTCCGGAGGGCATCGTTACCTCCCCAGAACGTCCAAGAACGAATCTGCAGCAAGATTACGCACATGAATCGGAATGAGGTAGAGCGCACCATGTACGACCTTGCAGAGAGGTTGGCGATTCATCGGCGGCTAACAAGGAGTAAGTTGCGGTCGGCATGACTGACGGTTGAGCCCCGGTGTTCGCAGGAGTCTCGTCCAACTTTCGTTCCGGGAAGCCGACCACACGGGTGTCGTTGCGCTCGCGACGTCCGGCAGCGGAAAGTTTCCACCGTTAGCATTCGTGCCAACCGCGAGCAGGGCATCCCACAAAAGGAACCTTCCGAACGCGGTGAAGTTGGAACCCCTCAGACTCTTGTCGACTCGTTGTAAGGAAGAAGTTTCCGGCCGCGCTTGCTCCACTGCCAGCAACCCGCTCATCTCCCAATGGCAGCAGAATTGTGATCGTCGCCGCGGCCCCGTCGCCGCACGTCGATGCCTAGCCGCTTGATCTTTTGATTCAGCGTGGATAGGGGGATCAAAAACCGCTCGGCGGCTTCCGTTTGATTCCAGCCGCAGCGTTCCAGCATGTCGACAATGATGCGCCGCTCGACTTCATCCATGATCTGGAACAGCGAGGGATTGGGATTGTCCGCCGCCTTACGGGCGCCCGGTTCTCCGGGGAGCGGCGGCAGAAACTCCGAAAGCTGCAAGCGAACCCCGCGTACGATTTCCTTGCTGCGAATGGAGTCTGGAAGCAAATCGACGTCGACGCGTTCCTGGGTGGAAAGCACGACCGCGCGTTCCACGACATTTTCCAGTTCCCGAACATTGCCGGGCCAGTCATAGTCCATAAGCAGCTTCATGGCGGCCGGCGTGAAGTGGCGCAGGGGTTTGGAATTATCCTGGCAGAAGCGCTCGAGGAAGTGCGCCAGCAGAAGGGGGATATCCTCGCGGCGCTCGCGGAGCGGAGGAAGACGCAGGTGGATGACGTTTAAGCGGTGGTACAAATCCTCGCGGAAGCGTCCTTCTTTGACCAGGGAGAGGAGGTCGACGTTGGAAGCGGCCACGATACGGACATCCACCTTGAGTTGCTCGGTGCCGCCAAGCCTCATGAACTCGCGCTCCTGGATAACGCGCAAGAGCTTTGCCTGTGTTTCCGGGCTGACCGTCGCGATCTCATCGAAAAAGATGGTTCCCTGATCGGCTACTTCAAAAAGACCTTTTTTCGAAGCGACGGCGCTGGTGAAGGCGCCCTTGACGTGTCCGAAGAGTTGGGATTCGAGCAGGTCAACCGGGATGGATCCGGTATTGACGGGGACGAAAGCTTTGTCCGCGCGCGGAGAGGCGGAATGAATGGCCTTGGCAATCAACTCTTTGCCAGTGCCGCTTTCGCCGCTGATCAAGATTGTGGAGCGGGACGGCGCCACTTGGGCCACCAAGTCCAGGAGCGCCAGCATCTTTTCGCCCTTGCCGACAATATTGGGGAAATTAAAGCGCTGCTTTAAGGCCCGCTTTAACTGAACGTTTTCGTCGCGAAGGCGCCGTGACTCCACCGCTTGTGCGACCTGTGCCAGGAGTTCATCGTTGGACCATGGCTTGGTGATGTAGTCCAGGGCCCCGCTTTTAAAAGCCGCACGGGCCATCTCGATCGAGCCATAAGCGGTGATGAGGACAATGGGCAGATGTGGATCTTGCCTGTGCACATCCTTCAGGAGTTCGATGCCGTTGCGGTCCGGGAGGCTGACGTCCAGTAGCATCAGGTCGTAGGGCCGCTCCTCCAGCCGCGATAGTCCGGAGAGCGCGGTCTCCGCGCTGGCCACCACATATCCTTCGGTCCTCAGTAAAAGCTCCAGGCCTTCACGGATTTCCGATTCGTCATCAATGACAAGAATGGAGCCCTTAGACATGAACGGCTTTCCGGACGGCTGGGAATTCCACATGGAACGAAGTTCCGCGGCCAGGCGTGGATCGTACATCGATCTTGCCGGCATGTTCCTTGATGATTCCGTAGCTCACACTCAGACCCAGGCCGGTTCCCCGGCTGCCAGCCTTTGTGGTAAAGAAGGGGTCAAAAATTTTATGGATGTGTTCGCGCGAAATCCCGTTGCCAGTGTCCACAACCTCGATTTCCACGCTGCCGTTATGCGCCGCCGTACGCACTTCGAGCATCCCCCCAAGCGGCATGGCATCGCGCGCATTCAGAAACAAGTTAAGAAAGACCTGTTGTAGCTTGTTGGCCGAACCACGCACGGGCGGCAGCGCCTCGCTCAGTTGCTTGACGACTTGAATCTGGGATGTCTTCAACGGATGCGCCACGAGAGACAGGGTGTCCTCCACCACGCGGTTGACATCCACGTCGGTGAGTTCGCTGGGGCCGGTGCGCGAAAAGTTCAGCATGTTGTTGACGATCTCGCTGGCCCGGAAGGTCTGCTTCACGATTCTTTCAATAATGGCATGCCGCGGGTCGCCGTCGGGCATCTGCCGCGCCAGCATCTGGATGTAATTAGAGATCACTGCAAGCGGCGTATTGACTTCGTGGGCCACGCCCGCCGCAAGCAGCCCCAGCGAAGTCAGTTTCTCCGTTTGGGACATCTGCTCTTCCATTCGTTCGCGCTGTGTGACATCGTCAAACAAGAGCAGCCGACCGATCTTCTCGCCAGACTTGCTCACCAGGGGCGTGATGGAGACATTCAACACCACCGAGCGACCGTGGTGCACCAGGCGATGCTTATAGATGCCGGCAATCTGTTCGTCGTCGCCGCGCGCGTCAATTTCCTGAACCAGGTCGCGCGGCAAGAGTTGGCTGAACGGCTTGCCCACGGCCTCAGTCCGGCTCACCCCGATCAACTGCTCCATGCGGCTGTTCCAAGCATCCACCGTCCCCAGCAGATCCACTGCCAGCACGCCGACGTTCAGGGATTCCACGATGTTCTCGCTGAAGTCTTTTAACCGGGCGACCTCAATCGCCTTCTGTTCCAAGGAGCTATAGAGTTGTGAGTTGTCCAGCGAGATAGCCACATATCCCGCAATGGTTTGCACCAGTTCGACGTCGTCACTCGACAGGTAATCGCCATCGACGGTTTTCCCGAGGCCCAGCACCGCAACCGTGTGGTCGCGGATACGGCACGGGATGAAGTAATTCAGTTCCAATTGCTCGAGTGTCCGCCGCACTGAATCGCTAACGTCACGCGCACCTCGCGGGGATTCGAAAAAAATGGGCCCGCTCTGAAACTCCGACCGCGATGGCGCAATGAAACTCAGGTCCAGAGACTCGACGAGTCGCACACCCATCGAGCGTGCCAGGCGCATCTCCCCCGGCCGTTGCGGGTCTTCCACAAAGATTGCCAGGCGGTCCACCAGCAGCGTCTGCGAAACACGGTCCATCACCGACCCCAGCATCGGTTCCAGCCGAACTTCATTCGTCAACGTGCGCCCAAACTCGATCAAGGTGCGCCGGTAGTTCAACCGGTCGCGATAAAAGAAGCGATCCAACCTCGCCTGAATACCCTCACGCACGGGCTGGAACAGGAACGCGGCAATTACAATGGCGATCATGCCGGCCACAGGTCCGCTGGTCTGGGCATGGAAAATCTCTGCAATCAAAGCAACCAGCCCAAAATAGACCGCCGCCACTGCCGCCGTCGCCGCCGTATAAGCGAGCCCACGCTTGAAGATGATGTCCACGTCCATCAGCCGGTAGCGGATGATGGCGTAGCCGAAACACAGAGGAATCAAAACCAGGCTGAGGGTCGAGAACTGCATCCATGATTGGGTTTGCGCATTGAAAAGGAACGGCAGAATGTAGAACAACGTGAAAGGCAAGCTGCCCGCCAGTGTGCCGCCGGTCAGCCATTTCAATTGTTGACGCAGCACACCAGAGTGTGTGTGACGATAGTTCAGATAAAAGACCAAGCCAGCCGCAAGGAAATAAGCACCAAGAAAACTGTATTCGATCTGCTCGAGAGCGAAGCGCGACCGTGTCGACGGCACGAAACCCAGGGCATTGAAAGCGGTGAGGAGATGGACCGTCAGCAAAGCGATTGGCACAGCATAGACTGCGGCGATCTTCAGCAGGGATTTAGCGCTGGCTCCCGCCCGACCAGGAAAGACCAACGCGAAGTGCAGGAGCAGCGTGGGCACAAGTAGTTGGGCCACCACGCCGGACCAGTAGACCTCCAAATCGAAGGCGTCCAGTTTGCCGCTGTAGTGAAACGAATAAAATATGAAAGAAACCAAGCAGAACACATAGAAGTGGACCGCTCGAGGCGCGTTCCATCTTCGGATGAAAATGAAAATGCCGATAAACAAGTACAGCAGGCCAACCACTCGTTCATAGTTCTCTAGGGCGAGGGGCTTGTGCGCTGGCGCGGTAATCAGCCGAGTTTCAAACTCCTCTCCATTTCGAGAGAGCTTGTAGCGCAACTGCGTCCAGAGCCCCGCACGGTGCAATCTTCTTGTAACGTGCTTTTCATTGGGAACCTGTTGGTCGTCAATGGCAAGTAGGAGGTCGCCTGGGTGTATTCCGGCGGCGGAAGCTGGCGAATTTGGCATCACCTTCCATGCTTCAATCCCGGCGGCGCTATCGGACCAGGCGACTCCGTCGTCAACCGAGTCATAAGAAGAGCGCTGCACAAAGTTCAGCCAGGCGAAGATAACTGCCGCTAGCGTCGCTAGCGCCAGTACCACTGCACCTACGCTGACACGGACACTTTCCCTCATGCCAAAGATCCCACCGACAGCTTGCCTAACCGTTCAATGGAGCAAGTCCTCTTCCAATCTTCAATAGACATTGTTTCAAATAAGTACTGTAAAATCAAATGGTTGTGACTGTTCAAGGGGAGTTTTGGCAGCCACTTCCACTTTCTGGTAGGCAGGATACAACTTTCCAGAAGCCGGCTTCCAGTTAGAATTGCAGGCTCAGCCCACCTCTAAAACTCCGAAACGCGGGCACTAGGAACACCTGGCCCTCCCGGAGATTCAGCGGCACGTACCCTTGGGCCAGAAGATTGTCGCATTCAGCATTCGCTTCCCAGCGCCCGAACACCCCCCAGGGAAGGGGTTGCCGAACTCCTATTTGCAAGTAAGGATTTACGTCGTAGACCACTTCTCCGTAGGGGTCGACCCGGGACAAGGCGAGCCCGTTGATCCATTTGTACCCGACAATCAGCCTCGTCCGCGTCATCGGAACTTTGCCGGTCATTTTCACAGCACCAGAATGCCGCGGCACTGTACGCAGCGCTTCCCGCAGTGGGCCATCTGCTATTCCGCCCGGCACCATTGATCCGGAAAAGGCATAGATCGTAGTCAGGTCCAGATCGTCCGTGATTTTCTGCCGCAGGGCCACGCGAGTTCCCCACGAAACAGAAGACCCTCCATCGTATGCGAATCCCTTGGAATAGAAATCCTGGAAGTATTCCGGAGCAGGCAGGTCGTTGCCCTTGGCAAAAAGAGCGACATGACTATTGTCATCGTGGAAAGCAGCCACTTGAAGAACGCTCTGGGCGCTGAGTTTTCGCTCGGCTGACAACTCCTCATGCCTTCCGTTTTCCAAAACAGGTCGCCCGCCGTGCCACAACACAGCAGGAAAGGAATCCAACTGGTTGAGGGCGGAAGCCAGAATGCCGTGCGGATTGCTCTCCGTGAAGCTGGCAATAGAAGTATCGCTATCAGCAGTACCGATGGGAAGCGCAGCATAGACAGCATTGACGTACCAGTTTGGCGAGACCTTCGTTTCCCATTTAAGCCGTGGCCGGAGGCTCCACGCTGAAGAGCCGGCCCCGACCAGCACATATTCGCCGCCAACCCGCAACAAGAATCGATCGCCGAAGGTCAGTGTTCCACCCTGGTCCAGGCGTACTCCTCGAAAGGTCGGGCCATCAGGGCCGATCTTCGCTTCGCGAAGAACCAAGGTGCTCTGCGGTCCATTCGTCAGGGACCCCGTGGGCAGCCACATAGTTGCAAGTCCGCCCGCTGGGGAGTCCTGGTCATAACTGACTTGGCCGGAAAAGACAATGTGATTGGAGCGATCAATTCGCTGGTCATACGCAAAAGCCGTAGCCGGCGCCCCGTCAATGTTCGAAACTGACCCTGGCCGACGCGCACCGCCTGTGAATTCAATCTGACCGAGTTGACGTGGCCTGCCCGTATCCGCGATCACCGCAGTGCTTTCGTCTGTGTCTTCTTCATGCCACTGCAAAACGGGTCGCATGCCCGGTGCCGAACGCAGCACCCACTTCCAATCATCCGGCTCCGAGGCGCCATTTGTCGGCGGGCGGCGCAATTGCTCGATGGAGGCGAAGAGTGAATCCATCTGGACACGGACCACGGTGGTTACATTGGAGGAAATCTGAATGTGTTTTTCGAGCGCCGGAAGGAATCCTGCCAGAGTCACGCGCACAGTGTAGAAGCCTGCCGGCAGGTTCTCTGCGTGGAAAAAACCTTGCGTACTGGTCAGAAATTGATGACTGAGGATTACGCCGGGTGATTCGGCTAGAACTTCGACGGTCGCACCCAGTTGTGGTGTCCCGCTGAGGTCACGCACAAAACCGGAGATGGATCCCGAGTTAGATTTCTGGCGGGATTGCGCGGCTGCAGGAGGAGCATTCGTGCACACACCCAAGGCGGTAGCCAACAAAAGCCCGAAGCACAGGAGCGGGCCGCGCTTCACCTCGGTTACCTCCCTGGCGTAACGTTCGCCGCAGCTTTCTGCTCGACCGGAGCCTTAATCGAGAATTCTGCAGAGCGCGAAACCGTGGTCTGCGTCAACTGGTCGGTCGCGCTGACCTCCAGAGTATACTTCCCCGGCGCCAACGTGGCCAGCGGCAAAAGGCGCTCGATGGTGACCTGATCGCCGGTTTGCTTCATCTCCTCGGAGGTTTCCTTAAACTGCATGACCGACTGGTCGCCTTTTTTGACGGTATAGGTGAAGGCCGCATTGGACTTGTGGGTCTTATCATCCGGCTTCAGGTTGTAAACCTGGAGATAAATACCCAGCTTGTCCGTGGTCATAAAATTCCCGTCCAGCCGTGGGCGGACTTTGGAGGAACCCAGAACAAATTGTCCAGTGCCAATCTGTTTGGCGGGTACGTGCTCAATTTGGTCGGCCAGGATGAGCGTGCTGGCTTCAAGCTTTTCCTCGTCGTAACGAGGCACCGCCAGGCGCTCATTCACGGCGCCCACGTTGCCACTGCTCACGTCCTTCACCACCAGGTCCAGGCGGTACAAGCCTGGGCGAAGCGGCAAGGACTTCTGGTAGATCGACATTTGCTTGACGGCCATCGCGAACAAGGAATCCGGGTAATCTTTCATTACGGAATCTTCAAAGGTCTGTACCACTTTGCCAGTCAAGGTGCTGACGCGCCCAAAGATATTTAGTTCGGCGGAATGCACTCCGTCTTTGGCCTTAAACGAAAGCTGGTTGTTCGGAATCTGCACGGAGACGGGAACTAGGACCGTGTCGCTGGTGACCTTCAGAAAGTCGGTCCGGTATTGGAATCTCAGCTGATCCCGCACCATACGCGACGTTACGATTGCTTCCAGGTCCTTGTACTTGACTTCTGGCGGGCGTTGCACCTTTGCATACAGTTCCAGCCGGTTGAACTCATTCAAGCTGGCTGGTATGCCACCGAGAGCTGTGGGTAAGTTTGTCCCATCCGAGCGCGTAAAACGATCCGCTTTGGAGGCCATGCCCATCGATTCCATAAGGCTCAAACCCGCACCGGGTACATGCAGAAGGGCGTCTTTTTCGGAGGGATCCATGGTCAAGTGGTATTCACCGCTCCCACTGGGATCCACAAATTCCAATATCACGTTTTCTTGGATGCCTTCCAGGTAACGGTAGCGCCAAGTTTCCCAAGGATAGGTGGTAGTGGAGCCGCCGCCTTCTTCCATCGGGCGGTCGTACGTTCCGCCGGTGGGATGCGACTCAATTTCGTCCGGCTTGCCCCAAATGATGTAGATCCGCCCGCGATCCGTCTTCCATCCGGGAATGCCGGAGGCAAAATGTTCATTGGCGTAGGCAATACGGCGGTAGTGTTCCTCTTTGAAATCGTTGTCCGGCAGATCGGGATTGCTGCTGCGCCGCAGCCAGAATGACTCAATGAACTGCTCGCGTTCCTCGTTGGTCTCCAATTGAAGGAAGGCGGTACGCTCTTCGGGTGAAATGATATAGACCACGTCCTCGTTCAACCATGTCTTGTATGGCGAGTCCAATTCCTTGAGCGTCTTCTTCATCTTTTGCTTCTGGTCTTTGGTCAGCTTCTGATTTTGCGGAATAGGAACCGATGCGCCCGGATCTTGGGCCTGCTGGGCAGGCAGAGGGAGACATAAAAGCGTGAACGAAGTTAAAAAGGCGAAACAACTTCTGATCATTTTGGACATTGCAGACACCCTTACGCAGGTATGATTCTAATCCCCTGACAACACTACGTCAATTCGCTAATCTCTATCATTCAAAAACACTTTTCCCCGTTTCCAGCTTAGACGAGAAGGCTGGGTCAGGAGTTGCCCCGAGCGATAGACAGCGGGGGCACGTCCGCTAACCTTACGTTGGCTTCCCAGGATGGGATTGAGGGTACTAGTAATTGGCTGTTTCTAGTGCACGTGATTGTGGCGGCGGTCCGAGCCGATGAGCGAGTCAAAGATGGCCAGCACGTGACGGCGGTATTCCACCATGCGGGTAAAAACGTCACGAAGATGAGGTTCGCGCTCTGCATCCTTGTGCCACTTCGCCAGAACAGCCGGGGGAACTTCAATGTCGCGGCGCAGCTCTTCGGGAGAATGTCCGCGCAGGAACAGCCCATAAAAAAAAGCCGCTTCGCGCTGCGGGAATTCCAGATCCGCAACAATTTCAGCAACCGGCATCATTGGAGCGATCGTCGCCATAGCGAAAACGCAGTTTACCTAAAACTTTGTCCGCGTCAAGTAGAACCCTTGTTCTCCTGTTGCGAGCCAGTCACGGCACCCCCCCTTGCAACCGAAGTTCTCTTGACCGGGTCTAACTGGGCATAGGATGCTTGACCGGATGGCGAAGTCACCCAAATCGTTAGCAGGCCGCGCGGTGGGGAGATTCCTGCGCTTTGGCATGCTGCGTGGGCTGCGTTCGATTGAGATTGACCCAGAAGAATTTCGACGAACTTTGGCGGAAAAACACGGGCTGTGGGTGCCACACTTTGGGCGGATGAAAGATGCCCCGCTCGAAAAGCTGGACGCCATCGCCGAGCGGCTGATCCACGACGCTCAGCGCCTAGCCCTGGCCCAAGGAGCGGGTTTTGGCCTCGGCGGCATGATGACACTGATTCCGGATACCGGCCTACTTACTGTGATTACCCTACGCCTGATCCAGAAGCTTTGCCTGCTCTACGGCTTTGAAGAAAACGGATCCGAGGGCCGCACCCAAATGTGGATGGCGGCAGCAACGGCGGCGGGCGTCGATTTCAGCAAGGACTTGGCCGAAAAGCAGATGATTGAGAAGCTGGCGCCGCGCATTGCCGGCCGCCTTGCTGTACGCATTGGGGAAGAGAGCGCGGAGAAGTGGGTAGGGCGAATGGTGCCACTGGCGAGCTCTGCGATCGGCGGGGCACTCAACTATTCGTTTGTGAAAGCCTGGGGCCGCCGCGTCCAGCGGGAATTGCGAAAGAGACATCTGGCGGAGCGCGTGGCGGCAATCAATTCGTTGGGCCCGGCGATGATTCGCTAGACGACATTCGACTTTTGATTGCGACGATGCCGCGCCTTTCAGCCGCTACCTCTCCCACAAAAATCTCTGTGTTGATGTGCGTCCTCGAGTCTTCCTGGGAGTTCAGGGGCCAAAACCCAAATTTCTGCAGGTCCTCTCAGTACACTTAAAGCTGCGCCCATCCGAGAGTCATTTGTGAAATGGCCCCCAGTGCGAATTTTCTTGCCTAGATTTCAGGTAGGATTGCCGATTCGAAAGTGGCAGGCCAACGATATCGTCGCAAAGTGGTAAGTTGAACTCCTTTCCACGTCTCCTCGGACCTGTAAAAGGCGTGTACAATGCTCGTTGTCTCCAGGTTTCTAAAGCAATCCAGCATTAGCCGACTTTGCCAGGAATAACGGTTTTTCATTGGTTCCGCGCCGCGAAGGAGTGGTCACGGATGCCGCGTAAGCTTTTGATCATCTCGGTGGTCACCGTCGCGCTCCAGTTGGTCCAGGAAGTGTTCATCGGGGTAAGCCCACTAGGCTCCTTGATCGCCAATTCCCTGCAAATCTTTTCTGCCGTCCTGGCTTTCGTGATGTGCGTCCGTGTCAGCCGTCGTGGCAAGGGCTTCACGCGCCCCTTCTGGCTCATGGTCGGCTGCAGTCTTCTGGCGTGGGCCATCGCCAATCTCGGCTGGGTTTACTACGAGTCGTATCTGAACAGGGTGCCGCCGGGTAATTCGGTCTTCCCGTTTCTGGTCGATACTCGCTCCCTCTTTCTTGTGATGGCGCTCTTGCTCGATCAAAACGAGGATTCGTCGAAGTTTGCTTTCACATCGTTCCTCGATTTTGTTCAGCTGGTGATCATTTTTGCATTGATTTACCTGGGTTGGTTCTACGTCCCGTCACTACGCGAAAGCCCACAGATTGCCGCTTTGCGGTCCGCCCAAGTGGAAATTGGGGAGAATATGGTTGTTCTCGGACTTGCGCTCATGCAAGCCGCGCGAGCGCGAACGCGACAGATCCGTTCGTTGTATCTGAATTTTATCTTCTGCTTCGCGCTTCTCACGGCGGGGTCAATCATTACGGATTATGAACAAATGGTCAGGGAGGTCCGCACCGGTACGTGGCTCGATCTGTGGTGGACTGTTCCGCACCTGTTGGTTGCAGCTTGGGCCATACGCTGGCTGCCCGGTCCCAATTTCTTCCCCACCATAGGCGTGCAGAAGAGCTTTTCCGGCATGCTTCTTAACAACACGGTCTTCGCCCTCGCTCCTCTGATCGTGCTCGTGCAAGCCGCGGAGCTCGGCCCTGGCTGGCGTCAATTAAGTTTCTCGCTTCTGGGGGTATCGATCCTGTGTTTCGCGGCACGCCTTGCCCTCAGCGAGTTTCGTGAGGCCAGAAGCGCTGCCAGCGCTCACCAAGCCGACCGGGACCGCCTGGAAGCCGAATCCAACTTTCGCATTGCATTTGAGGCTAGCCCGGAAAGTCTTACTATCAGCACGTTGGAAGACGGCGTCTACGTCGAAGTCAACAATGCGTTCGTTAGCGCCATGGGTTACGAGCGCTCGGAGCTGATTGGCAAAAGCGTCCACGAACTCAACGTATGGGTGGACAAGCGCGACCACATTCCTTTACTAGACCAACTCCGCCGTGGTGAGCGGATCAAGGATGCCGAGGTCAGATTCCGGACAAAATCGGGGAAGGAACGACAGATGTTGTTGTCGGCAGATACGGTTCAAATGCAAGGGCACACTTATATTTTGTCCATCCTGCACGATGTAACCGAGCAGCGCTTACTTGAGAAGCAGTTTCACCAGGCTCAGAAAATGGAAGCCGTCGGCCGACTGGCGGGCGGGGTCGCGCATGACTTCAACAACCTGTTGATGATCACCGGTTCCAGTGCGTACCTGCTGGAAGAGTCGAAGAAAGACCCAGCGAAAGTCGAACGCTACGCACGTCAAATCCAAAATGCCACCGAACGGGGCGCTTCCCTGACTCGCCAATTGCTGGCGTTTAGCCGCCAACAAATTTTGAATCCCTCGGTACTGAACTTGAATACCGTCATTACAGATTTATGGAAGATGTTGCCGCGATTGTTGGGAGAGGACATCGATTCCGTTCTGTCTTTGGATGCCGGGCTGGGCCAGTTGAGCGCGGACCGTGGCCAGCTGGAGCAGGTAATCATGAATCTGGCGGTGAACGCACGGGACGCCATGCCCGGAGGCGGGAAAATCAGCGTTGAGACGGCCAACGTTGTAATAGACGAAACCCTCGCGAGCAGGGACGGAAGTGATGTTCCTGCGGGCAGTTACGTCTTGCTGGCAGTCACCGATACAGGGATAGGCATGGATCCAGCGGTTCGGGCGCGAATCTTTGATCCCTTCTTCACGACCAAGGAACTGGGGAAAGGTACAGGCCTGGGAATGGCCACTGTTTACGGCATTGTAAAGCAAAGCGGAGGATATATCCGCGTCTACAGCGAGGTGGGAAAGGGCAGCACGTTCAAGATTTACTTTCCTCGAATTACGGCCAAGGCACAACATCTGGAAGCAACGCAGCCGGAAGAGCCTGTGCCCACGGGAACAGCTACGATCCTGTTGGCGGAAGATGAGAAGGCGCTTCGTGAAGTTGCTGCCGAGTATTTGCGGGCAAAAGGTTACCAAGTTTTGGAAGCCGGGACAGCGGAGGCTGCCCAGGAGTTATGCAAGTCTCACCAGGGCCCCATCGATCTTTTGATTACCGACATCGTGATGCCGGGAAGCGACGGCCTAAGTCTGGCGAGGGAGGTGTCGACTCTTCGGCCGGGACTGCGCATGATCTTTATGTCCGGCTATACGGACCGCGCATTAGGTCCGGAGCTACGCAGTCAGAATGTCACTTTCTTCCAGAAACCCTTCAGCCTGGATGCCTTGGCTCGGAAGATTCATGCCATGCTCAACGAAGGGCGCTAGTGAAGGGCGCGCTGTCCGGGCTATTTCATCGGAATGTCATGACGGAGGTAATTGTCAGATTTATTCAGCCAATCTTCTCTCGGCGGGTTGAACACATCTAGGTCCAGCGTGTCCTCGAGCGCCCAAGCCTCGTGCGGCATGTTCGAGGGAATGCAGAGCACTTCGCCGGCACGCACCACAATTTCCTTGCCGTCAATGGCGAATTTCAGCGCACCCTCCAAAATGTAGGTCACTTGTTCGTTGTGGTGGTGATGCTGCGGCACGTGCGCGCCCTTTTTTAGAAACACCCGCGCCAGCATAATTTTGTCGCCAACTACCATCTCGCGATCAATGAGGTCGTTCAGTTTCTCGTGCTCCACCGTGCTCCAGGGAATGTACTTACAAACAGGTTTGGGGTTCATTTCTTTAAATCTCCATACAGTCGCGCGGCATTATCGTGCAGATAATTCCGTGCTAGTTCCAGGGCCTTGCTTTCGGTAATTGCGCCTTCCTCCACAAGCTCCGCGAGAGCGGCCGCCAAGCCCGTGCGTGTCGTCCGCGCGGCCAGCCAGAAGCTTTCCTCCGCCCCCAGCGCTTCATTAAAGGGGAACGCATCCGAACCGTACATCATCTTGTCCGGATAGAGAGTAAGCAGCTGCTTCAGGACTTCCTTAAACTGCGCGGGGTACAGCATCTCCGATTGGAAGGACGTATCCAGATAGACATTCTTTACCGCAGTCATTAGAGCGGCTTCGCGTGCGTACGGCCAGCCGCCGTGGATCAGCACGAAGGTAACATTCTTGTAGCGCGCGTCCCGCACCACGTTCTCCAAATTGAGCACATTGCCGTTGTGCAGGCTGAAATAATCGCCAATGCCCACGGCGGAATGAAAGTGCATGGGGAGGTGCAGTTTTCCCGCTTGATCCACCATCACGCGAAAAATGTAATCCTGGAATTCGCGGTACTCTCCCGGGGTTGGCACGCCTCCTGCGCGATATTTGTTGTAGATGGCTTCCGCGTGCTCGCGCGGCGGATCCGTGAAATGCAGTGTGCGGAAGTAAGCAGCCTCGAATTTGATCGCCACGCCGCCGTGCTTCTGCTGGTTATCGGTCATCGTGCGCCGCACGAAATCTTCGTAACCGGACAGATCCGCGGGGAGTCCTTCGACACCTTCCTGTTTTTTCCACCGGGCCAGCATTTTTTCCTGGAGGGGGACGTACACTCCCATGTCCGGCGTGCTGTTCCGTTGCTGGCTGTTATCGAAGGGGTAGAAAAACGAGTCACCAAAGAACACCCAATGAAATCGCTTGGGATCGAGATAAGGAGCCATCATGGCGCGGTTCGCCAAGCAGATGTCCGCGTTCAGTTTGTCCAGAATGCTATCGAAATAAGTCACGCCACCAGCCCGCTCCGCTGCCTTTTTCTTGTCCGCGAGCCACTTGGCGTGCTCCGGCTTGAAATCGTCGTAGGGGTAACCGAAGAGCGATTTCGCCGCGGCCACAAATTCCGGATTGTCATCGCGCAGCCTTAGTGTCGCGCTTTCATCCGGCGGTGAGGCCATCGCATCCACGTCCGTGTCATCCGCGAAGCCTGGGTGCGAATGATTGTCGTACATCGGAATGGTCTCAATTTGCTTTAGGAGGCGCTCGTACGTCTTCTTCAAATCACCGGAAGGATAAGGACGCGCCTGTGCGGCGGCGCAATGCGCCATTCCGGCGGCCAAAACCATTCCCAATCCTACGCGCAGCAAATGTTTCATAGGTTCGAATCTCCCCAAGGAATAATGTCCCGTTGTGACAAATCAGCGTGCCACCGCCGCCCGCCAGTGCACCGTCGCGCGCTGGATCCGTTCCAGCGCTTCTTCCAGAAGGTGAGTCGCACTGACCAGCGAAAATCGCACGTAATTCTTTCCTTCGGCACCAAAAGCTGCTCCAGCAATGGCGGCGACGCCCACTTCTTCCAATAAAATCCTCTGAACCTCTTCCGCCGACTTGCCAGTTTCTTCAATATTCACCCAGGCATAGAACGCTCCGTCTGGCGATTGACAGCGGAACCCGGGAATCTTATTCAGCTTTTCGACAAACACGTCGCGCCGCTTGCGGTATTCCTCCACCATCGCGGGCACGGCACTGGTCGAATCGTTCAATGCCTCGATTGCAGCTACTTGCGTAAATTCCGCTGTGCAGGTAAAGGTGTTCAGCACGAGCATATCGAGCGCATCAATCACCGATTTCTGCGCCACCGCATAACCTAAGCGCCATCCCGTCATCGCAAACGATTTTGAAAAACCGTCGATGATCACCGTGCGCTCGGCCATGCCCGGGAGCGTCCAGATGGATTTGTACTCTCCGCTGAACAGGATGCGTGCGTAAATTTCGTCCGCAATCACCCATAGATCGTGTTTCTTCGCGAGTCCGGCAATCTCCGCCAATGCCTGCTCGCTGAATACCGTGCCCGTGGGATTGTTCGGTGAATTGAAGATCAGTATTCGCGTTTTCGGTGCGATTTTCGACGCAATCTCCGCCAAATTCGGCTGAAACTTGTTCTCTTCCCGCAGAGCATACGAAACAGCCTTGGCCCCGAGTCCGCGGGTGAAAGACGGATAAATCGGAAATCCCGGGTCGGGATAGAGCACTTCGTCGCCCGGCTCGATCAGCGCCATCATGGCGAGCGCCAGTGCCATCTTGCAACCGGGCGCGACCAGCACCTGTTCCGCGCCCACTTCCAGCTTACGTGTCCGCTTGAGGTAGTCCGCAATCGCACTCCGCAAGGGCGGGATTCCGCGCGTTGCCACGTAGCGGTCGCGACCGTTCGCCACGGCGTCGCGCAACGCATCCACCACCGGCGCCGCGGGATGAAAATCGGGTTCGCCCAGCTCCAGGTGGATGATGGAGCGGCCTACTTTTTCGAGTTCTTTCGCACGGCTATAGACCGCCAGGGCGCCTTCGCCAGTCAATTGAGAAATACGCGTGGCAATCTTTGGCATGGCCGAAAAATCATATCACCATGTTGGAATTCCCAGGCATGGGATTGGCCGGGGCGCAAAGCTTCGCACGCCGGCGGGCGAGTTGTCTGATATCCCTTAGAACGCCAGCCGCAACGAGAACTGAATCAGCCGCGGCGTCCCCAAGGTTGAAAATATCTTCCCGAAGGGCCCGGCATTCGTGGGATTTCCAGCGGCGTCATGCGTGATTGTCTCTACGTCCGTAAGGGGTGGATTCGCGAAGTTGGCATGGTTCCAGATATTGAAGAAGTCCGTGCCAAAGCGCAGCGTAACGCGCTCGGTCAGCACAAAATTCTTCTGCAAGGAGAAGTCCCAATTCTGCTGGAACGGTCCGCGATAGGTGTTGCGGCCGAGGTCGCCGAACTGCGTCACGCAGGTATTCCCGGTCGGGTCCGTGCACACCCCTGACGGATAGTAATAATAGGGGGCACGCGCGAAACTCGCGGGATTGAGATAGCCGTTGTTGACCTCGTTCTTAATGCCTCCGCCCGCGTAACCCTGGGCAACCGAAACTCCAGGCGCAAGGCTTCCTGTAAGCGTGGGGGTGGACCCCGGTCCTACGTAGAGAGATCCCGCTATGGAATCGAAGATCGTAAAAGGCAGGGCGGATTGAAAGATGGTGATGCCGCTTACCGACCAGTTCGCCAGCAACCCGCGTTCCCATCCCGTGGCGCTCGAGAAAAATGGCAAGTCATAACGATACGTGACAGCCAAGCGGTGGGGCCGGTCAAAATCCGATAAGCCGCGCGTGGCGTTCAGGTTCGATTCATTGTTGTACACGGTCTGGAAGGCGGTGTTCCCGCTTGAGTCCACGTCCGTGGACTTGGAAAACGTGTAGGCGCCCTGGAAGTATCCGTGCGCCCAGCGGCGGGAGATTGTCGTTTGCAGCGAGTGGTAGTGTGAATAGGAGGCGTTGTCGAACATTTCAAAGCCGTTGTAACCGTTGATTTGCGGATTCGAAGAGCGAATTGGCCCATTCGCAACCGTGTTCGTAGTGATGTTGTAGCTATTCCCGCTGTTGTCCTGGACAACAATCGGATTGGCCGCAGTTGCCACACGCTCGGGAATGTCCGTGCGGGTTGCCCGAAGATGGATCGCATGTGTTCCCACGTAACCGACTTCGAGAACCCACTGCTTGCCCAAATCCCGCTGGATGGTCAGGTTCCATTGCTGCGTGCTCGGCACAACAAAGTGCCGCGGCACCGCCAATGTGAAAAGGTACTCAGTCGGTATGCTCCCGGGACTCCCATTTGCGCAGCCGTAGTTCGCTCCCTGATTGGTCAGGGGCTGGCTTGGTATCGTGATGTTGAAACCCGTAAAGACCGACTGGCAAGGGATAAACGTCGGATCTAGTTTGCCCGCCGCGGGTACCGCATTGGGGTTAGTACCTGTTCCGTTGGGTCCCGTGCAATAGGGAGAGTAGGGCAGCGGATTGGACGTCGCGCAAGGCGCAAAGAAATTGGTAAACCCGCCTGGCCCGCTACCAAAGAAAACAATTGGCAGGAACGGCGCTTGAAACGAGATTTGATCCACGCTGCCCACGTCTTCCCTCACGTAATAAATCCCATACCCGGCGCGAACCACAGTCTTGTCGCTGCCACCGAGGTTGTATGCCAAGCCGATTCGCGGGGCGAGTCCCGTCGAATACTCATTTCTCGTTGTGGAGTCGTTTCCGCTCCCGACTAGTCCGGGGACGTTCAAAGATTTGGCGCAACCCCCGTAAACCATCGGATAAACGTTTTGGGACGCGAGTGTTTCATCAATATTTCCGATGTGGCACAGATTATCGTGGAAAGCCCCGTTGATCTCGACGCGCAATCCCAGATTAAAAGTCAGGCTCTTTGAAGCCTTCCAGTCGTCCTGCGCGAAGAAACCGAAATCGTTCGACCTGTACTCGTGGTTGTACACTCCGCCACCACCGAAACTGAACGCCGGTGAGCCTATGAGGAAGTCTTGAAAATCGGTAAAGCCGCCGGTGTTTACAAAATACAATTGCCCGTTAAATGTCTGGGGGAATTTCTTGTCCAGGTTGACCCGGATGGCTTCTCCACCGAATCTCAAGTCGTGTGCTCCCTTGATCCAGCTCACCGTATCCACGAAGTTGAAGTTGTTTTGGATCTGATATTGGTCCGCCGGCGGTGTCGGCCCAATCTGGAATCCTGACGTACTGAAGGTGAATTTGTAGATGGATTTGGTAAGGTTGCTCGTCGGCCTGTTGATTCCCAGGTCCGCGGCGGTCACCGGCGGGACATTGATTAGGCTATCGTTGATCCGTACAAGACCGAACCGGAAATCGTTGACGATTGAAGGCGAAAACAAATGCGTCTCATTGATGCTGAAAAACCGGGAGGCCACGGGTATGTCATACGGGAAGTCCAGATCCGTCGCGCTGATGCTGCTGGCAAGCGTGCCGCCCAGGGAAGCCTGCAATCCGCCCGCGCCGAAGGGCAAATACGACTCGGAATCGGAGAAGAAAAACCGTGCCGAGACCTTGTCCTTGCTGCCGCGGAACTCATGGTCCCAGTTGGTGGTGAACTGATCATCCGTGTACTTGCCGGGCCTGCTGAAAACGAAGGGCCCTGTTACATAGGCGGCCTTGTTCGGATTCAAATCCGGGCTTACTCCGGGAATGCTGGGAATCAGATAACCGTTTGGGTCTCCGAATAGATTCCCCTTGGCTTGCAGCAGACTCAAAACCACTGGATCAATCATATTTGCGGTGATCGGCGCGGACGCCGTACTGAAAGCCTCCGCGATAGTTGTTGCATCCCGCTGGGTGGGCAACGCGGGCAAACCCGGATTGCTGATCTCTGTGCCGGGGGACAGCGCGCTGCGCTGCCGGGTGCCCTGGTAGTTCACAAAAAAGAATCCCCATTTATCGTTGACTATCGGCCCCCCCAGACTGCCTCCAAATATGTTTTGCTTGACTGGTGGCCGCGCCTGACCCGCTGCGTTATGAAAAAATTCGTTCGCGTTCAGCACGTCGTTGCGGAAAAATTCGTAGGCGTCCCCGTGGAACTCTCTGGCACCGCTTCGTAGCACCGCGTTAACGTTGCCTCCGCCGTTGCGGCCCTGCGTTGCGTCGTAGAGCGAAGTCTGAACCTTAAATTCCTGGATCACATCCGGGTTCGGCAGCGGAACATAGTAGGATTGCGCGACGTTGTAATCCGTGGCGCTGATTCCTTCGATCAGGTAGTTGTTGTTGTCCTCGCGCTGCCCATTCACGAAGATCTTCACTACGCCGCGGCCCAGTTGCGCAGAGGCATTCAGATCACTCTGCGCGCCCGTGCTCAACGTCAGCAATTGTTGGTAGTTTTGAGTGGCCAAAGGCAGTTCCCGGACAGTATCCGTGCCGATGGTTTGGCCGGTGGTGGCGTTGGTGGTTTCAACGGTTGCCACTTGAGCTGAGATTTCAATCTTTTCGCTCACCGTCCCCGGTTTCAGCGAAATACTAACGCGCGTGGTTTCCGTGACGCGCACTTCAATCCCCGTAGCCTTGGCCGCGGAAAAACCGGTCTTATTCACGACAGCATAGTAGGTTGCAGGCGGCAGCAACGTGACCAGGAAGGATCCATCTGTGCCCGTGTTCACCCGCCGGACAAGCAGATCCGTGGCGGCGTTGAGAATCTGCACGTCCGCATCCGCCACCGTCCCGCCGTTGATGTCCAGCACCGTCCCGCTAATGGCTCCGGTTGCCCCGCCCTGTCCGAATGCACCCCGCGAAAATAAAAGTCCATACCCAAGCAAACCAACAAGGAAGATGACCCGAAGAATTGCGCGCATGTCCACCCCCACTAAACTCTAATGATTCCCCACTCCCGCATGTGCCAAAGGCCCTTCCCTCGTCTTGTCGTTCGAACTTCCCGGCTGCGACTGGGGAAGCTATTCGTTGTTGGAAAAGCTACCCATGCGGAACCCTTTGGTGAGGAAGCAAGCTATCCGTTAAGTCACCTATTGTCAAGAGTTTGGAAATCAATAATTTTTATGGGCATCATCTGCTCAGTTAATTCATTCCTTCTCCTTCAGTGCCATGCTCGCTCTGACGGGCGCTGGCGGTACTGTCTCTTTAACATGCCCTCCGGAGGACACTGGCCGACTTTCCGCTAACGCAACCCGCCGACATGCGCTATCGTCTAAGGTACAGAGGCAAGCGCCCCTCGAGGTGTCCC
>Ga0187803_10000214_pt1 | contig 23940 bp, 20 predicted proteins | sample NC_wetland_sal_i_2_FD_132425 | JGI IMG/M metagenome (GOLD analysis project Ga0187803, IMG submission 132425) | Wetland sediment microbial communities from Neuse River Estuary, North Carolina, USA - Control_3 | ecosystem: Environmental > Aquatic > Freshwater > Wetlands > Sediment | place: USA...
CGGGCAGCCGGAAGCCGGACCGAACCGCCTGCCGGAAGACCTTCCGCACCAGGAGCGAGTGAAGGTGAAAGCGACGCAATTGCGCCCGGGCATGATCATCCGCCACGACGGCGATCTCTATACTGTGCACAGCGTCGAGCACCGCACCCCCGGCAATAAGCGCGCCGCCATGGCCACCCGCATGCGCAATCTCCGCAGTGGCGCCATCATTGATTACAAGTTCCGCGCCGAAGATTCCCTCGAGCGCGCCTTTGTGGACGAAATCGAACACCAATTTCTCTACGGCGATGGCGAAGTCTTCCATTTCATGAACACAGAAAACTTCGAGCAAATCGAGTTGACCCGCCAGGTGCTCGGCGATGCGGTGGAGTACATGGTTCCCAACACCACGGTCAAACTTGAGTTTTACGATGGCAAGCCCATCGGCGTGGTGCTGCCCGATACCGTGGACCTGACCGTGGTGGAGACCGAGCCGGGGATCCAGAAGGCCACCGCCAGCTCGGTCATGAAGCCCGCCAAGCTCGAAACCGGCCTGATGATTCAGGTGCCCCCGTTCATCAATACCGGCGACCGCGTGAAGGTGGATACTTCGGAAGGCCGTTACGTCCAGCGCGCGCAGTAGACATCCTGAGCTTTCTTTGCTTCCCGGCAATTCGTCGCTTCAAAACTTGGTTTGGCTCTTTTCAAGACGCCAGGAGTTGTCCCGAGTCCTGCAAACGCGCCGGCGGATTTCCTGAACGAATCAGATCGAAGAATTCTTCCACCACTTCCGCGTCCCACCAGCCCCGCTGCGTTTCCGCCTCGATGATTCGCAGGGCTTCATCACTCCCCAGCGCCCTGCGATACGGTCGCGCCGTCGTCAGCGCGTCGTAAACGTCCACGGTCTGCAGCACGCGGGCCGTGAGCGGAATCTCTCCACCCTGCAAATGGTCGGGATATCCGCTGCCATCCATGTGTTCGTGGTGATGGCGAATGATGGGCAGCACGTGGCGAAAGGATTTGAGCGGCGCGCAGATGCGTTCGCCGATCACCGGATGGATCTCAATGATCCGCCGCTCCTCTTCGTCCAGCGGCCCGGGCTTGAGAAGGATGTGCTCGGGCACAGCCACTTTGCCGATGTCATGCACGACGCCGGCGCGGCGCAGCGCCACGCACAGCTCGGCCGCCAAGCCCAGGCGTTTCCCCAGAGCAAACGAGTGCTGCGCCAAGCGGTCGCAATGCCCTTCCGTGTAAGGATCCTTGGCTTCGATGCTGCGCGCCAGGCTGCAAAGCACCGCTTCCGCGTTCTCCAAATCGTCCGTGTAGCGTTTGACCCGCAGCAGCGAGCGCACTCGCGCCAGCAGTTCCTCTTTGCGTACCGGCTTGCTCAGGAAATCATCCGCGCCGATTTCGATTCCGCGGATGCGGTCCTCATCGCTGCCCAAGCCGGTGATCAGCACGACGGGGAGAAACCGCGTTTCGGCCTGCGCCTTCAGGGCATTGCACAACGCAAAACCCGACCGGCCCGGCATTTGCACGTCCAGCAGCGCCAGGTCAATGTGATCGGTGGATAGGATCCGTTGTGCCTCCAATCCGTCTCTTGCCGTCACCACCCGATAGCCTTCCCGGCGTAACAGAAGCATGAGCAGGTCGCGGATGTTCTCCTCATCATCGGCAACCAGAATTGTAGGTGGAGCAATTTCGTGCTGGGCCATGCTTGCCTCCGGTGGCTGGGGCCCCGGGGCGGAGGAGGGAACTCTGCAGGAGCAAAACCCGGTGGTGAAGGGAAACGCAAACTAACAGGGATAAATATCCGCTGTCAAGAAATACCCGTGGCCCAACCAATTGTGCCTATCCAAGTTGGAACACTGCTCGCTCAACCAGCGCGCAGTACTGCGCGGCAGCTCCGACCAGGACGCGGCGAAAAGCAACGTGGGCAACTACGTGGAAGTAAGCGGCGTCTTCGACCAGCAGTCCAAAACCGTGAGCATTGATTCGCTGCGGATGCTGGAAGAAGGAAAAGTGATGTGCGCCCGGCCGCCGAAAGAGAAAAAACAAAAGCGTCAACGGGCGCTGGCTTCCGCGGCTGGCTCGAAAACGCGGCGGAAAATCGCATCCACGTAGCGCAGTTGGCGGCGAAGATCGAAAGCGTGCTCCAGCGCGGCTTGGTCCAGGAATTTGCCGATGCGCGCGTCGCCCGCGACCCGCTCGCGGAAGCTGGATTCCGTCTCCCACGCGGCCATGGCGTTTTCCTGCACCCACTTGTAAGCATCTTCGCGCGGCGCGCCTTTTTCCACCAAGTCCTGGAGCACCTGGCCGGAAAAAACGAGCCCGCGCGTCATCTCCAGATTGCGCAGCATGCGTTCGGGAAAAACGCGCATGCCGGAAATAATGTCCGTCATCCGCGCGAGCATGTAGTCGGCCAGAATGGTTGAATCCGGCAGGATGATGCGTTCGACTGAGCTGTGGGAGATGTCGCGCTCGTGCCAGAGGGCGACATTCTCCAGCGCCGCCTGGGCGTTGGCCCGCACCACCCGCGCCAGCCCGGAGATTTGCTCGCAGCCGACCGGGTTGCGCTTGTGCGGCATGGCCGAACTGCCGCGCTGTTCGCCGCCAAAGGGTTCCTCAGCTTCGCGCACTTCGGTGCGTTGCAGGTGCCGAATCTCCAGCGCAATTTTCTCAAACGTTGCGGCGATGATCGCCAGGGTAGCCACGTATTGCGCGTGGCGGTCGCGCTGCAACACTTGCGAGGAAACCGCGGCCGCCTCCAGGCCGAGGCGCTTGCAGATCTTCTGCTCGATTTCCGGTCCGAGGTGCGCGTCATTGCCCACTGCACCGGAGATTTTTCCCACCACCATTTGCTTGGCGGCCTCCCGAAAGCGAACCAAATTGCGGCCGTTCTCCGCATACCAATTGGCAATCTTCAGCCCAAAGGTGATGGGCTCGGCATGAATGCCGTGGGTGCGCCCGATCTGCGGCGTGTCTTTGAACTCATGCGCGCGCCGCTCCAGCACTTCTCTCAAGCGCACCAAAGCCATTTCGATCAGCCGGGAGGCTTCGCGGAGCTGCAGGGCCTGCGCGGTGTCCACAATATCGTTGGAGGTCAGCCCGTAGTGCAGCCAGCGCGCCGCGGCCGGGTCGTTCACGCTTTCGCCCACGGCCATGGTGAAGGCAATGACATCGTGGCGCACGCGCGCTTCCAGTTCCTGGATGCGCGCCACGTTCACCCGCGCCCGTTCCCGCAAAATCGCCGCGGCAGCCCTCGGGACCTGCCCGCACTCAGCCAGCGTTTCCGTGGCGGCCAGCTCCACTTCCAGCCACTTCTGGAATTTTGTCTCATCGCTCCAGACGCGGCCCATCTCTTCGCGCGTGTATCGCGGAATCAAGCTTGGCTCCTTCGCATTTCCGGCCCGCATTCGCCGCAGAGCGTTGGCAACGGCAACGCGCTCGCAGGCCGGATCGTGCTTGGCTAAAAGGCGGGGAAATTCCCTGCCCCATCATACCTGATTTAGCCTTCGATTTTGGTCTCGATTCGCGGCAAGGCCTTTGCCGGCCCGTAGGTTCCTCCTTTCCCCTGCGCACCTAACCGCGCGGCATAATAGCGGTCTAATGAATTGGATGGACGGAGGCGATGCCGCTCAAGTGGCGCAAGCCCTGGCGGGCGATGAGGACGCGTTTCGTGTTCTTGTCGAGCGTCACAGCCGCAGCCTTTTCCGTCTGGCCTATCGCATGACCGGCAACGAACACGACGCGGAAGAAGTGGTGCAGGAAGCGTTTTTGCGCGCCTACCGGCGGCTGGACAAGTTCGAGTCGCGCGCCAATTTCGGCACCTGGCTGTACCGCATCGCCGTGAATTGTTCGCTCGACCTCATGCGCAAGCGCCGCCCGGAGGTCGAGCACCGCGAGCCCGACGATCCCGAAGGCTCCGAAGCCGTGGCCCGGATTCCCAGCGCCACTCCTGCGCCGGACCGGCTGCTCCTGAGCGCAGAGCTAGGCGGACAAGTGCAAATTGCTCTCGCCTCGCTCAGCACGATGGAGCGCGCCGCGTTTCTTTTGCGCCATTTTGAAGGCCTCTCGGTGGATGAAATCAGCAGCACGCTGGGCCTGGGCAACAGCGCCACGAAAAACACGGTATTTCGCGCGGTCCAAAAGCTGCGCCGCGCCCTCGAGCCGCTGGTGAAGCATTCGGCGGCCTCCGCAACCGGTGGAACGCAAGGAACGGGGCCATGAATCATCTGACGGAAGAGCAACTGATTGATTTGCGCTACGGCGCAATCGCTGATGCCAAGCTTCGCGCAGCCTGCGAACAGCATCTGGCCTCCTGTGCCGCATGCCGCAGCGACTTTGAGTCGCTCGAGCGCGTGTTGGCTGCAGTGGATGCCGCACCCCTGCCGGAACGCGATGAACTTTATGGCACGCGCGTCTGGCAGCGCCTTCGCCCGAGGCTCAAGCAGCATCGCGGGTGGAATTGGAGCGCGTGGCTCGCGCCGCCGCGCCTGGCCGCAGCTTCGGCGCTTGTGCTTCTTGTGGCCGCCGCGTTTCTTGCCGGCCGGTATTGGCGGCCGCCGAATACATCTCCCAACAAGGTGAATCCCGTCGCCGTGTCGGATCCCGGAGTTGTGCGCGAGCGCATTTTGCTCGTCGCCGTGGGCGACCACCTGGATCGTTCGCAGATGGTGCTTCTGGAAATCGCCAACGCCGATGAAAAAGAGGCCCGCGAAGGCGTTCTGGACATCTCCGATGAACAGAAGCGCGCCGAAGAGCTGGTAGACGCCAGCCGCCTCTACCGCCAGACAGCCCAGCATCAGGGCGACACGGCGGTGGCCAGCGTGCTCGATGAACTGGAGCGCGCGCTGCTCGAAATTGCCCACAGCCCTTCAAAGCCGACGGCCGCGCAGCTTGAAGAAATTCAGCATCGCATCGCGGCCAAAGGACTCTTGCTCAAAGTGCGGGTCATCGGTTCGGAAGTGCGCGAGCGCGAAAAAACCGCCACACAGCGTTCCGCTCGCAGCGGTTCTTAGATTGAGAAAGAAGGGAAGACCATGCCTCGAAAGACTGGAAGTGGTTCAAGAATTTTGCTGATTCTGATCCTCGCCGCGCTCCTCGGCGCCGCCCCGCGCGTCTCCGCCCAAGGCGCTGGCAGCACGAGCGGCGGCGTGCCCGCTGGAGTGTCCGGCGGCGTCGCCGGCGGAGCTGACGGAAGCGCCGGCGTTTCAGGCCAATCCGCTCAAGACCAAGAACGCGCCGCGGAAGCCCACGAGCGGGAGCAAGAAAAAAAGGAACGCGAACAAGAAGCGCGCGAGCGCCAGAAAGAGAAGGAGAACGACCTCTACGACGCCGGCCAGGACGCCCTGGATGATTCCAAATGGGAAAAAGCCGAGCAGAAATTCGATGCCGTCGCGCAGATGAAGGGACAGAAAGCCGACGCGGCGCTTTACTGGCGCGCCTATGCCCTCAATAAGCTCGGCCGCCGCGATGAAGCGTTGACCACCATTGCCGCCCTCGAAAAGGACTATGCCCAAAGCAAGTGGGCCAATGAAGGCAAGGCCCTGGAAATCGAGGTGCGGCAGAATTTGAATCAGCCCGTCTCGCCCGAATCGGTGGGCAGCGATTGCGAATTGAAACTGCTCGCCTTGCACGGTTTGCAGCAAGCCGATCCGGCCAAAGCTGTGCCCATTCTCGAGCAAATGCTTCGCCGCAACGATTGCCCGAAGCTGGGCCACGAAGCGCTGTTCATTCTTGCCCAGTCCAGCTCGCCGGAGGCGCGCGAGCTGATCGCCAAAATCGCCCGGGGCCAATCCAATCCTCAACTTCAGCGCAAGGCCATCGAGGACCTCGGCCTGTTCAGCGGCTCCTGGGGACGCCAGCAACTCGTCCAGCTTTACAGTTCGCTCAGCGATCCGGACATGAAAAAGCGGGTGCTCAACGCCTTCATGCTTCAGGGCGCCAAGTCGGAAGTGATCACCGTGGCGAAATCGGAGAAATCTCCCCAGCTGCGCGGCGAAGCGATCAAAACCTTGGGCCTGATGGGTGCACGGGACGAAATCTGGCAGATGTATCAGAGCGAGTCCGACGTCACCGTGAAAAAACAAATCCTGCAAGCGCTGTGGCTCTCGGGTGACCGCGACCGCGTCGGCCAACTGGCTCAGAACGAAAAGGACAAATCGCTCAAGCTTGCGGCCATCAACGATCTGGGGCTCATGGGCCGCAGTAGCGAAGACGCTCTCATCTCCATCTACAACTCCGACAACGACCATGACGTGCGGAGAAAGGTGATTAACGCGCTGTTCCTGGCCGGCGATGCGCATGGCCTGGTCACCCTGGCGCGAAAAGAGACCGATCCGGAAATGAAAAAAACCATCATTTCACAGCTTTCCATCATGCCCTCGAAAGAGGCGACCGATTATCTGCTCGAAATTCTCGGTAAGTAGGAGTTAGCCCATGCGAACGATACAGACCGGCACTCTTTTTCGTACCTTGGCCATAGCCGCCGTGATCGTGGCTTGCGCCGCCACGGCGGCAGCGCAGCAGCCGCGGGTTAGCAACGCCAAAGTGGAAACGCGCTCGGGCTCCGCGGGCCTCGAAACCGCATTTCGCGCAGCCGTCGCCGCCCAGGAAGCGCCGGCGTGGATCGGCTACGGCGTGCCGATGATTTCCGGCGAGCGCCACATGTGCTGCGCTTCCTATAGCGACAATGATTACCGCGCAGGATGCTGTCGCCTCGAATCCGGCAAGGGCGCCAACATCTCGACCAGCGACCAAGGCGGCGCCGCTGGCGGCACGGTCAAGCTGGAAGGCCGCCAAACCATGTTCGTGCTGTTCCGCGTGGAGCAAAAGCAGGTGCAGAAGATCCGCATTTTCTCCGAAGAATGCGCGCTGGATGCCGGCGGCCTGCCGTTTATCTGGCTGAGCGAGGTGCGTCCCGCGGAGAGCGTTGCGCTGCTGACTTCGTTCGTGAAAGGCGCGGATTTCGACGGGCGCGGGAATCACCTCGGCAACAACGCGCTCACGGCCATTGTTTTTCACGCCGATCCCGCCTCGGATCGCGCTCTGGAAAGCTTCACCGCCGCGGACCAGCCCGAAGCGCTGCGCCGGCAGACCGCCTTCTGGCTGGGCAACGCGCGCGGCAAGTTCGGCCTGGCGGCCCTCAAGCGCATGGCGCGCCAGGATCCCAGCGAACACGTCCGCGATCAAGTCACCTTCGCGCTCTCCCAGAGCCGGGAACCGGAAGCCGTGGACGAGATGATCTGCATGGCCCGCGAGGATTCCAGCCCGCATGTGCGCGGCCAGGCCCTTTTTTGGCTGGGACAAAAAGCCGGAAAAAAAGCGGAGGCCGCCATCACTGACGCCATCGCCAACGATCCGGACACCACCATCAAGAAGAAGGCTGTCTTTGCCCTCTCGCAACTTCCTCATGACCAAGGCGTGCCCCTGCTGATTCAGGTCGCCCGCACCAATACCAATCCGGCGGTGCGCAAAGACGCCATGTTCTGGCTCGGCCAGTCGCGCGATCCCCGGGCCCTGGATTTTTTTGAAGAAATTCTGAAAAAGTAATTTCCGTTCTCGAGGGGGCGCTCATGGAAACCCTCTGGCAGGATTTGCGTTTCGCCGCGCGCATGCTGGCCAAAAATCCCGGATTCACCGCCGTTTTGGTGCTGACTCTCGCGCTGGGCATCGGCGCCAACACTGCGATTTTCAGCGTGGTTTATGGAGTGCTGCTCCGCCCCTTGCCCTATCCGCAGCCCGAGCGGCTGGTGTGGTTCTGGGACATGCAGCCGGCTCTTTCCCAGGCGCCGCTTTCGTCGGCCGAATATTTCGCGTATCGCGATCAGAGCCACGCGTTTGATCAGGTAGCCGCGATTCGCTCCATCAATTTCAATCTCACCGGGCAGGGGTTGCCCGAGCATCTTCGCGGAACCGTCGTTACGCCGAATTATTTCCTCATGCTCGGCGTCCAACCCGCGCTCGGACGCGGTTTTTCCGACGCCGACGGCCAGCCGGGGGCACTGCGTGTCGCTCTGTTGACCCACGGCTTCTGGCGGAGGCATTTCGGCGGCGATCCCAACATCATGGGTCGGGCAATGACATTGAACGGAGAAGGCGTCGCAGTGATTGGCGTGCTTCCCGCCGGCTTTTCAAGCCCGCCGGTGATCAGCTTCTATATCAGCCCAAAGTTCGGCGTGCCGGAGGTCGTTCCCAACGGCCCCGATCCGCGAAAATTCGACACCATGCACTATCTCGAGGTCCTGGGGCGTCTCAAGCCGGGCGTGACATTGGTCCAAGCGCAGTCGGAACTCACCTCCATCGCCAGCCACCGCATGTCGGGCAGCCAAAAACACGGCGTGAAACTGGTTCTTTATTCGGAGCACATCAGCGGCGATGCGCGTCCCACATTGCTCGCGCTTTTGGCCGTGGTGGGTTTCGTCCTGCTGATCGCGTGTGCGAACGTGGGCAATCTGCTTCTGGCCCGGGCGACTTCACGCGACCGCGAAATGGCCGTGCGCGCCGCGCTGGGAGCCAGTGCGTTCCGGCTTGTTCGCCAGGGAATCACCGAGGGCGTGCTGCTCAGTTTGGCCGGCGCACTGGCCGGCTTGCCGCTGGCTTACGGCGGCCTGCGTGCTCTGGTGGCCGCAGGACCGCAAGGGCTCCCGCGGCTTTCCTCCATCCGCCTCGATGCCCACGCGCTGCTCTTCACCTTTGCCATAGCGCTGTTCACCGGCCTGCTCTTCGGACTCGCGCCGGCGTTGCGAGGAGCCCGAGTCGCTCCCGGCGAAGCACTGAAGCAAGCCGGACGCAGTGGCGGCGCCAGCTTGCGCCAGAGTTGGCTTCGTAGTTCGCTGGTCATCAGCGAAATCGCGCTGTCCCTCGTCCTGCTGGTTGGCGCTGGACTCCTCACCCGCAGCTTCGTGCGCCTGCTGGAAGTGAAGCCCGGTTTTCAGCCCGACCATCTGCTTACCCTCTGGGTTTCCTTCGACACGCCCAAGTACGCGGAGCGAGCGCACGGTTCCGAACAAATGGCCAGGTTCGTCGAAACACTGAATCGCCTGCGCGCTTTGCCCGGCGTGCAGGGCGTAGCCGGGGCCAACGATTTGCCCCTGGAGGGCCAGGACACCACCAGTTATCCGACCTTCGAGGGCCACACCGCAGTTTCCGCGGACGAGCGGCTTCTCCTGGGCATGCACGTGGTGACCCCGGGCTACTTCCGCGCCATGGGCATCCCGCTGCTGCGCGGCCGCGAGATTAGGGATCGCGACCTTGCGGGCGCTCCGCGCGTGCTGGTGATCAATCAAGCCGTTGCCCAGCAGGTATGGCCCGGCGAAGATCCCATCGGCAAGCGCATGCATCTGTTCACCGATTCGCATGAAGCCGCCGAGGAAGTTGTGGGCGTGGTCGGCAACGTCAAACATAACGGCTTGCATGCGGAGGATTCGCTGGATGCTTACGCGCCCTTGACGCAGCAGCCCTGGTCGTACGTGGGACTCGCGATTCGCTCCACCGCTCCTGTGGAAACTCTGCTGCCATCGGTCCGCGGGGTCATCGCAGAATTTGATCCCGATCTTCCCGTACATTCCGTGCGCCCCATGGAGCAAGTGCTCAGCGAATCGCTGGGCCCGCGCCTGTTCACCTTAGGCTTGACCGGAGCGTTCGCCTTGCTGGCCTTGGCGCTGGCAGGAATTGGCGTGTACGGGGTCATGAGTTACGCTGTGGCCAGCCGCACGCAGGAGATTGGCGTGCGCATCGCGCTCGGCGCACAATCCGGCGATGTGTTGCGCCTCGTCGTTGGCCAGAGCATGCGTCTTGCCGGTTCCGGGATAGCCGTGGGCATCCTCGGCGCTTTCTGGCTCGCGCAGTTTCTTGGCAGCCTTCTTTTCGGAGTGAAGCCACGGGACCCAGCGACGTTCGCGGGCGTAGCGCTGCTCCTTTTCGCTGTGGCGTTGGTGGCCTGCTACATTCCCGCGCGGCGCGCCATGCGCGTGGATCCTTTGGTGGCCCTGCGGTATGAATGAGGGTGAACCGGCGACCACCCGTTGACTTCCCCTTGCAACTTCCCTCTCGGATTCGGTATCTTAAATGGCGTAGTCCAGCCTCTCCCGTAATCCAGCCCGTCCGGAAGCAGCCCGGCAAGAACTGAAGCCATTTCCACCCAGCCCCAGGAACTCATCCAGGAGGAAGAAACCATGTCAGGACATGGAGGGGCACTCCCACACAGGCACCGTTCATTGACCATCCTGCTGTTTGCGGCCCTGGCGCTCAGCCTGCCGTTCGTTACTGGCGCGCAGGAAATCACGCGCGTCGAGTTGCAGAACTTCGACACCTTTCTCGACAACAACCCTTCTATCGCTGCGTCTCTCGAGGCCAACCCCTCTCTGGCCAACAATTCCGCTTTCCTGGCTGCGCATCTCGCGCTGCAAACTTTTCTGAACACCCATCCCGGCGTGCGCGCCGAACTCCTGGAAAATCCGCAACTCTTCCTGCGCCGCGAGGCCGCGTTTGAAGGATTTGGCCGCGAACTCACGCGCGCGCAGTTGCGCTCCTTTGACAACTTCCTCGACGCCAACCCGGCCATCGAGAAAGCTCTGCAAAACAATCCGTCCCTGGTCAACAACGCCAGCTTCCTGGCCGCGCATCCCGCGTTGCAAACCTTCCTCAACAACCATCCCGAGTTACAAGAAGAATTGGCGAAGAATCCCAAGCTGGTTATGAACCGCCTTGCGGCGTTCGAGCGCAGCGGCGGAGACATTTCCAAAGCCGACCTGCGCAGCTATAAGACTTTTCTGAAAAACAACCCGGCGATTGCCCGGGCGCTGAAACAGAATCCGTCGCTGGTGAACAATCCGACCTTCATCGCCCAGCATCCCGCCCTGCAACAATTCCTCGCCGCGCATCCCGCCCTTGCCGCAGAATTCTTGGAGAATCCGCGCCTCTTTCCGGGCAGCGGGCGCATATTTGAGGCTCACGATGTCGAAGGGCACGAGCCGGGCGGCCATATGGAAGGCCACGAACCTGGCGGCCATCTAGGACCTGGTGCTATGGGCGGCGGGCACGGGCAATGGGCACGGGCGTTAAAGCCCTCAGAGCACCGAAAGAAGATCCAACAAAGGGCAGACCGGTTCTCGCCGGCCTTCCCTCATCATCCCGCAACGAATAGCATTTTTTAGCGTAGCCGTCCCTTCCATGCGCCTCATTCTAAGGGACTTGTGCAACGGTAACAGTACTTAGCTGATTTTCCGGGCAACCTCCTTGCCCCTTACCCTCGTCCCCATTATATCCCTCCAACCCAGCCCGAATGGGAGCCCAGCCGCCTTCAATGGAAGGAGGCAAGATGAGGAACTATCTGAAACCCCACATGAGGCGCCTGATGAGCATCGGACTCGCCGGCGCGACCGTGTTCGGTATGGGCTCGATAGCATACGCAGCCCCTAAGCCGGCAACGCCTCAAATTCGCATCTGGTTCGGTCGAAGCGACCGTGACCGCGGCATTACTCGCGAACAATTGCGGGCGTTCAATAGGTTCTTGGACGATCATCCCTACCTGGACAGGCGACTGCGCCGAGATCCAGTGTTGGTCAATGACCCTGACTTCCAGGCGGACCATCCCGAGTTAAGGGCCTGGTTGGATGACCACCCGTATGCCCGCCGCGCGTTGCGGGCCGACCCGGACGCGTTCATGGACGTCGACAGATACTAACCCTGAAGCTCACTAACGTCCGCTGACTCCAAGCAGTTCCGGGAGGCCGGTTCGCCGGCCTCCCACTATTTTTAGAGTTGGATCGTGCTAAGCGGCAGGCGCTGCGAAGCTACCAGCAATTGGCCCGCGAACGCGCACTCCGAAGGCCGCCGCCGCAGCGCTTCTTCGGCGGAGATGCGCGCCACGTCGGGGTTGTTGTTGTTCTCCGAAAGGTGCGCCAGCACCAGGTAGCGCGCCGCGGAATCGAACCCTTCCGCATCGGCCAGGAATTCGCTCACGCTGTGATTGGAGAGATGCCCGGTGCGGCTCATCACCCGTTGCTTCACGTGCCAGGGATACGGTCCCACCTTCAGCATTTCCAGATCGTGGTTCGATTCCAGCATCAGGCAATCCGTGTCGCGCAGGTGATGCTTCACCAGTTCCGGCAAATAGCCCAGATCGGTGACGATGGCCACTTTCATGCCACTGGCGCGAAACGCGAAGCCCACTGGATCGGCGGCGTCGTGAGGAATCGCGAATGGAGTGATCTCAATTTCCCCGACGGTGAAGCGCTGCCCGGCGCGAATATATTCTGTGCGCTCCAGGCGCTTGGCCACTCTCTCCGGCACGATGCGCAGAATTTCGACATGCGTCGCTTCGGTGAGGTAGACGGTGGTGCGCCAGTGGCGGAGGGCCTGGGCCAGCCCGGCCACGTGGTCGGAATGTTCGTGGGAGATGAGGATGGCGTCCAGGCGGTCAATCTTCCGCTCGATGGCCGCCAGCCGCCGCAGCGTTTCCCGCTTGCTCAGCCCGGCGTCCACCAAAAGGCGGGTGTGCTCGGTCTCGAGCAACGTTGCGTTGCCCAAACTTCCCGAAGCGAGAATGGACACGCGTAAGCTGATCGGCTCCCCCCGTCCCGAATCCCGATCCTCGGGGATCGGGACCCTACGCCATAGCTGGAGCGGGCGGCCGGCCTTCGCCGTGCGGCTCCGCCTGCCATCCCGCCTCGCGCTGGTTTACCGGATGATGGCAAAGCGCGCTCTCCGCGTCAATGAAAATGAGACGATCTATCTTCCCTCATTCCACCGCAAAAATGGCTGTGATCGTTGCCGAGCGCTCCACCTTGGCCGGAAGGAGCTTAAGCGGAGGAGTGGGAGGCGGCGGTGGAGCTGCAAGCTTGGCCATAACACCTGCGGCCACAAATCTGTCCGCCGGAGGCATGGCCTCTTGATTACTCAAATAGAGTAAATCTCCAACTTTCACGTTGAACGGCTTGGCCATCTTCTCCGCTTGAAGCCGGGCTTTAGACAAGGCGTTCGCGTCCACCTTAGCATCCAGTGCGCCCAAATCCGCCACAGTCCAGGTTACATCTTCGACGAGATTGGCTCCTGCAGCGACCGCGAGATCGATGAGCTTCTGCGCCTCGCCAACGGAGATGCGCAGAATCCACTCCTGCTTTGCTTCAAATTCCCGGTCTTTCCTCGGGATGTTGGGCGTTTCGTATTCCTCCGGGCGATTGAGGACGAGGGTTTCTGTCTCCAGCGCTTCCTTGGACACACCCGCATCGGCGAGGGCCTTGAGAATTGCGTTGCTCTTCTGAACGTTTTCCTGATATGCAGCATCCTTCGTCGCCGCAAAATTACGGTATCCGAACGTGATTTCGGCAATCTCGGGCTCCACGCGCAGAGTCTCCGTGAGACTTACCTGGATTGTCCGATTGTTCCGATTGACCTGAACGCTTTGTCCCGAAACGCCGAAAGCGGCGCCCAACAATACAACCATCAACAGAGTGAACTTGCAGGTCATGATGTTTCCTCCGAATGAGCGAAGGATTCGCTCGACAGTTGACCACCCCTTCAGCGCAGTTGGACACCACGATCCGGCAAATGGTTACCGCTTTTTGGAATTAACCAAGGGGCTATCTAGCAGGCAAGCTGTTCGCGGGTAATCTTAAAACCGTCCAGGTTGCCCAGCACGGCGAGAGCCACCTGCTCGGCGCGGAAAAAATCCCGGGCCACTTCGAGGACTTCTTCGCGGGTCACGCGCTCGATGGATTCCAGCAGCTCGTCCAGGGTGAAGAAGCGGGCAAAATACATCTCTTGCCGCGCCAGGTGGGACATCCGCGCGCTGGTGGATTCCAGGGAAAGCATCAGGGAGCCCTTCAGGTGATCTTTGGCCCGGCGCAATTCCTCGGCGGGCACCGGCTCGCGCTTCAAATTGCAAAATTCGTCCAGCACCAGTCGCACTACCCTGGTGATGCTTTCCAGCGCCGTGCCCGCGTAAATCGAAAGCACGCCGGCGTCATGATACGGGCTCATGTCGCTGAACACTGCGTAAGCCAGGCCCTGTTTTTCGCGAATGTTCTGGAACAACCGCGAAGAGATGCTCCCGCCCAGCATGATGTTGAGCACCGCCGCGGAAAAGCGCCGCTCGTGGGCCAGGGGATATGCCGGCACGCCCAGGCAGATATGCACCTGCTCGAGTTCGCCCTTGTGCTGCGTCTGGATACGGGCTTGCGGCTCAGGCGCGCGCCCGGCAAGAGCGGGCTCACCGGGCGCCAGATCGCCAAATTCGCGGGTCACCAGGTCCACCAGTTGCCGATGGGTCAAGCGGCCTGCCGCGGTGATCACAATATTGTTGGGCGCAAACCAGCGGTGGAACGAATCGCGCAAGGCCTGACGCGAAAATGCGCGGATGGTTTCGCGGGTGCCCAGAATAGGCTTGCCCAAGGGATGCCCGCGCCAAAACTCCTGGGTGAACAGCTCGTGAACCAGATAGTCGGGATTGTCCTGATCCATCTTCAGCTCTTCCAGAACCACCTGCTTTTCTTTGACGATGTCTTCTTCAGCAAACAGCGGGCGCAGGGCCAGGTCGGAAAGCACATCGAAGGCGATGGGCAGATGCTCGTCCATTACTTTGGCGTTGAAGCACACCATTTCCTTGGCGGTGAAGGCATCGAGCATACCACCCACCGAATCCACCGACTGGGCGATTTCTTCGGCGGTGCGCCGCTCCGTGCCTTTGAACACCATGTGCTCGATGAAGTGGGAGATGCCGTTGAGCTCGGCGGGCTCGGCGCGCGACCCGGTGCGCATCCACACGCCCACGGAAACCGAGCGCACGTGCTCCATCGGCTCGGTGATCACCACCAAGCCGTTGGGCAGAACCTCTTTCTCGACTCCCGGCGCGACTGTGGTCATCGTGTTTTCCGTGATCTTCATCCATTCTTGCACACGGCTTGGCATTCTCCAAGTTCGCGCCGGGCGTCCAGCGTGTGGGCTTCAGCCCAGCAGCGCATCGTTTTCGGTGGAGCGGCGCGGTGATGCCAAGTGCTCACCTCTTGATCTTGCGCCCTGTGCTTTTCTGCGTTGGAGTTTGATGGAATGGAAGGAGGCCGGTCGTTCAGAATCAACAAGTTACGGACTGCGAAGAGGGGTCCCCCTCCCCCGTCAGTGACGTAAGAGAGCATTCTAAAGGACTTAGGCCGAGGGCAAAGCAAATCAGTGATGTAAGTGCAGATTATAAAGGGCTTAGCAGAAAAATGATGAGTGACTTGTGACTCGCGGCGGGAGCCAGAGACAAGATGCGGGAGCGGCGATGTCAAGAATGGAAATGCGATGGGCACGGCAATTCCTCGAACCAAGCTAAAGATTTGTTTTACCCAGAGGAGGGCTAGTCCACAGCGCGGCGGAGAAAGTTGAACGCGGCCGGGCCGGGAGGCTTACTGACTCTGGGACCGTAGGGTAGCGTGGGGGAGGAGGGGTGTCAAGGGCAAAGAGGAGAAAAATACCGGGTTCAAATAGTTAACGGCGAAGTAATTCGAACACAATGCGATTCGGAAACGACTGATGGAACACTGATGCGAAGAGAAAAAAAGGTAGAACCAAAGATCCACACGGCTAGACATAGATGAGATGTTTCAACACAGAGAACACAGAGGGACGCAAAGCAAGTCAGAAAGGGGAAATCAGAAAAGGAAAAACGTGAGGCAAAATCCCCACGCGTGAAACCGACGCGTGGGGCACCCGGCCGTGAGCCTGTCAAGCGGAATTATCGAATGTTTTGGTGGGAACTGCAACCACGGCCTGCCTAATGTATCACTTTCCCGCAGCTTCCTATTTCTGTGGCTGTCGGCGGGGCAAACCGCTCTTGACGCACAGAGCTTCCAGGTCCTTGCGTAGGTAGGTTCCCCAATCGCTTTCTTCATGCCGCAACTTATCAATCACCTTAAGTGGGTATCGGAGTTCGTCAAATGATTCGATACGCTTTCTGAAAACGTCGCGATTGGCAAGCAAGTGTTCATAGGCCATAAGGTCAGCCGCCTGCAAGGGAGCGCATTCCCTCTTGTTCATAAAAATAGGGGTGAAGCCTTTGTCTTTCTTGATCATCTCTATCAATGCGCCCTTATCCTCTGTGCCATCCTCAAAGACATGAAGCACTTCGCTTTCAGGAATATTCCATCTATTTGCCCAAAGACATGCCTTAGCGACGCAGGTTCTTCCGCACAGCGCGTAGGGCTTGAAAAATTCCTCAAGCATGTATTCCTGATTTACAGCATTGTAATCTTCCATGATAACGGCACACCCTAGCCCAGTGTTGGCGCGAACTAGAATCTCCGCTAACAATCTGCGTAGAAATAACTCTCTATCGTCTTTTTCCTTCGGGTCGGTCTTATGGTTTTTCCACATCCTGAACTGCCCTACCGAGTGCGCATATTCCCTCATGTGGAAGTAATCCATGCCGAAATCCTTCAGGATAGCCTTCCAATTTTTCTCAAAGTGAATCCACTGCTGTGTTTTCGCCAAGAATCCGGCGACTACGAAGGCCAAAGTTTGGTCTGGCGACCCACTGTCGTCGTAGTATGCCGTATACATTGCCATGACGCTGTTTTCCCCACTTTCCCAGAGGGCACGAAAGGGCGGGGTGCTCCATCTTTGAATACGAAACCCTTCCAAAGTCCTTGGCATCTTTCATATCACTTTCTTCCCCTACTTTGTCTAGGGGGGATACTCGCCATTAGGAAGGGCCGGGCCACAGGTGCACCAGGGCGCTGCTGGGGCTGGGGCGCGGAAGCGGCGTGCTAAGATGGAATGTAAAGGCAAAAACAGAGCGCAGAGAGATTCTTCGCTACGCTCAGGATGACGGCGCAAGAAACGGGCATGAGGGTTGAGTTGCTGGGAAAATCGGGGGAAGAGTTGCGGGCGCTGCTGGCGTCGTGGGGCCAGCCGGCGTATCGCGGGGCGCAAATCTACCACGCGATGTATGCCGAGCGGCGATTCGAGTTCGCGGAAATGACCAACTTGCCCGCGGCGTTGCGCGAGCGGTTGGCGGCGGAAGCCGCGATCACGCTGCCGCGCATCGCCCGACGGTATGTTTCGCGCGACGGGTCGATCCGCTACCTGTTGGAGATTGAAACCCCCGCGTCGGAAGACGCGGGCTACACTGCTGGCTCACAAGCCGGACAGCCTCAGGGGCTAGAGCCCCCTCTCTCGGAACCTTCGTTGTCGGAGCTGAAGCTCCGACCCCCTGCTCAGGTTCCGTTCCGGCTGGAACCTGGCTTACAAGCTGAACGACGAAGCGAAGAAGACCAGCCTCAGGGGCTAAAGCCCCACCTTTCGGAAGCTTCGTTGTCGGAGCTGAAGCTCCGACCCCCAGGTCCGTTGGCGCTGGAACCTGGCTCACAAGCGGAATCGCGAAGAGAAGAAGACCAGCCGCAGGGGCTAGAGTCCCCCCTCTCGGAACCTTCGTTGTCGGAGCTGAAGCTCCGACCCCCTGACCCTTCGAGGCTCAGGGCAAGCAAGCTCCGCCCCTACGCAGCGGAGACAAGAGCGGCAAGCGTGGAAGCTGTGTTCATGCCCGAGGAGACGCGGCAGACGATTTGCATTTCGACGCAAGCGGGCTGCGCGGTGGATTGCCATTTTTGCCTAACGGCGCAACTCGGTTTGATCCGCAACCTCACCGCGGGCGAAATTGTGGGGCAGGTTTTGGTGGCGCTGGAAGAAAACCGTGGGCAACTTGCGCCGCAAACCAATGTGGTGCTGATGGGCCAGGGCGAGCCGCTGCTGAATTACGAGGCAGTGATGGAGGCCGTGCGGCGCTTGTTGGATGCCAACGGCGTGGGACTTTCGCCCAAGCGGGTCACGCTCTCGACCAGCGGCATCGTGCCGGGCATCGAGCGCCTGGGGCAGGAAAAAGTGCGGCCCAAGCTGGCCGTTTCGCTGAACGCTTCGACGAACGAGCAGCGCGACGCCATCATGCCCATCAATCGAAAATATCCGCTGGAAAAACTGCTGGAGGCTTGCCGGCGTTATCCGCTGCGGCCGTGGGAGCGGCTGACGTTTGAATACGTGCTGCTGGGCGGGCTGAACGATTCGGCGGAAGATGCCCGGCGGGTGGCTAAGCTGGCCGCCAACATCCGCAGCAAAGTGAATTTGATTCCGTGGAATCCCGGCGAACTACCGTATCGTCCGCCCGACGAGCAGCGCATCGAAGAATTTCGCAAGATTCTGACGGAAAAAGGCCTTCCCACGTTTGTGCGCTATTCGCGCGGCCAGGACATCATGGCGGCCTGCGGGCAACTGGCGCTGTTGGAAGTTGCGCCTGCTTCTGCCCCAGTCATTCCGAGCGAAGCGCGCGAATGCCGATAACGCTCAGCAGGCGGCCGGTGCGCCCCGCCTCGCGGCGATAACTGAAAAACAAATCGGTGCGGCAGGCCGTGCACAGATCGCTGACGATGATTTGCGCAGCGGGAACTCCTGCGTCGATAAGCTGCCAGCGGTTTGCGGCCATCAAGTCCAGATGCACGCGGGGCGGGGGCGGATCGTGGCCCGGCGGGGCCATGGACAGCCACTTCAGCGGGTTGGGCTCTTCACCGGCAGCGAGCTGATCGAAGGGGCCATGGAACCACTCGCGCGCGCAGGGGAACTGCGCGGCGAAAGCCTGGGCGACTTCGGGGCCGACTTCGTAGCAGCAGCGGCCAATGGCGGGGCCCAGCGCGGCGACAACGTCTTTAGCGCCGACGCCGAAATCCATGCGCATGCGGCCCAGAGTCTTGGCGGCGACGCGGCGCAGCGTGCCGCGCCATCCCGCATGCACCGCGGCTGCGACGCGGCGGCGGGTGTCGGCGAGGAGGAGGGGAACGCAGTCGGCGGTCTGCACGGCGAGCAGCAGCCCCGGGGCGGAGGTGATGAGGGCATCGCCGCGCAGCGCGCTTTGCGGGGCAGTTTCGAGAACATGAATGATGTCGGAATGGATTTGACGCGCGGTGACCAGTTGCATGCCGGAGGCATGGAGGGCGGCAAGAAATCTGGCGCGATTGGCTTCCACATTTTCGCGCGGGTCCCAAGGAGTGAAGCCGAGATTGAGAACGCGCGCATCTTGCGCAAGGGGGCTTATTCCGCCAGGACGGGTCGAGAAGCCGTGGACGATCCAGGGCAGGCGCTGCAGGGCACGGGCCTGGAGAATTTGGACGCTGCCGGAACGAAGCGTGCGCCACGGTGCGGCGCGGCCGGGGCGGGACCCAGCGCGCGCAGAGTTTTTTCGTTGGCGCACTTTGGGCGTCATGGCTGGCGAAGGAACAGCAGTTTAACTGATTTAGAGGGCCGGGCGCGGGGGTTATAATGCGCGTGCGGCACGAAATGAAGTGCGCGAAGCGGCTTAGCGAACCGCAGTAAATTTCGCGCGCGTGCTGCTGGAGCGGCCGAGGGCCTGTGATCGTCGGATTGGGAATTGACATCACGGAAGTGGAACGCATGCGCCAGGCCATCGAGCGGCGGGGGCAAGCGTTGCTGAAGCGGGTGTTTACGCCAGCCGAAATCGCCTACTGCCAGAAGCACCGCGACCCCTACGAACGTTTTGCGGGGCGCTTTGCGGCCAAAGAAGCGGCGATGAAGGCGCTGGGAACCGGCTGGCGGCGCGGGGTGCGCTGGCTGGACATCGAGGTGGTGCGACTGGGAAGCGGTAAACCAACCCTAAAACTTTCCGGGGTGGCGCAGAAATTCGCGGAGCGGCTGGAAGTGAACAACATTGCGGTGAGCATCACGCACGACGGAAATACGGCGATGGCGCAAGTGATTTTCGAGGCGTGAGCGATAACGCGCGGACAGGATTCAAAGAAAAGAGAATTCTCGAAAACTTATTCGGGACGCGAACAACGCGCCTCATCAGCCCCGAGCGGCACCAGGGCCACTTCGGAATGACCATCCAAGGGAAGCCCGTTGAGATGCTCACCGCCGGATGAGGCGATTTGTACGTCGAGCCATTGGTTGGCCAGCCAGGAACCCGCCACGCGAACATTCAGATAATTGCCGGTGAGGGCGCCGGTCCAACTTTCCCCGCCTTCGCTATCGCTCCCGCCGCCATTGCTTCCGGAACGATGCAGGGTAAGCACGCGCAGAACGCGGCCGATGTGCGCGGCGCGAAATGCGGCGGACTTTTGCGCGGCGAGCCCGCGAAGCTCGCCGGCGCGGCGCTGGACGAGTGGCAAGGGCACCTGCCCGGGGAGCGAGGCAGCTTTGGTGCCGGGGCGCGAGGAAAAAGAGAAGACGTGAAGATAGGTGAAGGGCAGGCGGGCGACCAGAGCGAGGGTGGCGCGATGATCGTCTTCGGTTTCGCCGGGGAAGCCGGCGATGAGGTCGGCGCCGATGGCAGCGCCGGGCAGCAGTTCGCCGATCAGCTCGATGCGGCGAGCGTAATGTTCGACGCGATACCAGCGATGCATGGCGGCGAGGATACGGTCGGAGCCGGATTGAAGCGGGATGTGAAAGTGCGGGGCGATGCGATCGCGGGCCGCCACGAACTCGATGAGGTCGCGAGTGACGTCCATCGGCTCGATGGAACTGATGCGAAGCCGCTGGAGCGGCGTTTGGTCCAAAATGCGGCGCAACAGATCGCCGAATTCGACGCGGGGCAGGAGGTCGCGGCCGTAGCTGCCGAGATTGATGCCGCTGAGAACGATTTCGCGGGCGCCGGAATCGGCGAGGCGGCAGACTTCGGAGATGACTTGCGCGGGGGGCAGGCTGCGGCTGCGCCCGCGCACAAAAGGAATCACGCAGTAGGAGCAGCGATTGTTGCAACCATCCTGAATTTTGAGAATGGGACGGGTGTGGCCGGCTTCGCCGCCAACGATCTGCGGGGAGGCCAATTCGGTTTGCGCGAAGATGTCGCCGGTAAGAATTTTGGCGGGGCGGCGGGCGAGGAACATGGAATCGAGTTGGAGAGCGCGGAGAGGCAACCAGGAGCCTGAGGACTGCGCGGGCGTTTGCGCGGAGAAATTTTCGGCCAGGAGGCCGGGGATTTCAGGCTTGTGCGAGTTGCCGACGACCCAGCAGACTCCGTCAAGAGCAGCCAGTTCCTGGGGGGCGCGTTGGGCATAACACCCGGTGACGACGATGCGCGCGGCGGGATTGCGGCCGTGCGCGGCGCAAATAGCCTGGCGAGCCTGGGCATCCGCGGAAGCGGTAACGGTGCAGGTATTCACGACAATGATTTCGGCCGCGCGGGGAGAACGAACGGAAGAAAAACCGCGAGCGAGGAGTTGGCGCTCGATGGCGGCGGCGTCGGCTTGCGTGGCGCGGCAACCGAAATTGAGGATGTGGAAGGTGGCCATGGAGCGGCGGATCGCTTAAGGGGACAGTATAGCAAGCTCCTCGAGTTGTATAAGACAGGAGAGGAAGGAAGACAGGGGAGGAGCGACGGACGAAGCGGCGGCGTTCGAGCCAGGCGGCGAGAAATGCAGTTGCTCAAAGAATTTTTCTAAAGCAAGATGGCGCACTGCGCGGAGCGCGCCAGGGAGCCACTGAGGATGGGCTATTGGATCGAAGTGATTGCCGTGGGACTGGCCGGGGGAATGGCCGTAGGCCTGATGGGCATCGGCGGCGGCGTGGTGCTGGTTCCGGCGATGACGTACGTGTTGCACCTGGACCAGCACGTGGCGCAAGGGACTTCGCTTTTTCTGCAACTGCCCCCGTTGGGTTTGGGGGCGCTGTACATGTATTGGAAAAAACGGGCGGTGCATTTGCATGCCGGGCTGGCCTGCGCCGGAGGATTCCTGGCGGGAGGCTATTTCGGCAGCGTGGTGGCCATCGCCATGAACACGCGGAACCTGCGCGGGGCGTTTGGCCTGTTCCTGATGTTCGCGGCGGCCATGCTCTGGCGGCAGACGCGCCAGGCAAGGGAGGCGAAAAAAGCGCATGCTTGAACCCCGGCTACGAATCCTGCTGATTTTTTTGGTGGCGTGCGTGGTGGGCGTGGCCAGCGGACTTTTCGGGATTGGCGGCGGGGTGTTGCTGGTGCCGCTGCTGGTGCTGCTATTTGGATTTGAACAACACGAAGCGCAAGGAACCAGCCTGATTGCCCTGGTGCCGCCAACGGGCCTGTTTGCATTCCTGAATTACGCCCACGCGCACGAAGTGCAATGGACCGCGGGGCTGTTGCTAATGCCGGGCGTGTTTCTAGGCGGGATGCTGGGCGGCAGACTGGCGCAGCGGCTGACGTCGAAGGAAATGCGCCAAGTCTTCGCCGCGCTGCTTTTTGCCTTAGGAGCGTGGCAAGCGATTTCGTCCTGGACCCTCAAGCATTAGAGCAAGGGGCGAGCTTACTGCTGAGGCTGCGGTGTGCGCGCGTCAGGGCCAGCTCCCACGCGAGCGTCGCGAGGCGCGCCCAGAGACACATTCAGAGCCAGCAAGCCTTCCGTCGAGGAAGCCCCCAGGACTGCAGGATTCATTTCCCGGGCGAGAAGGATCGGGACGTGGACATCGGGCGAGCGGTTTTCGATTTGCGCCCAAGTTCTTCCCTGATCGTGAGAGAGATAGATGCCGCCCTGAGGCGTGGAGACGAGCCACGCTCCGGCAACCACGACAAGATCCTGCACGCGGGGCTGGGGCAGATTGACGCGCACCCAGTCGCGCCCGAAGTCGTGAGAGACAAACATGCCGTTGTCGGCGCCGACCAGGAGAACGCCGGGGCGCAGGTCATAAAGGCGCAAGACGCCGCGCGCATCCCGGGTGAAGGGCTGAGAAGTCCACGTGCGCCCGGCATCGTCGGAAAGCATGACGCGATCCGGGGAAACGGCGACGACTTCTTTTCCGTCGGGAGAGACGCGGACCGAATGCACAGTGGATCTGGAGGCAGAAGGCACGCGCGACCAGGTCAAGCCGACGTCACGAGAAACCCAAAGGCCATCGGTGGTAGCGGCAAAGGAAAGTTCGCGGCCCATGGCCAGGTCGTTGACCACAGCGGTGAGCGGACGGACGGTTGGCGTTCGCACAGCAGTCGCGCGTTTGCCGTTGGGAACCGCGGGTTCGGAAGGAAAGGCACCGGTCCTCAGCCACATGCCTTTCGCTACGTCATAGCGCAACAGGCCGCCAGTATCGAGCGCGGCCCACCAGGTATTGGGCGCAGCGTACACGTGGCGCAAGTGGCCGGGCAGTCCCGGCCCGAGACGCGACCAGGTGCGTCCGCCATCCTGAGTGGCGAGGGCAGGTTCGGCAGAATTGGTCAACACAACCAGCATGCGCTCGGGATGCTCGCGGTCGTAGGCCAGATCGGTGATCTGGCGATGGTTGAAGCCTTCATTGGAAACTCGGAAATGCTGGCCGCCATCATCGCTGATGAAGATGCCTTCGCCTTCCACGCCGATCAGCAAGCGATCGGTATTTTGCGGATGGATGAGGAGCGAGCTGATGGACCAATCGACGGGAGTTACGCGGCGCCAGGCTGCGCCGGCATCGGTGGTCTTCCAGAGACCTTCGGTGGTTGCCGCGTAGAGCGTGTTGGGCTGCCTGGGATCTTCGCGCAGCCAATGCGTGCGCCGGGCGTCGTTGGGGATGCCCTTGTACTTGATCCATTGCGCCGCGCCATTTTCGCTGCGATAGATGCCGGAGCAGGCGCTGCCGAAAACGTGGTCGGGGGCAGCGGGATCGAGGCTCAGGCTCATGACGTCGGAATCGGTGACCATGCCGGTGTGAATGGGAAACCACTCACGGCCGCCGTCGGCCGTTTTCCATGCCAGATGATACGTACCCGCATAGATGACGTGCGGATCGCGGGGATCGATGGCGATGGAATCGAAATTGTGGAGATCTTCGTGATTCGCAGGCGAAATGCGTTCCCAATTGGCGCCGGAGTTGGTGGAGCGGAAGACGCCGGTGAGCGTGCCGGCGATAAAGGTTTCAGGATGAGAGGCCGATTGGGCAATGGCGCGAACCGATTCGCCGGTGAGGCCAGAGCGTTCCCAGGTCTGACCGGCGTCGCGGCTGCGAAAAACGCCGCCGGGAGTTTGGCCGAGGGCCCAG
>Ga0187803_10000215_pt1 | contig 23741 bp, 30 predicted proteins | sample NC_wetland_sal_i_2_FD_132425 | JGI IMG/M metagenome (GOLD analysis project Ga0187803, IMG submission 132425) | Wetland sediment microbial communities from Neuse River Estuary, North Carolina, USA - Control_3 | ecosystem: Environmental > Aquatic > Freshwater > Wetlands > Sediment | place: USA...
CATACGACAAGAGACTCGCCCGAGCAGAGGAAGTGCTTGAGGCCACCAAGCGTGGGATCGCGGCGGTGAAGGTGAACCATCACCTCCTGCTCCCGTTCGGGCTACAGGGGCTTCAACGCATCATAGGCATCTGCAGGAGAGAAGAGCTCCCCCTGATTGCCGACCTGAAGATTAACGACATCGAGTCGACCAACCTAAACATCGTCGAATCGCTCTTCGACTTCGGGTTCAGCGCATTGATTGCGAACCCCTTCGTGGGGAAGGAGGAAGGGCTCGGGAAGGTGATCGAGCGGGTACACTCACGGGGAGGAGGGATCCTCTTCCTGGTCTACATGAGCCACAAAGGCTCGGAGGAGGGATATGCGTTGCGACTCGAGGGAGGGGAACCTCTCTACAGGGTCTTTGCCGAGCGGGCGAGGGATTGGGAGGCGGACGGGGTGATAGTCTCGGCCAAGTCCGCGGACAAGGTTGCGGAGACCCGGAAGGTGGTTGGGAAGGACTGCCTTATCTTCTGTCCCGGGGTCGGAGCTCAGGGCGGCGACGTCAATGTGGCGTCTTCGGGAGCAGACTTCCTGATTGTGGGAAGGTCGATAATCGAATCCGCTGATCCTCGAATGGCCCTCCGGGACGTTCGCATGACTGAAGGACAGGACGAGCACTTCCGTTCCTCCAAGGTGCCAGGAGACAAGGGGTGAAGGGCATTCCACGAGCCCCACCCTTCATCTGCTCCCGTAGTAGTTCCATATCCTACGTTGCTGCAGTTTCAAGTGCCGCACCTCGTCCGAAGATAGATGCGGGTCTGAAGCCCTGGTTCGTGGCCTTTGGAGCGCACGGGGGAGCGCATCATCGCAGAAGTAGCCTCCTCCCGGAAACCCCGTGTCCTTTCTGACTATTATCGCCGCGAAACCGGGCATTCCTTTCTCGCACTCTGCCCTGTCTATTTCTCCAATTGTCTGGGAGAGTTTGCGGCCTCGCGACAGGCCGTGTCTTTTCATCAGCTCTCCGTATGTCACTACTGTGCGCCCCCTTGCCGCCTTCACGAGATCGGAACGCATTCTCCTCAGATTCATAGACTTGGAGCCCTCACGACGCCTGCGCCATGTCTGAGGCTTAAATCCCGAACGGTGAACTCACGCCCTAGTTGGCGGCAATCCTCAGACCTACTCAGCCGGTGTCCAAGACCTCATGTCTGACGCGAGGGCCGTCTATGGCCCGACTAGCCGGGCGCCTAGGACTCTAGGTTCTTCGCGACTCTGAACTGGTCCCCTACAATGGACCTCATGTTCAGGAGGCCGAGTGGCTTGCCCCCGTCGGTCACGAATAGGGTCCTGATTCGATGCTTTGCCATCAGCTTCACCGCCTCTGCCAGGGGCGTGTCCGCGCCTACCGAAATCATGGGCGAAGTCATGATCTTCCTGACCGGGATGCTTGATGGGAGGAGATCGTCGGCGGCGATGCGGTTCAGGACGTCGCGCTCGGTCAGGATGCCCTTCGCCTCGCCTTTGATCAGCACCAGGATGTTGCCGGCATGTCTTTCCCTCATCATCTGGGCGGCCTTCAGCACCGATTCGTTGGCGTCGATGGTAAGAGGGTCGGTTTTTACGAAGTTTCTGACTGTGATTACTCCGGGCTCCGAAGCTTCGAGCCAGAAGGTCAGGGAGTAGTGGCAGTTCGGGCACTCGTCGGGAGTCACTTCGCCCTCGAAAATGTGGCCGCAGCGATAGCACTCCCACTTGGTCATGATTGACGAATGGGGTCGTCCGTGGTATATTAAGAGAACGTGAGAGACAGACATCGTTCAGTCCGCCTCGAAGGGGCGGCTCAGTCTACGCGGTCGCGTCCGGTCTCGGGGTGAGCGCGATCAGCGTCCGCGCCTTCTGCTGGCATTGGGCCGCCGTGTCCGCATAGTATTTCCACGCCGTGTAGCTCTCCTCGACCTTCGCAAGTAGCAGGAGGATATCCGCCGCCTGAAGGTATCTCGATATCGCGGTCTCTTTGCTCCCCTTCTTCTCGTCAGCCGCGGCGTCTGCCATGAGCTGGCCGGCGTACCAGCGGAGCTTTTGAGCACGGGACATCGGCGGCTTGGGTGCTGCCTGCATCGCCTTCCAGAAGGCGGAGACCCGCAAAAGACCTATGGGTCGCATTTCGTAGACGAAACTGATAATTCGGAAGTCAGCCGAACTGAATCTGAGTGCCAACCGCCATTCCGTTCGCCTCCGCGAAGCCCGCTCTTGCCTCTATGACGTAGTTCGCAGGCAATGAAGGCCCGTAGGTTGGACACGAGATTTGCGAGTTGCACGGTGGTGCGCCGGCGTACACGAACACGACCCTGCCTGTGTTCCCAGTGGCGTTGATCCAGATCATGTCCAAGCTCGTGTTGGTGTCGTACATCCAGAACTGGTAGACGCCCATCGAAGGGAAGGCGAAGAGCATCGTCGTGGTGTTTGTCACCCTCCTGTTCATGAGCCCAGCCGCTCTTTGGGCATTGTCGGTCGCCGTGTAGGTGAAGGCATAGGTCCTCCCGTTCACTGTAAAGGTCGATGGGACTGGCGAGGCCACCGAGCCCGACGTGTCGACAAGTACTGCGTAGACTGCGATCACTAGAATGAGAGCCGTCAGCCCTATTATGATTAGGTATCGAGGGTTCCTTAGGAAGCTCACTCCAGCACCAAAGGGTGGATTGGCTAAGGGCTATTTGAGGAAAGAGCCGACCGAGGGCGTAAAAGCGACGGAAACCTAAGGGCTCTAGAGTCTACACGGACTGTTTTGCGCCGCACTTCGGGCAAAACATCGCAGAGGATGCCAATTGTGTCCCACAGTAGGGACAGAACTTCGCCCCCGCCGGTGCGGCTGGGGTTGTCGCAGACATCGGTTGCCCTACTACGGGAGTGGGAGCTTCCGATATCGAAAAGAACGCAATGATTTGAAAGATGTAGGCGATGAAGAGCACGATGAAGCCTACGAACACGATTGTCAGAAGCGCTCCAACGAAATACAGCGTTCCTGCCGTTTTGAAGGAACTGACGTTCAGGCGGGTCGCCATCGTATCGTAGGCTCGCCTGATGAAGATAGATGAAATGACAAGGAAGATCCACACGGCGACGAGCCCCCCAACAACACCCAGAATCGCCCCAGACCCTAAGGTGAATATCCCGAAGATTACACCGGTGAAGAGAAGGAAGGCTCCGACAGCTACTCCGATGATCGCGGTGGCGACGGCGTAAATCATGTTGTTGAAGATTGTCTTGTCTCCGAGGTCATCGGAGATGTACTTTGTGGCAACCAGAATCAGGATGTATCCCACAATGCTGACCCCCGGGACAAACAGAAGTATTGAACCGATTCCTCCGAGCGTCTTCGCCTCTCCCAGTTTCCCCAAGGCTTGACGGCACAGAGCAGGGAATCTTGCCTTATAACCGTGAATGGGTCATCAAGCCGTCAAGGAAGTCCGCGATTCCTTTTGGTGGGCAGTGGTTTTTTAAGAGAGCGACGCGGCTTCCGATCGTGGTCAACCCTGAGGACGTACAGAACCGCGAGTCGGAAGAAGGGGCCCCAAACCTGTTGAGCGACAGAGATGCTGAAGTAGTGAAGACCATCGAGGAGGAGGGACTCTCCGTCTTCACTTTCGACGGGCTGCGGAGAATCATGGGCGCGCATCCGGAAACTTTGTCAAGGGCGCTTGATAGGCTGGAAGAAGAAGGGATGGTAGTCAGGTCGCCAGATGGCTACAGCACCACTGGGAAGGCGAAGGAGATGGTCCAGCTCATGCCCGCGTTGTCCACAGGAAAGAAGGTGCCGATACTCCACACATTCCTTCCCTATGATTCGAGCCTTAGAGTCATCGTTTCAGCCCTGAAGGGCAGGTGGTTCGATAGGATGAGGTGGGTCGGCATCGCCGAGACCGAGGATGGCGTAGTGATGAAGTGGGTCGCAGACGATGGTTCTGCCCTCATCGACGCGAGGTTCTCGTCGGGCCAGCTGGACGTCGAAGCTAGGATAAGGCAGGATTCTGCCCTCCCAGCAGCAGTTCGGGCTGCCCATCAGCTGGTCGGCAGGATATCGAGGATGTACAAGAGCACCAGACCGGGCTCGAGGCCGTCCCTGATGCAGATTGGCTACTTCACGACCTACGCGATGTGACCCAGTCCGCCCGAACCCGCTCAACAAGAACTGGCTCTCCCCTAACCCAGCCTAGGTGATTTGACAAGATGACAGTTGCAGAAGGGATGCAGCTGCTGCAGTCTTTTTCAGACGCTGTAGCACAGCTGGCTGAGAGCGTTTCGCCTTCGGTGGCGGGCATCAACGCAGGGAGGAGAGGCGGGACAGGCATTGTCTGGAGTGGCGACGGGCAGATCGTCACCGCCAACCACGTCGTCGGAGATGCGCCGATGCCAAAGGTCCTCCTGAGCGACGGTAGGGAATTGGAGGCCAAGGTGGTGGCCAGAGACAGGTACTCGGACGTCGCCGTGCTTAAGGTGGACGCACATGGGTTGAAGCCCGTCCGGTTGGGAGATGGGGCGGACCTGAAGGTCGGGCAGTTCGTCCTAGCTTTGGCCAATGCTTTCGGGAAGACAGCATCTGCAACATCTGGAATCGTCACGAGCCAAGGCAGGAGCATGAGAGGTTGGTGGGGGACAGTGATTGAGGACGCGGTAGTATCCGATGCGAAGCTCAACCCCGGATATTCAGGCGGGCCCTTGGTCGACGCCTCCGGCAGGTTGCTCGGGATGAACGTTGCCTACTTTGCCGGAAGAGGAATCGCCCTTTCCATCGGTTCGCTTAAGCGGGTGGTCGAGACGCTCTTTAGGGACGGGAAGGTCAGAAAGGGGTTCCTTGGCGTGGTCGTGGAGCCGATAGCGCTCCCCGACGAGCTCGCCAAAAGCAGCGAGGTCGGCCAGGACGGGGGGCTTCTGGTCCGGTCGGTCGAAGGAGAGTCGCCTGCAAGGACGGCAGGCGTAGCCATTGGGGACGTCATCCTGAGGCTTGGAGAGGCCCGTGCTACTGACGAGCAAGAGCTGCACAAGGCGCTCTCTGGGGACTTGGTAGGCAGGACCGTCAGCCTATGGATCTTGAGGAGCGAGAAGTTAACCGAGCTCAGAATCGCGCCCGGGGAGGCTGAGGAGTAGTCGATGCGAGGCTTCAGCACCTCCCTCCCCAGGGAGCCTGGCTTCCCGGACCCTCAAAGACCCCGCGACCCGCTCCCTCCGCTGCGGCCACCTTCCTAGGGTGTCGCCGTCGCTGGGTTCATTAGCAGGCCAGCAGGTCCGACAGGCCGTACATGAGCGGCAAGACCAAGGGCGCCGAAATCAAGGCGAAGGGCAGCCGACAGTCCTGAACTGCGGCGAAGCCTTGGCTAGATACCGAAGAAGGCCTTCATCTTGGTCAGAGCGTCGGTTAGCGTGGAATCCTTCTTCGAATAGCTGAACCTGACAAGCTTGCGCCCCTTCCGCGGGTCGGCGTAGAAGCTTGAACCTGGGACCACCGCGACCCCGCAGTCGACCGTCATCGACGCCGCGAACTTGGTGTCCCCGAACCTGCTGAGGCGGCTGAAGTCCGCAAGGATGTAGTACGACCCCTCGGGGAGGAAGAATTCGAAGCCGATGTCGCGAAGCCCCTTCGCTATGACATCCCTCTTCCTCTGATAGGACATCGAGAGGTCAGCGTAAAACGACCGGGGAAGCCCCAGGGCGAACGCGGCCGCCTCTTGGAACGGGGCCGGAGCGCACAGAGTCATGTAGTCATGGACCTTCCTTATGGCGTTCGTGAACGCCTTGTCCGCAATCGTGTAGCCTACCCGCCAGCCTGTGGCGGTGTAGGTCTTCGAAATCCCAGAGATCGTGACTGTCCTCCCAGCCATGTCGCCAAGGGTAGCCAGGCTGACGTGCTCCCTCCCGTCGTAGAGGATGTGCTCATAGATTTCGTCGGTGACTGCGATCGCACCAAAATCCTCGCAGAGGTCAGCGATGGTCCTCAGGTCACCCTTGTCGAAGACTTTGCCGCTCGGGTTGTGAGGCGTGTTGACAATGACCAGCTTCGTCCTCCTGCTGAAAGCTGCCTTCAGCGCTTCCCCGTCCAGGCCGAAGTCCGGCCCGAGAGGGACGGGGCGAGGTGTCGCTCCGGCAAGGATTGCGGAGGGACCGTAGTTCTCGTAAGCTGGCTCGAACATCAAGACCTCGTCTCCCGAGTCAGCAAGCGCCATCACGGAAGCCATCATCGCCTCTGTCGAACCGCAGGTCACCGTAACGTTTCTATCCGGGTCGGCGCTGATGCCGTTGAACCATGCTGCTTTCTTTGCTATCGCCTCTCTGAGCCTTGGTGATCCCCAAGTCACGGCGTACTGGTTGTAGTCTTCCTCAATTGCGCGTATTGCCGCGGCCTTAATGTCGGTGGGAGTAGCAAAGTCTGGGAAGCCCTGTGCAAGGTTGATTGCCCCATGACGGTCTGCGAGTCTCGTCATTTCTCGTATGACCGACTCGGAGAGCAGCGCCACCTTCCTCGAGACAGTCTTACGCTGTGCGCTACCGTTCAAATCTGCGGGATCCTTTCGCTGCATGCGCCCTAACGTCGGAGGCAGCCGAGATGACCTGGTCTCGGGAGTATCTGTGGGGGTTAAGCTCCAAACAGAGGAGCACGTCCGATTGCGACACCTTGTCGAGGAGTCTTTGCAGGTTTGCGGTTCCCTCACCTGGGATGAGGTGGTCATCAGTTGCGCCGGCGTTGTCGCTCAGATGAATCTCTGCAAGCTTCGACCCCTGTCTCTCGGCGAGGGTCAGCGGGTCAAGCCCGCTGACGTGGGCGTGGCCAGTGTCTAGTGTGAAGCGTGACCCCTCGACCTCTGCCAGCATCTGTTCCAGTGATTCGACGGTGGAAGCGAGAGGAAATTGGTACTTGGACTCGCTCCTTGACTGGTTCTCGACGCATATGGTCAGCCTGCCTCCGCTTTCCTTCACCATCCCCCGCAGGACTCGGACGGAGTTCTCGGTTGACTTCGGGACTAGCGCCTCGTTGTGGACGCTGCCTGGATGAGCTGTGATCATCGAGGCGCCCAGGTGAACGCCGAACCTCACGAAGTCTTCCAAAGTCTTCTCGATGGCTTTCTTGACCGGCTGAAAGGGGGTGGCCGGGTTGAGATCGGTGAAGGGAGCGTGGAGCGTCACCGTCATGTCGTAGACGGAGAGCGTATCCTTGAGACGCTTCCTGTCGACCCAGTCGTGATAGGCGTGTGGAACTTCACCCCAGAGCTCTACGAACTCGAAACCAGCGTCGCCAATGGACCTGACCGCGGAGTCCAGGTCAACAGTGAGAAGTGACCAAGTGCTGACGCCGAGCTTCAATCGATAAGGTCACCGCCCAAGGCAAAGCCTTTCCAGCCCGACGGCCGAAGTCACGATGTGGGAGAACTCAGGGCCGCCCTGAGCCTCTTCACGACTTCTTTCAGCATGCCCACAGCGAGTTCAGGATGCACCTTGATCAACGAGGCGAAGGACCACGATGTTATCGCCCAGCACCTTGTTTGCTGGAGCGCTATGACGTCCGCAGACCTTGGCATGTCGTCGATGAGCGACATCTCGCCGAAGAACTGTCCCTTCGAGAGCGTTGCCAAGACTTTCCCTTTCTTCCGAACCTCTGCGGAACCGTCGAGGATGAGGAAGAAGCCTACACCTGTGGTGCCTTCAGTGACTATGGTATCTCCAGGTTTGTACGACATCTCCTTTCCCTGCGCCAGGAGGGCCTTCTTGGTCTTCTCATCAAGACCGCTGAAGAATGGGACATAACCAATCAATGCGCCCGTGTCGGGATGGCCTGCCATTCCTGGTCTGACCACGTGATATCTGATTTAAACCCACCGACCTCTTCGGTCCGGACTTTGTGGGAAGCCATGAAGACAAATTCTGGCGAGCAAGTACCTAGACCTGAACTCATAGAAGATCTTGCCGGGGATTGTGACGCCGTAAGGGTTAGTGAAGACCTAGCGGAGCCTTGATGTTCCGATGCTTTCCTTGATGAGAGGCCTGACCATGACCTTCTTCTTAGGCGCGAGAGAAAGCAATGTCTTCTCATAGGCCGACCACTTAACGCCGAGCTTCTGGGCTACCATCATTTCGATCATTGTGGCGAAGTCGTGCTCGTCTCTGTAGGGAGCCCTTGGGTCGTTTCCAGGTTCTGCTTCGACCGGATGCATGTTTCTCCGCCTCTCAGCCTCGAAGTTCACGTCGAAGGCTACGACTTCGTTGTCTGAGATACCGTTCTTCTTGCAGAGTTCGTACTCGATCATCTCGTGCAGTGCGACCAAGAAGGAGTATCTTTGATCCTTCATCCTGCTAACCCGTATCTCTGTGGGTTTTCCAGGTATCCAGTCCCCTACCGTCTCATACCTTTGTCTGGCGTGAGGGACCTGGGAGATTACGAATTCCACCTTGCGGTTCTTCCTCGTGACCAAGTTTCTCGGCCTCAGTTCGACACGTCGGAATGCAGTCGACCTTCGCCTGGGGGACCGAGATGGCATGATATTCGAAAAAAGCCCACCTGATGCTCCCTAAGGGATAGACTGTCTAAAGACGGCTTCTTTTTGGTGAAGCAATGTTGAGCCACTTGAGAGGGCCCGTGGAAGGGACACCACGGCGCTTCCCGAGGCGGGTTAATACGGGGAGGGCAGCTAGGATTCCCGTTTCATGAGACGCGAAAAGGAGCGCTGACGAGTCGTCCGTACAGCCGCCAAAGCCCCCAATAGCCGGTGGAGAGGCCTGAGGTTACCCAGTCGCGGTCTGGCTTTGCTTCCCCATGTCCTTCTCGTGGACGAGCGCTGCCGAGTTGATGCAGTACCGGAGCCCTGTCGGTCTTGGACCATCTTCAAACATGTGGCCCAGGTGGACCCCGCAGTTTGCGCAGCTGACCTCAGTCCTCACCATGCCGTAGCTGCGGTCGACATCTTCCTTGATGCTGCCATTCGAGATGGGCTGAAAGAAGCTGGGCCAGCCTGTCCCTGACTCGAACTTCGTGTCTGAATGGAAGAGGGGTGTGCCGCATACGATGCAGTTGTAGCTTCCTTTGAGGTGGTTGTTCCAGTACTTGCCAGTGAAAGCCATCTCCGTCCCCTTGTTGAAGCAGACGTCGACCGATTCCTCGGAGAGTCTGGCTTTCAACTTCTCCTTCTCTTCCTTGGTAAGCATTCACAAGACGATGAGAGATATCGAGTATAAAGTTTGGTCTGGCAGACTCCTGCCCTTCGCAGGAGTGCCTCCTGTGCGCGGTCAACTGAATCGCGAGGTCCGCGGCCCAGGTTCAAGCCATGATCAGCAGTAGCAGTCAGAATGAACGATGGGAATCACCTCGTCGCCCTAACCGGTTCGATGAATTCCTTATGTACAATTGTGTACATGCCAGAGTCATGAAGCCCGACCAGATTACTCTCTCGCCAGATGAAATCCCGAGGAAGTGGTACAATATCGTGCCCGATATACCCGGAGGGCTTCCCCCACCAAAGGAACCTGGAGACGGGGAGTCGAGGATGGACGCTCTGAAGAGGCGCATGGTCGGCGAATGCCTGAAACAGGAGATGTCAGCATCGAGCTGGATTGACATCCCTGACGAAGTCAGAGAGCTGTACATACATGCAGGCAGGCCGCGACCCCTCTACCGAGCGAAACGCCTCGAACAGAAGCTCGGTCTTAAAAAAGTCAGAATCTACTACAAGAGGGAAGACCTGAGCCCGACAGGCTCCCACAAGGTCAACACCGCAATCCCTCAGGCTTACTACGCGATGAAGGAGGGGAAAAAGACACTCGTAACAGAGACAGGGGCAGGTCAGTGGGGGACGGCCCTCTCGTATGCGGCATCGATGCTTGGGCTCAGGACGGTCGTCTTCTGGGTCAGGGCCGTGTACGACTGGAAGCCGGAGAGAAGGATACTGATGCAATTGTATGGGTCAAAAGTTTACCCGTCGCCAAGCGACCAGACAACCTTCGGCAGGAGTCTGCTTTCGAAAGACTCGAAGCATCCTGGCTCGCTAGGGATTGCGGTCTCTGAGGGGCTCGAGTACACAGACCTGGGAGCAGACAGGGTGTACTGCCTTGGCTCCGTCCTGAACCACGTGCTGATTCACCAGTCAATCATCGGCCTAGAATCCATCAAGCAATTCGAGTCCGTCGACGATTCGCCTGACCTAGTAATCGGTTGCCTTGGCGGAGGCTCGAACTTTGGAGGGGTAGCCCTGCCGTTCTTGGGAGAGGTGCTCCGTAAGAAGAGGGAGTGCGAGTTTCTCGCCGCGCAATCGGAAGCAGCGCCAAACCTGGTAAAGGGGGAGTACAGATACGACTTCGGTGACACCGCCGGGCACACCCCGCTGATGATGATGTACACCCTGGGCCATGAAACCACGATGACCCCCATAAAGTCGGACGGCCTGAGGTATCATGCAGCGGCACCGATTGTTAGCGCGCTGAGAAGCAAGGGCTATGTCAGGGCCGTCGCCTATCCAAGTGACGAGCTGCTCGTCTTCGAAGCGGCGAAGATGTTCCTGGAGACAGAGGGCTGGCTAATCGCAGGCGAATCGGCTCACGCGGTCAGAGCCGCAATCGACGAGGCGAAGAGGGCAGAAGCGAAAGGGGAGGAGAAGTGCATCCTAGCCAACATCAGCGGCCACGGGTTCCTCGACATAGACGCTTACAGAAGCAAAATCAAACTGGATTGAAGGACACTCTATGTCGGGCGGGGGTTTCAGGCCCGAGATGATGGCAACCCTTCGGACGGTCACCGGATAGTCTTAAGAGCCCGTACCAGAAACAGGAAACCCCGATTTGGCCAGGTTTCCCACTGCCCAAGAGAGCTGGAAGGAGCAGTCCGGCACCGTCATGCAGGTCGAGCTCTCCAAGCTTTTCGTAGGCAAGACCAACGTCAGGAAGACTCCGGGAGACGTCGGGGACCTTGTCGACTCTGTGAAGGAGAAGGGGGTGCTGGAACCCGTGCTCGCACGACCCGTGGGTGGTCGGTACGAGTTGGTTGTAGGGTCGAGGAGGTTCGAGGCAGCGAAGATAGCCGGCCTGAAGAGAATACCTGCAGTCATAAGGCCGATGACAGACGAAGAGGCGATAATCGTGTCTCTCGTCGAGAACATCCAGAGGAAGGACATCGAACCGGAGGAGGAGTACGACGCGATCGTCGCCCTGATGAAGGTGAACCCGCGCGCCTACGGGACGGTTGAGCAGCTCGCGAAGGCGATTGGCAAGTCACGGAGGTACGTCGACGACAGAATCAACGCGGTCGAAGCGGTCCGCAGCATCAGGAGGGAGTCTGGGCCCGGCATCTCCGTCAAGCAGGCACCTCTCCAGGCGGAGAGGAAGGAGGGAGTCCTGCCTGTCAAGCATGCCACGTTCCTGCACAGGGCTGAAGAGGCCCCTTCTGTTCAAGAGCTCCCGCGTAGAGAGCGCGCTTCGAAGATGAAGGAGCTGGCCGAAACGATAGCTCCACTTCCGAGCCCTGAAGCGGAGAATGTAGTCAGTCACTTCGTGATGGCACCGCAGAGGCCGGTCGAGGACATCAGGAAGGAAGTCTCCGCCTTGCGTGCTGTCAAATTAGAGATTCTGCTCGACCCACGAGTCGCCGATGGTCTGAGAAGGGCCGCGGAAGAGCGGAACACGACCATGGAAGCTGTCGCCTCGCTAGCCATACACTCCTGGCTGAGACAGCACCAGTATGCCTGAACTCATACGACTTCAGCGCAAGAACCATTCGGCCTACGTCAGTGGATTTCTCTTCCACCAAGCGCGGCGGAGGGAAGGTTCAGGTGTCTCCTTCTGTATCCGACCTAGTCGCCGATGTCGAGGTCGGGCTTGTTCATTAGGACTGCCTCCACCCTCTTCACGACGTCGGCGTCCAGAGCCGGCACGAATTCTAGGGATGCCAGGTTCTCCTTGACCTGCTCCGTGGTTGTCGCACCCGTAATCACGGTGCTCACGTTCTCGTTCATCCGCGCCCATGCGATCGCCAACTGAGCCATGGTGCAGCCAAGTTCCTTTGCAATCGGTTGCAGCGCCTTCACGATGGCGATGTTCTTTGGAGTGATGACGTTCTCCTTCAGCCACCCGTACCCGCCAAGCGCTGCTCTCGAATTAGCTGGGACCCCGTCGTTGTACTTGCCGCTGAGCAGGCCCGAGGCCAACGGACTCCAAGTGGTTGTGCCTAGCCCTATCCCCCGATAGAGGGGAAGATACTCCTTTTCGACCCTGTCCCTGTGTAGCATGTTGTACTGGGGCTGTTCCATCTGGGGTGGGGTGAGGCCCAGTTCGCGGGCGAGGCCGTGGGCCCGCATTATGTCCGCGGCGCTCCACTCCGACGTCCCCCAGTAGAGGATTCTGCCCTGATGGACCAGGTCGTCCATGGCCCTCACAGTCTCCTCGATGGGCGTGTTAGGGTCGGGTCGGTGGCAGAAGAAGAGGTCAAGGTAGTCGAGCTGCAGACGCTTCATGGAGTTACGGCAGGCTTCGTAGATGTGCTTGCGGGAGAGGCCCTCTTGGTTGGGCCCCTTGCCTCCCCAGAAGACCTTGCTGGAGACGACTATGTCCTCCCGTTTCCACCCGAGCGTCTGTATCGCGTTTCCCATAACGATCTCCGCGTTGCCATGAGCATAGGCTTCAGCGTTGTCAAAGAAGTTGACCCCGAGATCGTATGCTGAGGACATGCACTTCGTCGACATCTCCTGCCCGACCTGGCCTCCGTATGTGACCCATGCACCCAGCGATAGCTCGCTCACCATCAATCCCGCGCTGCCGAGCTTGCGGTAATTCATGGGCTCAGGCTGACAACCTGACATTAATAGCCTGCTCAGGTGCCCCTTCACGAATTCCCCGGAGATTGCTTATGTAGCCTGCTTAGGTGCGAGACCACCGTGAATTCAAGGATTTCGCTCCTCGTCGCTGTGCCTGTCATTGTGGCAGTAGTGCTGGTGCTTACCTTTGTGGGATTCTTCTCCTCGGAGGTGGTGATAGCGGTCCTTGTGGTGCTTTACGTCGTCGTCAGCCTAGCCAATAGAAGGAAGTTCGCGAAGCAAAAGAAGAAGCAGGATAAGCAGGCGCACGAGAAGTGAGCCCGACGGCGGGATGGGGTTCAAACCCGACTTTAGGACGACAGAGCCATTCGTCCCAGTTCCCGAGGACGTTATTCCAGAGACGCTCGAACTCGCCTCTGTACGGCCAGGCGTGACTGTGGTGGACCGGGGTTCCGATTCCGAACCCCGCGCGGACGGAATGCCTTTAGTTTACATGGGGCCTTAGGCCGGTGAAGAAGACCATTTCATCTCTGACCAAGAATTGAGGACCCTGCGACAGGGAAGCCAATGCTTTGACCCCGTCCGACCTAAAACGCGACAGGTCCGGCCCAGATACCTCCTGTGATTCTGGACGCCAGTTGAAGAGCAGCAACCTGTCGAGGAAGGCCCCCGCATCCTTGTACCTGATTACGCGCTCAGTGCTTGTGGCTTGACCCTTGTCGTAACCCAGCTTCTTCATCAGGCCGAGGGTCACCGATGGAGCCCTGTACATCTCCACCGCTTCCTTTTGCATCACCCTCGCCTCCCTTATTTCCTCCAACCTTTTCGATGGAGCCGTGGTCTGGTACTTCTCGAAGATGCCTAGAGCGACTATGAATTCTCTAGGGTCGCCCGGACCGCTCTGGTTGAAAGTAAGCCTTCCTCCCGGCTTCAGCACCCTCAGGCATTCCCTGAGCGCTTTCTCGTAGTCTAGGACACAGCAGATGGCGTAGTTTCCAACTACGGAATCGAAGGAAGCGTCGGGCAGATCGAGCCTTTCGACGTTCATCTGTTTGAACCTGACGTTATGGATCCCCGATTCCTTCGCCTTGCGACGGCAAATCCCGAGCATTTCCTTCTCCGTGTCAATTGCGACGATGTGTCCCTTCGGCCCCGCGACCCTTCCCATTCGCAAGGCCACCTCCCCCGTGCCGGTCCCAACATCGAGGACCTTCGAGCCTGGCACGGCTCTCGCCCGAGCGACCAACGAATCGTAGACGTCCTGCCAAAGGGGAACGACCTGGGACTCGAAGCAGTCGGCGAACCTTCCGAACAGCTCACAGTTAGCCAGACATGCCTTCTGGGAATCCAAGCAGGGAACGCGACCCCTCAAGGGCCTGTCGTTAAAGGAGCTGCGAATTTGACTGGGTCGCCCGTGTCAGAATTAAATAACAATCTGACCTGACGCGCTCCGTGAGCGACGAGCTAGCCAGCGCCCGGGAAAAGAAGAGGCAGACGGAAGAGAGGGCGAAGCAGTACTACGACAGGATCACGAAACAGGAGGCCGAAGTCGCAGACCTGCGGAAGGAGTTTGTATCGAGCCAGAACAGGTTGGGCGACCTCCAGAGACAGAAGTCGGAGATGGACAAGAGAATGAGCGACCTGCAGAGCAACCTTGACGCAATGAACCGGGCGATGAACTCGCTACAGAGGAACATCGAGAATCACAGACAGAGCATAGCCGCGGACCATAGCGAGATGGAGAGGTTTAACGCCGAGGTCCAGCGCCTGGACCATGTGATAGCTGACTTGATGAGACGGCGCTGATCCGGCGCAGCACTGATGACCCAAGTGGTTCGCGGGGCTAGCAAGCGAGCCGGCCAGACTAGTATCCTCTTCGGAACTCCTTCACTTCGCCGGTCGTAGCGTCAATCATCAAGAGCGCCGTCTCCGAAAACATGGCCTTTGGTTTCTTGAACTCGACGTCGATCTTCCAGACCCCCTGTAATTCCTCCAACTTCGCCGACTTGATGTCAAAATCCTCGGCGTCCACTGCGGTCTTGAGATGCTCGGCAACCCTAGACTTGATTTCGGCGAAAGATAGAGCAGGCAGATTAGATGCGCCAATCGTTTTCGCTAAACCTGTCGATATAAGGTTGAGGTGATATCCTAGGCTGAAGGTCGCTATCACGGATGGTAGGAGAGTCGTGTTCGCCAAGTTGACCGTAGACCAGTCACAGACTGGTGACCCGAGGGTCCTCTTTGTTGCTGTGCAGGAACTCCCTGGCATGAGAAGACAGGCTATCTTCCTTAGGCAGCGCGGTGGAACGATGGTCGAGGCGACCCTAACGGGTTAGAGGGCATCGGTTTCCCGCTGGTCCCTAGGAGATAGCCCGCGACGACGCCGGAGACTGCACCGCCTAGATGTGCCAGCCAATCGACGTACGAAAGCGCGAAACTGCTGAAGACGAAGATGGCGAGAAACCAGGCGAGCAGGCTGTAATCGACCCGCCTTTCGACTGCGAAGTCTTGAGCGACAGCGCCTGCCAGCAGCCCGAAGATCCCCCCCGAGGCGCCGAAGCTAGTCGCACTTGGACCGTTGAGCAGACTCGCGACGTTCCCGGCCAACCCGGAAAGAAGGAACACAGTGTAGTAGTCACGTGCATGGAGGGCGTGCGACAACAACCCGTCGAGCCACACGACCGCGACAGTGTTGAACAGTACGTCAGTGATTCCCAAGGGGCCCTGTGCAGAGAACGGAATAACTACGAAAAGGGAGGTGAAGAGCTGCCAGTACAAACCCGTGTAAACAGCTAGGTTGGACTGGACGAAGAAGGAAGTCAGCCGAATCCCGGCGACGTTCACCTCCCATGCGGCAAGACTAAAGACAAGCCCGACGATGAAGATGAGAGATAGGTTCCTTCCCTGTTCTGATATCAAAGTAGGACTCCTAATGCGAGACTGCCGGGAACATGAGTGCTCTGGCAGGGCCAGCCGGAACGCGTATTTTGTTTGCGAGGAGCGGCGGCTACTTCGACGCCGGCTTGCTTCCTATCTCCACCAGTTGGAAGTTCACTTGGTACCTCTTCCCCTTGACCTCCAACTTGGCCGAAGCGTAATACCCACGGGAACCTGTGGAGAAGGTCTTCTCGCTGAGTGAGACCTCGCCAAGCCTGTCCGATCCTTCAAAGATTTCAGCACGCATGGTTCGCCGGAGCAGTCTCGCGATATTTAAGTGGGGAAACGGAAGATTCCACTCCTTCTCTAGCAAACTGTAAAAACCGAACAAAGGCAATGCGTGCGGTTCGTATTGGCGCAGAATCCCGTTGTTCGCGAGATCCTCAAGAAGTACAGAGTCGTTTGGGCGCTGAACCACTCGATGGCTGTCCTCGGATGGGATATGGAGACGCACATGCCGGAGGGCGGCGCCGGCTCGAGAGGTGCCGCTTCTGGACAGCTGGCCATGATGGTCCAAAAGGCGACGGTTGATCTCGGCGGTCTCGTGAGCAAGGCCGAGAAGCTGCGCGACCTCGACGACGAGGAGAAGGGAATTGTCAGAGTCCTCAGGAGGGATTTGGATTTCTTCACGAAGATTCCACCAGAGTTGGTGGAGGAGCGGGAGAGAGTCAGTGCAGAGGCAACCGTAGTCTGGCGCAAGGCGCGCAAGGACTCCGACTTCAAACTGTTCGCGCCCCATCTAGAGAAGATAATGGAGCTGACAAGGAAGATTGCCGACTGCCTCGGATACGCTAAGCACCCATACGACGCGCTGCTGAATCTCTACGAGGAAGGGTTCTCGGTGCGTGATGCAGACATGGTCTTCTCACGGCTCGTGCCCGGTAGCAAGAGGATTCTCGAGAAGGTCATGTCCGCGGGGATCTACCCGCCCAAGCATCCGCTAGAGTCCGTCAAGTATGACACAGAGGCGATGGTCCGCGTGAACGAAGGGTTGCTCAGGATGCTGGAAATGCCGAAGGACAGGTTCAGGATGGACGTCTCAACCCACCCGTTCACCATCGGGATAGCGCCCGATGACGTGAGGATTACCACGAGGTACGAGGGTGTCAATTTCAAGTCGACGCTCTTTTCGACCATCCATGAATCGGGGCATGCGCTGTACGACCTTCAGCTTGGCGAGAAGCTCAGGTTCACTCCAGTGGCCAACGGAGCCTCACTGGGACTCCACGAATCGCAGTCGAGGTTCTGGGAGAACGTCGTGGGAAGGAGCAAGGAGTTCACGAAGCTCGTTCACCCGCTGCTGAAGAAGAACCTCACGTTCGTCTCTCGTTACGCTCCTGAACAACTCTACCTCTATTTCAACACGGTCAGGAGGAGCACGATAAGGGTCGACGCAGACGAACTGACCTACAACCTCCACATCGCGCTCAGGTACGAGCTCGAGAAGAAGATGCTCACGGGGAGGGTTTCGGTGTCAGAACTGCCGGAAGTCTGGAATGACACTTTTGAAGACTACCTCGGGATGAGGCCTAAGAACGACGCGGAAGGTGTCCTGCAGGACATCCACTGGAGCGGACTCTCACTCGGCTACTTCCCGACGTACTCTCTGGGGAACGTGGTCCTAGGCATGATCTGGCACAAGATGGGAGACGGCGAGCTAGTCCGGAGGTCTGTTGGGAAGGGGGACCTGATGCAGCTCAGGAAGTGGCTTCAGGTGAACATCCACAGGTGGGGCGCGGTCTACTCCCCGAGGAACCTCCAGACCCGCCTCTTCGGCGAGGCGTACAATCCTGACAGGCTCATGAAGTACTACGAGACGAAGTACATCGCATAGGCAAGAAAGAGCCGGAGCGGTCAAGGGACCGGATCGACTTGCTATGCCATCCACTTGATGCTGCATCCGAACGGCCTGGTGTCAGGGACCCTGACCTCCTTCCCTGAAGCCAAGTCTTCGAGCGCGTTGCGCAGGTCTGGGGATTTCACGTTCAGAGGGTCTCGGGAGTCATCAATCCTGCCCCTGTACCTCAGCTTCCTCTGGCTGTCGAACGCGAAGACGTGAGGCGTGCAGACACCCCCGTAGTGTTCCACGGCAGTCTGGTCCCGATCCCTCAGGTAAGGAAAATTGAAGCCCTTCTCCTTAGCCCGAACGATCATCTGGGGGAGGCTGTCCTCCGGGTAGGCCTTCTCGTCGTTGGAGTTGATTGCCACCAGTTGTACACCTCGGGGTCCGTAGTCCATTTGGATAGCCACCATCCTGTCTTCGTAGTCCTTGACGTACGGACAGTGATTGCACGAGAAGACCACTACGAGAACCGGCTTTTCGGAGAAAGACGCAAGCGAGTAGACTTTCCCGTCCACCCCGGGCAGGTCGAAGTCAGGGGCAGGCGAGCCCAACGCAAGCATTGGGGGAATCATCAGACTCGCACGCGGCAGGACCCGAACAAAAACCCATCGATGGTATGGCTGCGAAACTCCCTTGCAAGGGGACAGTCGATGCAGGGCCGTCGACGGTGATTAATAGCTGCGTGTGAAGTCCCGAGGTGATGGAACAGAGGCAGTCTAGCTGGCTTAGAGCGTTGGAAATAGTCCTAGGTGCCGTGTCAATCATAATCGCGATTGTGGTCGTGCTCGACCATCAATACACGAGCAGGACCGTTCCGTCGCTTCTCGTCTTCGCCGTCTTTCTCAACTCCGTCAGAATCGCCTCTGCTGGAGGGATAAGGCGACTGCGCGTCCTCCGGAGAAGCCTCAGCCTCTTACTGGGAGTGGCGGCAGCTGCCGTGGTCGCCATAGTAATTCTGCTACCCGGGCTCAGCTTTGCAACTTTTGCCCTTCTGCTCGCTACCGGGCTGGCAATCCAGGGTCTAGGCAGACTGTCCAACGCGACTCATTTGGGCCGCCCCCGATGGCTCAGGGCCTCTGCACTCACTGTGGGCCTGGCAACGCTCGCTCTCGCGGGCATCATCGTCGCCGTCCCGAGACTTACGACGATTACTCTGGTTGCAATCTTGGCTCTCACAATCTCCGTGAACGGGATTGAGAGCATTATCATAGGCATCCAGCCAAGCACGAGGAAACAACTGACGCTCGTGAAGCTGGTCGTCTTCGCCATCTTCTACGGCTTCATAGAGGTCAACTGGATCGACCTGTACTACAACCGGGTCCCGGCCTACCACATCTGGCTGATTCTCACCTACATGGCTCCTTTCGTCGTCCTGCTCGTCTTCCAGGGGCTCAAGGACTGGCAGCTGGCCTTGAGCCTGGGTCTCTTGGTTTCGCTGATGAACGACCTGGGGTACTACGTCTCGGGCGACCTCTTATTCAGGTTCCACGTGGCGCTCGTTCCCTGGCTTTCGGGGCAGTTGGGTTTTCAGGGAGGCAAACTCCTCTTCACATTCCAAGGCGGAATCTTCACTATTGGGGTTACCTCGTACCTAATGGGCGCTTCAGTCTACGCGAGGATTGCGGTGGTAGTCGTGGTCCTGTACCACTGGTGGAGAAGGCCGACAGATTTCCTGGGATAGATGTTGCCGCTCCAGATAGTCAAGGAACTGCGCCTGGACACTGCCTGGTCCATGGAATGGGCATCTCAATCCAAAATGCGTCACTCGAGCACCATGCGGTCGTACGGAACAATCTGATTGAGTTCCTTCTCCATCCGCCGGAAGTCGGGGCAGACGGACGCTAGCGTCCTCTTGAACGCCGCGGAGTGGTTGAACTCGATAAGGTGCGCGAGCTCATGGAAGACCACGTACTCCCGCAGCCTCTCTGGCAGGGCGATGAGTTGCCAACTGAAGGAAATCCTTCCACTTCGCGTGCAGTATCCCCACTTGTTGATCTCCCTGACGTCTACGCGGCTCGGCCTGACCCCGAGCAGGGAAGAGGACTCACGGACCTTCTTGACGACATAAGCCGAAGTCTCCTTGAGGAACCAGCGCCTGACAAGCTCTCTGACCCTGCGTTTTTCACTCGTCCTGACCACGACCTCGCCAGCACCCAGACTCGGTGTCAGATCTTCCGCTTTGTCTTCGATGTGAACGAGCCGCAGGTACTGGCCACCGAGCATCACCCGGTTCGAGCCAAGAATCCTCTTCGCGCTCGCCACCCGCGAGTATTCGCGTTCTATCCAATGGAGCCTATCCCTAATTACCGCCTCGACGTCGACCCGTCTCCCGCGTGGCACCGAGACTTCGAGGGTCATGTCGGGCCTGAACTTGAAGAAGGTGAAGCGTCCGCTCTCCCCCTTCACCACCGAATATTCTATTCGGCGCGCTCCGACGTCAAGATGAGGCAAGCGGTTCGGTTCTCCAGTCGCGGTAAATTAGTCTTGGTGGGTTTGGCGCGGAACGGAGCCACCCCGCCACAAGGGCTGCGTTAGGCTTATCCTGCTGAGAGCGGATAGATAGGGGATTCGAACCTATCATCCGCCCAGTTCGCGATGCCGAAAACAGTGGGTCAGGTGGTCGTTGACCATCCCGGTCGCCTGCATGTCTGCGTAGACTATGGTCGGGCCCACGAAACGGAATCCTCGTTTGAGGAGGTCCTCGCTAATCCTCCGCGACTCTTCAGTCGACGCAGGTAACTCCTTCAGGGTTCGCCACCGATTGACCCTTCGCATGTTCCCGACCAGCCCCCAGATGTAGGAGTCGAAGCTCCCGAACTCCATCTGGACGGCGACGAAGGCTTTCGCGTTGCTGACCGCCGACCTGACCTTGAGGCCGTTCCGTATGACTCCCTCGTCCGCAAGGAGGCTCTTCACCTTGCCCTCGTCATAAAGTGCGACCCTCTTCGGGTCGAAGCCGTCGAAAGCCTTCCTGAAGTTCTCACGCTTCCTCAGGATTGTGCCCCAGCTGAGCCCGGCCTGCATCCCTTCAAGAACGAGGAGCTCGAAAAGCTTCCGGTCGTCATGTAGGGGGACTCCCCACTCGAGGTCGTGATAGGCAGTGTAGAGGGAGTCGCCGGGAGGAACCCAGTCGCATCTTCTCCTGCGATTCGCCATCACCGAGTCTCCCGCCTTCCAAACTTCGTAAGGTCCTGCTTGATGTCCGAAGTGTTTGTCTGGGCGCAGGGTGCGCCGAAACAAACGGGCAATCCCATGGTCTTGAGGATCCTCATGGCCCTGCATCGACGGGCTGCAGATTTTTCATGACAGGTAGATAACCCATTCACCTCCTATGCGTGAAAACTGGAGAGGACGCGGACCGAAAGGGCCCGCATGTTTCATGCTATTTGGACACAGTCACCAGTAGTCGGAGTCCGAACTCCTGCGAGCCGCTGGTGAGGTCGACGCGGAGAACTCCGTAGTCGCTGCCGCCGAACCCACCGAGATTCCTGGCGGCGAATAGGAACTTTGCGCTTCCCGCCTGTCCTTGCCCGGCCATTCTGACTCCATATCGTCCGAGTTCGGCCGACCCTGAGGAGATCGTGTAGGTGTTCCCGTTGACGGTAATTGCGCCACCGGTCAACGAGAGGGCATAGCCGCCTGCGAACACGCCCGTGACCTTGAGGGTCAGCGAGCCGGTGGCTGTGCCGTTGGTCGAGGTGCCGATCTCCCTGTAACCTCCTGCGACGCTCGTGAGCGTCAACGTTTGGTCGACAGACAAGCGGGCCTCCTGGGCGGCGGTTCCATTCTGAGACAGTTGCGTTGTCTGCTGGATGTCCGAGTTCTGATGCGCGGAGACGGCCGCCATCGCCGGATAGGCGAAGAGTAGGGCCAGGACCGCGAAGGTGCCGACTGTAGCCACGATTGCGAGGCTTTTGGTCTTCATCTTTCGTCGGTGATTATTCTCGTCCTCAGTATTTAGCGAGGCGGAAGGAACGGTCTGGACGCATCGTCCATACGATGCGTGACAAAGATTAATACCCGCAGAGGGGTCATGAATCCAATTCATGGCTGTGGGTCCTTTCATCCTCTTCGTGCTTGACCTACTCAGCGCGGCCGTGGCGTTCGTGACGAGCTACTACGCCTACAGGACAGACAGGTTGGCTGACAGCCCCCTGCTGAAGGCGATCGCGTTCGGTTTCATGCTTCTTGGTGTGGGTCTCCTCACGGAGGCGGGGACATCGGTGGCCCTCGGGCAGACCCTAGCGGAGGCGCACATCTCGAAGCTCCTTGGAGTAATCGCCACGGTGGCATACCTTTCGACCCAGATGGTGGCCTACGCAGTCTTCGCGGCAGGGTACGGCCTTCTAGCTTTTGGAAGGTCGAAGGCGGCAATGGTTCCTGCCGTGGCGGTCGTGGGCGCGAGGATAATCGACTTCGCTGGCCTCTACAGGTTCGCGGTCCTGAGCTACTTCGTCGTCCTGGTCCTGCTGGCGTACATCGTCTTCCAGGGAGTCCTGATACATTCCAAGGCGAGAAGCAGGTTCTCCCTCTTGGTCCTCCTCGCTTTCACCTTAGTCATGGCCTCGCACGCAATCCTCCTTGCTTCCGTCATCGCACTCTCTGGGGGCCTGTTCCTGATCGGTGCGTCGGTCCAGTTCTTCGGCTTCCTCTCGCTTCTTGTCTTCCTCCTCAGGAGTGGAAGGGTTGGGGCAGGCTGAGAAGCAGCGCAGCGCGCTCAGGATCCATCTCGATATCCTGAACGCGGTGAGGGAAGAAGGCGACGCCAAGCCGACCCACATACTCTACAAAGCGAACCTCTCCCACGACAGACTGGTGAAGTACCTCGACGAGCTGACCGGGAAGGGGCTGATTGAGGTACACCAAGACGGGGAGAACCGCCACTACATAATTACTCCGAGGGGAGTTAGCTTCCTGATTGAGCTCAGGAGGGCTGAGTCCTTCATCCAGGGGTTTGGGCTGGCGATTTGACTTGAGGGATGAACGTTTTGCCGCTCCGCGCTGGGTCGAGCCAAGACGATTCATGCAGGGGCTTGAGGCGTAATGAAGGCGTTGCCATTGACACGTCTCTCTTGAATGTTTAACCCAGAGCCCCTCCCTCCGTCAGGGCATGAAGTACGTCACGCTCGGTACGACCGGCCTGAAAGTTTCAAGGCTGTGCATCGGATGTATGAGTTTCGGCGGACCGACGCTGAAGGGGTTCGAATGGACCCTCGACTACGAAGGCTCGAAGAAGGTCATCGACCGGGCGATGGACCTCGGCATCAACTTCTTCGACACAGCCGACGTCTATTCAGGCGGAAGATCCGAGGAGATCCTGGGACAGGCGCTGGAGGGGAGGAGGGACGACTTGGTGATAGCCACCAAGGTCGGCCTTCCCACGGGCACTGGACCTGGAGAGCGCGGGCTGGGCCGAAGACACATCCTCCACAATCTGAAGATTTCGCTCCAACACCTTAGGACAGACCACATAGACCTCTACCAAATCCACCGCTGGGATTACGAAACGCCCATCGATGACGTGCTCAGGACACTTACGGAAACTGTGAGGAGGGAAGAGGTAGTTGACCATGTGGGGGCGTCGAGCATGTGGGCGTGGCAGTTGGCCAATGCTCTTTCCGCGAGCGACAGGCTGCACCTGGTCAGGTTCGAGACGATGCAGAATCACTACAACCTGGCTTACAGGGAAGAAGAAAGAGAGATGATTCCTCTCTGCAGAGAGGAGGGGATAGTGCTGATGCCATGGAGTCCGCTGGCCAGGGGGTTCCTCACCGGGAAGTACAAGAGAAACAGGAGACCTACGAACCTTAGATACAGGAAGGACAGCCTGGTCCGAGAGAGGTTCTTCAGGCCCGAAGACTTCGACGTCGTGGAGAGGCTGGAGGAGGTCGCTAAGGAGCAGGGGTCAAAACCGGCGCAAATCGCCCTGGCTTGGCTCCTGGGGAAGAAAGACGTCAAAGCTCCGATAGTCGGCCCGACGGGTGTTAGTCAGCTTGAGGAACTGGTGGAAGCCGTGTACATTAGACTAACACAAGATCAGGTCAAGAGGCTCGAGGAACCATACAAACCTCATCTGGTCCTCGGACATCGCTAGCCGACGGCGCGGCACGTCGCCCGAAGGCCCGACCATTTGGGCAGGGAGGCGAGGGTGCAATTTTCTCGGTTAAAGTCCCTACCTCATTGCCTCGGATGTTTCTC
>Ga0187803_10000217_pt1 | contig 23645 bp, 15 predicted proteins | sample NC_wetland_sal_i_2_FD_132425 | JGI IMG/M metagenome (GOLD analysis project Ga0187803, IMG submission 132425) | Wetland sediment microbial communities from Neuse River Estuary, North Carolina, USA - Control_3 | ecosystem: Environmental > Aquatic > Freshwater > Wetlands > Sediment | place: USA...
CCGCCGATCGGAATCATGTACTCGATGCCAAGCCACGCAAGATTCTTCAGAACTTCCGGAGTCAAATCGTTCTTCTCTTGATTGAACTCCGCCTTCAGGTGGTCGGGAACGCTGCTCTTGCTGACGCGAGCGGGGTTGGTACGCGAGGAATGAAGAAAAGTGCCGCCCGTGCGGCCGGCGCGGTTCACCACATCTTCGGTCAACCGCTGAAAATTATTGGAGTTGTCGTGCTTTTCGTCACGAACGATATCGACCAAACCGCCCCAGCCACGGCGGATGCCGATGACCTCATAGCCTTCGCGGAGCGCGCGGAAGGTGACTGCGCGGATTGCCGGGTTCAGACCAGGAACGTCGCCGCCGCCGGTAAGAATTCCGATTACACCCTTCTTCACGTTGATATTAGCCATGTCGCAGGACTCGCCTTACAGTGGAGTTACAAACAAATCATTATGCGTCCGAGAGACTGATTTAGGAAGTGCAAGCATCACAAATCGAACTTTCGGCATAAGAGAATTGAAAATACTGTTTGGCGCACCCATGAGAAGGCAGTTTTGCCACTCCTCACAGGGCTCAACACATCGCAACGAGAGGCGGGTTGCCATCGCAATTATTGAATAGTGGCCGCGGCCTGGCTGGTGCTTTCGTCGATGGTAAGCATGTCCGTGCGCATTTTGTCCCATTCGCGAAGGATAAGGCCGTGAGCGGCAAAGAAGCGGCGGATCATCACGGAATCCCAGCGCAAAACTTCCTCGAGCACGGGTACGAGAACGCTCATGGCGTTGTCGCTCAACACCGTGCGTCGCGCGACGCGGGTAATGAACTTAGCTTCCGAGACGGCAATCGTGAGGCCATCGTACTGATTGACATGCATCATCACCGGCAGGTCGGAACTGCCATCGCCCATGTAGATGATGTGATCGTGGCTGATGCCCAACTCCGTCCGGAGCTCTTCGAGCACGGTAATTTTGCCCCAGCCCGCCGAAGCACGCACGATCGACTCGACTTCGCCGCTGGCTTCGTTGAAGCGGAAACGCGTGCCGAAAATGTGATCGGGCGGGACGATGCCCTCGAGCGCCGACTGGATAATTTCCTGCGGCGCGGCGGAAATGACGTAGAAGGAGATCTCGTACCCCTCGGACAGGCTGTCGAGCGAACGTGCGAACAGACTAATGTCGTGTTTGAGGCGGATGCGCTTGCCGGTCTCGATGAGATGCTCGCGGCGAACGCGGCGAAAATCCGGGTCGTGCAGGATCAAATAAGAAAGTTCCGCGCCCTGTTGGACGAGGTTCATGTTGGCAAGGCCTTTCACTTTGTCGTGAAAGCCGTGAAAACCGATAAGTTCGCTCAGCGCGACTCCCGAGTCGTTGAAGCTGAGCGTCTGGTCGAAATCGCTGGCCAGAAGATACTGCTGTGTCATACAGGAATTACTCCTCTTTCTGCCCGGGTTTGCCGGGCGCGAGCCGGACTGGCGGCTCGAAATACTCGCTACCTTCCCACCCTAACGTCATTCGGGGGTTCTGCCTCACGAATAATATTGATGGGTGCTATGCGTCAAAAACGTCAACAAAATGTTAGTACTATATGAGATGCAGCGTAAGGGTAAGAGGTTAAAAGAAAAGAGGTTAGATAGGGAAGGGCTTTTGAGATGAGGGCTCTGCCATGGAAACAAAGCAAAAAATTGATGCGAAGAAAAAGCGATAGGGGAGTTCTGGAACCTCTAGGGCTAGAAAAAGGACGAAATCCAGCCCCGCGTGCGGTCCAGCCAATTGCTTGATGTGCTGGATTGCGGGGAGGAGTAAGGGCGCTCGACGGGCTCGTCTGTAGCTGTGTAGAGCCGGCCATCCCGGAGATAAAGGCGTTGCGTCTCCTCGTGATTAAGGGGACGGGCACCGCGGCGGCCGAAAACCGCGAGCTGGTTGCCGGATTCATCAACGGCTCGATCGCGGTCAATGCCCTTGGAAATGGCCAGCGCGGGCCCTTTGGTGCGCGCCGTTGCAATGAGTTTGGGAGTCGGGCGCGGACTGAAACCGGAAAAATGAGCGGGGTCGTCAAATGGAGAAACAATCTGTAAAACGCGCAGACCATTCTTGCCGTCGGCGACGAAGGCAAAAGCGCTGCCAGCGACCATGCCGATCTTCACGTCGTTCACATCGTTGAGTTGGCCAGCGGCGGTGAAGAATTGATCGAGCTTGGGCGCCGTGGGACGTTCGACGTCCACGATCGCCAACCCCTGTTTGCCTGCGGAGACATACGCGTAAGTGCGCGCTACATAGATGTTGCGGGCATCTTCCAATGGAACGAGCACGTTGGGCACAGGTTTTGGTTGAGCGAGATCGGTTACGTCCAAAACCTTCATTCCCTCGCGGTCGACGACAAAGGCATAGCGAAATTGAATGGCGATCGCACGCGGGTCATTGAGAAACGGCGCGCCAATTGTGGCCGTGATCTTCGGCGCCAAAGGATTATCGAGATTGACGACGACCAGCGCCTTGTCCGTGAGGATGTACGCAAATGTGCCGGCGATGGTAATGCGATGCGCGCCGGTGAGGGCGCCATTGGGATTGAACGCCAAGCCGCGCTTCAGGAAATTGTTTGTGGGATCGCCGTCGAGCAGCGTGCCTACACCGGGGCTTTTCGATTTCAAGTCGGGGTTGCCGACGATCACCAGGCCTTCTTCTTTGTCCGCGACGTACAAAAAACCGTAGAGCAAATGGATGGGCTGCTCCTCATTTTCCGGAAGGCGCACGCGCAGTGGATCGACGCCCAAGGTTGTCGGCGAAGCGACAGCCACGGCGTTTTTCGTGGGCAGATAGAAGCGCTGGCCGAGAGGAGACACGGGCGCGGTGGTTACCCGTTCAGAGAAGCCCTTGTTATCAATGTTCGCGACGTCGTAGATGCGCAGGCCGCGTTTGCCCGTGGCGGTGTAGGCGTATTCGCCGCGAGCTTGAATGTCCAAAACATTGCCGTCATGACGCGCGACCGCGGAAAGTTGGCGATTATGCGCAACGAAACGTTTGAAATCGTCGGGATAGGCCACGCGCTGGAGGTCGCTGCCGTAAATTGCTTCCGGCTCGTCGTGCTCGGCAACGGCAATGGCTTCGAAGCCCTTGTTGCCTGTCGCAACATAAATAGAACGGCCCATGAAATTCATGAAGTTGGTGCCCTGGAGAAGGAGTTGAGCCATCCAAGCGTTGTTGTCATTCGCGGCGGAGACATGGCAATCCGTACATTCCTTGGTTTCTTTTGCGCGAACGGTGTGCGGCACAAAGGTGCTGAACGCCTGGCCGGAAAAGCCTTCGGCCGAAATGGTCTGCTGGGTGTAATAAAGCCACTCGCGATTGGCGTTCTGCGAACTGACCAGGACCGCACAAGAGGAGCGCGCCGGCGCGATGCGATGGCCGGTGACTGTGCCGTCCACACCAAGGAAATAGGCGTCGTCGCGCAAGACCTGAAAGTTGTAGCTGGTGTAATTCTTGGTGAGCAAGCCTTCGTTGTGCAGCATGGGGCGGCGCGCGTTTGCGGTCATCTGCAGGTGACAGCCGAAGCAGGTCGGTGTCCAGGAGGAGTGACACGCGTAACAGGTCATCGACGAATTCCTGTGCGCAAGGCGCGCATCGTCAACGGGCACTTGCGACAGGGCCAGGCCATTCTTGCCCATCAGCTTCGCGCGAAACGATTTCATGCTGAAATGCGAATCGCCGGGCGTCACCGTGTCCTTGGTCTGGACGATTTCCCATTCGGTGTGTTCGTCGGTCATGGAGCGCTGGAATAACTTGTCGTCGCGCCACTCGAAGCGCCGCAGTCCCCACGGCGTGCGCAGGGTTTCCAGGTGACGGCCCCGAGGCTCGCCGGAACGCAGCGCATCCGGTGCGGCTGGGCCGGAAGTCAGCAGATTGGCTTTGTGCTGGATCGTGCCGTGACAGTCCACACAGTCGATCTCGACGGCGGCGCGCGGCTCGCCATAAATCTTGCCGGTGCCGTGATTGTCCTTCGCGAAATGGCAATCGGCGCACTGCATGCCCTTCTCGAGATGGATGTCGGCGAGATGCACCGCCTTCTGAAAACGCTGAGGATCGTCGAAGGCGATCTCCTTGCCGTCTCCGTCCAGCCAGTTCCCTTTCCGATCGTGCTTGTAGACCGCGCGGAAGAGCCAGCCATGGCCGTGAAAATCGGCAAAGTGCGTGGTTTTCAGCCGGGCATTGAATTCGGGGCTTCCGGTTTGTTCGAGGAATTTTTCGTCGCCCCACAGGCCGCGGGCCGCGGCTCCTTCCGGATTCCGCGAATACGATTGATAGCGCTCTTCTTCCGTGGGATTGCGCTGCTGGGCCGGATACATTTTCTCTGAATCGATTTCGTTGTCCCACCAGGTCAAACCGAAATAGGTGGTGACCATGTTCGTGCCTGGATGGACATGGCAAATCATGCATTGGCTGGAGGGAATCGCGCGCGTGAATGCATGCTTGATGGGATGGCCCGGTTCATTTTTCGGAATAGTAGGATCCGCAGACGCGCTGAGACCGGAATGGCCATATTGCGCGTAAGGGCCGGAGTGTGCAGGATCGCGATCGTTAGCGTAAATCACGTGGCAAGCCGAGCACCCGCTGGAGCGGTAGTCGCCCGGATGATCGTTGGTGCCCGGAAAAGAGAGAATGGGATCGAGCAGCCGGGTCTTTTGCAAGCCAAGAAACACTGGATCGGTGCGCAATTCCGTGCCGAGCCCGCGGTCGCTGAGTTTGTCGTCCGGCTTGCCGGGAATTTCTTCGCGGTTTGGATTTCCAATTTCGGCTTTTTTGGCCCCGCCTCGCTCGAAGACGCGCAGAAGGTTGCCGGGCTGCGAAACTTCCCAGCGATAGAGAGGCGTCAATTCCGGTAAAACGCCCTTGTTGCGCGTTTCTTCCGGCGACGGCGGTGGCACAGTTTTCAGCGATTGCGGCGTGCCATTGCGGTCATAGCTTTCCCCGAAGCGGGCATTTTTGTAAGGAATACCGCCATTGTTGTAGAGCGCGGCGCCCCAGAGAAATCCCGAGTGAGTCATCATGTTCGTGGAGACCGCACGCGTTTCGCTGGGATGGCAACCGGCGCTGCCACAGGTTTCCGCGGCAACGCGCAAGTCTCCCGGATTCACGAATTTGATGTATTCCGCCGGCTCCTTGAGCCATTTCGTGTAGGCCCGCTCCGGAATGGTAGATCGGTTCTTGAACGCGGGATCGTGCGGCTGTACGTGAGCTTTGTCTTTGATGACGTTGTATTCGGGCGAATTTGGCGCTGTGCCCGGAGTGATCGCCGCGGTGGAATTCCCTCCGTGGCAATCCGTGCAGCCGAGATGGACTGCTTCAGAAGGATGCATCGTCGGCTCATCGGTCGCAGTGTGGCAAGTGACGCATCCCACGGACTTGCGCACGGCTTCTTCCTGGGATTGCCCACGCACAGGGTCTTGGCGCTCCTCGGGAGCTGTCAGAGAGGACGCGCGTGTGCCAAAAAGCAGAAGAAGGAGCGAACTCGCAGCGAAGAAGAACACTAAAATGGGCATGCGGCCGCTCTTTCGGCTGATGTTGACACGCACGATGAAATTTAGGTATCGCCGCATTCGCAAGCCTTTTAGAACGTGAACTTCGCCTGACCGAAAATAGAAAACTGCGTCCGGCCGGTGTACATATCGCGAAAACCCTGTCCCGGCTGAAGCATGGACGCGCCACCGGTCAGGACGAGGTTCTCCGAAAGCGGTGGCCGGTACTGCACGCCCGCGCCGAGGTCGCTCCCAATCGTGTGATGAATGGGCGATTGAAACAGAACATGTTCAATCGGCTCCGTGCGCATGAAACGCAGAAAATTGTAGTTCACGAAGCCCTTCCATTTCGGAGTGATATCGAGATCCACTCCGGCGTTGACGAGAAAAATCCCGGGATTGACGAAATTGGCTTGACCCTCTTCCTTGCTGGAGCGCATGTTCGGCAGCAGACTGCCTTCCTGCGTCAGTGCCACGCCTGTGCCGGTCAGGCGAATGGCTTCGCGATTCCAGAAACTGAAAATGCCGCCTGCAAAATTCGGCAGGTCCACGATGGAATCGAAGCCGCGGGCCTGGCCATCGCGTGGGTTGGCATCGCCAGAGGCATAGAAGGTGGAGACGCGGTAGCGAATCCAATCATGGTCCAGCGAGAGCTCTGCTGCTGCCATCTGTGCGTTTACGCTGACGCTGCGGCCGGCGATGGGATTGAATGTGTCCTTTCCCGCCGCTTCATAAAACGCGTGTGTAAGGTTCAAGCGTTTGATGTGGCCGCTGCCCAGCCAACCGAAATATCCGACTCGGATGCCGTGCGGGATTGGACCAACGCCCTGATTGATGACGTTGCCGATGGGAGCCGACCGCACAAGAAACCCGTTGTCGTCGTAATGAACGCTGGGATCATCCTTGTTCCAAGCGCCGACAAACTCGGCAGTGTATCCGGGAAAGAAAAAATCCTGCACATAAATGTTCGCCAGAACGACTTGCTGGCCGCGGCGCTCGAAGGTGTTGAGCCCGCTATTTGTGTTTTTCTCTAAGAAGTTGAAGTACGCGGCGTTGTATTCGATGCGGTCGCTGCGCAAATCGCCGAAAACACGCAGTCCGGGCTGAGCGTCCACGTACAGGAAACCCCGGAAATCGGCATTGAACTGTTGTATGCCAGCGCGCGCGGAAACGAAATCGTAATTGGGGCTGAGGTCGCGGAGCTTAATCTCGCCAAACGCCTCCTGGAATCCGATGTGGTCGTCGAATCGCGTGGTGCCCTTGCGGACGTCCGGACTGACGATGCCCAGTTCCCGAACATCGAGATAGTTCAAGCTGACTTCGGGAGTGACGCGGATGCGCCAGTCAACCGGCTTGAAGGATGTGTCGCCGTGAAAGAGGTCGAAAGTGAAGCGCAAGGTCTGGTCAAGAAAGAGCTGATTGCCGTTGCCGAAAAAATTCGCACTGCCGGGTTGTGCCGCGCTGACGCCACTGGGTGTGGGCACACGCCGGCCTTCCAGAAAAGTTTCTGCAGAGCCCGTGAAATTGAGGAAAACCTGCTGTCCAAAAACTGCCGGCCAGATCGGCTCGTCGCCCTTGAAGCGATTGTGATTGAACGGGTCGTACCAGTGCGGCTTGACGTAGATGGAACTGTTCGACGAAGGGTAGCGATGGTAGTCGGGCTGTGGAATTTCCCAGCGATCCGGCACAGCGTTGAAAACATCCGCGGCGGGTGGCAAAACCTCCGGCGCAAGTTCGAGGATGTAATTGGGATCGGCGTCCAGACGGTGCCGAAACTCGCGGTAAGTCCCCGTTGGCGTGAGGGTTTCGGCAGGGAGCGGTGGGCCGAGTTCTGGTTGGCGGGGCAAACGCGAGATCATTTCCGCGTTTCCTGAAGGTGCAAGGAGAATCTCCAGCGTCAACACTTCATTCGCGTTCAGTGAGGGCAGGGGAATCGAGAGGGAGGAGTAGCCGCTCGCTTCCACGCGAAGTTCATAGGAACCCGGAGGAACCGGGAAGATTCGAAAGATGCCATCACCAGAGGTCACGGCAGAGGTTTGCACATTTGTTTGCGTGTTGAGCAGCAAAAGGCGTGCGGCAGCAATCGGGCGCGAACCCAGCCCTGGCAATTTTTCACGCACGGTGCCGTCGAGCGCGGCAGTGGTCAACGCCTGCTCGCGCGGGATGCGCTTCGGGGGAGCGGGCTCCGTCGAGATCCTCACCGAAGGAACCTGGGAAGAGCTCGGCTCCTGGCCACACAAGGAAAAAGAAAACAAGGAGGCAAGCACGAAAAGAATCCCAGATCCGGGAAGAACCATACGCGGCTTGGACGGAACGAAAGAGCGCATGCGCTTAGCACGGCACCAGGCCAAAAAAAACCTCGGCAACCTCCGTTAACTAGAACGGATTCAGGGCCGCGCAGCAACTCTTTTCCACCATGCATGCGAATAGTCAATAACCTCCCACGATAGTCACCACTACGCTGCACCCTCTATGACTGCGCGTTGTTCCGCCCTCCTAGCGCGTGTTACCAAAGAGAGTAGCCTCATGATGGAACACTTTCTTCGAAGACCCGTGGCATCAAGGCGCGCCTACGCACAGCGCCGCAAGACGATTGCCTTTAGCATGCTCCTGGCGCTGGGCATGGCCGCCGCGCTCGCGGTGTTGCTGGTGGGTTGCGGGGGCGTCACCGCTACGCCTGTCGTGACCGTCCCACCTCCGGTCGTGGCCGCATTAAGCGCATCCGACGTGCAAAACATTGTGCAAGCCGCCGCGCAAGCTGCCGATTCCGCGAGCATGGTCATCGCTGTGGTGGACCGCGGGGGCAGCGTGCTCGCCGTCTTTCGCAAGCCCGGTGCGGGTGCCACCGCGACAGGCAATTTTGGCGCAAGCGTGGACATCAACGATTTGGCCGTGGCGCTGGCACGTACAGCCGCGTACTTCAGCAACGACCAGGCTCCGCTCTCTTCCCGCACCGTCCGGTTCATCAGCGGCATTCATTTTCCGCCCGGCGTCGTTAACACCAGCAACGCGGCGCTTTATGGAATCGAGAACACCAATCGCGGGTGCACGCTCTCGACAAACTTCCTTGCCGGCCAAGTGGTGCAGCCTTCCCTTTCCCTTGGCGGCGGGCCCGGCCTTGGAATCATCACCGGCAAGGCGGATTTGCAGGACAGCGACCCAAACGCAGTGAATCCCGGCGGCGTGCCCATTTTTCGAAGCGGCGTGGTGGTTGGCGGCATCGGCGTGGCCGGAGTTTCGCCCGACATCGCCGAATACGCCGCTTACTCTGCGGCCACTTCAAATGGTTTCGGCCCGACTCCCGCCGCGCCGGGCGTGGTTTTCATCAACGGGATCGCGCTTCCCTTTGTGAATCAGACCACCGCTCCGGCGGGAGTGAATCCAGGCACTTTCACTGGCAGTTTTCTTGTCGGGCCAACCGCAAGCACAGGCCAGCCGCCGGAAGGGAACTTGGTCGCTCCTGCGGCGGGACCGCTGGGCGGGCTGAGTGCCGCGGATGTGCAACAAATTCTGAACAACGCGGAAGCAACCGCTAACCTGACTCGCGCGGTCATCCGCCTGCCGATTGGCTCCAGAGCGAAAATGGTGATCGTCGTGGCGGATCTGGATGGAACAATTATCGGCCTGCGACGGATGACTGACTCCACGGTCTTCAGCATTGATGTGGCGGCGACCAAGGCGCGCAACATGGTGTACTTCAACAGCGCATCGCGGACGGCCGCAGATTTGAATCAGGTTCCTGCGGGAACGGCGGTGACCAATCGCACCATCGGATTCGGCGCCCAGCCGCTTTTTCCACCTGGAATCGACGGCTCTTCTGCCGGTCCCTTCTTCAATCTGTATTCGCAGGACGTGGCGAATCCTTGCACGCAGGGTTTCCAAAGTGGTCCACCGAACAGCAACAAGAGTGGTATTGTCTTCTTCCCCGGAAGCGTTGGGCTCTACCGCAACGGAGTGCTCGTGGGTGGCCTTGGCGTAAGTGGCGACGGCGTGGATCAGGACGACTATGTGACGGCTGGCGGCGCAGCCGGTTTTGAAGCACCAACGCAGATTCGCGCGGATCAAGTGGTAATCAACAGCGTGCGGCTGCCTTACCTGAAATTCCCTGAGAATCCCACAAACTAATCGGAAGCGCCGCCATGAGGAATTTCGAGAGCGGCGGCCGCAACGCGCTATTCTCCAGGCCAGGACGGATTACGAGAAGTGGCTACGTTTAGATCGAGAAACCATTTGTGCGCTGAGTCGCCGGGGGCGTAGCAATTGCCATCGCCGGCGTAGGTGGAAGAACAGTGTGCGGTAAATTCCTTACGGCGCGGCGACTGCGCGTATTGCCAGAGCGCCGCTTCGGGAAAGCCTCCCTGCTCGACGGTCGGAGGAGTGTTCGGGAAGATGCAACCGGGCGACGGCGGACAGGCGTCGTTGTAAACCCAAAACACCAGTTTTCGCCCGCCAAGATGGTCTTGAAGATCCTTTGCCGTAGTGATGCTGACGCCGCCTCCTTCGTCCACGGGCATGCCGGAGCAATACACGCCGGCGCGACAATTCGCTTTTGCTAGCGCATCAATCCACGCGTTTACGTAGTCATGGTAGGCCGCAGACAATCGGCCACCCTCTTCAATATCGAGAAAGATCACGGTTCCAGAAGGAAAACCCTCCTGACGGGCGAGTTTGGCAGCGTTCTCACCGTCCAGCACACCTTTTTGCCGCGCGTCCCTTGCCGTTTTCAGATTACGGCTTTCCCTCCCATTGAACAGGACGACGAACCCGAAACCCTGCGCTTGGAGCAACGCCCGCTTGCCGAGCCACGTGCTGTGCTTCTCTCCGGGTGGCGGGCTGAGCCAATAACCGGCAAATGAAAAGGTCTTCCGCAGGACGGGAAGCGCATCGTCACCAGGATATTCGTTTAGGTCAAAACCGAGGTAGCGCCCGGCCAATGGCTGCTTCTGCCGCGGCATAGCCGAAGAGAACAGCAATCCACTGGAAAGGAAGATACAGACGAAGGCCGGGACAAATCGGGAGAATTTCATGATGCATCCGGAAGCGAGGATGACAGACTTTCAGAGGCGGCGCTAGCCGCGATTTCTCACGAGGTTCAATTTCGCTTGTTATTCACTCACAGAAACACTTTGTCATCCTGAGGGTCGCGTCGTTTGCGGCCCGAAGGATCTCAACTGAAACATTGTGCTAGTTCTCACAGTTGAGATTCTTCGGCGATCCTCATCGGATCGCCTCAGAATGACAGGGTCTTTTGAATTTGAGTGAGCGATAAGTGGTAGCCTGTGAAAAGTCCCGGCTAGCCTTCTCGCAGCTTGTGGCCGGAGAGGTTGCCGAGGCCGTCGTAGGCTGCGTATTTATAGGTTTCGCTGAGAGTGGGATAGTTGAAGACCTGCTCGATGAACTCGTCAATGGTGAGCCCTTTATCCAGCACCATCATGCCTATGTGAATGAGTTCCGTGGCAGATTCGCCGATCATGCTGACGCCCAGTAATTTCCGGGCGCTGCGCGCAAAAATCAGCTTCAGCATGCCGGCCGTGTCTCCGGTGATGTGCCCGCGGGCATTATTTTCGTAGTGGGCGCGCCCCACGCAATAGTCGATGCCCTTCTCTTTGCAGGAGTCCTCCGTTTCGCCAGCCGCAGAAATCTCCGGGATAGTGTAAATGCCCATGGGCAGCAGCGAGGCCACGCGTTGTTTGTACTTCAATCCGAACGCGTGACAGACGGCGACGCGCCCCTGTTCCATGGAAGTCGAAGCCAGAGCGGGAAATCCGATGACGTCTCCGGCGGCGTAAATGTGGTTCGCAGCCGTACGGTAATTCTGATCGACGGGGATATAGCCTCGGTCATTGAGGGCCAGCCCGGCCTTATCCAATGCCAAGCCATCGACCGCCGCGCGACGGCCCGCGGCAAACAGGGCCGCCTCAACTTCCAGAGTCTTCCCACTCTTCATAAAAAGTCGCGCGCCCAAGGCATGGTTTTCTACCTTAATGGGCCGCTCATTGAACCAAAGATGCATGCCAAGGGAAAGAAAGCGATCGCGCAATCGACCGGCAATCTCGGCATCTAAGAACGGCAGGAGTTGATCGCGCCCGTCTACCAGCGTCACATCCACGCCAAGTGCCATAAAAATCGAGGCGTATTCACAGCCGATTACACCACCTCCGATAACTGCGAGACTCTTGGGAATCCGATCCATGCGGAGAAAGGTGTCGGAGTCAAAGGTGTGAACATCATCAAATGCGATCTCCGCTGGGCGATGAGGCTTGGAACCGGAGGCAATCAGGATGATATCGCTGCGGAGGCGGCGCGACCCTTCGGCGCCGCTCACCACTAGCGTATGCGGATCCTCGAACGAGGCCTGGCCACGCACCAGCTCAATCTTGTGTAGCTCAAGGTTCTTCAGGATGCGCCGGCGTTCCATCTCCACCACAGCTCGTTCGTGGTGCATGAAATCGTGGACGGTGAGATTCTCTTTCAGCGAATAATCGATGCCGTAAAGTCCGCGCTGCTTCAGCCCGGAAAAATAGAGAGCCGACTCTCGAAGCGTCTTGCTGGGGACGGTTCCCGTGTTAATGCAGCTTCCACCCACCACGGAGGCACGCTCGATGACCGCCACGCGCTTGCCGAAATAAGCGGCTTGAGCGGCGCCCTTTTCTCCAGCCGGTCCGCAGCCGATCACCACCAGGTTGAACGTTTCAGGAGCAGCCACGAAAACCTCCACAGAAATAGAATATTCTCGATTGTAGAGGAAACAACGCCTTGACGGAAATAATCCGAGGAAATGTTCGAAAATGCATCAGGCAAGGGCGAGCAAGTGGGGATTTACACAACGCGACTTGCGTCCCGAGCGGCTCTTTGATGTGATACGAACATGAACCTGCCCCAAATCGTGCGCTGGGCCACGGGCATCCGCTGGCAGTGGAAAGTCTTCATTCCGATTATCGCGGTACTCATCCTGAGTATCCTGGCGATCCACGCAGTTCTGCGCTCGATGGAGGTTCATGATGTGCAATGGCTTCTGTTTGCCGTCGTGAGCTGTGCCATCCTCTTGTGCTTTGTGTTGCTGTCCGTGCTGCTCGTGCTGATCGAGCAGCCCTTGGAAGAATTGATGTACATCATCGCCCGGGTTCGACGGGGCGACCTGACAGCGCGGGTCTCCTTCGCCAAACGAGAGGATGATGTCGGCCAACTGGGGCGGCAATTCAATGAAATGATCGAGCGCCTCGATCAAAACGCACAGGAAATTGAAGAGCTGCACAAGCGGGAAATGGCCCGGGTGGAACACCTGGCAACCATGGGTGAACTGGCCGCTGGTTTGGCACACGAAATCCGCAACCCGCTCGCGGGCATTGCCGGTGTCGTGGACATCATGGGCAAGGAACTCCCAGCGAATAGTCCAAGCCGCGCCGTCATTGGGGAAGTGCACAGGGAAATCCTGCATATCCAGGCGATTCTGAACGACCTGCTATCGTACGCGCGGCCGCGGCCTCCCAATTTTCATCCGGCCAATCTGAACACCACTATCGAACAGGCGGTTCTGCTCGCGCGCCAGCAGGTACTCACTAAGCCGATTCAGATTTTGTTTGAACCGAACACGCGTCTGCCGCTGGTGGAGCACGATCCTGCGCTGATCCAGCAGGTGGTCCTCAACCTGGTGCTGAATGGGATCCAGGCCATCTCGGGCACAGGCCAGGTGCGCGTCGGGTTGCACGAGGAACATGAGTTTGTCGTTGTCCAAGTTTCGGATTCGGGCCGGGGAATTTCCTCTGAGGCCCTTCCAAGAATCTTCAAGCCGTTCTTCACGACCCGCACCGAGGGTACAGGGCTGGGCTTGTCCCTCGCCAACAGCATCGTGCAATCCCACGGCGGCCGGATTGAGGTCAGCAGCACTCCCGGGAAGGGCACGCAATTCGCGATTTGGCTGCCCGTGCAACGGCCCAAACAGGGCCGTGTAAAAGCGTAACCTCTTGGATTGGTGGTAAAATAACCAAATGGCCCAAAAGCGAATTTTGATCGTCGACGACGAAAAGCTCGTCCGCTGGGCGCTGACCCAAAAGTGCGCCGAGTTCGGCTACCAGACCGTGGAAGCTCAGACCGGGGAAGAGGCCATTCACGCGCTGCAGAATGATAGCGTCGACGGGGTTCTTCTGGATGTACACCTCCCTGATCTGAGCGGAATCGAAGTCCTGGAGAAGCTAAAACAGGCCGGAGAAACGCGTAGCATCATCATGATGACCGCGGACCCTCAGCTCGATGACGTGAAGGCGGCGCTCCGGCTCGGGGCATACGACTTCATCAGCAAGCCCATCAATTTCGAAGAACTTAGCGTGACCCTGCAGAATGCCTTGGAAGCCGGGGACTTGCGCACGGAAGTAGAGTCGCTGCGCGGTGAGGTGCGGCGTCGGGCGGGCTACCATGACGTGATTGGGGTGTCGCGAAAGATCACCGAGTTGATGAAGTTTGTTTATAAAGTGGCGGCCAGCGAAGCGACCACCATTCTGATCCAGGGGGAAAGCGGCACAGGCAAGGATTTGGTGGCCAAGGCCATCCACTACCACAGCTCACGCTCCGAGCGTCCTTTTGTGGCCATCAATTGCTCGGCTATCCCGGAGACTTTGATCGAGGCGGAGCTGTTCGGACACGAAAAGGGTGCGTTTACAGACGCCAAGGCCATGAAGAAAGGCTTGTTCGAGGTGGCCGACGGCGGCACGCTCTTCCTCGATGAAATCGGCGAGCTCTCTCCCCTGTTGCAGGCGAAGCTCCTGCGTGTGCTGGAGGACCAGGTCATCCGCCGGGTCGGCGGCGTGCGCGACATCCAGGTGGAAGTCCGAGTCATTGCCGCTTCTAATCGCGATCTCGAGCGGGAAGTCCGCGAGGGCCGCTTCCGCCAGGACCTCTTCTACCGCCTGGCAATCATCGCCATTTACCTGCCGTCCTTGCGGGAGCGCAAAGAAGACATCCTTCCCCTGGTTGAGTTCTTCCTGGCGCACTACAACCGTAAATTCCGCAAGTCTGTCCAAGGTTTGAACGAAGAGACAAGCCGGCTGTTGCTCAACTACGACTGGCCCGGCAATGTGCGCGAACTGAAGAACGCTCTCGAGCGCGCCATGATTCTGGAGGAGGGCAAGCTGCTTCGACCTGATGACCTGCCCTTCTCAGTGGCCAGTGGCCGAAGCAACGCGATTTTGGCGGATAGCCCCTTGGCTCCGCCCGTGGAAGCACCGCCCGCGCCCGGGAGACGTCGCTTGCCTCCGCTTTCTATCCCAGAGGGCGGGACGTCGTTGGAGGATGTTGAACATGCGCTGGTGGAGTTGGCGCTGCAGCAGTCGCACGGTAATCAGATCAAAGCGGCCAAGCTTCTGAACATTAGCCGTGACGCGTTGCGCTACAAGATGAAGAAATTTGGTCTGTCGCATTCGGAAGAAGAAGAACCCGCCGCCCCAACAAGCAAGAAGTAGCGGCTTCCTGCAGCCGCCGAAGGGCCGAATGTACTGCGTGAGATTCCCCGCCTGAGTGTGAAAACCCGCATCCGCCAAAGCTGAGCCAGGAAAGATTATCGGGAACACTCTTGTAAGGTTACTATTTGCAATTAGTTAGAAACAGTGCGGATGGCCCTCAAAAGGAATTCGAGATGCTTATTACCTCTACGTTCAGCAATTAGGCAATGGAGCGATTGTCAAAAGGCTGAGCAGTGGGCGTTCCTTTTTCGACGGTCGGGCTCGCGGTGAAGGCTCGAAAGGATACGTCGGAAAAAGGGACGCCCACAATAAAGAGTTCGGCAGCGGTCAGCACGACTACAAAGTAGCGTCGTAGGGACGACCGCGAATGCCCGGATGATGGGCTTCTGAATTGGCTGGCCGCTGCCTTTATTTTTGCGTTGCATTTTTCAGCAGCCGTAGTTGGCTGACTTCCTTCCAAGTTGTTCTTTCCCCACACAGTTAGGTGATTCGGCGCAGATTTTTGCGGAAGTTGGCTCACCACCAGGATTTCTGTCCAACATAGCACTGCAACCTCTTTGTTTCGAACGTACAACGAGTGTGTGTTCTGGTACTGAACGTGCACCTCTTGCAAACAAACGAATCTGTGTAACACGAGCGTGGATACAAGTACGGTTTGAGGAGGGAGTCATGCCGCAAGTTGCGGAACCGAAGCAAGTAGCAAAGGTCGAACTCAACAAGCGAGTATCCCTGACAAAAATCCTGGTCACGACGGACTTCTCGGAAGTGTCCGACCGGGCGCTGGATTATGCGATTGCCGTGGCGCGGCGGTATGACGCGCGGATCTACCTCACTCACGTCATTACCCCGGACCCCTTTCAGTTTGCGGAACCTCAGCTCGCCCAGGCCACCTACGAAAAAGTGCGGCAAGCTGCCGAGGAGGGCATCACCGACATCCTGATTTCTGGAAAGCTCCGTGGCGTGCCCCATGAAGTTTTGCTTGAAGAAGGCAACGTCTGGCCGGTCCTGGAAAAACTCATCCTGGAGCACGAAATCGACTTGGTGGTTGCCGGGACGCATGGCCGCGGCAAGGTACAGAAGATCCTGATTGGATCGGTCGCCGAAGAGATTTTCCGGCAGGCAAATACCGCGGTTCTGACCGTGGGTCCGGCCGTAAAGGGCGGCGCTCAAAAGGAAATTGAACTCAACCACATCCTGTTTTCCACCGACTTTGGTCCCGGCGCGGAGAAAGCCGCTGCTCACGCCTTCTCCCTGGCGCAGGAGCACAACGCCCACCTCACCTTGCTCCATGTGATTGAGAGCGCGGCTGCCTACACCGAGGAGAGCGTGGCGCGGCAACGCGAAATCAATATCGTTCGCATGAAACAGCTTATGCCACCGGGCACCGAAAACTGGTGCAAGCCGGAATTCCGCGTCACCTTCGGGTCGGCGGTGGAAGAAATCCTGATTGCCGCGCGGGAATGTAAGGCGGACCTGATCGTCATGGGCGCCAAGCCAAGGAAGAGTCTGGCCGGGCATATTCCGTTGACCATTGCCTATAACGTGGTCACGAAGGCCACCTGCCCCGTTCTGACGGTTCGCGGTTGAGTTTTTTTGGTAGGGAACGGAATCTCTCCCCAGAGATCCGCATCCCCTCATGTGAGGCGGTGCTGCATCCTCCCCCCAGCCGAGCAGCACCGCCTTTTTTCTCCCCGCATGGATTCTTTACCTGCTATTCATAAAACTTCTGCCGCCTTAACCTTGCCGAATAGTTGCAAATGTGATTACATGCGCTCAACCCGTTCCATTCAGGAGGCCCAATGGCCACCGTCGACCTCAGACCCATGACCCTCGGTGAAGTGCTCGACCGTACGTTTACCCTCTACCGCGAGAATTTCCTCTTGTTCGCGGGCATTGCTGCGCTCCCTAACCTGTTGACCCTGATTTTTAACTTTGGGGTTCTGTCGATGAGGGGATCGGTTACCTCCGGAGCGTCGGCGAGCTTACCATCGGCAGGCATGATTGGGGGCATCCTTCTGGGAGCGATCGGGGGCGCGGTGTTGCTATTGCTGATTGTCGGGATTACTCAAGCCGCGACGGTCTCGGCTGTTTCCGATCTCTACCTTGGGCGAGACACAAGCATTCGAGATGCGTACGCGCAATCAAAAGGAATCATCTTCATCGTGGTGGCCATTATGATCCTAAGTGGCTTGGCCACCATCGTGGGTCTAATCTTCTTGATCATACCGGGCATATACCTTGCCTGCCGCCTGGCCGTTTCGGTGCCGGTGGCGGTGGTCGAAAAGGAATCCCCGGTTGCAGCCATGGGAAGAAGCATGGCGTTGACGAAGGATTATGCCGGACAGATGTTCCTGCTGCTCCTGCTGGTAGGCGTTCTCACCTACGTGGTCGCGATACTTTTGCAGTTGCCGGTTATTTTTTCCTCGTTCAGCGCGGCAATGGCCAAGACTCAGCCTTCCGTCGGAGTTACAGCCTATTCCTACGTGGCACAATTTCTCTCTCAGGTTCTGGTCGGCCCGATTGGGACCATCTCGGCTTCTTTGATGTACTTCAACCTGCGCGTAAGAAAAGAAGGCTTCGACATTCAACACTTGCTGGGTTCGCTTGAGAACGCGCCAAGGCCACTGCAGCTGTAACCGGACAATTGATAGAAAAAATGAAACGATGCAGCGCAGGACCAGGAATGCGATCGGCAATTTTGATCTTGGCGGTTATGATCGCTCCCTGGTTTCCCTGCCGGGCGCAAACGCCGGCAAGCGCCAATAGCCCTGCCTCCGGCGCCTCCGATCTGGACCTGCAATCCTATAAGAGTGAACTGACCCGCATTGCGGGGACCGGCAAAACCCCCGGGGAACTTCGGGAATTGCGCCGCTCCTTGCCCGAATATTGGACGGTGCACGACGGCAGCCGGATTTACCAGGTCTCGACGAAAGAAATCTCCGATGCCCTCGCCCAGATCGAGCATGACCCCAAAAAGAGTGTGGTGGCCGAGCAATTGAATGCGAGGCTGCGGGCGATGCAGCGGCACGCGGACGCTCTCGCTCATCCCGGCGTGGGTCCGACCTACGCCGAATCTGAACAGAAGCTGAAGAGGATTCTGGAACGCGGCGAATTCCAGGATGCAGCAGGGCCATCTACCTGGGACTTGGCGTGGGCGCGGATTAACCGCTGGATTGTCGAGCACATCATTCGACTTCTACGCATGCTGCACATCAGTGAGAAAACCGGAAACACGATCGCCTGGGGCGTCGTCTTCCTGGCGGTGGTGCTGCTCTTCTACATGATTTACGGGTGGCTGACGAAGGCATCAAAAACCGTCCAATTTCGCGCCGAAGCGGAACCGATGAAGAGCGATGTTCGCCAGTGGGTGCAGGAAGCCCTGGCGGCCGCCGATCGAGGCGATTTTCGGGAGGCGGTGCATTGCGCCTACTGGGCGTCGGTGGCGCACCTCGAAGATATTCGAATTCTGCCTCGGGACCGTGCCAGGACGCCGCGTGAATCCCTGCGCATCTTGGAACAACATCCCAAGGAACAAGGAGTGCTACAAGCCATTACGCGCAGTTTCGAGTTGATCTGGTATGGGTATCGGCCCGCCTCAGCCACGGATTGGGCGGGAGCCAAACAGCAGATGGAGAAGATGGGATGCCTGCAAGCCTCGATCGCACCGACCGTTCCATCCTGATCGCCGCAGGTGTTTTGGTGGTAGCACTGGCGCTCGCTACGGCCGTGTTGACACCCACGCGCCGCGGTGGCCGCACCGGCTTTCCTTCCAGTTATTCCACATCGTGGGACGGAGCCAAGGCTGCATATCTCTTGCTCGGTGAGTTGGGCTATGACGTTCACCGCTGGGACCAGGCGCCCACCGAGATAGAGAACGGCGCGAAGGGCCAAGTATTGATTCTTGCCAATCCCCTCCAGCCACCCACTGCAGAAGATCTGGCCGCGCTTCGTCGATTCTTGGAACGCGGTGGACGAATCGTGGCGACAGGGGACAATGCGGCGGAATTTCTTCCGGCCGGACAGAGATTCTTGGAGAATGATGACGCGGAGGGCGAAACCCAATTTCCTGCCCTGCTCCCTTCACCGCTGACCGCCGGTGCTCAGGAAATCTCGATGGCTGCGCCGACCGATTGGCATCCCGGCAATGTCGATCAGATTGCCGTATATGGAAACAAAGGCACCGCCGCGGTGGTGACCTATTCCGTGGGTAAGGGGACGATCGTGTGGTGGGGTTCACCTTCGCCGCTCACGAATCGCGGAATCAGGGAGCGTGGAAATCTTGCATTGCTGCTAAATTCCATCGGGGGGAGCAAAGGCCAAGAGATTCTTTGGGATGAATATTTCCACGGTGCGCGGGGAGACTTCTGGTCTTACGTTGGCAAAACCCCGCTGCCTTGGGTTTTTGCGCAGATGGGATTTCTGTTGCTGTTCGTATTGCTAACTTATTCCCGACGCTACGGCACCATTCGAATGCCGGGAAAGGTTTCGCGGCTTTCGCCGCTCGAGTTTGTGGACACGTTGGGCGATCTCTATGCCACGGGGCATGCAGGTTCTGCAGCGGTGCGTGTGGCGTATCAGCGATTGCGCTTTCAATTGACGCGGCAACTGGGACTCACTTCAAACGCCACGGTTGCGGAGCTTGCACGCACGGGAAGCCGCACGCTGGGCTGGGAGGAGCAGGCGCTGGTGGGCACGCTGGCTCGGGCGGATCGCAATTCGAGAACACTGGATGTGAGCGACTCGGAAGCATTGGAAATTGTGCGGGATCTTCATGACTACATGGCGCGCCTGGAACTGCGGGGTGCGCCGGAGAAAAAGAGGCCATCGGAATGAGTCAAGCGCAGGGATTAGCGGGGCACGTGCGGAGCCAACTGGCGAGGGTCATTGTTGGCCAGGAAGAGGTGCTGGACCATTTGCTCGTCATATTGCTGGTCGGAGGCCACGCCCTCGTGGAAGGTGTCCCTGGTTTGGCGAAAACGCTCGCAGTCAAAGCCCTCGCCAACATTTTTCAGCTGAAGTTTCAGCGCGTTCAGTGCACACCCGACCTGATGCCCGCCGACGTGATCGGAGCAAACGTGTTCAACATGGGCACCAGCTCCTTTGCCCTGCATCGCGGCCCCATTTTCACCGACCTTTTGCTCGTGGACGAGATCAATCGCACCCCGCCGCGAACGCAGTCGGCGCTGCTGGAAGCTATGGAAGAGCGGCAAGTCACTATCGACGGCACCGGCTACGAGCTTTCTCCTTTTTTCACCGTGTTTTCCACGCAAAACCCCGTGGAGTTTGAGGGCACCTATCCGCTCCCGGAAGCGCAACTCGACCGCTTTCTGGCGAAGATTCGAATCGGCTATCCCAACGGAGACCAAGAGGTAAAGATTCTGGAAAATGTTCAGAATGGATTCGACTCGCGCGAGTTGAAGAAAGTTGCGTTTGAAACCGTGCCGCCCGACGCGCTTATGGCCACGAGAGCGGAAGTGGCCAAGGTTAAGGTGGAGCCGGCGCTATTCCAGTACATCGTGAAGTTGGTGGCTCGCACGCGAAACTGGCCCTCCGTCAGCCTTGGAGGTAGCCCCCGCGCGGCCATCAGCCTGATGTTGTTTGCCAAAGGATTGGCCGCGACGGAAGGGCGCGATTTTCTGATCCCCGATGACGTGAAGGCCGCGGCACTGCCGATCCTCCGGCACCGCTTGGTGCTGAAGCCGGAGGCCGATCTGGAAGGTGTCACGCCAGACCAGGTAGTGCGCGATGTGCTGAAAGGAGTCGAAGTGCCCAAATGACCGGGCCGACGCAGCTTACTCCGGCGCCAATCGGCGCGCGCGGCAAAGCAAGTGGGAGATTCGGCATGGCGTTTGGACGCCGGTTCTTCCTGCTGCTGCTCATCGGCCTGGTTTGGACCGGGCCTGCGTGGGCAAACCCGAAATATCTTCTGGGGATGGTGCTGTGGGACGTCTTCGTGTTCGCGCTCTGGGTTGTGGATCTGCGAAGACTCCCCAAGCCTGAGGAGATTGAAGTCCGGCGGATCTGGCAATCAACATTGCAGTTGCGCGAACCGGCGGAAGCCACCCTCGAATTCACAAATCGTGGAAAATCGGGCATTTTTCTGCGCGCCCAGGAGGAGATCCCGGTCGGTCTGCGGAAAGAAATACCGGAAGTGGATGTGCGCGTGGCTGCGGGCGGTTCGCAGAGCGCAAGCTATTCGATCTACCCTCGCGAACGCGGAGACATGACCTTTGGCAGCACGCATTTGCGCTACCAGACGGCTTGGCAGATTGCGGAGCACTGGGCCAGCGCTTCCCTAAAACAAACCATCCGCATTTATCCCAACTTTCAGGAGTCGAAGAAAGACACCATTTACCTGATTCGCAGCCGCCAGATCGCCCTCGAAAAAAGGCACAAACACCAGCCGGGACAGGGCCGCGAGTTCGAGAGTCTGCGCGAATATCGCGAGTCCGACGAATGGCGGGATATTTGTTGGAGCGCCACGGCGCGACGCGCAAAACTTATCAGCAAGTCCTACCAGACCGAGCGGAGCCAGACCGTATGGCTGGTTCTGGATGCCGGGCGGTTGTTGCGCACGCGCGTGAAGGGTTTGAGCAAGCTCGATTATGCGGTTGGCGCGGCGCTCTCTTTGGCCCAGGTTGCACTTTATTCGGGCGATCGTGTGGCCATGCTGGGATATGGGCGCCGTATCTTGCAACGTCTGCCTCCGGGGCGCGGCGCAGGACAGATCCGTGCGCTGCTGGATGGGCTGGCACTGGTGCGCGGAGAGGAATTGGAAGCGGACCATCGCAGGGCGGTTGAGGCGCTTGCTGTGCTTCAGCGCCGACGCAGCCTGGTTGTCTGGTTAACCGATCTGGCAGAGACGGCCACGATCCCCGAAGTGATTGAAAGTGCCATGCACATGGCCCAGCGGCACCTTGTGCTCTTCACCGTTATCGGCCAGCCTGAACTGCGCGCCCTAGTTCACGATCAGCCGGAAAATCCCAGGCAGATGTACCGGCAGACGGCGGCGATGGAAATTGTGCAGCGGCGCGACCTTCTGTTGCGCACCTTGCGCCAGCACGGGGCGCTCACTTTGGAGGTAGAGCCCGCTCGGCTCTCGACTGCCATCGTTAACCAGTACTTGATGGCAAAGGACCGAAGCTTGATTTAGTCGCGTCGATTTTCTCGAACGGGTCGCCCTCTCCAGCATTGTCCTCTACCTTACCGGGGCGGGAGAGATACGACACCAGCATGGTGAACAATCCTGCCGCAAGGGCAAATTTCAACCCAACCGGCAGGTTCGATGGCGAAATAAACCCTTCGATGAATCCCGCAATCAACAGCAGCGGAATGGCTCCGAAAAATAATTTGGCACTCTGTCTACCCGCGCGGACGAGGGATTCGCCTCGTGGCAATGCGCCGGGAAATAGCAATCCACGCGCGATGGTGAAACCCGCGCCACCCGCGATGAAGATGGCGGGCAACTCCAGAACACCATGCGCCGCGACGAAGCTCCACAAGGAAAGACTCAAGTCCGCTTGCCAGCAGGCCGTTCCGACAACTCCGATGAGCAAACCGTTGAGCAGCATCATCCAGACGGTTCCGATTCCCGCGGTGATCCCGAGAGCATAGGTCATGATCGACACGCTCAAGTTGTTGGTGAGGATTTCGCTGGAGGCCACCGGCTTGATGGTCACGATCGAATCCGTCCACATTTTATGCTGATCGATGCTCGCGATCATTCGCGGGCCAAGCACATGTCGCGCAAACGATGGATCACTTAGGCTCAAGAAACAGCCGGCGATCGCAGCGCAGAGAAAAATCAGAAACGCCGCCAGGGTGTTCGAAAACGTCTCCCGAAAGATGGCGGGATAAGTGTCGCGGTAAAAGGTGAAGATGCTGCGATGCTCGGTTTTGCGGCCCATGTAAATAATGTTGTGGGAGCGCCCGAGCAACTGATTCAGATAGTGTGCCAGGTTGGTGCTGGTGGGGTCTTCGCGAACGCTCGCCAGGTCGGCGGCAATCTGCCTATATAATAGAGCCAATTCCTGAAGGTCGGTGGGCGAGAGGGCAGACACGCCGCTTCGGCCGCTGACATTCACCAAGTGCTCGAGCCGGTTCCAGTGTGGACGGCGCTTTTCAACCCAGCGGGCGGAGATCATCGATGGATTCCTCGCAAAAGCTTACCATTGACACGCCGGAACAGACCGCACTTGAATACCCGATTGCCGGACTAGGCAGCCGCTTTATCGCCATTCTCACGGATACCGCCATCCAAGCTGTTTTGGCATTTTTTGTGATCATCGTGGCCAGCATCGTGGGCATCGGGTTGGCGGCTTTCGGCGGACTTGGCCCCCAGTGGGTTGTCGCGATCGTCGTTGTTCTTCTCTTTTTATTGAACTCCGGCTATTTCGCGCTTTTCGAGATTTTTTGGAATGGGCAAACCCCCGGCAAGCGCTACACGCAGGTTCGCGTGATCAAGGATGATGGCCGGCCCATCGGGGCTTATGAAGCGATTGTGCGGAACGCGTTGCGGCTCGTGGACATGTTGCCGGCAATGTATGGCGTCGGGCTAGTCAGCATTTTTCTCAGCCGGCAGAGCAAACGCCTGGGCGATTTCGTGGCCGGGACCGTGGTCGTTCACGAGAAAACACTGGAAGGCGTTCGTCCCTATGCGGAAACGAAAATCGATGAAACGCTGC